>Ga0194131_10000551_pt1 | contig 63535 bp, 60 predicted proteins | sample TA2KigO120mmetaG_FD_148631 | JGI IMG/M metagenome (GOLD analysis project Ga0194131, IMG submission 148631) | Freshwater microbial communities from Lake Tanganyika, Tanzania - TA2015053 Kigoma Offshore 120m | ecosystem: Environmental > Aquatic > Freshwater > Lake | place: Tanzania: Lake... | reverse complement strand
GTAAGCGGTAAGCGGTAAGCGGTAAGCGGTAAGCGGTAAGCGGTAAGCGGTAAGCGGTAAGCGGTAAGCGGTAAGCGGTAAGCGGTAAATTAGACGCCGGCTCTCCTGGAAGTTTCCCCTGACTGCTCACCGCTCACCGCTTACCGTTTCGCTCACCGCTCCACTGCGAGCTTGCGGTCGTTCCAGTCGACCATGCCCTCCTTGAGATTGTAGACGCTCTCGTAACCAAGGCCTTCGAGTATCGCAGCGGCGGTCGTGCTGCGCACTCCGGAGCGGCACACGGCGACGATCTTGTGGTTGCGCTGCGCTTCAAGCTCGGCCGCGCGCCCCGCGAGCTCGCGCAACGGAATCAGCACACTGCCGGGTATGTGCCCGAGCTCGCCGTTATATTCGCCCGGCTCGCGTACATCCACGATCAGCGGCGGGTTCGCCGAGGCAAGCAGCCTGCTCACCTCGTCCGCGCTGAGCTGGCGCACGCGGTTCAGCTCGGAGAGACCGGGGAAATTCGCCTTGTCGTCCTCGATCGCGCTCTGGTTGGGCTGCAGCACTTCCTGGATCTTGTCCGGCATCGGAAATTTGAGGCTTGCCATCAACTCGACGTACTGGGCGCGGGTGCGCCCCGCGATACGCGGGTTGTGGCGTTTTTCCTGCCCGATGGTGGAGCTGGTGTTGCCCCGGTAGTCGTGCGCGGGATATACGAGCGTCTCCTCGGGCAGGGTAAACAGTTTTTTCGTGATCGAGTCGTACTGGATGCCCGCGTCTCCGCCCGCGAAATCGGCCCGGCCCGTGCCTCCGATCAGCAGCACGTCGCCGGTGAACACGCGATCGCCGACGTAGAGACTCATGCTGTCCGGCGTGTGCCCGGGCGTGTGGAAGACCTGCAGCCGCAGATCTCCGACCGCGATCATGTCGCCCTGCTCCACGTGCTCGGTGACCGCGGGCACCGGCGCGCGCCGGTGCATGATGAGCCGTGCGTCGGTAAGATCCTTCAACAGGAAAGCGCCCGTCGGATGATCGGCATGGGTGTGCGTATCGACGAGCGCGTTGAGCGTGAGCCGGTGGTAGCCGAGGAAGGCGAGGTAGCGGGCGACGTGCTCCTTGACCGGGTCGATCAGCAGCGCCTCGCGCGTGCGTTCACACGCAACGAGATAGGTCTTGCATTTGCTGCGATTGAGTTCACGAAACAGCAGCATGGCGCCCCTCCACGAGCCAACCGTAGCACCGCTGCCCCCGCAAATCAACGCGGTCCGCGCGTCCACGCGGGCCGATCGACACCGTCCGGGATGCGGAGTACGGCGCGCCAGCCGCCGCCTCGGGCTGCTTGCGAGAGCCCGAGGCGAGCGGAAATTTGGCTGCGCCGCTTCGTGGGCCGTTGCCTACGCGGCAGCGCGCTGCCCGATCACATCCTTCGCGATCTGGCGGAACTCGCCTTCGGTCAGCAGGCGTTTGTTCTTCAGGGAATGCCCTTTCACGGCGGCCGTCATCTTCAGGGCCTCTTCGTCGCTCGCCTCGATTCCGAGGTGCTCGAGCCAGGTCTTGACCGAATCGATGCCGCTGCCCTTGCCCATCACAATCTCGGCGGGCGGCTGCCCGACGAACTTCGCGCGCACGGGGAACAGCTCGGTTGCGTTTTCCTCGCCGCAGTTCTTGTACCAGCTCGCGATGATGCCGGATTCGATCTGGTAGAGCTGCCGGCCGACGACAGGCTTGTTCGAGGGCACTTCGACCCCGGTGAGCTTCTGCACCAGGTTGGCGAGCGGCGTGAGCTTGCTGTAGTCGAGCCCGACGTCCACGCCATACATGGTCAGCAATCCCATGACGGTTTCTTCCATCGGCGTGTTGCCGGCCCGTTCGCCGACGCCGAGCACCGTCGTGTGCAGCACCTCAACGCCCTCTGCGGCTGCCATGATGGTGTTCGCGACACCCATGCCGAAATCCTGATGGAAATGCGCCTCGAGGCGCTTCTTGATGCGCTTCTTGACCTCGCGAACGAAGTACGGCATTGCGTGCGGCGAGACGACCCCGAACGTGTCCACCAGGGCCAGCGCGTCCATATGCCCCTCGGTGGCGACGCGCTCGATCAGGCTCAACACCCAGTTCATCTCGGAGCGGGAAAAGTCGATGGGAAAGAAGACGACTTCCAGCCCGTTCTTTTGAGCGAACTTGGTGGCCTCGATCGAGGTTTCGATCGCCTTCTCCATCGGCCACTTGTAGGCGAGGTCGACCATGTGCTGGCTGGATGGAATCTCCATCACCACGCCGTTGACGCCGGTGTCGATCGCGCGCTGGACGTCCTCTTTCATGCAGCGCGAGAAAGCGAAGATCTGGGGACCGAGATTGCGCCTCGCGATCTCCTTGATGGCTTCGGCGTCGGAGGGGGAAACGATCGGCATGCCCGCCTCGATGCGGTGCACGCCGGCTTCCGCCAGCCCTTCGGCAATGCGAATCTTGTCGTCCTTGCTGAGGATGATGCCGGTTTGCTGCTCCCCGTCACGCAGCGTGATGTCGTGAATCTTGATCTGCTTCGCGAACTTGAAATCCTTGCGCACCTCGCCCGCGAAATTCCACTGGCTGACAAACCAGTTGTCGGTCTTCCAGGGTTCCTTTGTCATCGGAGTTCTCCTTGTGTGTCGAGTAATAGACGAAAATTCGGACTTGCGCGAATGACCTGGCACAGGGGCTCAGCCGCACGTGAGCCGAGAAACGAATTTTACAACATTATGCAAAATCGCACCCGTATCGGCCATTTATCCTGCAGGTAACTCTCCGGGGTCGTGCGGTTGCCGGAGCAGTTGGCGGCGCAGCCCGGCTCCGTGCTTACCGATGCGCTCGTGATCGAGGGCTCTTCCTCGCCTGCTTGTACCACTCGAGAATCTGCTCTCCGGTCCAGAAGATCACGCCCGTCTGCTTGCGCAGGGTGCGGATTACCGTCTCGAAATACTTGATGCGGTGCGGCGCGCCCGAGATATACGGATGCACCGCGATCGCCATGATCTTCGCCCGCTCCTTCGACTCACGGAATACGCGCTCGAAGTAATCCATGCAGCGCGTGACGAACTCCTCGGCGCGGTGGTGCTGCACCATCATCATCGGGATGTCGTTGAGCTCGACCGTGTAGGGCATCGTCACGAGCTCGCCGTTCCGGGTCTTGATCGTGCAGGGCTCGTCGTCGATCACCCAGTCGGCGACGTACTTGATACCGGCGGCTGCGAGCAGCTCGGGCGTGTCCAGCGTTTCGGTCAGTCCCGGCCCGAGCCAGCCGATCGGCCGCTTGCCGGTGAATTCGCGGATCACCTTGACCGTCTGCCGGATCATCGCCGCCTGGTCCGGCTCCGCGTGGATCGGACGCTGATCGTAGGAATGTCCCATGAATTCCCAGCCGGCGTCGCGCGCGGCTTCCGCGACGCGCCGGTAGTCGAGGCAGACGCGGGCGTTGATCGAGAGCGTGGGAGTGATGCGAAGCTCGTCCAACAGCGCCTTCATGCGCCAGAATCCGACGCGCATTCCGTACTCGTGCCATGCCCAATGCGGGAAATCGGGCAACTGCGTGACACCCGTGGGCGGGGGCAACACCTGGCGCGGCATCGGCCGGCCGATGTCCCACACTTCCACATTGACGATGGGCCATACGACGACGCGCGCATTGCCGGGCAGGCGCAACGGCGCACGGTCCACAATCGCGGAATAGCGCAGACGTTTGGAGGGAATCATGGGATTTCTTCTTCCGGCTAATCGATCTCTGGGTTGCTATTATAACGAACCGGCCATCATCACATTTTGATACGGCCGGCGCGTTTCGAGTCGAAAGAAAGGAATATGGATGCCCCTTGTCTTGCTCCGGTAGCGGATCCCAAAGCACCTGACGTGGCCACGCCCCGCCAGGCTTGCGATTCGCATTTCCACATATTCGGCCCCTCGAGCCGCTTCCGCTATTCGCCCGAGCGCGCCTACACGCCACCGGAAGCGCCGCTCGAGGCGCTCCTCGCCATGCACGCGAGGCTCGGTATCGAGCGCGGCGTCGTGATCCAGGGCAACGCGCATGGCACCGACAATTCCGCGCTGCTCGACGCGCTCGCCCGCGAGCCCCGGCGGCTGCGCGGAGTCTCGATCGTGGGTGACGCGACGACGAAGGAGACGATCCGGCGCATGGCCGATGGCGGCGTGCGCGCGCTGCGCTTTCACCACTTGCCCCACGCCGGGGGGCAGCGCTACAGCAGCCTCGGCTTGGCGGCGTTCGAGAAACTCGCGCCCCACATGGCCGAGTGCGGCCTGCATCTTCAGTTGTTTCTGGACGCAGCCGAGCTGCCCGTCGTGATGCCGCGCCTCGAGCGCTGGAAGGGCCCGATCGTGCTCGATCACTTCGGGGCCGTGAAAGCCGAGGCCGGCCTCCGCACGCCAGGCTTCGAAACCATGCGGCAGTTGCTCGCCGGGGGAAGGATCTGGGTCAAGGTGTCCGGCGCCTACCGCGTGTCGCGACGCTATCCCGATTATCCCGACGCGCGACCGCTGCACGAGGCGCTGATCGCGGCGAACCCCGAGCACGTGATCTGGGGCACGGACTGTCCGCACCCGCGGCTCGACCAGGACATGCCCGACACCGGGCATCTGCTCGACCTCTTCAACGCGTGGACGCCCGACGCCGCACTGCGCAAGAAGATTCTCGTCGACAACCCCGCGCGCCTGTATGGATTCACCTGAATCTTCCGCCGCCGATCAGCCGCAATAAACGCAGAACATGTCACAACAGAAATACCAAGCGGTCATGTTCGACTTGTTGACCGCTCTCCTGGACTCCTGGTCCCTGTGGAACGAGGTGGCGGGCTCGGGCGAAGCCGGCATCACCTGGAGAACACGCTACCTGAAACTGACGTATCAAGCGGGTGCGTACCGTTCCTACGAGGGCATCATCAAGGAAGCCGCGCAGGAGGTTGGCGTCCCGGCTGGACGCGCGGACGAACTCATCCACCGATGGGGCGAGCTGGCACCGTGGCCGGAAGCGCGACGAGTGGTGCGCACTCTGCTGGAGAAGGTGCCTGTCGCCGTGGCGACGAATGCTTCCATCGCCCTGGGCAACGCGGCCGTCGCCATATTGGGTGTTTCGCTCCACACGGTCGTCACGGCGGAAGAGGCCGGCTACTACAAACCCCATCCAAATCCCTATCTCATGGCGCTGCAACGGCTGCAACGCACCCCGGCGTCCGTGCTCTTTGTTGCCGGGTCTGCGGCCGATGTGCCGGGAGCTTCTGCGGTGGGTATGCCTGTCTTCTGGCACAATCGCAGGCGCCTGAACCCCGTTGATGCCGCTGTCCAGCCACGGTACGTTTCAGAGTCTTTATGGCCGGTCCTGGATCTGGTGTGAGAGAGCGGTGCGATGGCACGTGCCGCGAGCGCTTTGCTGGATATCCCGTTCCTTGCGGCCCGCCCTTCATCATCGCGTTAGAATCCCGGATATGTCACCAATCGAGCTGCTCCGATGGGCTACCGAACCGGTTGAACGCCGCAGCACGGCGTTGCTCTGGGGCGGCTTGATCGCGCTACTCGCGTCGAGCGGAGTCCTGACGAGCATGGAGGCGCCGCCTCTCGCCGAAGCATTGCTCTACCTCGTGATGATTTCCGGTTGGACCGTCGGCGCGTGCGGCATGGTGGGATATATGCGGTGGTTCTTCAAAAAATCTTCCGACGAGGCGCGCAAGTCGCAACCTCCGCCGCAGAGAAAATAGCCGGGCGCCTGCGCGAGCGCGGGACACCAGCCCGGCAGCCTGTTGGCCTTCTGCCTACCGCCTCACCAGCCGGCGATGAGTTCCGCCGAGGGCTTCACTTCCCCGCGCTCCACGCGCCCCACCAGCTCGTTCATGCGCGCATGCGTGGACGCGGGAACCCCGATCTCGTGGCCGCGTGCCGCGACGCAGCCGTTGATGAAATCCGTCTCGGTGCGCCGCCCCTTCGCGATGTCCTGCGCCATCGAGGGCCGCTGATCGTCCGCGCGCTTCCTGGCGCCTTCGAGCAGGATCTCGACGATCTCGGCGAGCGCGTCCCGATTGCCCTCGCCCGCGCGCGCCAGCGTCTCCGCTTCCATGCCGAGCATGCGCTCGAGCTGGAACCCGAGCGCCTGTCCCACCCGCACCGCTTCGGATCCGAGCCGTATCGAGAGCCAGCGCGGGCCCTCGGCGAGATCGCGCTGGTTGCCGTAGAGGCCCGTCGCCGCGGACAGGCCGTTGCGCATCGAATTCACGACGAGCTTCGACCAGCGCTCTCCCCACAAGTTGGTCGTGACCTTTGCGCTGTCCACGGCGCGCAGCAACTCCGCCACCTCTTCCGCCCGGGGCGACACGCGCCCGTGCGCCTCGCCCACGCGGAACACGGTGTGGCGCTCGCCGCCCATCGGGACCGTGCGCCTGATGTGGCCCGGCGCATGGAGCTCCGATGCGATGAGGCTCGCAATGCATCCGACGGTCCGGCCCCAGCCGACCAGCGCCGCGATGCGCTCCTCGTTGATGCAGTTTTGCAGCGACACCACGAATCCGTCCGGGGCGAGGAACGGACGTATCAGCAGCGTTGCCCATTCCGTGTCGTAGGATTTCATGCAGATAAAAGCGATGTCCGCCGGCGGCTGCTTGCACAGCGCCTGCACGTCGCCCACGTGCAGGATGTTCACCGGCACAGAATGCCGCTCCGCCTCCGTGATCCCCGCGAGCTGCAGGCCGTGCCTGCGAACATACTCCACGTGCTCCGCCCATGGATCAATCAGCGTGACATCCTGCCCCGCGCGCGCCATGTGCCCGCCCACGTAGCCGCCGATGGCGCCCGCCCCAACAATGACGATCCGCTTCTTCATATCGTTCGTGTCCGAGTGATTGAGTGATTGAGTAATTAAGTGATTAAGCGAGGCAGTCTGCCGTGTTCGACACCTCGACCATCGGAATGCCAATGGCCGCTTAATCACTTAGTCGCTTAGTCACTGAATCACCTCATTTGCTCGATGATCGCGTCGGTCATCGCGCGCGTGCCCGCCTCGCCCCCGAGGTCACGCGTCACCGCACGTCCCTCGCGCAGCACCGCCGCGAGCGCGCGTTCGATCCGATCGGCCGCCTGCCCCTCGTTCATGTAGCGCAGCATCATCACCGCGGTGAGGATCATCGCCATCGGGTTGGCAAGATCCTTGCCCGCGATGTCGGGCGCCGTGCCATGCACCGCCTCGAACATCGCGCAATCGGGGCCGAAATTCGCCCCGGGCGCGACACCCAGCCCGCCCACCAGTCCCGCGGCGAGATCCGACACGATGTCCCCGTAGAGATTGGGCAGCAGCAGCGCGTCGTATTCCCCGGGACGCATTACCAGCTCCATGCACAGGGCGTCCACGACACGCTGCTCGACCGCGATGTCCGGAAAAGCCCTTGCGGTTTCCTGCGCCGTCTTCAGGAACAGCCCGTCGGTCAGCTTCATCACGTTCGCCTTGTGCCCGATCGTGAGCCTGCGGCGCTTCAATTTGCGCATGTATTCGAGGGCAAACCGCGTGACCCGCTCGGTGGCGCGCAGCGAGATGATCTTGATCGCCTCGGCAGTGCCCTCGTCGATCATGCGCTCCATGCCGATGTAGAGATCCTCCGAGTTCTCCCGGAAGATGAGCAGGTCCACGTTCTCGAAGTGCGATGGAACGCCCGGATAATTCTTGGACGGGCGCACGGCGACGTAGAGCTCCAGTTCCCGGCGCAAGGCGATGGCGATGCTCGGGTACGAGCTTCTCCGGGTCTTGCCGGCCGCATCGCGGCGCTCCACGTGGATGCGGTAATCCCCGCCGAAAGGCGTCTGCGTCGGCCCTTTCAGCGCGATTTTCGTCTCGGACACGGACTCGAACACCGCGCCCGGCAACGGCGTCCCGTGCTCGCGCTCAGCGCGCTGGCCTGCCGGCACCTCGTGGAACCGCACCGCGGCCCCCGAAGCTGCCACGACGTCGCACGCGCCGCGTGTCACCTCGGGGCCGATGCCGTCACCAGGGATTACCGTGATCCGTTGCACTGGGTTATTCTTCGGGGCGCTCGGAGGTGCTCGCTCATCGGGCCGCGCCTGCGCGGCACGGCGCACGGAAGGCTACGCCGTCTCGGTGCCTTCCCGCCATTTCTTGATCCTGGGCAGCAGGAACGGCAACAGGATGGAGATGGCGGAGACCACCGCCAGCACGACGCAGATGGTGCTGGTGACCAAAATCTTCGGGTTTCCGCCCGAGATGGTCATGGCCTGCCGGAACGACTGCTCCATCATGGCGCCGAGCACCAGCGCCAGCACCATCGGCGCCACGGGTATGTCCACCTTGCGGAAGACGTAGCCCAGCACGCCGAATATGAGCCCGATGTAGAGCTCCACCAGGTTGGAGTTGATCGCGTAGATGCCGATCGTCGAGATGGCAAGGATCAGCGGCATCAGGATGCCCGCCGGGATGTAGAGCAGGCGCACGAAGATCCCGATCAGGGGCAGGTTCAGGATCAGCAGCATGATGTTCCCGATGTACATGCTGTCGATGAGGCCCCAGACGAGATCGGGGCGGTTCTGGAACAGCATCGGACCGGGCTGGATGCCGTACATGATGAAGGCGCCAAGCATCACGGCCGTAGCACCCCCGCCCGGAATGCCCAGCGTGAGCAGCGGCACCATCGCGCCCGCGGTATCGGAGTTGTTTGCCGCCTCCGGCCCGGCCACGCCCTCGATCGCGCCCTGGCCGAACTCCTCGGGGTGGCGCGACATCCGTTTCTCGGTCACGTACGACATGATGGCCGCGATGGTGCCTCCCGCGCCCGGCAGCACGCCGATGATGAAACCGATGACGCTGCCGCGCATGATCGGCATGACCGAGCGGTCCCACTCGGACCGCGTGAGCCACAGCTTGCCCTTCAACCGGATGATTTCCGGGCGCACCCCCCGCGACATGTCCTCCATGGTGCAGAAGACCTCCGCGATCGCGAACAGGCCCACGACGGCGATCACGAAGCCCACTCCGTCCTGCAGCTCGGGCACCCCCAGCGTGTAGCGCGGCTGGCCGCTCTGCAGGTCGATGCCGATGGTGGCGATCATGAGCCCGAGCACCGTGGAGATCGCCGCCTTGGCGGGCGACTTCCCGGAGAGCGAGGACACGGCGGTCATCGCGAACAGCATGAGCATGAAATACTCCGCGGGCCCGAACTTGAGCGCCATGCTCGCGAGCGGAATGGCAAAGATCGTCAGGCCCACGACTCCCAGCGTGCCGGCAATGAACGAGCCGATCGCGGATATCGCGAGCGCCGCCCCGCCGCGCCCCTGCTTGGCCATCTGGTATCCGTCGATCGCAGTCATGACCGAGGCGGCCTCGCCCGGCGTATTGATCAGGATCGCCGTGGTGGAGCCGCCGTATTTCGTCCCGTAGTAGATGCCGGCCATCATGATCAGTGCCGAGGTGGGATTCATCCCGTAGGTGACGGGAATGAGCAGCGCGATGCCGGCCGAAGGCCCGATCCCGGGCAGCACGCCGATGATGGTGCCCAGAAACACGCCGACGAACGTGTACCACAGGTTGATCGGCTGCAGGCAGACCGAGAAACCGTTCAGGATGTGGGTGAGGGTCTCCATTCTTTACGTTGCCGCCGGAAGCCGCCGGATCAGAACGCCCGGAAGATGGAGTTGAACACGTTGAACACGACATCGACGGCTGCGATGATGCCGGCGCTGACCGGGCTGACCGCCTCCACGCCCTTGGGCAGGTTGACGTCGAGCTTGACGAACAGAACGTAGCTCCCCGCGCCGAACAGCACCGCGCTCAGCACGTTCATCTGCCATCGGCCGCGGTTGAACCAGGCCATGAGCGCCAGAAGGAAGACCGTCGTGGCGATCACGTAGCCGAGCGGCTCGAGTACCACGTAGTACCCGGCCGTCCAGGCCGCCACCAACCCCAGCACCTTCAGATACCGCCATTCGAAGGGCTGGCTTTCCGCGGGCGCGGCAGCCGCGCTCTTGCGGTCCTTCAGATGCTCCGCCAGGAGCAGGCCCGCGGAGATCAGCAGGGCGATGCCCAGAATGATGGGGAACGCCTTCGGGCCGAGCGGATCGCCAATCTGCAGCGTGGGAATCTGCGCCGTGCCGTAGAAATAGACCAGGGCGATGATGACGGCACAGGCGATGATGACGCGGTCGGTCATCTCGAAACTCCTCCTCCGGATTTTCCTTTTGCTCTCATTCCGGGCGCCGGTCTGCCTGTCTTGTTCTGGCGGTGCCGCGAATCAACCCGCCGCGCCGGTGCACATTATAATTGCAAAAAGCACGGACGCTACGCATGCCCAACCTATCCGGATTCCCTCGCACGCAGCCGACCCTCCTCGACCGGATACGCAAGATCGTCGGTCCCCAGGGGATGATCACCGACGCTCGCGACCTGGAGCCCTACGCGGTGGACTGGCGCGACTACTTCCACGGCGCCACACCGGCGGTGGTGCGTCCGGCCGCAACGGCCGAAGTCGCCCAAGTGGTGGCGATCTGCGCCGAGGCACGGGTGGGGATCGTTCCTCAGGGCGGCAATACGGGCATGTGCGGCGGGGCGACCCCTTCGCCCGCCGGGGACGAGATCGTGCTCAACCTCGGGCGCATGAACCGCATCCGCGAGGTGGATGCGCTCAACAACACGATCGCGGTGGACGCCGGATGCATACTCGCCAACATCCAGCAAGCTGCCTCGCAGGCGGACCGGTTCTTTCCGCTGAGCCTGGGCGCCGAAGGCAGCTGCCAGATCGGGGGCAACCTTGCCACCAACGCGGGTGGCGTAAACGTGCTGCGCTATGGCAACGCGCGCGATCTCGTGCTCGGGCTGGAAGTGGTGTTGCCGGACGGGCGCGTGTGGGACGGGATGCGCAGTCTGCGCAAGGACAATACCGGCTACGACCTGAAACACCTGTTCGTCGGAGCGGAGGGAACGCTCGGCGTGATCACGGCCGCCGTGCTCAAGCTCTTCCCCCGCCCGCGCTCGACCGTAACCGCCTGGGCCTCGATCCCCTCCCCCGCGGCGGCGCTCGAGCTCCTCGCGCTGCTGCGCAACCATTGCGGAGACAAGATCACGGCGTTCGAGCTGATCTCCCGCAACTGCCTCGATCTCGTGCTCGCGCATATCCCCGGCACGCGCGCGCCCTTCTCCGTGCCGCGCCCATGGCACGTGCTCACCGATGTGAGTGATGTGCGCGCGGGCGGCGCCCTGCGCGACGCGCTCGAGCAGGCCTTTGCGGCGGCCATGGACAGCGGCCTCGCGGACGATGTGATCATCGCGGAGAACGAAGCGCAGGCCCGCGGATTGTGGCGGCTGCGCGAGAGCATACCCGAGGCCGCGCGCAGCGAAACCGGCATGCTCTACCGCCACGACGTTTCGGTCGCGGTGAGCCGGATCCCGGCTTTCATCGAGGAAGCGGAGCGCATGCTCGCCGCGCGCTTCCCCGGGGCCCGCACCATCTGCTTCGGCCATCTCGGCGACGGCAACCTGCACTACAACACGTTCGTGCCCGGGCGCGCCCGCCGCGACGCTGCCGCGCGTGACGCGCGCGACGTCGCCGGGGCCGTGTACGACATCGTGCACCGCCACCACGGCAGCTTCAGCGCGGAGCATGGAATCGGCATGGCGAAGCGCGTGGAGCTCGCGCGCTACAAGAGTGGGCCGGAACTCGACGTGATGCGCATGTTGAAGCGCACGCTCGACCCGCACAACATCATGAATCCCGGGAAAGTGCTTCCCGAGGATTGAGGAGTGAGGATTGAGGAACGAGGGACTGAACCCGAATGATGGGTGACGACTTGAGGCAAGCAAAAGAAAGTCACCAGGCCCCGCGAGGGGACTGTATTGAGGCACACTGCGATGACGATCGCAAAGGAGCAACGCACCATGGTCGAGAAGATCGCGAAGACCGATGCGGAATGGAGGAAGCAGCTCACTCCCGAGCAGTACCAGGTGACGCGCAGGAAGGGAACGGAGCCCGCGTTCACCGGCGAAACCTGGGACAACCATGAACGCGGCGTCTACCGGTGCGTGTGCTGCGGCGCGGACCTCTTCAGCTCCGAGCACAAGTTCGATTCGGGCACCGGCTGGCCCAGCTTCTGGCAGCCGTTGCGTGCGGAAAACGTCGCTACCGAGGAAGACACGAGTTTTTTCATGCGCCGGACCGAGGTGCTGTGCAGCCGCTGCGATGCGCATCTCGGGCACGTGTTCGACGACGGTCCCGCGCCCACGGGCCTGCGCTACTGCATCAACTCCGCCTCGCTCAAGTTCGAGAGACAGTGAGCGGTAAGCAGTGAGCAGGGAACTTCGGGAAAACACCAAGTCCAATCCTTCCGCTTACCGCTTACCGCGTATAATACGTGCCCATGAAGCTGCTGTTCGACATCTTTCCGGTCGTCCTGTTCTTCGCCGCATTCAAGCTCTACGACATCTACGTTGCGACCGCGGTGGCCATCGCCGCGACCTTCGTGCAAATCGGGTGGGTATGGCTGCACCACCGCAAGGTGGACAACATGCTCTGGGCGGGCCTCGCGATCATCGTCGTGTTCGGCGGGGCAACCCTGCTGCTGCAGGACGAGACCTTCATCAAGTGGAAGCCCACCGTGCTCTACTGGCTGTTCGCCGGCGCGCTCGCGGTCGCGGATCTGGGCTTCAAGAAGAACCTGGTGCGCGCCATGATGGAGCAGCAGGTGTCCCTGCCGGACCCGGTCTGGGCCAAGCTGCACGCGAGCTGGATCGCGTTCTTCCTGCTGATGGGCGCGCTCAATCTCTTTGTCGCCTACAACTTCTCCACGGATTCGTGGGTCAACTTCAAGCTCTTCGGCGGCATGGGGCTGATGCTGGTGTTCGTCGTGCTGCAGGCGGTGATGCTCGCGCGCTATATCGAGGAGAAGAAGGCGGACTGATGTTCTACGCCATCATCGCCGAGGACGGCCCGGACTCGCTCGGTAAGCGGGGGGCGGCCCGCGATGCGCACCTGAAGCGCATGAAGGAGCTGCAGGACGCCGGGCGGCTGCTTGTCTCCGGCGCCTGCCCTGCCATAGACAGCCCCGACCCGGGGCCCGCCGGCTACTCGGGGAGCCTCGTCATCGCCGAATTCGAGTCCCTCGAAGCCGCGCAAGGGTGGGCGGATGCCGACCCGTACGTGGCGGCCGGCGCATGGTCGCGGGTGACCGTGAAGCCCTTCCGCAAGGGACATCCCCGATGAGCATGGCGCGACAGATCGAGGAGAAGCTCGCGGCGCTCAGCCCCGAATCCGTGGAGATCATCGACGAATCGAGCAAGCACGTGGGGCACGAGGGCGCCAGGAGCGGGGGCGGGCATTACCAGCTCATCATTGTGTCCGGCGCATTCTCGGGCCAGCCACTGCAGGCGCGGCACCGGATGGTCTATGAGGCACTCGGCCCCATGATGCACCGCGACATCCACGCACTCGCCATCAAGGCCTACGCGCCGGGCGAAATTTGATCAACCGATACAAAGAAAGGCTGCAATGAAGATCACAACTCTCGTTTTGAACACGCTGCTTGGCGTTGCGCTGGCTGGAACCGTAAACGCCCAGACCGGCGTCGCAAGGGTGAATGGCGTGGCCATCCCCCAGATGAGGATGGACTTGTTCGTGAAGGAGCTCGTCTCGCAAGGCCGGCCCGACAGCCCGGACCTGCGCAAGGCGGTGCGGGAGGAGCTGATCAGCCGCGAGCTGATGGCGCAGGAGGCGGTGCGCCGGGGTCTCGACAAGAATCCGGAAGCGGTCTCCCGACTCGACCTCGCGCGCCTCAATGTCATGGTGCAGCTCTACCTCCAGGAAATTGTGCGCGCCACCCCGGTAACCGACGACGTGCTGAAGAAGGAATACGAGCGCATCAAGGCCGAGATCGGCGGCAGGGAATACAAGGCCCGTCATATCCTCGTGGACAAGGAGGAGGAAGCGAAGGACATCCTTGCGCTGCTCAAGAAGGGATCCAGCTTCGAGAAGCTCGCGGCGGAACGCTCCAAGGACACGGGCTCCAAGGGGGGCGGCGGCGACCTCGACTGGGGCCCGCCCTCGCGCTACGTGAAGCCCTTCGCCGACGCTTTGGTGAAACTCAAGAAGGGACAGACGACCGATGCCCCCGTTCAGAGCCCGTTCGGCTGGCACATCATCCGGCTCGACGACACGCGCGACACCAAGTTCCCCACCTTCGACGAGGTCAAGCCCAACCTGCAGCAGCAGATGCAGCGCCAGGCCCAGGAGAAAGCGCTCGAAGCGCTGCGCGCGAAAGCGAAGATCGAATAACGGCAGTTAGCCGCCGATACACGCCGGAGAAAATCTGAACGACACGGGCAAAGCGGCGCACTGTAGTGCGCCGTTCTGTTGTACGGCGCTTCAAAACGTGTTCTCAACGTCCGTGATCTGCGGAAAGCGGTTACGCACGAGCCGCTGAGCGGCTAGACTTCCGCCTCTCTCCTCTCTTCTGTCTCCTCTCTTCTGTCTCCTCTCTTCTGTCGCCTCTCCCCTCTCGCCTCTCTCCTTTCGTCTTTCCTGGCAGTCAGCCGACCCACTTGCGGGCGTTGCGAAAGATGCGCAGCCAGGCCCCGTCCTCGGACCCGGTGCGCGGGTACCAGGAATTCTGCACCGTGCGGAACACGCGCTCCGGGTGCGGCATCAGTATGGAAAAGCGGCCGTCCGGCGTGGTGAGCCCCGTGATTCCGCCCGGAGCGCCGTTCGGATTGTAGGGGTAGATTTCCGACACCGCCCCGCGGTTGTCTACGAAGCGCAAGGCGACCAGCGGCTCGGCCGCGCGTGCTCCGCCTTCCCGGAACTCGGGATAGCCCTCTCCGTGCGAGACCACGACCGGAATGCGGCTGCCGGCCATGCCGTCGAAAAAAATCGAGGGCGAGCGCTGCACTTCCACCATTACGAACCGCGCCTCGAACTGCTCCGATTTGTTGCGCACGAAATGCGGCCAGTCCCCGGCTCCGGGTATGAGCTCGTGCAGGTTGCTCATCATCTGGCAGCCGTTGCACACTCCGAGCGCGAATGAGTCCCGGCGCCGGAAGAACGCCTCGAATTCATCGCGCGCGCGGGCGTTGAACAGGATGGATTTCGCCCAGCCCTCCCCGGCCCCCAGCACGTCGCCGTAGGAAAATCCCCCGCACGCCGCGAAGCCCTTGTAGTCCTTCAGGCTCGCGCGCCCCGAGAGGATGTCGCTCATGTGCACGTCCACGGCCGTGAATCCCGCGCGGTCGAAGGCCGCCGCCATTTCGAGCTGTCCGTTCACCCCTTGCTCGCGCAGGATCGCGATCCGCGGGCGGCCCCCCCGGCGCACGAACGGCATCGCCACGTCCTCCGCCGGATCGAATGACAGCGCCGCGGTGAGGCCCGGGTCGCCGGCGTCGAGTGCGCGATCGTACTCCTGCTGTGCGCACTCGGGGTGATCGCGCAGCCTCTGCATGTGGTAGGTGGTCTCCGACCAGGCGCGCCGCAGGTTGGCGAGCGTGTCGCTGAAAAGCTCGGTGTCTCCCGCAGTGATCCGCAGCCGCGCATCGGCTGCTGGCGCTCCGATCGGGTGGCAGGCATCGGTCAGCCCGGCTGCCGCAAAGACCCGCCTGATTGCCGGCAAATCGGCGCGCCGCACCTGGATGAGCGCGCCGAGCTCCTCGTTGAAGAGCACCTCCAGCACCGGCTTCGCGGCGGTGAGCGCGCCGAGGTCGAGGCTCGCGCCGCAGTGTCCCGCGAACATCATCTCGCACACGGTCACGAACAGCCCGCCGTCCGAGCGGTCGTGGTAGGCGAGGATCTTCCCGGACCGCGCGAGCTGCTGGATCGCGTCGAAGTACCCCTTCAGCCGCCCCGGCTCCACGTCGGGCGCGCAGTCCCCAAGCTGGCCGTGGACCTGGGCGAGCGCCGATCCCCCCATGCGGCATTGGTTCGCACCCAGGTCAATGAGGACGAGCGCCGTGTCCCCGCCGGTCTGCAGCTGCGGTGTCAGCGTTCCCCGCACATCGGAGACGGGTGCGAATGCGGACACGATGAGCGAGAGCGGCGCGGTCACTTCCTTGCGCGCGCCGTTCTCGTCCCAGGTCGTCTTCATCGAGAGGCTGTCCTTGCCGACCGGGATGCTCACGCCCAGCGCGGGGCAGAATTCGAGGGCGACGGCGCGCACGGTGTCGAACAGCGCGGCGTCCTCGCCGCGGTGTCCCGCTGCCGCCATCCAGTTCGCGGACAGCTTGATGTCGCCGATCTCCGCAACGGGCGCCGCGCAAAGGTTGGTGATCGCCTCGCCCAGCGCCATGCGTCCCGACGCCTCGGGACTCATCAGCGCAAGGTGGGAGCGCTCTCCCACTGCGTATGCCTCGCCGCGAAAGGTGTCGTAGCCCATGAGCGTGACTGCCGCATCGGCTACCGGCACCTGCCATGGCCCGACCATCTGGTCGCGCGCCGTGAGACCGCCGACCGTGCGGTCTCCGATGCTGATGAGAAAGGTCTTGTCCGCGACCGCAGGCAGCCGCAGCACGCGGTAGGCCGCCTCGCGCAGGTCCAGTCCGGCCAGCTCCAGCGGCGGCAGCTCGCGGCTTTCGTGCGCCGCGCGCCGCGTCGTACGCGGGGGCTTGCCCAGCAGCACCGAGAGCTCCATGTCCACCGGGAGGTTTTCGAACAGGGAATCGCTCACGGTGAGCCGCTCGTCCCGCGTCGCCTCGCCGATGACCGAAAACGGGCAGCGCTCGCGCTCGCAGATTGCGCGAAACCGCTCCAGCGCTCCGGGAGCGATCGCGAGCGCATAGCGCTCCTGCGCTTCGTTGCACCAGATCTGCAGCGGGGACATCCCCGGCTCTTCGTTGGGGATGCGGCGCAGGTCGAACCGCCCTCCGCGACCCGCCGCATGCACCAGCTCCGGCAGCGCGTTGGAGAGCCCGCCCGCGCCCACGTCGTGGATCGAAAGGATCGGGTTCGCCTCTCCCAGCGCCCAGCAACGATCGATCACCTCCTGCGCCCGGCGCTGGATCTCGGCGTTGCCGCGCTGCACCGAATCGAAGTCGAGGACCTCCTCGTTACTGCCGGTATCCATGCTGGATGCCGCGCCGCCACCCAGCCCGATCCGCATTCCGGGACCGCCGAGCTGGATTAAGAGCGCGCCGGGCGCGAGCGCCTGCTTGCGCGTGTGGCCCGCGCCGAGGTTGCCGATGCCCCCGGCGATCATGATCGGCTTGTGGTATCCGCGCATCTCGCCCGCCACGGATTGCTCGAAGGTGCGGAAATGGCCGGCCAGATTGGGCCGCCCGAACTCGTTATTGAACGAGGCTCCGCCGATCGGGCCTTCGAGCATGATCTGCAGCGCCGATGCGATGCGCCCCGGGCGGCCGTATGCGTCGCGCTCCCACGGCTGCTCGAAGCCGGGGATGCGCAAATGCGACACGGTGTATCCGGTCAGGCCCGCCTTGGGCTTGGCGCCGCGGCCGGTGGCACCCTCGTCGCGGATCTCTCCGCCCGCACCCGTGGCCGCGCCCGGAAACGGAGAAATGGCCGTGGGATGGTTGTGCGTCTCGACCTTCATTACCGTGTGCACGAGCTCCTCGACGTAGCGGTACTCGCCGTTCTCGCGCGGATGGAAACGCGCGACGGTCGCCCCTTCCATCACGGCGGCGTTGTCCGAATACGCCACGACCGTCCCGCGTGGATTTCGCTCGTGCGTGGTCCGGATCATGCCGAAGAGAGATTGGTCCTGCGACTTGCCATCGATCACCCATTGCGCATTGAAGATCTTGTGCCGGCAATGCTCGGAGTTGGCTTGCGCGAACATCATCAGCTCGACGTCGGTCGGGTTGCGCCCGATGCGGCCGAACTGCTCGGCGAGGTACGCGATCTCGTCCTTCGAGAGCGCGAGGCCCAGGTCCCGGTTCGCGCGCGCGAGCGCCGCCACGCCCCCGCCGAGCAGGTCCACCGCCGCGAGCGGCACCGGCTCGAAATGCTCGAACAAGCGGGCGGCGTCCTCATGAGAGGCGAGCACCGTTTCCGTCATACGGTCATGGATCAGGGGTGCTATTGCCGTCCGCTCATTTGAAGAAAGAGCGGTACCGTCGCTCTTCGCAATCCAGAATGCGACCCCGCGCTCGATACGCTCCACCGCTTCCAGCCCGCAGTGATGCGCGATGTCCGTCGCCTTGGAGCACCACGGCGATATGGTGCCGAAGCGCGGCACCACCAGCATCAGGGAACCGCTTTCCGCAACCGGCGCGGCGGCGGCACCGTAGGTCAGGATCCGGTCGAGGCGTTCGGATTCGGCGCTCGTCAGCGCGCGTGCGAGCTGCACGAAATGCCAGAATTCGGCCTGGACTTCGGAAACGCGCGGGACGGAGGCGGAAAACGAGGTTGCGAGCTTGCGCAGGCGGAAGGCCGAGAGGGCGTTGCGTCCCCTGAGCCTGAGAATCTGCGGCATGAATCCTGTCGCGCTCGCTAAAGGCGTATTGTACCCGAAATCCGGGGCGACGCAGATCAGGCGGCTCGGCGTTTACGTTACACTACGGGCACTTATGACCGTACACGCTAGCCACGGCACGCCAGTCTATTTCACGGCCGACGTCCGTGCGATCGAAGCGGCCGCCGCCGCGGCTCCGAACCCGCCGCAGCTGATGGAGCGCGCCGGGTTGGCGGCTGCAGAGCTTGCGCGCGACGTGGCCGGCGGCACGGGCAAGCCGGTGCTGATCCTTGCCGGACCGGGCAACAACGGCGGAGACGCGTTCGTCGTCGCGCGTCATCTGAAGCAGTGGTATTTCAAAGTCACGGTCGTTTTCTCCGGGGACGAGAAGAAACTCTCGGCGGATGCTGCGGCCGCGCTCGGGGCATGGCGCGCCGCGGGCGGGCGGAACGCGGATGCCCTCCCCGTGCGGCAGGAATGGGGCCTCGTCGTGGACGGCGTATTCGGCATCGGGCTCGAGCGCGAGGTCACGGGCCCGTATGCCGGGTGGATCGAAGCGGCCAACGGCTCCGGAGCGACCGTGCTCGCGATCGACGTGCCGAGCGGGCTGCAGTCCGACACGGGGCGGGTGCTGGGTTGCGCCGTTCGCGCGCACCACACCGTCACGTTCATCGGCCTCAAGCCGGGGCTGCTTACGCTCGACGGCCCCGATCACTGCGGAGACGTGCACCTGCGCACGCTCGATCTGGACGCGCAGGCGCTGCGCCCGGCCCGCGGGTACCTGATGGACGAGGGGGTGCTCGCGGGGCTCCTCGAGCCGCGCCGGCGCAACACCCACAAAGGCGACTACGGCAGCGTGGGCATCGTCGGCGGCGCGCCGGGGATGGTGGGCGCCGCACTGCTCGCGGGCCGCGCAGCCCTGAAGTTGGGCGCGGGACGCGTGTACATCGGCCTGCTCGCCCGCGAACCGATGCCGGTCGATCCCGATCAGCCGGAACTCATGATCCGCGGCGTGGAGGAACTCTTCAAGCTCGGCCATCTCAACAGCCTTGCGGTCGGCCCCGGACTCGGTCAGGCGCCCGATGCCGCGTATTTCCTGGAGGCGGCGCTGGGCACGCCGCTGCCCCTGGTGGTGGATGCCGACGCCTTGAACCTGATCGCCGCCGATGAGGGTCTCTCGACGCGGCTACGCGAGCGCAAGGCCGCAAGCGTGCTCACCCCCCACCCTGCGGAAGCTGCGCGCCTGCTCGGCGTGAGCCCGCGCGAAGTGCAGGACGACCGGGTGCGCGCAGCGACGAAGCTCGCCGCGGGGCGCAACAGCCTGGTGGCGCTGAAGGGCGGCGGCAGCATCTGTGCCGAGCCTGACGGCACGTGGCACATCAATACCTCGGGCAATCCGGGGATGGCAAGCGCGGGCATGGGCGACGTGCTGACCGGAATGGTCGCCGCGCTCATCGCCCAGGGCGCAACACCGCAGAACGCGCTCCGTGCCGCGGTGTACCTGCACGGCGCGGCAGCAGATCGTGCGGTTGACGGTGGTGCGGGTCCGGTCGGGCTTACAGCGACTGAAACGATCGAAGCGGCACGGACATTACTTAACCGCCAAAGCGCGAAGAAAAGCCAGATCTGAGTCAGGAAATCTTGCTCTGACCCGGTATTTGCGCACTCCCCAAGGCGAGCCCCGAGTCATGGGCGATGCTCTTGCGCGTCCAGATTGCGAGCTTCAGCCCCGGCCGCAGATCGAAGAACGCTACCGCGCCGTGCTCAAACTGCGTGCCGACGATGCCTTGCGTATTCAGCCCCAGGCCGTCGCGATAAAACCTGAGCGATCGCTCCAGGTTGTCCACACCGATGGTGATGAGGCTGATCCGGGGTTTCATGCGCTGTTTGCTTGTGAGGCATAACGCGCCCCGATCACCCGCACGCGCAAGCGCCCGCTTGCGGGCGTCGGCCGGTGGATCGAATTGTTAGGCGACATGTCAGTCCTTCCACAAACTCCAAAGCAGATACGCAAACACGATGAACGTGTATATCACGTAACTGACGACCAGGATCAGGTAGGGCCAAGCGTCCTGGATGAAAATGGCATTGGCAACTTGAAGTAGCGCCGAAATGCCGAGAAATACGATGCCGAGTAACACCGGAGGCGGCATCGAAACTCCTGACTTTCTAAACTGATTCACCCGGTAAGAAACGATACCGATTTTCTGTTTTCGTGGCGCCTTGGCGGCGAGCACTCAGGGATGAGGGCGCAGGGATGACGGCGGAGGGACGAGGGATGAGGAGTTAACCCGTTCTTCCTTTGTGTCCTTTGTGTCTCAGCTTTTATTCTTGTATTTCCTCCGCGTCCTCCGCGTCTCCGCGGTGAGAGGCGGTCTAACCCTTGAGGCGCCACCGCTCCGCCGCGATGTCGTCCGACGCCCGCGCCTCCACCCAGCGGACGCCCTTGCCCGTCTTCTCCTTCTTCCAGAAGGGCGCGCGGGTCTTGAGGTAGTCCATGATGAACTCGCACGCCGCGAACGCGTCACCCCGGTGCCCACTCGCAACCGCGACCAGCACGATCTGGTCCGCGGGCTTGAGCGTGCCCACGCGATGGATCACCAGCGCATCGAGGACTTCCCAGCGCGCGACCGCCTGCCCGACGATCTCCTCGATCGCCTTCTCCGTCATCCCCGGATAGTGCTCGAGCGTCATCTCGGCAACCGCGTCGCCTTCGTTGACGTCCCGCACCACTCCGATGAAGCTCGCAACCGCCCCCACCTTGGGGTTCCCCCGCCGCAGCGCTGCGATCTCCGCGCCAGCGTCGAAGTCAGCGGTTTGTATCCTGACCGTCATATCCGTTCAACGGCGTGAGTGGTGAGCAGTGAGTAGTGAGTGGAAGTCATGTATAACTGCCCAAGATAATCTGTGTACGCGAAGTACGGGTTTGTTCGCTCACCGTTTACCATTCACCATTCACCGCTTCAACCGCCGGTGACCGGCGGGAAGAACGCGATCTCGTCGCCATCGGCGATTTGCGTATCGCCATGCGACACCGTCTGATTGACCGCCGCGCGCACCGGCCGGTCCGCCGCAAGCTCCTGCTCCCAGGCGCCGCCGCGCGCAATCAGTAACGCGCGCAAGCCGTTCAGATCGCGCACGGTCCCCGGCAGCTTGATCTGCTCGGAACCGGTGCCGAGGGCTTCCCGCAGCCTTGCAAAATAAACCACTGTAATCATGCGCTTAATTATGCGCTCCCGTCCGTCCAAATCCAAGACCAAATGGAGTCGTAGGGCCGCCTCTGTGTTCTCTGTGCTCTCTGTCGCTGATCCGGTATTCAGGCGAGCCCCACATGACGCAGGACGAAATCCGCAATCCCCGGCGCGTCATCCACATCGAACTGCGGCAGCGCCGTATCGAGCTTGCGGTCCGAGGCGATCGCGACGATGTTCTCGTCGTGCGGATGGAGCAGCCCCTCCCCCACGGCGCCGCGACAGACCTCGAGCTTCGGAATGCGCTCGCGCTTGTATCCCTCCACGAGCAGCAAATCGCAGCGCGAGATGCGCTCCAGGTGCTGCTCCAGGCTCGGCTCCTCGGCGCCGCGCAGCTCGTGCATCAATACCCAGCGGCGCGACGAGCTCACCAGCACCTCGCTGCAGCCGGCATGGCGATGGCGGTAGGAATCCTTGCCGGGCTTGTCCACCTCGAAATTGTGGTGCGCGTGCTTGATCAGCGACACGCGAACCCCGTGCGCCACGAACAGCGGTATCAGTTTTTCGATGAGCGTGGTCTTGCCGCTTCCCGACCAGCCCGCGAAACCGAAGATCTTCATGCCTCACCACGATGCGCGACGGTGGATGATACTGCGAGACGCCCGCTGCGGCCAACGGCCGTGGCGCCACTCTGCCCGCAAGCCGGATATGCTATGGTGCCCCCGTCATGGAACTGCACGAAGTCGCCATCCTGTGCGCCACGTTCTTCGTCGTGGCCACCCTCTACACGACGGTCGGCCACGCCGGTGCTTCGGGATACCTCGCGATGATGGCGCTGGTGGGAGTGGCGCCCGAGGCCATGCGCCCGACTGCGCTGTTGCTCAACATCCTCGTCGCCTCCGTCACCGTCTACCGCTTCCGGCGCGCCCGCCACTTTTCCTGGCCGGGGTTGTGGCCGTTCCTGCTCGGGTCCGTGCCGATGGCCGCGCTGGGCGGTTCATTGAGCCTGTCACGGGCCGGGTACCAAGCCGCGGTCGGCGTCGTGCTGCTGCTCTCTGCACTGTATCTCGTGTGGCGTGCCCTGGGCTCGCCCGTCACGATGGAGGAAGGCGTGGTCGGCGTGAAGCAGCTTCCGGCTGTCTTCATCGGCGGCATGATCGGCCTGCTTTCGGGTCTCACCGGAACGGGCGGAGGCATTTTCCTCAGTCCCACGTTGCTCATGCTCGGCTGGGCCGGCCCGAAGACCACCGCGGGAATTGCGGCGCCGTTCATACTCGTCAACTCGACGGTCGCGCTGGTCGCCGGCTCCCTGACCGTGCAGGTCCTGCCGGATGCTCTGCCGGTCCTCGCCGTCGCCGCATTGGCGGGCGCGTTCCTGGGCACTTGGCTCGGGCTGGAGCGGCTGCGACAGAAGGGGCTGCTGATGACGCTGGCGGTCGTAATGTCCCTCGCCGGACTGAAGCTCCTGCTCACCGCCTAGAGCGAATTGGCAAACAAAAACAATCAACCACCGCTAAACGCCGATACACGCCGATTTTTCGGGTGATGAGTAATGGGTAATGAGTTAATGGGCGAAAGCCCGTCACCCGCACTACCCATTACCCATTCCCCATTACCCGTTTGCGTTCATCGGCGGTATCGAGCCTCCTGGGTCTTTCTTAGGGTTTCGCGTTGGGGAAGAACAGCTGCTCGCCGCCGATGCGGTAGCTCGCGATCGCCTTCTGGCCTGCCGGAGAAACGAGCCACGCGATGAAGGTTTCGGCGAGCTCGCGCTTGACGTGCGCATGCCGCGCCGGTTCGACGAGCATCACGCCGTACTGGTTGTAGAGCCGCGGATCCCCCTCCACTACGATGGCAAGTTCGCCGCGGTTCTTGAACGAGAGCCAGGTGGCGCGATCCGACAGCACGTACGCGTTCATGGCCGATGCGGTGTTGAGCGCAGGACCCATTCCCGAGCCCGTCTCCCGGTACCACGTACCGCCGGAAGCCGCGACGTCCACTCCGGCCAGCTTCCAGAACCGCAGCTCCGCCGCGTGCGTCCCGCTGCGATCACCGCGCGAGACGAACGGCGCGCGCGCCGCCGAGATCGCGCGCAGGGCCGTCATGATGTCTTTCCCGCCGCCGACGCGTGCCGGGTCTCTCTTCGGTCCGACAAGTATAAAATCGTTATACATCAGGTCCTTACGGCCAATGGCATACCCCTGCTCGACGAAGCGTTCCTCCGCTGCACGGTCGTGCACCAGTACCACATCGGCATCGCCGCGCCGGCCCAGGTCGAGGGCCTGTCCGGTGCCCAGCGCCACGACGCGAACCTCGATACCCGTCTCGCTGTGGAAGAGCGGCAGGATGTGCCGGAACAGGCCCGACTGCTCGGTCGAAGTCGTCGAAGCCACGGTGATGTACTTCTGCGCGTGCGCGCCCGGTACGGCTGCACCCAGCGCCGCGACCAGCACCGCGGCCCACGCAGCATGCCTCAGGCCCAAGGCAGTTCTTCCCGTAGAAACGCCGCGGCCTCGTTCGATGCCGGTTGCCGGAAGAAGCGCTCGACCGGCGTGTGCTCGACGAGCCGTCCCTGGTACAGAAACAGGATTTCGTCGGCGAGGCGCCTCGCCTGCCCCAGGTTGTGCGTGGTCATGATGATCTTGGTGCCGCTCGCGTGGATCTGGCCGATGATGTTCTCGATGTCGCGCGTGGCCCCGGGGTCGAGGTTCGCCGTCGGCTCGTCGAGAAACAGCACCTCCGGGTTCAGCGCCCAGGCGCGCGCGAGCGCGAGCCGCTGCTGCTCCCCACCCGAGAGCACACGCGCCGCACGTCCCGCCAGGTGCGCGAGTCCCACCGCCTCCAGCACGTCTTCCGCGCGCAGCACGCGCTCGCCGCGAGGCAGCCCCGCGAGCTTCAGGCCGTAGGCGACGTTGGCGAGCGCGGAGCGCCGCAGCATCACCGGCCGCTGGAACACCATCGCCTGCCGCGCCCGTGCGCCGTTCGCGCCGCACCATACGATGCGGCCTGCGGTCGGCCGCAGCAGCCCGTGGCAGAGTCTCATCAGCACGCTCTTCCCCGCGCCGTTCGGCCCGAGGATCACCGTGCGCGGACCCGCAACGACCTCGGCCGACACCGCATCGATGATGCGTTTTCCGTTGGTGGCGAAACTGACCTCGCGCAGCTCGAGCGGCAGCATGCGGGCGTTATCCCAGTCTCCGCTGCGCGGCTTCCTTGACCCAGTACGCCGCCGCGTTCAGCGCGAGCACCAGCGCGAGCAGTATCACCCCCAGACCCAGGGCGAGCGGCAAATCGCCCTTGCTCGTCTCGAGCGCGATGGCGGTCGTCATGACGCGCGTGACCCCGTCGATGTTGCCGCCCACGATCATCACCGCCCCGACCTCGGCGGCGGCGCGTCCGAAGCCCGCGAGCACGATCGTGACGAGTGAGTAGCGCGTGTCCCAGAGCAGCGTGACCGCCGATTGCGCGGGGCCCGCTCCGAGCGAGCGCAGCTGCTCCCGGTACTCTTCCCACGCGTCCTCGACCACCTGGCGCGAGAGCGCCGCCACGATCGGCAGGATCAGTATCGTCTGCGCCACCACCATCGCGGCCGGGGTGAACAGGATGCCGAGCTCGCCCAGCGGCCCGGCGCGCGAGAGCATCAGATAGACGACCAGGCCGACGACGACCGGCGGCAGGCCCATCAGCGCGTTGAGCACCACGATCAGCGGGCGCCTGCCCGCGAACCGGTTCACGGCCACGGCAGCGCCGAGCGGCAGGCCGATCACGCTCGCGATCAGCACCGCGGCGAGGCTCACGCGCAGGCTCAACGTCACGATCTCGACGAGCTTCGCGTCGAGACCCGCGATCATGGCTGCGGCGGCGGCAAACGCCTGGGTAATCTCGCTCATGGCAATAGATCAGTTGTATCCGTCACAGTTTCCAGGCACGGCCCGACATTATGGCCGTTCGCGGCGGTCCAGTGAAATCATCCTCGGCCCCGGGCGCCCTCCCCGTGGCGAATCCGGTAAAATTACAATTCTCCCAGCAATCCCGGGGATGATGTATGAACGACCCGCAGTCCCTGATCCGCGAGCTGAGCTGCGCCGACGACTACGATCCGAATTCGATGCCCGTAGCCAAGGCGCGCGAGTTGATCGGCCGCTTCCTGACACCTGTCACCGCCACAGAGCGCGTGCACGCGCGTTCCGCGCTCGGGCGCGTGCTTGCCGAGGATATCACCTCGCCGCTGAATGTCCCCGCGCACGACAATTCCGCGATGGACGGGTTCTCGGTGCGCTTCGCCGACCTGAAGGGCGACGGCGAGGTCGCGCTGAGGATCGCCGGCACCGCCCTTGCCGGGGCTCCGTTCCAGGGTACGGTCAAGGCCGGAGAATGCGTGCGCATCATGACCGGCGGCGTGATGCCCGCCGGCACCGATACCATCATCATGCAGGAGCACGTCAAGGTGAGCGGGGACCGCGTGACGATCGGCCCCGGACACAAGAAGGGGCAGAACCTGCGCCGCGCCGGGGAAGACCTCGCCACGGGGCAGGTTGCGCTCAAGCGCGGGCTGGCGCTGCGGCCCGCCGAGATCGGACTCATTGCCTCGCTGGGGATCGCCGAAATCCGAGTCTACCGCAGGTTGCGGGTCGCCTTTTTCTCCACGGGCGACGAGCTCGTCTCGATCGGCACGGTCCCCAAGGAGGGGCAGATCTACGACAGCAACCGCTACACCATACACGGAATGCTGACGCGCCTGGGCTGCGAGGTGATCGATATGGGCGTCGTGCGCGACGATCCGAACTTGCTCGAGACCGCGTTCGGCGAGGCCGCGGCGATCGCCGACGTGGTGATCACGAGCGGCGGCGTCTCGGTCGGAGAGGCGGATTACGTCAAGAACCTGCTCAACAAGCTCGGAGAAGTGGTGTTCTGGAAGATCGCGATGAAGCCGGGAAGGCCGCTCGCGTACGGCAAGATCGGGAACGCGCATTTCTTCGGGCTGCCGGGAAACCCGGTATCGGTGATGGTGACCTTCTACCAGTTCGTGCGCGACGCGCTGCTCCGGCTCTCTGGCCTCGATCCGGTCCCGCCGCTTCCGACGTTCAAGGTGCCGTGTGTCTCCAGCCTCAAAAAAGCACCCGGCCGCACCGAATTCCAGCGCGGCATCCTCACCCAGGACGCTGCGGGCAACTGGAGCGTGCGCGTCACCGGCGAGCAGGGTTCCGGCATCCTGCGCTCGATGGCCGAAGCGAACTGCTTTATCATCCTTCCCGACGCCCAGGGCAGCGTCGCGGCCGGCGCGCTGGTCGAGGTGCAGGTGATGGAAGGCGTTGTTTGACAACGAAGCCCACGCACTCTCAATCCTCAGTCCTCAGTCCTCAGTCCTCAATCCTGAAGCATGATCGTCATCGAGCAGGAAGACTTCATTCAGAGCATCGCTGACGCCTTCCAGTTCATCTCTTACTACCATCCCGTTGATTTCATACGAGCGATGGGCAAGGCCTACGAAGGCGAGCAGTCGCCGGCGGCGAAGAACGCGATCGCGCAGATCCTGATGAATTCGCGCATGGCGGCCGAAGGCCACCGGCCCGTGTGCCAGGACACGGGGATGGCGGTGGTGTTCCTCAAGATCGGCATGGACGTGCGCTGGGACGCGAAGATGGGCGTGTCGGAGATGGTCAGCGAAGGGGTCCGGCGCGCCTACACCGACAAGGACAACCCGCTGCGTGCATCGATCATGGCCGATCCCGCCGGGCGCCGCAGCAGCACGCGCGACAACACGCCGGCCGTGATCCACACCGAGGTCGTCCCGGGCAATGCGCTCGAGGTAAGGCTCGCGGCCAAGGGCTTCGGCTCCGAGAACAAGTCGTACTTCGCCGTGCTCAATCCGGGCGACAGCGTGGCGGACTGGGTCGTCGGGCAGATTCCGGCGCTGGGCGGCGACTGGTGCCCGCCCGGAATGCTCGGCATCGGCATCGGCGGCACCGCCGAGAAAGCCATGCTTCTCGCCAAGGAGTCGCTGCTCGAGCCGATCGACATGCACGAGCTGAAGGCGCGCGGACCGAAGACCCGCGCCGAGGAGCTGCGGATCGAAATCTTCGACCGGGTCAATGCTCTCGGCATCGGCGCGCAAGGCCTCGGCGGGCTCACCACCGTGCTCGATGTCAAGGTGCTCGATTATCCGACGCATGCAGCCTCCCTGCCCGTCGCCGTGATTCCCAATTGCGCAGCCACCCGTCATGTCGAGTTCCATCTCGACGGCAGCGGCCCCGCGCGGTTCGAGGCGCCCAGCCTCGAGCACTGGCCGAAGCTCGAGGTCGATCTCGCGGATGGCGCGAGGCGCGTGAATCTGGACACGCTCACGAAGGCAGAGATGGCCGCGTGGAAGGCGGGAGAGCGCCTCCTGCTCACGGGCAAGATCCTCACCGGCCGAGACGCCGCCCACAAGCGGCTCGCCGACCTGATGGCGAAAGGCGAGGCGCTTCCGGTGGACTTCAGGAACCGCTTCATTTATTACGTGGGCCCGGTTGACGCGGTGCGCGACGAGGCGGTGGGCCCTGCCGGCCCCACGACTTCGCGCCGGATGGACCGGTTCATGGAAGACCTGCTCGCCCGGACCGGGCTATTGGGCTCGATCGGCAAATCGGAGCGCGGTCCGGAGGCGATCGAGGCGATCAAGCGCCACCAGGGCGTCCACCTCATCGCGATCGGGGGCGCCGCCTACCTGGTATCCAAGGCGATCCGCGCATCCCGCGTGCTGGCATTCCACGATCTCGGAATGGAGGCGATCCACGAGTTCGAGGTGAAGGACATGCCGGTCACGGTCGCGGTGGACGCCGGCGGCAATGCGGTGCACGAGACCGGGCCGCGCGAATGGCGCGCGCGGATCGGAAAGATCCCGGTCACGATTGCCTAGGCGGGAGCGGTCTCGCGCGGCACCGGGTGCCGATCTGCCAGGCACAATAAAAAAGCCCGGGATACCCGGGCTTTTTTTCCGCCCTGCGCCCGTTTATTTCTTCTTGGCCTCGGGTGCCGGAGCGGCTGCCGCCGCTTTCTTCTCCGCCGCCAGTGGCGCCGCAGCTGCTTTCGCCGCGGGTGCCGGTGCCGCCGCCGCAGACGCGGCGGGTTTCGCTGCCGCAGCGGGCGCTGCGGCCGGCTTCATGCCTTTCTCCTTCTTGTAGCGATCGACCACCCGGTCCATCGCTTTTTCCTCCGCTTCGCGGGCTTTCTTGCCCGCTTCCGCCGCCTTCTTCGCCGCCTCGGCCGCCTTGGCCTTCGCCTCCTCGCTCGGCGCCGGCAGCTTCGCGTAGGCTACGCCCACCGCGCACGCCACCAGCATTGCCGGAACGAGCTTCCACACTTTCGGCGCTTTCATGTCTTCCACCCCTCCCTCATCGGGGACGCCGGAGCCGCCGACGGGGTCGCCCCCGCGGGCTGGGCGCGTCCGCCTGTTACCTGCTTGTACCAGTACTCGTGGTGCTCCCTGGCCCAGGTCTCGTCCACCGTCCCGTTGCGCATGGACTCGTAGGCGCCCTCGACGCCGACCGTGCCCATGTAGAGGTGCCCCAGGAAGGCGGCCATGAAGAGAATCGCCGCCACGGCGTGGATCACGTTGGCCTGCTGCATCGCCACCCGGCCTTGCGCGAAATTCGGGAAATCCAGGATGAACCCGGTGATACTCACGATGATGCCGAGCAGCGTGACCCCGAACCAGAACCACATCTTCTCCCCGGCGTTGAACTTGCCGGAGGGCACGTGCTCGCGCTTTCCGAACATCCCCCCGAGCCTCTTCACCCAGATCCAGTCGTGCGCGCGCCAGATGTTGTTCTTCACGAAGGTGACGAACATCAGCACCGTGCACACGGCGAACACCGGTCCCACGAAGTTGTGCAGGTTCTTGCTGATGACCGCAAGCCACGAGAACAGCGTGTAGCCGAAGACCGGCAGCAGGACGTAGCGGCCGAAGAGGATCACGATGCCGCTCACGGCGAGAATGACGAAGCTGATCGCCGTCGCCCAGTGGATGATGCGCTCCCACGGCGTGAACCGCTCGATTACCCGGCCGGTGGGCTGTGCGTGGAGCTTGATCGGACCCTTCAGCCCGTAATAGAGCGCGATCAGCACGGCAACGATCGTGATGAGCCAGCCGCCGTATACGGTGACCGGGCCGTTGCGGATCTGGCGCCAGATCTCGCCCTCGGTCTGCACCAGTACGTTGGTCTCGATCCCGCGGGCCTGGGTCGTCTGGTACGGGTTTTCCCCGCCACGCACGTCGCGCCAGACCGGCGCGTTGTTGAGCGGTTGGGTCTGCTGCCGCTGAACCTGTTCCTTCTGGCTGCCCGCGTCCTGCGCCCAGGTGAACTGCGCGAAGAGCGCGAGGACAGCCACGAGAAACAGACGCACCACCGCTCGCATGTCGCGATGCTCGAGCATGCGTTCCTCCTGTTATTGGTTAATCAGCCACCGATGCGCACGTACTCGTTCTGGCCAAGGGCGCGCGCGTTCACCGCCTTCTCCCACTCCGCCTTGTTGCCCTTGAACCGGTCGTTGTCCCAGGGCTGCTTGTCGGGCTTGCCCTGATACTGGCCCTGTTTGTAGACGGTGACAGTGGGCTTCTCGCCGCAGCCTGCCGCAAGTAGCGGCAGGACCGCGGCGGCTGCGATCAGCGCCAATTTTTTCATGACTTGGCCCCCGGCTTGGCCGCCGGCTTGTCGGGCCTGCCGTACGCGGTGCCCCAGCCCCAGATCTCGGAGCCCTTGCCGCGCGTGAGCACCCGTTGGCGGTAGATGTCGGCAACCACGTCGGCGTCGCCGCCGAGCAGCGCCTTGGTCGAGCACTGCTCCGCGCACGCCGGGAGCTTGCCCTCCGCCAGGCGGTTGCGGCCGTACTTCTTGAACTCGGCCTGGGAGAAGTCGGGCTCGGGCCCGCCGGCGCAGAACGTGCACTTGTCCATCTTGCCGCGCAGGCCGAACGCGCCGTCCTGCGGGAACTGCGGCGCCCCGAACGGGCAGGCGTAGAAGCAGTAGCCGCAGCCGATGCACAGGTCCTTGTCGTGCAGCACCACGCCCTCAGAGGTCTTGTAGAAGCAGTCCACCGGACAGACCGCCATGCACGGCGCATCCGAGCAGTGCATGCACGCGACCGAGAGGGATTTCTCGCCGGGAAGGCCGTCGTTCATGGTGACCACCCGCCGGCGGTTCACCCCCCACGGCACCTCGTTCTCGTTCTTGCACGCCGTCACGCAACCGTTGCACTCGATGCAGCGCTCGGCATCACACAGAAATTTCATTCTCGCCATGGTTAGCTCCTCACGATCCCGTTAGCGTTATGCCTTCATGACCTGGCACAGCGTGGTCTTGGTTTCCTGCATCATGGTCACGATGTCGTAACCATAGGTCGTCGCCGTGTTGACCGCCTCGCCGCGCACCCAGGGAGCCGCGCCCTCCGGATACCTGTCGAGCAGGTCCTTGCCCTCCCACCAGCCTGCGAAGTGGAACGGGCAGAACACCGTTCCCGGCGCGACGCGCTCGGTGACCTGGGCCTTGATCTTGAGGCGGGCCTTGGTCGGGCTCTCGAGCCACACGTACTGGTCGTGCTTCACCCCGCGGTCGTTGGCGTCCTTCGGGTTGATCTCGACGAACATCTCCTGCTGCAGCTCGGCGAGCCACTTGTTGCTGCGGGTGTAGTCGCCTCCGCCCTGGTACTCGACCAGCCGGCCGCTCGTGAGGATGAGCGGGTACTGCTTGCCCGCGTCCTTGTTCGCCTGCTGCACGGTCTTGAAGAGAACCGGCAGGCGCCAGCGCACCTTCACGTCGTCGTAGGTCGGCCACTTCTCGATGAGATCCGCCCGCGGGCTGAACAGCGGCTCGCGGTGCACCGGGATCGGATCGGGCAGGTTCCAGCAGTTTGCCCGCGCCTTGGCGTTGCCGAACGGATGGCAGCCGTGGTTCTTCATGAATACGCGGATCATGCCGCCCGAGGGGTCGGTCTTCCAGTTCTTGCCTTCGGCCGCCTTCTTCTCCTGCTCGGTCAGCTCGTCCCACCAGCCCAGCTTTTTCAGCAGCACGTGATCGAGCTCGGGGTAGCCCGTCGTGAGGGCCGCCCCCTTCGAATGCGAGCCGTCCTCGGCGAGCAGGTTCACCCCGTCGCGCTCGACCCCGAAGTTCGCCCGGAAGTTGCCCCCGCCATCCATGATGTGCTTCGACGTGTCATAGAGGTTGGGCGTGCCCGGGTGCTTGAGCTCCGGCGTGCCGTAGGCCGGCCACGGCAGCCCGAAGTAGTCGCCGTCGAGCACGTAGCCGGTCTTGGCGTCCTTCCCGCCCTTGGCCCGCAGCGTCTTCACGTCGAACACGTGCATGTTGCGCATGTGCGCCTGCAGCCGCTCCGGAGACTGGCCGGTGTAGCCGATCGTCCAGGTGCCGCGATTGATCTCGCGCAGCGTGTCTTCCGGATCGGGCATCATGCCGCCCTTGCTCTTCAAGAGCTTGATGTTCTTGACGAACTCCTTCGCGTAGCCGAACTTCTCGGCGAGCTGATACATGATCATCGCGTCGGGGCGCGCCTCGAACAACGGCTCGACCACCTGCTCGCGCCACTGGATCGAGCGGTTGGAAGCCGTGGCCGACCCGGCCTGCTCATACTGCGTTGCCGCCGGCAGCAGGTAGACGCCGTCCTTGCGCGCCGTCGCCGTCATTGCCGCGACGGTGGTCGGTACCGGGTCCACGACCACGAACAGGTCGGCCTTCTTCATCGCCTCGAGCATCTCCTTGCCGCGCGACTGGCTGTTGGGCGAATGGCCCCAGTAGATGACCGCGCGCAGGTTCGGATCCTGGTCGATGTTCTCGTTCTTCTCGAGGATGCCGTCGATCCAGCGCGAGACCGTGATGCCGGGCTTCTCCATCATCGCCTGCGAGGCGAAGCGCCCCTTGATCCAGTCGTAGTCCACGCCCCAGACGGTGGCCCAGTGCCGCCACGAGCCCGCAGCGATGCCGTAGTAACCCGGCAGCGAGTCGGGGTTGGGCCCGACGTCGGTCGCGCCCTGCACGTTGTCGTGGCCGCGGTAGATGTTGGTGCCGCCGCCGGAAATGCCGACGTTGCCCAGCGCAAGCTGGAAGATCGCGGACGCGCGCACGATTGCCGTGCCGTTGGTGTGCTGCGTCTGGCCCATCGCCCAGATGATCGTGCTGGGGCGGTTCTTCGCCATCATTTCGGCGCAGTCCCGCACCTCGGCTTCCTTCATGCCGGTGATCTGCTCCACCGCCTCCGGCGTGTACTTCATAGCCTCTTCGCGCGCCTTGTCCATGCCGTAGACGCGGGCGCGGATGTACTCCTTGTCCTCCCAGCCGTTCTTGAAGATGTGATGCAGCATCCCGAAGATGAAGGCCACGTCCGTGCCGGAGCGAATGCGGTAGTACTTGTCCGCCCTCGCCGCGGTGCGCGTGAAACGCGGATCGACCACATACACCTTCGCGCCGTTCTCCTTCGCGTGCAGCGTGTGCAGCATCGAAACCGGGTGCGCCTCCGCGGCATTGCTGCCAAAGAACAGAACGCCCTTCGAGAACTGCTCGTCGTTGTACGAGTTGGTCATCGCGCCGTAGCCCCAGCTGTTCGCGATGCCCGCGACCGTCGTCGAGTGGCAGATGCGCGCCTGGTGGTCCATGTTGTTCGTGCCGAACATGGACACGAACTTGCGGAAGAGATACGCGCCCTCGTTGCTGTGCTTGGAGGAGCCGATCCACATCGTGGCATCGGGGCCGCTCTCCTTGCGGATCGCGAGCAGCCGCTCGCTCACCTCGTTGAGCGCCTGGTCCCAGCTGATCTTCTGCCACTTGCCGCCCGAGAGCTTCATCGGGTACTTCAGGCGGTGCGAGCCTTCGGCCGTCGCGTGATCGCGGGCGCCCGCGCCCTTGGTGCAGAAGGAACCGAGGTTGATCGGCGAGTCGAATACCGGCTCCTGCCGGATCCACGCGCCGTTTTGCACCACGGCGTCGATCGCGCATCCGACCGAGCAGTGCGTGCACACCGTGCGCTTGACTTCGAGCTTGCCTGCCGCCGGAGCCGCGGCCTCGGCCCTTTCCATCATCGAGAAGGGCAGCTGCGACAGCGCGGCACCCGCGCCGACGGCGACGCCGGAACGCTTCAGGAATGTGCGGCGGTCTATGGTCTTGCCGAGGAAGGCCGCGGCGTTGCGGCTGAGCCGGCTCGTCCCGTTTACAGGAGTATTCGCTTTTCTGGTCAGTAGCATGATGGACCTCCTCCGGACTCAGACTTTGGTGGTCTCGTAGTACTTCTTGACGTGCTCGGTGAGCTGATAGCCCTTGCCCTGCTTGCCCGAGGCCTCCGGCTTCTTGCGCTCCCCGCCCTGCTTGGTCACGACCGCGGCGGCAGCCGCCGCCCCGCCCAGCCCCACTGCGGCGAGGAATCTCCTGCGGTGAACGTTTGCTTTCGTCATTGCCGTTCCCTCCTTGTCAATCACGCGATGTCGAACGATTGAAGTTCCAGACTGAAAAATTCCCCGGCGAAGCGGGCAACCTTCTTGTAGAAATCGGTCCCGCCCGCCTCCACGATTGCGCTGCACAGCGGCGCATACGACGGCGCGATGTGGCGCATGAAAAAATCCCGCTGCGCTTCGAGCAGCGCGGGCGGCGCCGTCTCTTCGCCCACGATGAGAAAACGCATCACGTCGCACAGCGCCGAGATGTGATCCTCGGTTTCGAAGCTCGTGCGCTTGAGCGTGATGCCCAGTTGCGCGAGCTCCTCGCGCAGCTCGTTGAGCGGCGTGCGTTGCACGCTGCCCGACAGGTAGTGCGACGCATACAAAAACACCGGGGGGCGCCCGGTGCCGATGAAATTGTCGTCGTATTCCTGCTGGATGGCGGCCGGATCGGCCGTGCGCATCGCATCGCGCAGGCTGCGCCATGCGGAAACGAACCGTGTTTCGGGAACGCCATCGTCAAAGATGTCTTCGGCGAAAACGTCGCGCAGAAACTGCGCAGTAGGCGGAGAGTAGAAGAGGGATGCGAGCAGCCCGTACACGCCGGCACGGGCCCGGTCCTCCGCGAGAACCATGCCCTGCTCACTCCGGCCGGCATCCAGTAGCTGAGTTACTACCGCCATTTAGCGACCGCTACCCCTCGCGTTGCTCAACGTCCACCCTGATATTGAGCTTTTCTTATTGCGTTGTACGAATGGACCATCTTACCCGTGAAAAATTCCCGTTTCCATCTTTTTCGCAAACATTTAGTGCGATTTCCTAACGGTCCATAATGGAACCCTGATTTTCGCGCTGCATCATGTCAATAACCCTACAATCAGCGCACATTTTCAAACGCTCCAGCACAACCGGGTCGGTAAACATCGAGTGGGTCCCGAGCCGGCCCAGCATGGTCTCGATTACCTGCTTGGTTCCAAAAGGTTTCCCGCATTTCACGCAGTTGAACACCTCGGCCTGGTTGAGCACCACCGGCTCCGTGGCTTCCTTCGTGAGCAGCAGGCGCGGGGCCAGCCGGATCGCGTCTTCCGGGCACGTCTTCTCGCACAGCCCGCACTGCACGCAGTTTCTCTCGATGAAACGCAGCTGCGGCGTGTCCTTGGAGTCGAGCAACGCCGCCTCCGGGCAAGCGCCCACGCAGGCGAGACACATGGTGCACGTCTGCTTGTTGACCGTGATCTTGCCGTAAGGCGCCCCGCGCGACAGCCCCAACTCTGCCTTTTTCGCTGGAGCGTGCTTGAGCAGGTGCTCGAACACGAATTCGAGCGTGGACCGCTTTTCGTTGGAAAGATTGAAGCTCGCCGGGGGTACCTCGTTCGCCGTCCCGAGCTCCCAGACCGCTTGCTGCAGCTCCCCGACCTCGCGCGCCGTGATCACCCGCATATGTCCGCCGCCGAACCCGATGCCCTCCAGGATTTCCTGCGCGTAGCCGATTTCGCGCTGCAGCGCAGCAAGATAGCCCTCGGACTCGGACCCGGCCGAGAAAATGACGATCTGGTTGGCACCGAAGGCGATGCTGCCCAGCATCAGGTCCATGCCGAGGGACGCGATGTGGAAGACCTCGAGCGGGATGACGTGGGCCGGCAGCCCTTTGCCGCGGCGCCCCAGTCGTGCGATCAGTTCGCGCCCGTCGGTGGCGTTGTGGAACAGCAGCACCGGCGTGCGCCCGCCCGCGTCGCGGTAGGTCTTGAGCACCGTCTTCACGCGCACGCCCATGTCCGCGACGCGAGGGAACGCGTAGGTCATCGCCCCGGACGGGCACACGCTCGCGCACCCGCCGCAGCCCATGCACAGGTGCGGCTCGACCACCACGCGGTTCTCCTCCGCGTCGCTCGAGATCGCCTGCGTCGAGCACACGTCGATGCACTTCGTGCAGCCGGTGATCTCGGAGCGGCTGTGCGCGCAGATACTCTGCTTGTACGCGAAATACCGCGGCTTCTCGAACTCGCCCACCATCCGGGTGAGCTCCCTCGCGGCCAGCGCCTGTTCGAGCGGATCGTTGCGCGGGGCAAGGTAGCCCTGCGGCGGCTGCGGAAGCTTGATCAGGGGATCGCGCGTGAGGTCCAGCACGAGATCGAACGCCTCGGTGCGCTGCCGCTCCGTGCGTTCGAAATCGATCGCCCGGATCTCGCCGCATGCTTTCACGCACTGCCGGTGGGCTTTGCACTTGTCGAGGTCGATCTGGTACGAATAGTCGATCGCCTGCTCCGGACAGACCCGGATGCACGCGTTGCACCGGGTGCAGACCTCGAGGTCGATCGGGTTTGCCTGCTTCCACTCCACCTGGAATGCGCCGAGATAGCCCGTGACGGATTTCGGCTTGCCCGACAACACCGGGTAGCGGCGTTCCGCCGGCAGCTCGTAGGGATCCGCGCCGTCGGTGAGCAGCACGCTGACCGCGAACTGCTCCGCGCAGCGCTCGGCCCATTCAAGCGCCGCCTGGCCCGGGCCGATGATGAGAAGCCGTCCCTCGGACTTGTAGGCGACGAGCGGCACCGGCTCGGGATCGGGCAGGTCCGTGAGCGCGAGCAAGGCCGCGATCTTGGGCGTGGCGCCTTTCGCGTCCGCCGACCATCCCGCGGTTTCGCGGATGTTGACGAACCTGACGTTGCCCTCGCCCTTCAACTCGGCGTGCACCTCGCCGAAGAACGGCGCCTCCTGCGTACAGGCGACGACGAGATCGCCGCCCTGCTTGACCGCCGCCTCGAATGACGCCAGATGCCGCCGGCACAGTTCGCTTGCGATGTTCGGCGTGGCCTCGAGCTTGAGCGCCGCTTTCAACGCGTGCGCGTCGAGCGGCATGGTCTTGTTGCAATTGCAGACCAGCTTGGTGGGTTTGGGCATTGCGCTGAAGGCCGGCGGGCTCTTGCCCGCCAGCGCCTGGTATCGAATCCGGGGATGCTAACCCAAGGGGCTTGAACGGGCTACGTTTTTTCCGATCGATCGGAGGGTACCGCCGCGCTGCGCACCGGCTCTTCGATCCCGGGCGCCGGGTCGGTACGCGGCTGTTCGGCCAGAGCCGGGGGCTCGCCCGGAGCGCTTTCCCCGCGCTCGGTCGGTTTGCGCTCCGGTTCCCCTTCTTTGGCCCAGTCGAGTATTTTCTGCGCCTGTCTGAGGCTCGCCAGCATCGCCGCCGGGATCGGCTCGGCCTTGGTGTAATCATCGATATAGACGTCGAGCCCGTCCATCACGTTGAAGTGCGGATCGGTGAACAGCTTCTTGAGGGCGGCGCGGCGCAGATCCTCCCCGACCTTGGGGTGGAAGAACTTGCGGTAATCCGAGTCGAACGTGAGCTTCTCGACCGGGGGCAGTTCCGGCGCGGGGCCTTTTTCCTCGCGGCGCTCCTCCGCCGGCTTCTGCGCCGGCTGCTCCCTCGCTTCCTGCTTGAGCCGCGACCAGCGTGATACGAACTTTTCGCTGCCGTCCTTGGTCGTCATGTTCGCTATCTGATCAGCCGTCCCGCCTGGAAGCAACGCCGCGGTCCTTGTTGCTCGCGTACCGCCGCGGCTTCTTCGGTTCCGGCTTGTAGTGCGCGACCACGAATTCGGTCATCCACGGCATCAGCTCCGGCGGCAGCGCGACGCCGTCCACGTGCTCACCGCTGTCGATCCAGCGCGCGCCCTCGTTGTAGCTCACCGTGACGAGGTCCGGCCGCGCGGCTTCCCCGTCCATGCGCCACAATACGAACACCTTCGGCTCGGGGGAGCTCAGGTTCATGAAATAGCCCTCCGCCTCCGAGCGCCTCAGGCACAACACGAGGCCCGGAAACAAGATCCGGGTCCGCTTGTCATTCTGGGCGATCACTCGCGCGCGACCGCCATCCTCCGGTGTGTCCAGAGCGACGCCCGTCGCCTCCCACTTCTCGTCCACCCAGCGGTTCTCCAGGCGCACGCGCTCCATGATGACGGCGATGGAACGGCTGATCGAGTCCAGGGTGCGCGCTTCGTCGCTCATGACGATCATTGTGCGCCAGGCACCCGCAACATTCAACCAGAATCCGTGGCAAATACTTGATTTCGAAGCAGTGTTTTCCTTGCGCCGAGCGGGAGTATTTTGTCATAATGGGTCGACGGCGCGATGCTGCAAAGGCAGTGCCTGTGCCGTCGCATCCCCATGAACGATTTGCGTCTCGTCACGAACACGCCCGGATCCGAGGCGGCGCCGCGCGACCGCCTCGGCCGCGCGTTGCGCGATCTGCGCATCTCGGTCACCGACCGCTGCAACTTCCGCTGCGTCTACTGCATGCCGAAGGAAGTGTTCGGCAACGACTACGTATTCCTGGAGCGCAAGGAAATCCTCAACTTCGAGGAAATCGCCCGCACCGCGAGGATCTTCTCCGGGCTGGGCGTCGAAAAGATCCGGCTCACGGGCGGCGAGCCGCTCGTTCGGCGCAGCCTCGAGCGGCTCATCGCGTCGCTCGCTGCAATTCCCGGGCTGGACCTGACGCTCACCACGAACGGATCGCTGCTGGATCGCAAGGCCCGGTCCCTGAAGGATGCGGGGCTGAAGCGCATCACGGTGAGCCTCGACTCGCTCGATGACGCGACCTTCCGCCGCATGAACGACGTGGATTTTCCGGTGACGCGGGTGCTCGAGGGCATAGAGGCCGCGGCGGCGGCGGGGCTCGCGCCGGTCAAGGTCAACATGGTGGTCAAGCGCGGGATGAACGAGGACAGCGTGCTGCCGATGGCGCGCTTCTTCCACAATACCGGCCACATCCTGCGCTTCATCGAATACATGGACGTGGGTCATACCAACGGCTGGCGCATGGACGACGTGGTGAGCGCCGGCGAAATCATCGAGATGATCGGAAAGGAGATGCCGCTCGAGCCGCTCGATCCCAACTACACGGGCGAAGTGGCGGAGCGCTGGCGCTACAAGGACGGCGGCGGCGAGATCGGCGTCATCGCGTCCGTCACCCAGGCCTTCTGCCGCGACTGCACCCGCATCCGGCTCTCCACGGACGGCAAGCTCTACACATGCCTGTTCGCCACCGAGGGCCATGACGTGCGCGCGCTGCTGCGCGGGGGCGCTTCCGACGCGGAGATCCGGGCGGCGATCGCGGGGATCTGGTCGAAGCGCGCCGACCGCTACTCCGAGATACGCACCGAGGCGACCGTCAAGCTGCACAAGGTCGAGATGTCCTACATAGGAGGGTGAACAGTAAACGGTAAACGGTGAACAGAAAAGGCCTGCGGCGCCCGCCGCCTGAGCTACCGTTCACTGTTCACTGTTCACTGTTCACCGACGGATGGACAAGCCCTACCGGCCCAAGATCACCCGCGCTACGAGGCCGCTCACGACCGAGGTCGAGGCGGTGAACGAGCGCGGAGAGGCGCTGCCGACCCCGATCGCCGGCGAGCATCCGCTCACGCTCTACGTGGACAAGCGCGAAGTGGTGACGCTGATGACGCTCGGGCAGTGCCCGGAAGCGCTCGCGATCGGCTACCTGCGCAACCAGCGGCTGGTGCGCTCGATCGAGGAGATCGCGGCCGTGCAGGTGGACTGGGAGACCGAGGCGGCGGTCGTCACCACGCGCAAGCAGATCAAGCGCCTCAAGGAAAAGATGAAGAAGCGCACCGTGACCACCGGCTGCGGCCAGGGCACGGTGTTCGGCGATCTCATGGAGGAGATCGATACGATCCGGTTGCGCGACGACGTCGCGCTCACCGAGGAGACGCTCTACGCGGTGCTCGATGCCGTGCGCAAGCACGAGACGGTCTACAAGAGCGCGGGGGCGGTCCACGGCTGCGCCCTCTTCGACGGCCCGGAGATCGTCTATTTCATCGAGGACGTCGGGCGCCACAACGCGGTGGACGCGATCGCGGGCCAGATGTGGCTCGACCGCGTGGACGGCTCCGACAAGATCTTCTACACCACCGGGCGCCTGACCTCGGAGATGGTGATCAAGGCGGCGCAGATGAGAATCCCGTTCCTGGTTTCGCGCTCGGGCCTCACCCAGATGGGCCACCGTATCGCCGCCCAGGTCGGCATCACCATGCTGGGGCGCGCCGTGGGCAAGCACTATCTGCTGTTCACCGGCAACCACCGGTTCGTCAAGACCGTCACGCAGACGATGCTCGCGTGACCGGCCGTTCCGGATTCAAGGTTCAAGGTTCAAGGTTCAAGGTTCAAAGTTCAAGGTTCAAGGTTCAAGGTTCAAAGTTCAAGGTTCAAGGTTCAAGGTTCAAGGTTCAAGGTTCAAAGTTCAAGGTTCAAGGTTCAAGGTTCAAGGTTCAAGGTTCAAGGTTCAAGGTTCAAGGTTGGAGCGCCTTGGTGTGCGACGGTTCCGGTCTTACACTTTGAACCTGGAACTTTGAACTTGGAACCCGGAACTTTGAACCTTGAACGCGCGACCGCCAGGATCACAGGTGTGATTCTGGCCGGCGGTCGCGGCCAGCGCATGGGCGGCATTGACAAGGGCCTCAAGCTCCTGCGCGGCAAGCCGATGGTCCGCTGGGTGGCCGAGCGCTTCGCCCCGCAGGTGGACGAGGTCCTGATCAACGCCAACCAGAACCTCGAGGCGTATTCTGCGCTCGGGCACCGGGTGATACCCGACGAGATCGCGGACTACGCCGGGCCGCTGGCCGGCCTGCACCGGGGCTTGAGCGAAGCAACGCACGACCTCGTCGCAACGGTCCCTTGCGACTCGCCGTTTCTGCCCGCGGATCTCGTCGTTCGGCTGCGCGCCGCGCTCGAGTCCGGAGACGCCGAGGTGGCGGTGGCCAGGACCGGGAGACAACCGCATCCCGTCTTCTGCCTGTGCCGCAAGCGCGTGCGGGGCGGGCTCGGGGATTTTCTCGCGCACGGCGGGCGCAAGATCGACGCGTGGTACGCGCAGTTGCGGGTCGTCGAAGTTCCGTTCGACGATCAGCCGGGCGCCTTCAGCAACGTCAACACGGAGGCGGAACTGAAGGCCTTCGAGGACGGGGCGTTACCCTGAAAAGACGATATCGGTTCGGCGCCGGCGGCACTCGCCGGTCGCATCCCCGCTCAAAGGCGGGGCCCCTGCTCCACGGCTCCTACCGCCCCTTCAGCAACGTCAACACGGAGGCGGAACTGAAGGCCTTCGAGGACGGGGCGTTACCCTGAAAAGACGATATCGATTCGGCGCCGGCGGCATTTCGAGTTCGGCGTAGCGAGTTCGGGGTTGGAACCCGGAACCCTGAACTCGGAACCCGGAACGCGAAGCTCTCAGGCGGAAAGCGCCTTCGGTTCCACCGGCTCTTCTCCGGCCAAGGCTTCCGGCTCGGCAATGAAATAGCCCTGGGCGTAATCCACGGAAAGCTCGGTGATTTTGGTGAGCGTCGCGGCGTCTTCCACCGACTCGGCGACCGTCTTCATGCCGAGGATGTGCCCGATGCGATTGACGGCGTCCACGATGGCGTGATCCATCGGGTCGGTCGTCATGTCCTTGATGAACACGCCCGCGATCTTGAGGTAGTCGACCGGCAGGTACTTGAGGTAGGCGAACGAGGACATGCCCGTGCCGAAATCGTCGAGCGCGAACCGGCAGCCCATGCCCTTCAGTTCGTGCATGAGCTCGGCCGCCTTGCTCAGGTTCGAGATCGCGGTGGTCTCCGTGATCTCGAAGCACAGCACCCCCGGCGGCAGCTGGTAGCGCGTGAGCAGATTGCGCAGGAAGTCCGGGAAACTCTTGTCGTTGATGCTGACCCCGGAAATGTTGACCGAATGGAAACTGCGCTCGCCGCCCGGCGGCGGATCGTGGCGCGCGGCACCGGGCGCCCACTGCCGGTGCAGGTACTCCACCAGCGAGCTCACCACCCAGCGCTCGATCGACGTGAGCAGGTTGTAGCGCTCGGCGGCGGGCATGAACCCGGTGGCTGGCACCAGGTTGCCGGCGCGGTCCACCATGCGCACCAGCACCTCATGGTGCGGTTCGCCGATCCCGGCGGCGTTGAGCGGTGCGATGCGCTGGCGGTAGAGGCGGAACTGGCCGAGCTCGAAGGCCCGGTTGATCTGCGAGACGATCTGCAGCTCCTCGTGCCGTTCGCCGTAGTCGCGGTCCTCGGGCCGATAGACCTGGACGCGGTCGCGCCCCCGGTTCTTCGCGTCGTAACAGCACGCATCGGCCACGGCCAGCACGCGCTCGCTGTCGCCGCCCTCGGCCGTGATCGGCACCAGCCCGATGCTGATGCCGACGTTGAAGGTCTTGCCCTCCCATACGAAGCGGAATTCGCGCACCGTCTCGCGCATCGCGTTTGCGATCCGCAGCGCCTGCTCCGGCGGGCAGGACTCGAGCAGCGCGCCGAATTCGTCCCCGCCGAGACGCGCCAGGGTGTCGCTGCCCCGCATGCGCGAGAGCATGATCACGGTGAGCTGGCGCAGGAGCTCGTCGCCGGCGCTGTGGCCGCACGTGTCGTTGACCGCCTTGAAGTTGTCGAGGTCCATGAACATCAACGCGTGCTCGCGCTCCTGCGACCGGGCCGTCTCGATCAGCTCCTTCAGCCGCCGCTCGAATTCGCGGCGGTTGACGAGTCCGGTCAGCGCGTCGTGGCTCGCCTGCCACGTGAGCTGCTGGGCCATGGCGCGCACCTGGCTCACGTCGTGGAACACCACGATCATGCCGTGCGTGGTGCCGTCGCGGCCGCGGATCGGCGCGTACGAGTAGCGCACCGGACACTCGCGCCCGTTGCGGTCCACCAGCCGCACCGGCGCCGGCTCCTCCGCCGCCGCCTGAACGGTGAACGGCAGGGGCTCGATGAGGCGTCCCGTGCGCTCGTCCAATACACGGTAGACCTCCGAGAGCTGTCTGCCGCGCGCTTCCGCGCCGGTCCAGCCCAGATACTGCTCGGCCACGGGATTCATGTACTCGATGCGCCCCGAGGCATCGGTGGTGAGCACGCCGTCCACGATCGAATGCAGCGTCACCTCGGCGAGCTCTTTCTCGCGCTCGAGCTTGGCTTCGGTGTTGGCGACGACGCGGATCACCAGGATCGCGATCACGGCAACCGCAAGCAATGCGAGCAGCCCGCCGGCGCCGATCCACAACAAGCCCTCGTGCAGTGCCTGGCTGGCCGCCGCGACTGCCAATGCCGTCTCCCCGTGATTCCCATCGAGCAGGAACTCGACGGTCCCCTGCATGCGCAGCAGTCCGAACGCGATCAACGCCGTCAGCAACACGAGCAGCAGCCCGAAGCTGACGAACAGCAGATACTTCGATCTCCACTTGGGGCGCGGGGGCGTCATGGGCCCGCTCCCGGTGCCGGCGCTTGGACCCCGTACCCGGGCACGCGGGCCATCGGGTCCTGCCGGTAGAACAGCGAGAGCTGGCGGTAGACCGCCGGATACTCGGCGTGCACGGCTTCCGGTGTCTCGAAGAACGCCTCGCTCAGCACCGCGAAGAACTCGGCGGGGTTTTCCGCGGCGTATTCGTCGATGCGGGTGTCTTCCCTTCGTTCCAGCCGGGCGCAGAACCCCTCGTAGGCCGAGCGGAAGACCTGCGTCCAGGCCGCCCGGTCCATCCCCGGATGCAGCGGCGGGAAGCCGTTCGCGTCCCCGTTGAGCATGTCGAGCTTGTGCGCGAATTCGTGCAACACGACGTTGTAACCGGTATCCCTGCCCCCGTGCCTCGCGTCGGCCCACGACAGGATCACCGGCCCGGCAAGCCAGGATTCCCCCGTCATCGGCTCCTCGACGCGGTGGGCGACGCCGTCCTCGTCCACGAACTCGTACTCGACCACGAACTCGTCGGGGTACACGATCACCTCAACCCAGCCGCGGTAGCAATCGAGATCGAGATTGAGGATGAGCATACAGGCCTGCGCCGCGATGCACACGCGCATTTCGTCACGCATGGCAAGCCGGCCCGCACCGACGATGGATTTCTCGTGCAGAAACAGGACTACCCAGTCGCGCAACCGGGCGCGTTCTTCCGCGGACAGCGCGCGCAGGAACGCGTAGCGTTCGAGCGCCGCGCGCCAAAGTTTCTCGTCGAGTGTGGCGCGCCTCAGGATGCGGCTGCGGCGCCAGCGTCTAAGAGCCCCAAACATGGTGAAACGCACGATGCGCTGGCACGATTTTGGCTCAGGGCGCGAAGCAAGGCCCGCCGCTTAGCCACACTAAGCAAGGGGCTTGCGACAAAGCCATGGGCCAAAATTCGCGCCAGCCCGAAGGGTTGTAGCCAGAATCGGCGACGCGCTGGAACGTGGAGCAGGGGCCCCGTGTACGGGGATGCGACCGTGAAGGCGCGTGTGAGGACCGCGCATCCAGCGCTCTATATTGTCCCGCTCCGGGGGGCCGGTGGAACGCGGAGCAGGGGACCCGCTTGCGGGGATGCGACCGTGGAACCGGCCATGAGCGCGTCGCAACCGGCCCTATGCGCGCCTTCGCGGTCAGATCCCCGGAGGGGCCCCGCTTCCACGCTCCGACGCGCCATCCAACGATGAAACGCTTGGAACCTGCTCCGCCCTGCGCGGGACGCTTTGTCGCTCGGCTTGCCAATATGGGAAATATTGTCTGCACCTCGTTTCGCGCCATCACCAATTCTGGCAACAACGCACGTGTGTTTCACCATGTTTGAGGCTCTCGCCACTGCATGCCGGTGCGTTGAGCCTCTTATCGTGCCTTGCGCCCGTCGGCGATCTCGTGCTCGATGTCCCCGAACAGCAGCCTGGGCCAGTCGGGGGGAAAGGTGATCATCGCGATCCGCGGCTTGGACACCACCTCGACGCTGGTCGCGCGCTCGCCGGCACGGTTGACGAAGACCGCGATGCGCTCGCCGAGGCTGGTCCAGGTCGCCCCGCTCGCGAGCAGGATGCGCCCGCTCGCCGGGTCCTGCTCGACCACCGCGAGCTTGCGTTTCGCCGCCGCGGTGAGCGTTGCCTGGAACACGATCTCGAACGGCTGCCGGAACGTGCGCTTGATGCCCTGCCCCTTCGCCTCCTTCACCGTGTCCACCGTCGCGCAGCCGCCGGCGAGGGCGAGCGCCGCTGCGCACAGGATCGCCGCGAGCCGCCTCATTTGGCTCCCTTGTTTTCTTCCCTCAACTCGACCACCTTGAGCTTCGAGCCTTCCTCGGGCGGCTCGAGCTCGGCCCCCTCGATGCGCTGGAACTGCTGCGTGATCTTGCCGCCCGTCACCTGTATTTTCTCCACATCCTCGCTCGCCAGGCGTATGTGCCGGGCAAGGTCCTTCAGCCGCTCGTCGAAGCGGCCGAACTCGACCGCGAGCCGCGCGAGCGCCTCCTTGATGACGTGGATCTGCTTGCGCGTCTCCACGTCCTTCAGCACCGCCCGGGCGGTGTTGAGCACCGCCATCAGCGTCGTCGGCGACACGATCCACACGCGCCTTGAATTCGCGTAATCGACGACCTCGGCGTGGTGCGCGTGGATCTCGGCGAATACCGCCTCGGCGGGCACGAACATCACCGCGCCATCGGAGGTCTCGTTCGCGATGATGTACTTCCTCGCAATGTCCTCCACGTGCTTTTTCACGTCGGCGCGGAACTGGCGCTGCGCCGCGGCGCGTTCCACGTCGTTGCCCTCCGGCGCGAGCATCCGGTGGTAATTTTCCAGCGGGAACTTCGAGTCCACGCACACGAGCCCGGTCGGCTCCGGCAGCTTCAGCACGCAGTCCACCCTCGCGCCGCTGGAGAGCGTGTACTGCATCTCGAATGCCGCGGGCGGCAGGACGTTTCGCACCAGCGCCTCGAGCTGCACCTCCCCGAAAGCGCCGCGCGAGCGCTTGTCGCCGAGCAGCTCCTGCAGGCTCACCACGCTGCCGGTGAGGGTCTCGATCTTCTTCTGCGCCTCGTCTATGGTCGCGAGCCGCGCCATCACGTTGACGAAGGTCTCGTTGGTCTTCTTGAAGCCCTCGTCGAGCCGCTCGTTCACCTTGCCGGCAATCTGCTCCAGCCGCTGGTCGATCCTCGCGTTCAGCTTGTCGGTGGTCTCGCTCAAACTCGCCGCGAGCGACAGTTGCAGCTGGCGCACGCTGTCGCGCGTCTGCTTCAACTCCTCGGCGACCGAGCCGCGGAGCCGGTCGCTCGAGTCGGCGAGGTGGCCGCCCAGGCGGTCGCCCTGGCGCGTCAGGCCCTCGTGAAGATCGGTCAGCATCGCGCGGTGCTTCGCCTCGAGCCCCTGCGCGATATCGCCCGGCAGGCGCTCCACGGAGCCGGTGAGCCGCCGCGCCCGGAATAGCATCCATACGACGACGGCAAGCGCGGCAAGCGCGGAGCCCAGGGCAAGTTCAACCATGCGCCATTCTAGCGTGTGCGAGGACGCGGCCCAAGCTGCGGCTCCGGGCCCGCGGGGCAGGCGTTCAGCCTGCCTCGCGCAGCGCAACCGAGGGCGGAGTGGAGAACACGGAGCGCAGCCCGATGCGCGCATTGAGCATCACCAGGCACGCGCCGACCAACGGCCCGAGGAGCGCGAGCCAGTAGTTCGGCTCCAGATTCAATTGAAACACTTCGAATGCGAGCACGCTCCCGATCGCGAGGGCCGCCGCCGAGCCGAGTGCGCCCGCCAAAAGTCCCATGAACAGGAACTCCACGCGGTGCGCCGCGCGCACCTGCCGCGCCCGCGCGCCGAGCGCGCGCAGCAGGGCGGCCTCGCGCCGGCGCTCGTCCTCGGTGGCGCCGAGCGCGGCGTACAGCACGATAAGGCCCGCCGCGAGCGCGAACAGGAACACGAACTGCACCGCGGCGATCACCTGGTCGAGGATCGTCTGGAGTTGCCGCAGCATCGCGCTCACGTCCACGACGGTCAGGCTCGGAAAGCGGCGGGTGAGCTCGTTCAAACCCGCCTCGTGCTCCGGCGCGACGCGTAAGCTCGTGGCGTAGCTCGCGGGGTAGCGCGAGAGCAGCTCGGGCGACGCGATCACGAAGAAATTGACCCGCATGGAATCCCACTGGAGCTTTCTCACGCTGGTGATGCGCCCGATGAGCGTCTCGCCCGCGACGGCGTAGGTGAGCGTGTCGCCCAGGGCGAGCCCGAGCCGGCGCGCGATCCCCTGCTCCACCGAGAACTCGGCGCCAGGATTTGCCCCCCACCACGTACCGGCCACGAGCTGATTGTGCGCGGGGAGCGCTTCCGTCCACGACAGGTTGAATTCCCGCTCGACCAGGCGCCGCGTGCGCTCGGATTCGTAATCGGCGCCCGAGATCGCCTGCCCGTTCACCGCGACGAGGCGGCCACGCACCATCGGATAGACTTCCGGCGGCACGATTCCGTGCTCCCGGAAGTGCTCTTGCACCCCGGCGAGCTGGTCGGGCTGGATGTTGAACACGAAGCGATTGGGCGCATCCGGCGGGGACGCACGCCGCCACGCCGCGATGAGATCGGCGCGCGTCACGGTCAGCAGCAGGATCGCGGTAAGACCCAGGGCGAGGCTCGCGATCTGCAGTGCGCTCGAGGAGCCCCGGCGGGAGAGGCTCGCAAGGCCGTAGCGCAAAACCACGCCACCCCTGGAAGCAAGCCCGCCGGCGGCACGCACGAGCAGCAGGCTCACCGCGAAAAATGCGAGTCCCGCGCCGCTGAAGCTCACAATCACCCATCCGCCGAGCTTGACGTCGCCTGCCTGCCACACGAGCAGGACCGAGGCCGCGATCATGCCTGTTGCATAGGTGAGCAGCGCGCTCGCCCTGGGCGGACGCGACTCGCGGCGGATGACGCGCAGCGCCGGCACGTCCCGGATCTGCAGCAGCGGGGGCACGGCGAAACCGAGCAATAGCACCACCCCGATCAGGAAGCCCTGCAACGCCGGCACCAGGGTCGGGGCGGGAAGTGCCACGGCGGCGAGCTGCCCGAGCCAGTGCACGAGCGCCTGGTGCGCGATCCAGCCGACGAGGCAGCCACCGGCAAACACGACCGCGCCGAGCAGCACGAATTCCAGTACGTAGGCGAGGACCAGCGTGCGCTGCGCAGCGCCGAGGCAGCGCATGACGGCGCAGCCGTCGAGATGACGCTCCACGAACCGGCGCGTCGCGAACGCGATCGCAATTCCGGCGAGAACCATCGCGAGCGCCGCAATAAGTCCCAGGAACTGCTCGGCGCGCTCGAGCAGCACGCGCACCTCCGGACGGGCGTTCTCGAGCGTCTCCACGCTCTGCCCGCGCGCCAGCCGGGGCTGTATCCAGCGCTCGAACCCGGAAACGGCGGCGGGATCTCCGGCCGCGTACAAGCGATAGCTCACGCGGCTGCCGGTCTGGATGAGCCCGGTGGCCGGAAGATCAGCGGCGTTGATCAGCAGGCGTGGCGCGAGATTCATGAACCCGGCCCCGCGTTCGGGCTCGAGCGTGAGGACCGCCCCGATCGCGAGTGTGAGCTCTCCCAGCTGGACGCGCTCGCCGACCGTGGTGCCGAGCGCGGACATGAGTCGCTCATCCAGCCATACCACGCCCGGATTCGGCGTTTCCTTCGTCGGCGCGTCGGCGCGGTTGAGAGCGCTCGCGATGCGCAGCGTGCCGCGCAGCGGGTAGCCCGCCTCGACCGCCTTCACGCGCGCCAGCTGGCCCGCCTCGCCAGCCCGCACCATGCTGATGAACGAGACGCTGGTGGCCGATCGCAGGCCGCGCCGCGCAAGCTCCCCCGGCACTTCGCGCGGCCACGGCTTCTCCGAAATGAGCAGCAGGTCCCCTCCGAGCAGCTGGTGCGCCTCGCGGCTGAACGTCTGCTTGAGTCGATCGGCAAAGAACGCCACGCTGGTCGCCGCGGCGACCGCCACGAGCAGCGCGGCAGCGAGCACCCGCAGCTCGCCCGCCCGGAAATCGCGCGCGAGCAGCGAGGCGGAGAAGCGGACGAGATGGGCGAAATGCACGGCGCCTTCAGCCCGCGATCCGCCCGCCCGCGAGGCGCACGAGCCGCGTGCAGCGCGCCGCGAGAGGCTCATCGTGCGTGACCAGTACCAGCGTAGCTCCGAAATGCGCGTTCAGCTCGAAGATGAGCTCGATCACGCCGGCGCCGGTCGCCGCGTCGAGGCTGCCGGTCGGCTCGTCCGCGAACAGGACCTTGGGGCGCGTCACGAACGCGCGCGCCAGGGCGACACGCTGCTGCTCGCCCCCGGAGAGGTACTTCGGGTAGTGGTGCGTGCGCTCGGAGAGTCCGACGCGTTCGAGCATCTCCAGCGCCATGGGCCTCGCATCCGGGCTCTCCGAGAGTTCGAGCGGCAGCATCACATTCTCGAGCGCGGTCAGCGCCGGGAGGAGCTGGAACGACTGGAACACGAATCCGATGAGCTGCCCGCGCAGCGCCGCCCGCGCATCCTCATCGAGTGCGAAGAGCTCGGTGCCGTCGAGCCGCACGCTGCCGGCGCTCGGTGTATCGAGCCCCGCGAGCAGGGAGAGCAGCGTCGTCTTGCCCGATCCGGAGGCGCCGACCACCCCGATCGCTTCCGCGGGCTGCACCGCGAGGTGCACATCGTGCAGAATAGTGAGCATGCTCTCCCCGCTTCTGACCCGTTTGGTGAGTCCGCGGGCCTCGATCATCGGGGCTTCGTTCGTGCGCGTCATCCTGTTCCTCTCCATCGTGCTCGCCGCCGGTCTGGCGCACGGCGCAAGCGTCATCCTCGTATTCGGCGACAGCCTCTCGGCAGCTTACGGCATCCGCCAGGATGCGGGCTGGGTGCGGCTGCTCGAGCAGCGCCTCGCAAGCGAACGGCCCGACTTGCGCGTGGTAAACGCGAGCGTGTCGGGCGAGACCACGGCGGGTGGGCTCGCGCGCTTGCCTGCCGCGCTCGCCGCGCACAAGCCGAGGATCGTGATCTTCGCCCTCGGCGGCAACGACGGGCTGCGCGGGCTTCCCGCCGCCGCCATGCTCGAGAACCTCTCGGCGATGGTGGGCGAAGCGCACAAGCGCGGCGCACGCGTGCTTGTGACCGGCATGAGGGTCCCGCCGAACTACGGGCAGCGCTATACCGCCGAATTCGAGGCGGCGTTCGCCAACGTCGCAAAACGGCACAAGACGGCGTTCCTCCCGTTCCTGCTCGAGGGCGTCGCCAGCCGGCGCGAGCTCTTTCTCGACGACCGGTTGCACCCGACCGAGGCGGCCCAGCCTCTCATACTCGAAAATGTCTGGCGCGCGCTTCAACCGCTGCTGAAATAGCCCGGCACCCGGCGAGCGCGCCGCAGCCGCTGCGCAAGACGACCCGACACCACGCGTCAATCGGCGCACAGTTCCGTGCCTAGACGAAGCGCACGGCCGGCTGACCGCGCTCGAGCGTGCCCACCACGACCGCTTGCTTGAAACCCTCCTGCCGGAACAGCGCGAGCACCGCCGGTGCGGTGTCCGCGTCGCACGCGACCAGCAGCCCGCCGCTCGTCTGCGGGTCGGTGAGGATTTTCCGGCGCCATTGCGGCCACTGCGCCGGGAGGCTCACCGCGTGCTGGCAGCTCGTCCAGTTACGCTCCGACGCGCCCGTGGCATATCCCGCCTCGACCAGGTAGCGCGCAGCGGACAGGATCGGAATCCGGTCGAATTCGAGCTTCGCCTCCAGCCCGGCCCCCTGGCAGAGCTCGAGCAGGTGTCCGAGCAGGCCGAACCCGGTGACGTCGGTCAGCGCGTGCACACCCTCCATCTCGGCGAGCTTGAGGCCCGGGGTGTTGAGCTGGGTCGCCGTCTCGAGCATCTGCCGGTAAGCCTTGTCACGCAGCTCGCCCTTTTTCAGCGCGGCGCCCATGATGCCGATGCCGAGCCCCTTGCCGAGGATCAGCACATCGCCCGCCCGCGCCTGGTCATTTCGCTTCACCCGGGACGGGTGGATCAAGCCGAGCGCGACCAGCCCGTACATCGGCTCCGGCACGTCCACCGAGTGCCCGCCGCCGATCGGAATGCCAACCGCCGCGCATACCGACTCTCCGCCGGCGACGATGGCGCGCACCGCCTCGACCGGCAGCTTGCCGAGCGGCACTCCGAGCAACGCAAGCGCCAGGATCGGACGCGCACCCATCGCGTAGATGTCCGAGAGCGCGTTCGTCGCGGAAATGCGCCCGAAGTCGTACGGATCATCAACGATCGGCGCGAAAAAATCCGTGGTGGCGACCAGCGCCTGCGTATCGTTGAGGCGATACACCGCCGCGTCGTCACTCGACTCGTTGCCGACCAGCAGGTCCGGAAAGGCCCCGGCGATCGGCGCGCTCTTCAGCACTTCGCTCAGCAACGCTGGCGGAAGCTTGCAGCCTCAGCCGCCGCCGTGGGAGAGTTGCGTCAGCCGCAAGGGTGCCGTGTCAGAAGGCTTGTTCATGATTTCCCGTAAACTGTACGCTGATGCGCGCAATCGAGAGCGCCGGATGCTATGCCGAATAAGCGCGATGCAACAGGATCTGCCGTGCGTGGACCAGCGACCGTAACCGTAGCACAACTGTCCGAGTTTGACGAGATTATCGACGTGCGCTCGGGAGGCGAGTACGCCGACGATCACGTCCCGGGCGCGATCAACTGTCCGGTGCTGGACGATGCCGAGCGCGAGCGCGTCGGGACCATTTACAAACGACAGTCATCGTTCGACGCGAAGAAGATCGGCGCGGCGCTGATCAGCGCGAACATCGCGCGCCATCTCGAAGGCTCCTTTCTCGACCGCCCGCGCAGCTGGCGTCCGCTCGTGTACTGCTGGCGCGGCGGCGGCCGCAGCGGCGCCTTCGCGCACGTGCTCTCCGAGGTCGGCTGGCGCACCGGACAACTCGACGGCGGCTACAAGGCGTACCGCCGCAACGTCGTCGCGCAACTCCACGTCCTGCCGCACTCGTTGCGCTGGCGCGTCGTGTGCGGCCTCACCGGCACCGGCAAGAGCCGCCTGCTGCGGGCGCTGCGCGACGGCGGCGGCCAGGTCCTCGACCTCGAAGCGCTCGCCGCGCACCGCGGCTCCGTGCTCGGAAACCTGCCCGACGAAGCGCAGCCGACGCAGAAAATGTTCGAAAGCCTGGTCTGGGACGCGCTCGGCGCGTTCGATCCCGCGCGCCCCGTCTACGTCGAAGCGGAAAGCAGGAAAATCGGCGAGCTGCGCGTTCCCGAGGCCTTGATCGAGGCGATGTGGCGGAGCGAGTGCGTCCTCCTCGAAGCGCCGCTTGAGGCGCGCGTCGAGCTGCTCAAGCGCGAATACGCGCATTTCCTCGCCGACCCCGGCGTGCTCGCGTCGAAACTGGAATGCCTGACCACGCTCCACGGAAATGCGGTCATCTCCCGCTGGCGGGAGCTCGCCCTCGCGCAGCGCTTCGACGAGCTCACCGGGGAACTGCTCGCGCGTCATTACGATCCCTCGTACACGCGCGCGATCGTCAGGCACTATCCGGCGCTCGCGCGCGCTCTCAAGCTCGCGTTGCGCGACACGAGCGACAGCGCGTTCGACCGGCTCGCGGAGCAGTGCCTGCGCAGCGAGCGCAGGCGCGCGGGAAACGGACATTAACGGGGATCCATTGTGAGCGCACATTTGTTTCCGTTCTGTCCGGATTCATGAAGCTCGCGCTGCGCGTCGAGGCCGCGAGCCTGCGGGGAACACGCGATGGCGTGCCGCGTCTCGTCGAGCTGCTCAAGCAGCACCGGGCGGGCGCGACGTTCCTCTTCACCCTCGGTGCCGACCACACCGGACGGGCGATCGGGGCGCTGCCCGGAGTGGCGCGGCTGCGCTGTTACGGGCTCGCCACGCTGCTCGCCGGCACGCTGCTTCCGGGCGCCGATATCGGCGCCCGCTGCGCCGATGTCATGCGCCGGGTGCGCGACGACGGCCACGAGGCGGGCATCCAGGCCTACGACCGCGCCGGCTGGCTCCGTCATGCCGCGCGGGCGGATGATACGTGGACCCGCACCGCGATGCGGCGCGCGCGTGACCGGTTCGAGGAGATCTTCGGCACCGGCGCGCTCACGCACGGCGCGGCCGGGTGGCGCATGAACCGCTATGCCTTCCGCCACACGCAGCGGCTCGGCTTCCGGCACGGCTCCGACACGCGCGGAAGATGCCCGTTCGTGCCGATTCTCGACGGCGAGATCGTCGCGTGCCCGCAGCTGCCAACGACGCTTCCCACGCTCGACGAGCTGATGGGCGCCGACGGAACCGGGACCGATCACGCGGTGCAGCGCCTGCTCGAACTCACCCGCGACCCGCCGGCGACCGGGCATGTGTACACGCTGCGCGCGGAGATCGAGGGGGCGGAGTTCGCCCCGGCGCTGGGCGAGCTGCTCGCCGGCTGGCGCGCGCTCGGCTACGAGCTCGTCTCGCTGCGCGACTATGCCTCGGGGCTCGATCTGGCGCGCGTGCCGCGCCATGTCGTCGTCGAGGAGGCGAGCCCCGGCTCGCGCACGGTGATATCGTACCAGGGCAAGGAGTTCCTCTCTTGAGGAAACCGGAAAAAGGAAATGGGGAATCGTGCAAGCTGTAGCAATCGCCACACCACTTCCACCCCCATTCCCCATTCCGCATTTCCTGCGCGCTTGCGCGCCGGAGCCGTTTCGTTCACCATTATTTCCGGCCCGACGCGAGAAAGGAGGCGCGACACCGAATGCTAGACCAGCTCGCGCCCGACTTCGAGCTGCCGGCCACCGGCGACACGACGTTCCGCCTCTCCCTGGCCAAAGGCGGCCCTCTCGTCCTGTATTTTTATCCGAAAGACAACACGCCCGGCTGCACTGCGGAGGGAGAGCAACTCCGCGATCTTTCCCCCGAGTTCCGCAAGCGCGGCTGCGCGATCTACGGGATATCGCGCGACAGCACCCGCTCGCACGAGAGGTTCAAGGCGAAGCTGCGTTTCCCGTTCGAGCTCCTGTCGGACAGCGAGGAAACGGCATGCAAGCGCTACGGCGTCATCAAGATGAAGAACATGTACGGCAAGAAGGTGCGCGGCATCGAGCGCAGCACGTTCGTGATCGACGCCCAGGGCATCGTGCGCCGCGAGTGGCGCGGCGTCAAAGTACCGGGGCACGCCCGCGAGGTGCTCGAGTTCGTCAGGACACTCAAGTAACGAGGACGTTCAAGGTTCAAGGTTCAAGGTTCAAGGTTCAAGGTTCAAGGTTCGAGCAAGTTGCAGTTCAAGGGTTCTCACATTGAACATTGAACTTTGAACTCGGAACTTGGAACCGGTTACAGGAGCCCCATGATCCATCGCAAGACCACAGCCGCAGTGACCCGCCTCCCCGCCGTGACCCGGCTCTTTGTGCTCGACACGAACGTGCTGATGCACGACCCGACCAGTCTGTTCCGCTTCGAGGAGCATGACCTGTACGTGCCGATGGCGACCCTCGAGGAGCTCGACAACCACAAGATCGGGATGTCGGAGGTCTCGCGCAACGCGCGCCAGGCGAGCCGGTACCTCGACGAGATGGTCACCCACAGCGAGGGCGGCATCGCGGCGGGCATCGCGCTCGAGGCCCACGGCGACAAGACCGCGACCGGGCGCCTGTTCCTGCAGACCGAGGCGATCGACGGGGAGCTCCCCGCGCGGCTTGCGAGCGGCAAGGCCGACAACCAGATCCTCGCGCTGGTGAAGCACCTGCAGGACCTCCATCCGAAGCGCGAAGTGATCCTGGTGTCGAAGGACATCAACATGCGCATCAAGGCCCACGCGCTGGGCCTCGCGGCCGAGGACTACTTCAACGACAAGGTGCTGGAGGATACCGACCTCCTCTATACCGGGACGCGCGGGCTGGCGCAGGATTTCTGGGACCGCCACGGCAAGGACATGGAATCGTGGCAGCAGGCCGGCAGCACCTTTTATCGCGTGCACGGGCCGGTATGCTCGAGCCTGATTGTGAACGAGTTCGTCTATCTCGAGGCGGAGCGGCCGTTCTACGCGCAGGTGAAGGAGGTGAACGGGAAGACGGCGGTGTTCCAGACCTTGCGCGACTACACGAATCAGCGCCACAACGTGTGGGGCATCACGGCCCGCAACCGCGAGCAGAACTTCGCGCTCAACATCCTGTTGAATCCGCAGATCGACTTCGTGACGCTGCTCGGGCAGGCCGGAACGGGAAAGACGCTGCTCACCCTCGCGGCGGGGCTCGCACAAACGCTGGAGCAAAAGACCTACACGGAGATCATCATGACGCGCGTCACGGTGCCCGTCGGGGAGGACATCGGGTTCCTGCCCGGAACCGAGGAAGAGAAGATGAACCCGTGGATGGGCGCCCTCGAGGACAATCTAGACGTGCTCAACAAGACCGACGACGAGGCCGGCGAATGGGGCCGCGCCGCCACGCGCGACCTCATCCGCTCGCGCATCAAGGTGAAGTCGCTCAACTTCATGCGCGGGCGCACCTTCATCAACAAGTACCTGATCATCGACGAGGCGCAGAACCTCACGCCCAAGCAGATGAAGACGCTGATCACGCGCGCCGGCCCCGGCACCAAGGTCGTGTGCCTGGGCAACATCGCGCAGATCGACACGCCCTACCTCACCGAAGGCAGCTCCGGAATCACGTACGTGGTGGACCGCATGAAGGGGTGGTCGCACAGCGGGCACGTCACGCTCGCGCGCGGGGAGCGCTCGCGGCTCGCGGATTACGCCGCCGACGCGCTCTAGCGGGCGCCGTTCCAAGTTCAAGGTTCAACGTTCAAGGTTCAACGTTCAAAGTTGGAAATCGCCATTGAACGTCCGTCTTCGAACTCGGAACTTTGAACGCTAGCGCGCTAGAACCGCGCGCTGTCGGCGTAGCTCTCGAACCGCGTGTACTTGCCGAGAAAGGTCAGACTGATCTTGCCGGTGGGACCGTTGCGCTGCTTGGCGACGATGATCTCCGCGATGCCCTTGTTCGGCGTGTCGGGGTTGTAGACCTCGTCGCGGTAGATGAAGAGGATCAAGTCGGCGTCCTGCTCGATCGCTCCCGATTCCCTGAGGTCCGACATCATCGGGCGCTTGTCCTGGCGCGCTTCCACGCTGCGATTGAGCTGCGAGAGCGCCACCACGGGCACCTTGAGCTCTTTCGACAGGCCCTTCAACGAGCGCGAAATCTCCGCGATTTCCGTCGCGCGGTTCTCTTCCCGCCCGCTCGCCGACATCAGCTGCAGGTAATCCACGATGATCATGCTCAGGCCCCCGCACTGCCGGTGCAAGCGCCGCGCGCGGGAGCGCACTTCGAGCGCGTTCAGCCCCGCCGTATCGTCGATGTAGACCCGCGCCTCGTTGAGCCTGCCCACCGCGTCCACCAGCCGCGACCAGTCATCCTCCTTGAACGTGCCGGTGCGCAGCTCGTGCTGGTCGACACGCCCGACCGAGCCGATCATGCGCATGGCGAGCTGCGGCCCGCCCATTTCCATGCTGAACACCGCCACCGCCTTCTTCATCTCCAGCGCCACGTGCTCCGCGATATTCATCACCAGCGAGGTCTTGCCCATGGAGGGGCGGCCGGCGATGATGATCAGTTCGCCCGGCTGGAGGCCCGAGGTCATGCGGTCGAGGTCCACGAACCCCGTGGGCATGCCGATGACGTCGCTCTTGTCCTCGCGGTTGTAGAGCATGTCGATGCGCTCGACCGTCTCGGTGAGCAGCGGATCGATCTTGACGAAGCCCTGCTGCTGCCCCTTCGCGCCGGCCTCGGCGATCCGGAATATCCGAGCCTCCGCCTCGTCCAGCAGGGCCTTGGCGTCGCGCCCGGCAGGACTGTACGCGGAGTCGGCGATCTCGGTGCCCACCGCGGCAAGGCTGCGCATGACGGAGCGCTCGCGCACGATCTCCGCGTAGCGCCGGATGTTGGCCGCGCTGGGGGTGTTCATCGCGAGCGAGCCGAGATAGGCGTTGCCGCCCACTTCGGCGAGCTTGCCGCTGCGCTCGAGGCTTTCCGCCACCGTCAGGGCATCGGCGGCCTTGCCGTGCTCGATGAGCGCCCCGATGTGCTGGTAGATGAGACGGTGGTCCGCCCGGTAGAAATCCTCCTCGGTGACGAGGTCGGCGATCTTGTCCCACGCCGCGTTGTCGAGCAGGAGGCCGCCCAGCACCGACTGCTCGGCCTCCACGGACTGGGGAGGCACGCGCGCGGCTTCGACCTGGGCGTCCTTGATGAACTGGGTGACCTGAGCCTGGGCCATCGTGTGCCGCGTCTTGCAGCTTTTTGTATCTCAGAACCGAAAGTCCGACTTGGCCGCCGATGAACGCCGATAGACGCCGATGAGATTCATCGAAATCACCGAGCGGCGACCGTCGTGAGCCAATTCCGAATCTTAAACGAAAAAAGGGCTGTCGCCAGCCCTTTCCTCGGAAAACAATTTATCGTTTCGAATTAACGTCTAAGTAATCCTCACTGGTTTCGGTTCACTCACCGCTCCTCACTGCTCTCCGAGCACCGAAACGGTGACGGTGACCACGAAGTCGGCGTGCAAGGCGATCTTGATGGGGTGATCGCCGACGATCTTCAGCGGTCCCTCGGGCATGCGGATCTGCGCTCTCGGCACGTCAAAGCCCTGCGCCTTCAGCGCCTCGGAGATGTCCACGTTGGTGACGGAGCCGAACAGCTTCCCGTCCACGCCCGCCTTCTGCGTGATCTGGAGCATGAGCCCGTCGAGCTTGGCGGCCCGCTCCTGCGCGCTCGCGAGCGCGGCGGCCTGCACTTTCTCGAGTTCCTCGCGGCGTTTTTCGAACTCGGCGACGTTCTCCGGGGTGGCGCGCTTGGCCTTGCCGTGCGGAATCAGGTAGTTGCGTGCGAATCCGTCGCGCACCTTCACCACCTCGCCCAGCTCGCCCAGGTTGCCGATCTTTTCCAGCAGTATCACTTGCATCTTCAGACTCCTCGGAAGCGGAAATGGGGAATAGGAAACGGGAAATCGGCTCTCTCGCGGCCTATCGCTCGGCCTTTACCATTCACCATTCACCGCTCTTAGTGCAAATCAGTGTATGGCAGCAGCGCCAGGTAGCGCGCGCGGTTGATCGCGACGGACAGCTGCCGCTGGTAGCGCGCCTTGGTGCCGGTAATGCGCGCCGGGATGATCCTGCCGTTCTCGTTGATGAAATCCTTGAGCAGGTTGACATCCTTGTAATCGACTTCCTTGATCCCTTCCGCCGTGAAACGGCAGAACTTCCGGCGGCGGAACAGCTGTCCGCGCCCGCCGCGCGTATCGCGGCCCTTGCCCTTGGCTCCCTTACCCCTGCCCTTGCCCTTGGGTCCGCTGCGTCGTTGAAATGGCATGTTGGCCTTCCTCTGATATTGCGATCTCGATCGCGTGTAACATCAACTGCTTGCTCATGCGGTTCTTGCGGTTTAGAAAACCGCCGACCCTGACCGCCTGGCCGGCCTTGAGCCGCCCTATCGCCAGCGCCGCCTCGGCCATCGCCACTCCGTTGATTTCGCATTCCACCTGCCGCTTGTAGCCCGCCTCCACCTGGCGCGAGCGGTGCACCAGCTTGAAATGGATCAACGGGATGCCAGCCGGAGTGTGGCGCAGCGCCTCGATTTCGGTGAGCTCTCCGCCGAGCACGACTTCGTTCGCATCCACCTAGGTGGCCGCTTCCTCAGCCGGCGCCGGCTTGGGCGCTTCTTCCGCCGCGGGCGTGAGCGACCTCGACTTCTCCTCCTTCATCATCGGCGAAGGAGCGGAAACCGGGCCGCCCGCCTGCACGATCAGGTGACGCAGGACGGCATCGTTGAACTTGAACGCGTGATCGAGCTCGCCGAGCGTTTCGCCGTCGCACTCGATGTTCATCAGCACGTAATGCGCCTTGTGCACCTTCTGGATCGGGTAGGAGAGCTGGCGGCGCCCCCAGTCCTCGAGGCGGTGGATCTTGCCGTTGCGGCCGGTCACCATCGAACGGTAGCGCTCGACCATCCCCGGGACCTGTTCGCTCTGGTCCGGATGGACGATGAAAACGATCTCGTAATGACGCATCGGGTCTCCTTATGGGTAAAGCCTCCCGTGATGCGTGCACGGTGAGGCAAGGATCAACAAAGGTTCCGGGTTCTGCGTTCTGGGTTCAGCGTTTAGAGTACCCTGAACCCTGAATCGTATGCCTTGAACTCGGAACGGCGGCAATAGCATGCCGCGAGCCGAAGGCGCGGATTATACAGGACTTTCCGGCGGAGTCAACGGCGGGACAACGGGGAAAGCAGAAATGGGGAATGGTTGATCGCCAAACCTAATCGTACGGTGGAACACGCGCTTTTCAGGAAGTTTCGACTCACGAGTCACGACTCACCAGTCACGAGTCACGGCAGTTAGAAACAGCCGTATGCCGTGCAGCGCCCCCCGAGTCCGATCATCACGGGCCGCACTGCCGCGGCCGCCGCGGCCGGAGTGCCGGTGTAGCCACCGGTACAGACCGGCTTCTTCTGGATCTCGCGCCGCGCCTCCTCCGGCTGCTTCTCGCCGCCGGTCGTCGCTTCCGAGGCCGTGCTCTGCTGGGACGCAGCCACCGCGCCTTGCACGCTCGGCGGCAGCGGCACGAGGACGTTGACGCTCGACGGCAAATACTGGGTCATGAGCGGCGAGCCTGCCGGCAAATTGGTGGTACCGAATGTCCCGCTGACCGCCCCGCCGCTCTGGATCACCGTAAAGGTATCGCCAACACTCGCACCAAAACCGTTGATGTAAGTCACATCGAGCGTGCCGTTGAGCGCCGCGTTACCGGTCACCACCACCCGGTCGTACTGCGTGACGGGCGTCAGGCCGCCGAGTTCCAGCGCAAGGATGCCGGCCGCTCCCTGCGCGTAATTCCCGGTGATCGTCAGCGCTCCCGCGGACGTGCCGGGACCGACGGTGCCGTTGTTCGTGAGCGTCGCGCCGCCCAGATTGAGCGTCCCGTTCCCGGTAATGACCCCGGTTGCAGCATTCGTCAGCGAGTTTCCGCCGGTGGCAAGCGTCGGGTTGTTGGCCGCGAAGTGGATCGTGCCGTCGTTCGTCGGGAAGTTCGCGGCAGTCAACGACCCGTTCAACTGGATCGTGCCGAGGACCGTCGTCGCCGGAACGGGAATATCAACCTTGTTCACGAGCGGTGCGTTGATGACGTTCGCGGTGCCCGCGGCGCTGGTGATCAGCCCGGCGTTGGCGATCGAACCCGCGCCCGGGTTATTCACGGTCACGTTATTGAGCACCAGTAAGCCATCGTTCTGGAACAATCGGCCGAGTGTCAGCGTCCCGCTCAATGTACCGCTGCGGCCCGCGGCGAGCGTGAAGCTGCCGGAGCCAGTCATGCTGCCCCCGGTCCACGCGAGCGAGCCCCCGGTGCCACCGACCGTCACGAGGCCAGTGCCCTGCAAGGTGCCGCCCGACAGCGTGAAGAGATCACTGAAGGTGGAGGCGTTCGCAACATCGAGCGACCCGCCGGAGATGTGCACCGGGCTGTTGGCGACAAGGCTCGTCACCGTCGCTGCCCCATTGAACACGATCGTGCCGAAACCGCTGCCGATGGTCACGTCCTGCCCGGGGGCGGGCACGACGTTCCCGCTCCAATTAAGCGCATTGAACCAACTAAGGTCGGCGCCGCCGCCGTCCCAGAAAACCGTGTTGACGACAGGACACCCCGTGCCGGCGCAGCTGAAGGCCCCGCTCCCGGTGTTAAACGAGCCACTGGGACCAAGCACCACGTTCTGAGCAGTGATGGTAAGCGGATTGTTCGAAGTGCCGAGAGTCTGGTTAACCGTCAGGGTGCCGGTCGTCGTGGTGATGATCGTGTTCTGGTAGGTGGTCAGGGGCCGGGAGAGCTCAATGCCTCCGCTGCCCGCGACCAGCTGAAAAGAGCCTCCGGAGGCCACCGACAGCGTGATGTTGCTGTTGTTAAAGACGTTGGAGATCTTGTTCACCGTCAGCACCTGTGCCCCGGTCCCGAGTCCGTCGCTTCCGGCGGTGGTTGCCGTCCCGATCACCAGCGCGCCCGTTGTTCTGAGGTTGGCAATGCTGCCGACGATAGCGCCATCGGGAGGATTGCTATGATTCCCGAGGATCTGCGTGAGGTGTCCGGTACTCCCGATACCAAGCTCGTCGGTGTTCCGCGAGAGCGCAAGGTTGATGCCGCCGGTACCGGCGTCAACGAACGCCGCTGGCCGGAAACCTCCATTGTCCCCGATGGTGCTCAAGTTGCCGTCCGGGCCACGAATACTGTTGCTGGTGCCTCGGTTTCCCCCCGCGATCAACGTGATCGCGCCACCGTTGGAAGTGACCGGGGCCTGGATATTGACCTGACCGACGGCATTAGCGGCGCCGCTGAATGCATGCGGGGAATCCGCTTCCAGATGGATACGGCCGCCATTGGTAGTGAGCGCGGCCATGATGTTGATGTGCCGACCAGCCTGGGCAACGAAGCCCGCGCCGGCCGTGGTGAGCGCGGAACTGATCGTGATGTCCTGACCCGCCTGGAACACGACGGTCTCGCCGGCAGTCTGGTTAACGAAATTGAGTCCCCCACTCAAACCGGCGTTTACGATGAAATTGCGCTCCGCCTGCAACAACACGTTTCCGTTCAATGCTTCGAGTGCTTCATCGTTGAGCGTGAAATCGGCCGCGCTGCCCCCATCGGCGAAGAGGATGCTCTCGTCAATTCCGGGTGTTACCTGGCCGTTGTGCGCACCGCCGGTGTCCTGGATCGTGATGTCGCGCGGATCGAGCAAGATGGTGCCGGCGCGGCCCGCGGGCGCGCGCACGTCCACGGCGCCATAGAACCGGAGAACTTCCTTGCCGGAGACTTCGACAAAGCCCCCGTTGCCCCCCTCCCCGCCTCCGCGTGCGCTGATCGCGCCGTAAAAACGCGTGACATCGTCCGCCCACACGATCACCCGCCCGCCGTCGCCGGCTTGCGTGGCGTCCGCCCGGATCACGGCCTCGGGCCCGATATAGGTGCGAAACGCATTGGGGATGTCCGGGTTCTTGCCCTGGAAGTCGCCCCCCACCAGCACCGTGCCCCCACCGGCAGCCCCGCTCGCGTCAATGGTGGCGTTCTCGACGAGCCCCACCAGGTTGCCGAGCACCTGGATCGTGCCGCCCCTGGCTTCGCTCCCCTTCGCCTCGATCGTGCCCGAGACGAGAGTCGTGTCGCCGGATTGAATGGTCACCGAGCCGCCCGCCGGCCCGTTGGCCGTGGTCACCGCAGTCGCTTCCACGGTGACGCTCTTCGTGGCCCGCAGCACGATGCGCCCGTCCTCGGTCGCGACCGCGCTGTCGGCGCGGATCGTGCCCGAATGATGGATGAGCCCCGCGTAAATCCCCACGCGCCCGGCATCCGCCACGATCGTGCCCAGATTGCGCGCCTCATTCTCCGCGGCAGCAACCTCCACCCGCAGGTTCGGCGTGCCGGGGTTCACCAGCTCCACGCTGTTTCCAGCCGCGAGAATCACCTCGCCTCCGGGGCTGGTGATGAGGCCCTGGTTCGTGACCGCAGGGCCCACGAGATAGACGTTGCCCGCGGACGAAGTGCTGATGCTGCCCTGGTTCACCACGCTGCCCGCACCGGGCACCTCGGTAAAGCGCATGCGCCCGGCGAGAAAGTCCGCGTTCGAGAGGTTCAGCGTCGAGGCCACCAGCCCCGCCACGTCCACCTGGGAGCCGGCACCAAAGACGATGCCGTTGGGGTTGATGAGAAAGACCCGCCCGTTCGACTGCAGCGCGCCCAGGATCGCCGAGGGGTTCTGCCCCACCACGCGGTTCAATACCGCGCTCGCGCCCGACTGCTGGATGAAGCGGGTGATCTCCCCCGCCCCGATGGAGAAGCTCTGCCAGTGGATGATCGCGTTCGGGCTGTTCGTCACCTGCAGCACGTTGCCCGTCTGCTGGAAGAGCGCGGTGCCGTGGACCACCGTCGGGCCCGTGGGATTCGCGTGCAGCGCGGGCGCGGCAAAGCAGCCCGCAACCGCCATCGCGATGATGGTCGGTCGGATCCGCCGCGCCTGCCGTCGGTATTGCATCATCCCCCACCCCAAACGTCGAAAACACGACAGCCAAGCAGCCGAGCACTCGTCATGCCCGCCTACCAGCCGCCGGGAGCGATCGGTCTTTATGCTTCCAGTTCAATTAGTTACGTTTTCTTCCTCGTGTAACCCTACGCGTCCTCATTACGCACTTGTTAACGCACGGCGAATAAGCGCAAGAATCGCGCCCGAAATGCCCAGGGTTCGAGCCGCCGGCGTTGAGGCACGGAATGCGAACCGCGAGGCGTTGTGGGAATGCTTTGAACCCCTCGCTTGGATGGCGCGAAGAAGGAGGGCGGAGGCGCCCAATGGCGGCGCTGGCGCCCCGCCTCGGACGACACAGCAGTTGCTTAGGTTTTGCGGATGGAGGGAATCAGAAAATCAGCGCAAGCGCCGCGCTGATGCGCCGGTCGCTGGTGTTGCGGTTGGCGGTGGGCTGGAGGATCTGCGCGACGTCGAAGCGCACGCTCACCGTTTTGCCGTAGCTCATGCGCACGCCGAGGCCCAGGCTTTCGATCGAATCGCGCACCGCCTCTCCGGGCAACGCGTTGTTCCGCTGGACCGCACCGAAATCGTAGAAAGCGAGAGCGCGCGCGCGGTAGCTGTCGGAGATGACCGGCGTGAAAAAACTGATCCAGTTCGAGTGAGAGAAAATTCCGATTTTCTGACACTGGAAAGGATCAAGAAATGCCCAAAGGAGTGCGTTTAAAGCCCGA
>Ga0194131_10000546_pt1 | contig 63788 bp, 46 predicted proteins | sample TA2KigO120mmetaG_FD_148631 | JGI IMG/M metagenome (GOLD analysis project Ga0194131, IMG submission 148631) | Freshwater microbial communities from Lake Tanganyika, Tanzania - TA2015053 Kigoma Offshore 120m | ecosystem: Environmental > Aquatic > Freshwater > Lake | place: Tanzania: Lake... | reverse complement strand
GGCTCGACCAGGAACGCCTCCTCGCAGCCGGTGCGGGCGCGCACCGCTTCCAGCCCCGCGCGCAGCCGCGCGCTCTCGCGCTCGACCCGCGTCGCGTCACCCGGATCGCCGGCGAGCCGGCCCGCTTCCTCGATCTGGCGCAGCAGCGCGTCGACGTCCTCTTCGGCCGGGTCGTCGGCGCCGGCGGTGCCCGCCTCGATCTGCGCCGCGACCAGTTGCGCCAGGCTGTCGCGCAGCTCGCGTCCCTGCGCATGCGACTCGTGCAGGTGGAGCAGGTTGTCGGTGACCTGCAAGGCGGAGCGCACCGCGCCGATTCGCGCCAGGAACGCCGCGAGGCGCAGCGGCCGGCCCGGCTCGGAGCCGTCGAGTCGCCACGCCTTGCGCAGATGGGCGACGACGGTGCGACCGTCGGCGGCGGCGAGATCACGCTGCCAGCGCTGCTCGAGCAGTTCCGCCTGCGCCGCGTGCATCGCCGCCGAGTGGGGAAAGCGTTTGAGGCCCTCGTCGAGTGCGCGCACTGCCGCCTCGCCGTCGCGCAGCAGGACCGCGCAGCGCGCGGCGCGCAGGAACGCGCGATCGCTCGGATGCTCGCGCAGTTCGCGCAGCGCGGCGGCGTGATCGGCCTCGGCATGGGCGCGCGCGGCGATGCGCAGCAGTTCGCGCACCAGCGGATCGCCGTGGAATCGCGCCTCGCCGGCGCGAGCGAGCTCGACGGCCCGCGCGGTCTGGTCGAGCCGCAGCAGGAGCTGCACCGCGTCGGCGAGGGTCGACGGCGACGGCGCATCGTGCCACCGCCGCAGGCGCAACGGGAGCAGCAGGCGGTCCCTGGATCGGCTGAGGAACCCCACGACGCCGGCCGCCCTCCGCGCAGGCGGGGACGAGGCCGGAACGGCTGCTCGAGGATCCGCCGGAGCGCTCATCGGTCGCTGCCCCCGGCCGACTTGGCGCGATCGGCGCGATCGGGAACGATTCGCGCGATGAAACGGTCGCCGGCGAAGAACACGGCGTCGCCGGCAGCGACGCCCCACTCCGCGACGCCGGGCAACCGCCACGACGCGCGCTCCTCGCCGTCCGCCCCGACGAGGCGCACGGTCGCGTCCCGCGCCGCGACCCGGCTGCCGCCGCTCCAGTCGAGCGTCAATGGGTCGCCATCGCCCTTCGCCGCGGCGGCGCGCCCTTCCCCCGCTTCGAGTTGCACGACCTGGCCGGTCGCGGGGTCGAGCCAGACCCGGCCGCCGCGCCGTGTCGGCACCTGCACGCCGCGCGGGTCGAGGACGGGCGGGCCGATGGCGTCGTCGAACTCGGGCAGCGGCACTTCCCAGGCCGGCGCGAGGTCGGCCTCGGCAAAGGCAGCCACCCGCCCGTCGGCGCAGACGACGAAGAGCCGCTCCCCGGCGAGGAGCGGCGCGAAGCGCACGGCGCGCTCGAGCTCGCGAACCCGGTCGGGGGCGTGGACGAGCCGGATGGCGACGGCCGCGTCCGCTTCCGGCACCAGCTCTCGCGCGATCGGATAGCGGCCGGTCGCCGTCACCCGCAGCGTCGCGCGCGTGCCGGCCGGCAGCAGGACCACCGCATGCTGGCCGAGCGGCGTCTCCGGCGGCGGATCGAGCGTGATCACCGCATCCGCCGGCTCGATCGTCAGCCGGACCGGCAGCAGCAGCGGCTTCGCCACGGCGCCTCGCTCGAGCAGCGCCAGCGCGCAACGGCGCATCGCGTCCCAGTCGCCGGCGGCATGCGCGGCGGCGTAGCCGTCGCGCTCCGCGCGGGCGGCGGCGAGGTCGACCTCGAGCTCGGCGGCCTTCTCCGCCGGTGACCGCGCGGCGATGAACGCCGGATCGGTCGCCTGATCGGCGGCCCGCCGGAACAGGGCCGCGGCCGCTTCGCGCTCGCCGAGCTTGAGCGCTTCCGTCGCCTCGAGGTAGGCGCGTTCCGCCGCCCGCTGGCGCCGCGCCGAATCGGCGCGGAGCAGTTCCGACTGCTCGGCGCTGTCCGCCGCGATGCGCGTCTGGCGCTCGCCGAGTTCGCGCTCCGACCGCGCTGCCAGGAGCGTCGCCAGCGAGGTCGGGAAGCTCGCGCGCAGATCGGACAGCTCGCGGCGCGCTCCGGCGAAGTCGCCCGCCAACGCCAGTTCCTCGAGCGGCAACGCGACCCACGCTGCGGCCGCTTCGCGGTTGTAGGCGAACAGGCCGGACGCGGCGAACACCGCCACCACCAGCATCGCGGCGCCGCGCATCAGCACGCCGGAACGCAGGAGCCGCGTCGCCCCGCCGCCCTCGACCGCGCGCAGCTTCTGCGGCAGTCCGGGATGCTGCGGATCGACGGTGCGGATGCGGCGATAGAGCCGCGCGGCCAGCCCCGGCTGGCCGGCCGCCACCAGCGCGTCGCCGCCTGCCATGAGGAGCTGCACCACGAGCTTGGCGTCGCCGATCTCGCCGGCGAGGTCGGCCAGCTTGCCGATCAGCCGCGGCTCCTTCGCGAACGGAGCGAGCAGCTCGAGCAGCAGCGCGCGCAACGGGGCATCGCGCCCGAGTTCCCGCAGCAGTTGCGCCAGCTCGAGCGCCTCGGCATCGGCCGCGTAACGCGTGCCGTCGAACACCCTGCGATCGTCGAGCCAGTGGTGGACCAGGCGCTCGCGACAGCGCACGTCGGTGGGGACGAGGTCGCGGATGCGCAGATGGACATCGGCCGCGGCGCGCCGCTGTCCGGCGCGCTCGAGCGCATCGGCCACCTGCGCCAGATGCCGGGCCGCGGCGCCCACGCGGCCGAGCGACTGGTGTGCCAGCGCGGCCATCTCGTGCGCGGCCGGGTCGTCCGCGCCGAGTTCGAGCGCTCGCTCGAGCAGCGCGAGCCCCTGCTCCGCCGCCTGCTCGCGCAGGCAGTTGCGCGCCCGCTCGAGCAGCGTCTCGCGTGGCAGCTCGTAGGCCGCCCGCAGCTCGACCAGCAGCGCGAGCTTCTTCGCCACCAGGAAGCGCGTGAGTCCCGTGCGCGTGACGATGGCGGAGACCGAGCTCCTGCCGTCGATGCAGCCAACCACCGCCGCCATCGCGTCGTCGCATTCCGCGTCGGGCAGCGCGGGCGCCGGCGCGACAACCTCGAGGATGCAGCGATCCGAGGGGATGCGCGCGCGGATGAAACTCCACTCGTCGATCCGACGCGCGGCCTCCATCAGCAGCGAGTTGCCCGACAGGCGGTAGCGTTCGTCGATCGTCTTGCCCGGGAGCGTCGGCGGCTCGCCCTCGTGGAACTCGAAAGTGGCGTCGCGGTCGACGAACAGCTCGTAGATCTCCTCCTCCATCAGCGTGCGCCACGCCGTGGTGATCTGGTCGGCGGCGAGCGCGCGCATGGTGAGGAGGATGGTGAAGAGGTCGCGCTCGACCACGCCGACGCTCGCCTGCGCGCGGGCGACCTGCTCGGCCGTCAGCGCCCCGGTGCGCTCGAGCCAGCGCACGACGCGGGTCGGCCACGCGTCGCGATCGAACGGCAGCAGGACGCCCTCGCCGTCGAACCAGATCTCGCGGCGCCCCTCGCGCGAACGGATCGACAGCGTTCCCGTCTTCTGGCTCAGGAGGAGCATCTGGAAGACGTTGGCGAGGTCGATCGAGCCGAGGTCGCCGGAGAGCGCCATGAGAGTCCGTGCGCCCGCCTCCTGCGGCGGGCGGCCGCGGGTCAGGGGCGTCCGCTCATCGGCGCGGCGCAGCGTGCGACTTGGCCTCGACGCGCGGGCACGGCGCTCGCCGCGATGCGATCGGCAGCAATTTCCCGGAGACCTCGCGCCTTGTCGGTTGCGCGTTCCCCTGCTACGGTCGAGCCACCTTGAAAGCTCCCCGACGACCGACCGACCGCGCGTTGCCGCTGCTGCGGCGGGTACGGTCGTGGACGCACGCGGCGGTCGCGCGGCTGCGCCGGGTCGTCACGCAGCTCCTCGGTCCACCGCTGCGCTCACCGTTGGCGGCCGGTCCGGAGGCGGTGTTCCTCGTGGTCCCGGGGCCGGTCACGACGCTCGTGCCGCTCGCCGGCCCCCTCACGGAGCGGCAGGCGCTGACCGCTCCCCTGCCGCGCCTCGCGCGGGGCGAGTTCCAGAGCCGGGCGGAGCGTGAACGGCTGCTGTCGCTGCCCCCCCTCGACGCGCAGGCGGCCGCCACCATCGATTGGGACTCGCTGGTGCGCGACCTCGATCGCGGCGCCTGACGCCGCCCGGAGGCTCTCCTCCCGTCAGCGCCCCCGCCGCGCGGGGCTGCTATCGTGCCGGCCCTTTTCCGCCGGAACGTCCAGCGGCGCGTCCGTCGCCCTGGCCGCCGTGCCCATGCCGGGAGCCGCAAGAGATCCATGGTTCCTTCCGATCGCCGCTACCTCGCTTCGCATGAATGGGCCAGGAAGGACGGCAAGACCGTCACCGTCGGCATCACCGCCTTCGCGGTGGAGCACCTCTCCGATCTCACCTTCCTCTCGCTGCCGACCGTGGGCACGACGCTGAAGAAGGGCGATCGCTTCGGCGAGATCGAGTCGGTGAAGGCGGTCTCCGAGCTGTTCGCACCGGTCGGCGGCAAGGTGACCGCCGTCAACCAGGCGCTCGCCGATGACGTGCAGAGTCTCGGTGCCGACCCGTGGGACAAGGGCTGGATGGTGAAGTTCGAGGTCGCCAGCGACGCCGAATACCAGACGCTGCTCGACGCCGCCGCCTACGAGAAGAAGTGCGGCGAGGAGCACTGAGCCGCGCGGACCGCCGCGCCCGTCCGCCTGACCCTCCTCTCGTCCTCATCGCCACGGGAACCGCCATGTCCGCGCCGCGCGCCGCCACCGCTGCCTCGAAGACCTCCGTGCTCGCGACCAGCGACCACTTCGTCGACCGTCACATCGGTCCGGATGCGGCCGAACAGGCGGCGATGCTGAAGGCGCTCGGACGCGTCAATCTCGACGAGTTGATCGACGCCACGGTGCCGGCGGCGATCCGGCTGCGCCGGCCGCTCGAGCTGCCCGCGCCGCTGTCCGAGGCCGAGGCCCTGGCCGACCTTGCCGCGCTGGCGCGCGCCAACTCGGTGGTGCGACCGTTCGTCGGGCTCGGCTACCACGGCTGCGTCACGCCGCCGGTGATCCGGCGCAACATCCTCGAGAACCCCGGCTGGTACACGCAGTACACGCCCTACCAGGCGGAGATCTCGCAGGGGCGCCTCGAGGCGCTGCTCCACTTCCAGACGCTGGTCTGCGACCTGACCGGACTGCCGGTCGCGAACAGCTCGCTGCTGGACGAGGCGACCGCCGCCGCCGAGGCGATGACGCTCTGCAAGCGCGCATTCGAGGGCCGCGAGAGCGGCGACACCTTCTTCGTCGCCGCCGACTGCCACCCGCAGACGATCGAAGTGGTGCGCACGCGGGCGGCACCCCTCGGGCTCTCGGTCGTGGTCGGCGACCCGGCCACCTTCGCCTTCTCGAAGCAGGTGTTCGGCGCGCTGATCCAGTACCCGAACAGCGACGGCGCGGTGCGTGACCCCGCCGCCTTCGTCGCGCGCGCCCATGCCGCCGGCGCGCTGGTGGTCGTGGCGACCGACCTGCTGGCGCTGACGCTGCTGCGCGCGCCCGGCGAGTTCGGCGCCGACGTCGCCGTCGGCAACAGCCAGCGCTTCGGCGTGCCGCTCTTCGGCGGCGGGCCGCACGCGGCGTTCATGGCGACCCGGACCGAGTTCCAGCGCAAGCTCCCCGGCCGCCTGGTCGGCGTGTCGAAGGATGCGGCCGGACAGCCGGCGCTGCGACTCGCCCTGCAGACGCGCGAGCAGCACATCCGCCGCGACCGGGCGACCTCGAACATCTGCACCGCGCAGGTGCTGCTGTCGGTCACCGCCTCGATGTACGCGATCTACCACGGCGCCGAGGGGCTGACCGCGATCGCCACCCGCGTCCATCGCGCCGCGGGCGCGCTGGCGGCCGCGCTGCGCCGGATCGGCTGCACGCTGGCGGACGACACGTTCTTCGACACGCTGCGCATCACGCCGAGCCGGCGGCCGGCGCGCGCCGTCCACGAGGAGGCGACCGCCCGCGGACTCCTGCTCCGCGAGTACGACGACGGCGACGTCGGCGTCGCGCTCGACGAGACGGTGACCGCCGGCGATCTCGCCGACCTCTTCGCCTGCTTCGGCGGGCGCGCCGGCGAGGCCGACTTCGAGGCGCTCGCCGCCGCGGCGCCGGCCACGTTCAAGCCCCCGCATGCCCGCACCACGCCGTTCATGACCGCGCCGGTGTTCCGGGAGCACCGCACCGAGACCGAGCTGTTGCGCTTCATGAAGCGACTCGAGGCGCGAGACCTGTCGCTCACCACCTCGATGATCCCGCTCGGCTCGTGCACGATGAAGCTGAACGCGGCCGCCGAGATGTACCCGATCAGCGACCCGGGATTCGCCGCCATCCACCCGTTCCAGCCGGTCGAACAGCAGCAGGGCTATCGCGTGCTGTTCGCGCGGCTCGAGAAGTGGCTGGCCGAGATCACCGGCTTCGCCGCCACGTCGTTGCAGCCCAACGCCGGCTCGCAGGGCGAATACGCCGGGCTGCTGGTGGTCGCCGCGTACCACGCCGCTCGCGGCGAGTCGCATCGCAACCTCTGTCTGATCCCCGTCTCGGCGCACGGCACCAATCCGGCATCGGCGGCGCTGGCCGGAATGGAGATCCTCCCGGTTGCCTGCGACGCGCAGGGCAACATCGATCTCGCCGACCTCGAGGCGAAGGCGACCGAGCACCGCCTGCGCCTCGCGTGCCTGATGGTCACCTACCCGTCGACCCACGGCGTCTTCGAGGAGGGCATCAAGGACGTCTGCCGGATCGTCCACGCGAACGGCGGGCAGGTCTACCTCGATGGCGCCAACATGAACGCTCTGGTCGGCTTGGCGCGGCCGGGCGACATCGGCGCCGACGTCTGCCACCTGAACCTCCACAAGACCTTCTGCATCCCGCACGGCGGCGGCGGCCCGGGCATGGGCCCGATCTGCGTCGCGGCCCATCTCGCGCCGTTCCTGCCGGGACATCCGGTGGTGCGCACTGGTGGCGCGCAGGCGACCGGGGCGGTCTCGGCCGCGCCGTACGGCAGCGCCGGCATCCTCCCCATCCCGTACGCCTACATCGCGATGATGGGCGCGGCCGGCCTGACCACCGCGACGCGAGTCGCGATCCTCTCGGCCAACTACATCGCGAAACGACTCGATCCGCACTTCCCGGTGCTGTTCCGCGGCCGGAACGGCTGCGTGGCGCACGAGTGCATCGTCGACCTGCGACCGGTCACCGAGGTCTCCGGGGTCACCGCCGAGGACGTCGCCAAGCGGCTGATGGACTACGGCTTCCACGCCCCGACGCTGTCGTTCCCGGTCGCCGGAACGCTGATGATCGAGCCGACCGAGAGCGAGAGCCTCGCCGAGATCGATCGCCTGTGCGACGCCCTGATCGCGATCCGCGGCGAGATCCGCGCGGTCGAGGAGGGCAGGCACGACCGCAAGGACAATCCGCTGAAGAACGCGCCGCACACCATGGCCGCCGTGGTGGGCAGCGACTGGAAGCGCTCCTACTCGCGCGAACAGGCCGCCTTCCCGGCGCCCTGGACGCGCGAGCACAAGTACTGGCCCCACGTCGCCCGCGTCGACAACGTCTACGGCGACCGCAATCTCGTCTGCTGCTGGGTGCCCGAGGCGTTCGAAGCCGGTCGGTGACGATCGCGGCGCGACCGCTTCATGACTCCTGCAGGGCGCGCGCGATCGCTGACGCGAGGGTGACGTGCTGCGCCTGCGGCACGACCGAGACGCGCACCCAGCGCGTACCGATCGCGACGCCCATCGAGCGCAGCTCGCGCACGAAGACGTTGTGGCGCGCGCAGCGCTCGATCAGCTCCGCGTCGGCCACCCCGTCCGCCGGCAGCGCCACGAGCAGCGCGTTCGGCAACGCGTCGCGCACTTCAGCGGCCGCGCGCAGCGACGACGCGCTCGCGCGCAGCCGCGTCGAGAGTTCTTCGCGCAGGAGCGACCGCAACTTCGGCGTCTCGCGCCAGCGTGCGCGGTACCACGCCCGCTCGCCGAGCGCGCGGATCGCGGCGAACTGCGCCGGCAGGCTCACCGCCCACGGCGGCACCAGCGCCCGCAGCGGCGCCAGCCGCTCCGGCGCCGCCGCGAGGTAGGCCGCTCGCGCCCCCGAGAGCGCCAGCCCCTTCGACAGCGACTTGCAGACGACGACGTTGGGACGCCCCACCGCGAACGCCTCGAGCGACTCAGAGTCGCCGAGGTAATCGACGTACGCCTCGTCGATCCACGCGACGACGCGCCGCGGCAGCTCGCGCAGGAACTCCTCGAGCTCACCGCGCGGGATCACGCTGCCGGTCGGGTTGTTCGGCCGCACGATCACGACCAAGTCGACGCCGCGCCGCACCCGCCGCGCGAGCGCCGCGAGGTCGACGCGGAACTGCTCCTCCGGACGCAGCGCGAGCCGCGCGACGTGCGCCCCGCAGACGACCTCGGCGACGTGCGCGTACTCGCCGTAGCTCGGGTCGAGCACCAGGAGGCGACCGCCGCGCGGCAGCCAGCGCGGGAGCGCGAGGAAGATCAGCGCCGACGAGCCGCCGCCGACCAGCAGCGCCGCCTCCGGCAGCCCGCGCGCGGCAGCGATCGCCGCGATCAGCCCCTGCGCCCCCGCCGGCGGCGCCGCGCGCAGCAACCACGGCAGCTCGTCGCGCAGCGCGGCGACGACACGCGGCGCCGGGTCGAACCACGCGTCGAGCACGTCCGCCGCGACGACGCCCGCGCGCCGCGCCGGACGGCGCAAATCGACGCCGATCGCCGCGAAGGAGGCGCCGCCGTGGAAGCAGTTGGGCAGCACGACCGCCGGCCGCAGCGCGGACGTTCGCACGGGGGACTTCCGCAGCGACGGCCAATCGTCGTTCGAACTCATGGCACGACCGTTTCGCAACTTGCACGCCGAGAGGCGCGCGCCCGGCGCCGCGAACCGCGCTTCGCGGGCGGTCAGACCGCGTGATTCATGTGCCCCGCCACGAGGTGACCTGGCACACGAGTCGTACGGGCTACCCGCCGCGCTTCTTCTCGATCGCGGCGATCAAGGTGTCGAAGCTCTTCGCGAACGCCGCGACGCCGTCGTCTTGGAGCTTCTGGCAGACGGCGCCGAGGTCGACGTCGTGGTGGTGGAGCGCCTTCAGCGTCTCGAGCGCCTCGCCCTGCTTCTCGAGCAGCGTGGTCGACCGCGCCGCGCCGTGGTGGAGGAACGCGTCGAGCGTCGCCGGCGGCATCGTGTTGACCGTGTCGGGGCCGAACAGGTTCTCGACGTAGATCAGGTCGTCGTAGGCCGGATTCTTCGTGCTGGTCGAGGCCCACAGCATCCGCTGCACCCGCGCCCCCTTGGCGCGGCAATCGTCGAACTCCTTGCCGAAGAGCTCGCGGAAGCGCGCGTACGCCGCCTTGCAGTTCGCGACCGCCGCCTTGCCGCGCAGCGCGAGCCGCTCCGCCGCGACCGGTGCCGCCGCCCCCTTCGCGCTCGCCTCCAGTTGCGCGTCGATGGCCGAATCGACGCGGCTGACGAAGAAGCTCGCCACGCTGGCGAGCGTGTGGACCGCGAATCCCTTCTTCATGCGCTGGCGGAGCGCCGCGATCCACGCCTGCGCGATCGCCTCGTATTGCTCGAGCGAGAAGAGGAGCGTCACGTTGACGTTGACGCCCCCTTCGGTCAGCAGGCGGAACGCCTCGACGCCCGCCTTGGTGCCCGGCACCTTGATCATCACGTTCTGCCGGCCGCACTCCTTGAAGAGGCGCTTGCCCTCCTGCAGCGTCGCATTCGCGTCGGCGGCGAAGCGCGGCAGCACCTCGAGCGAGACGTAGCCGTCCTTGCCCTGCGTCCGCTCCCACACCGGCTTCAGCGCGTCGGCCGCCGCCTGCACGTCGGCGATCGTCAGCCGGTCGTAGATCTGCTCCGCGGAGAGCCCCTGCGCCGCGAGCACCCGGATCTCGGCGTCGTACTCGCCGCCCGACTCGACCGCCTTCTGGAAGATCGTCGGGTTGGTCGTGATGCCGGTGATGACGCCGTCCGTGACCAGCTTCGCGATCGCGCCGGACGCGAGGAGTCCGCGCGAGATGTTGTCGTACCAGAGGCTCTGCCCGAGGCCCCGCGCCAGCGCCGCACGATCGATCGGCATGTTCCTGCTCCCGGCTTGCACGGGGCGAACCATAGCCACGTCGCTCACCGCCGCCGCGTCCACTCCGCGTGGCGATACTTCGTCGCGACCAGTTTCGCCGCGGACGCCCGTTCGTCCGCCGTGGCCGCGCCGGCTGCGAGCTCGATGCCGAACTCCGTCGCCAGCTCGCAGCGGAGCGCATCCGCCATCTCCGCGAACGGAACGACCCGCCCGAGCAGCTCGCCGACGCTGACGGCACCGGGCGTCAGCGGATTGCGCCCGAGCGGCAACGAGCCATGGTGCATGACCCGGCGCCCGATCCGCCGCTGCGCCGAGCCGAGCAGCTTGCGCCCTGAGGCCACCAGGTCGACTGCGCTCGACTTGTGGAAGCAGAGCCATCGATCGCCCAGCTCATCGCTCGGAAGCGGCACATCGCCGCGCGGCCGGCTCGCCGCCCCGAGCCGCGCCAGGGCCCGCTCGAATGCGGCGTGCACCCGGCGGTAGCCGGCCGCCACGTCTGCGGTGAAGAACGCGCCCGGCGCGCCCTCCGGCAGCACGTCATCCGCGATGCAGAAGGTCAGTTCGTCGCGATGCGCGATCGCGCCGCCGCCGGTCGGCCGCCGAACCACGACGAAACCGGCCGCCTCGAACGGCGCGCGATCGATCGCGGCGTATTCCTGGAAATAGCCGAGCGAGAGTCCCGGCGGCGACCAGCCGTAGACGCGCACCGTCGCCCCGCCGCCGTGCAGCAGCACTTCGTCGAACGCGAGGTTCCACGCCGGATCACTGGGTCCGTCGACGAGCCAGCGGACCGGACGCGCCGGCACGCTCACCCCTTGCGCGGCAACTCGAACGCCGCGGCTGCCACCGCCTCGTTGACGAAGCGCGGGAACGTCACGTCGATCAGATCATCGATCGCGCGGTCGCGCACCTTCGGATCGTCGAGCTGCGCACGGTTGCCGCTGGTGAACCAGCGATCGACATGGAACGCGTACCAGCCGGCCCGCTCCGGGACCGAATCACGCCACACCGGCCCGAGGATCTGCCCTTCACGCCCGGCGTAGAACGCCTCGTCGGCGAACGAATGACCGGTCAGGAAGTTGAGGTAGTCCGACTCCTGCAGCGCGGAGCGCAGCTTGTTGCGGACGATGGGCGCGACCGCTCCCGACTTCACGTCGGCGCTGTCCGGGAATTTCCCTTCGGCGCGGGCCACTGCGGCGAAGCTGCGCGTCCCCGCCGCGACTTCGGCGAGCAGCGCATCGATCTTCTCGCGCCCGCTCGCGCGATCGGTCGCCGGCACGAACAGGATCTGCCCGATGCACGTTCCAGACTCGAAGAAGACGCGGCCCGCCATGTCGTAGTGCTGCTTCAGCTTGTCATCGTTCAGGTTGGCCAGCGTCAGGTCGCGGAACGACTGCTTGCGGCGGAACACTTCGCGGTAATGCCAGATGCTGTTGTAGCCATACGCCTGCAGGATCTGATCCGACGAGATCAGCGATCCCTCGTACTTCTTGCGCCACTCCGAGAGCCTCTTCTCGGCGTCGACTTCCGACAGCAATGCACCGGTCTTCTTCAGCTTCACATCGGTCGCGCGCAGGTTCACCAGCTCGCGCAGGGCGACACGCTTCGCCGCATCCTCGAGCCGACTGCCGAGCAGCGCGAGCAGGTCCTTCATCGCGAGCGTCTCGCCGCCGCAGGCGATCGCCACTTCCGGCTCGTCGTGCCGGCCTGCGCGCACCTCGACGCCGGAGAGCAGCTTCTTGCGGAAGCTCGCGATCAATCCGCTGCGCATCAGCGGGTGCAACCCGTGCCCGCGCGCATAGTTGAGCTTCAACGTCTCCGCGGTCCGCGGGTCCATCAGCTCCCAGGTCTTGTCGGGGATGAACGACAGATCGGCCGGAGGCGCCAGCGCAGGCGTGGCCTGCTTCTTCGCATCGTCGTTCTTCGGCGCGCCCTCGTCCGCGTCATCCGCAGCGCCGGCGCCACCGGTGGCATCGGTGTCCGCCGGTTTCTTCGCTGCCTCTTCCTCGAGCTGCTTGGTCAGTTCGCGCTGACGCTTCACCCAGTCCTCCGGCGGGTCGGGCAGGAAGAAGCGCTCGAACTCGAGCTGCTGGCGCTGGAGTTCGACGTACCGCTCCCAGCCGATGCCCTCGAGGATCGCCTTCTCGTACTGCTCCGGCGTCATGCCGCGCATCTGCGGCACCACCTGCTTGTCGGCCTCGAACTTCGCCTTCACCTCTTCCTCGGTGACGGTGGTCGACGGCACCGGCTTGCCGGTCGCCGCCAGTTCCGCCTTGACGCGCCGGAGCATCACGCCAGTCAGGAACTGCTCGATCTCGTTGGCACCGAAACTGAGAGCCACCTGACGCGCCAGGTCGGCCTGCGTGATCGGTGCGCCATCGATCAGCAGCAGCGGCTCGGCCGCCAGATCGACCGCCGTGAGGTCGAGGTCGAAGTGCGAGCTCGCGCGCGTGACGCCGCCGGCCATCTCGCCGCGGTACTTGTGCACGTCGGCGATCGGCATGTTCGCGGTCGGCGGGCGATTGGTCCGCACCGGTGGCCGTGCCGGCGCTGGCGGCGTCCCTTCGTCCCCGGCCGGCTTCGCCGGCGGCGCCGGTTCCTGCACGATGCCGCTGGTCGCCGCCGCGGCGATCGCCATCGGCATGCAGAGCCCCGCGAGGAACCACCCATGCATCCACGTCTTCCGCTGCCGCATCGCGTTCTCCGATCCATCCAGTCTCAGGATCAACCCGGCACCACCGCACTCACCGGCAGCTTCTTGCACGCGCCGCTCCGCTCTCGAAGCATGCCGCGATCGTCGCCGTCACCAGCTTCGAGCCGCTGCCGACCCGCAACTGACCGCGTCACCCTCAGGGAATGCCGCCCACCCCGAGGCGCCAACGCCCCCCCGGTCAGGTTCAGCGCCGGCCGCCACCGCATGGGCTCCCCGCTTAGATGCGTGGCTGCGTGGAGCCTAACCCGATGGGCACTCCGTCATCGTTTCGCCGGTACCTCCACCTCTCCATCGTTGCAGCCTCACAGTGGGGCTCGCACGCCTCCCCCGCGTCGCCGCGCTGGCGCATGCGGCAACGGCGTCCCTCGTGCTTGACCGACTCGCGCGGCCTTCTCCCCCGGGAGGTTGCGCAGCCAACCCATCGTCCCCGGAGGAGCCGGCCGCGCCGCGATGGAGGGTGGATGAGTGCGTGCCTACCGCACGCATCGCACGCGTGGCACCCCGGGAGAATGGCCCAACTCGCACTCGCAACCCACCGGGGCGGGACCGTACCGTCACGTGCTGCTGTCGCCGCGGCTCCACTTCCAGCCGAGACCACTCTCCCCGATGACTGCTCCCTCTGCGCGTCCGGCCTGGCATGCCCCCGCGCTGGGCGCGTTCGTCGCCACGGTGCTCGGCCGGGAAGCCGACATTGGCGGGCGCTTCACCGCAGCCCTGCGCGCCGGCGCCCCGATCGCAGAACTCACCGAAGTCGCGCTGATGGCACATCTCTTCTGCGGCTTCCCCCGCGCCATCCAGGGCCTGCGCGCACTGGATGGCGCTCTTGGCTGCAGCGACCTGCCAACGCCGCACACGCCGAATACGGGAGCGCCCAATCGCGGTGCCATCAGTCCCGCCAACCCAATCGCCGGCAAGCCTGGCATCGATGCCGCAGAGGGCGCTTCGGCCCGAACCACCGTCGGACCGGCTGACACGGCTCAGGATTGCCCCACCGCCGATTCAGGCGGCCCCGCAGGTGCCCCCGTCACCCGCCGCATGGCGGATCGAGCCAATGGCGAGCGCCTCTTCCGCCAGATCTACGGCGAGACCGCCGACGCGGTCCTCCATCGGCTCGCGAAACCAGCCCCGACGTTCGTCGACGCCGTCCTCGAGGACGCCTATGGCCGCATCCTCTCGCGACCAGGGATGGCCCCGGCCGATCGTGAGTGGTTCGCCATCGCAGCGCTGGCGGCACTTGACTGTCCGCCACAACTCAAGAGTCACCTGCTCGGTGCAGTCCGCCTGGGAGTGCCACTGGCCGATCTCGCCGCTCTGCCGGACCTGCTTCGTTCTGAGCTGACCAGTTCCGCCCTCGCGGCGCTCACCACTCTGCTTTCCGAACTTCGCGGCCCCCAATGAACCAGAGTCCTGACTCGGAAGTTCGCGTCAACATTCCCGGCGCCCCTCGCGCATGGCTTCGTCGGACCTCCTCATCAACCCTCGAAGTTGAAGTCGTCGGTCCTCTTCGCCGGGCGGAAAGCTCGCCGTCGACTCCTTTCGCGACCGCCTGAGTCAGGACACGAGCCGGTCTTGTTCATGAGCACCGTCGCGAGGCGACGGGATGTTGGTGCAGGACCAGAGAGAAAAACGAGGCTCCGACGATGCGGGTCCAGCGACCCGCTGAGGAAGGAGCGCCGTTCTCCGACGATGTCATGCGCGGACAAACCAAGCCGGAGCAAGGGCTCATGAACAAGACGGGTTGACACCTCGCAGCAGTCCCGTCCAATCCGAGCCAAAGGCGAGACGATTCGAGTCGGTTGATCCGGCCAGGTCTTGATCTGGCCAGGCTTTGATCCGGCTGAGTCGTCCTCGAACGAAAAAAAAAGCCCGCGGCGAGTGCCGCGGGCATGAGATTCAAGAAAAGCCCGGCAACGACCTACTTTCTCGGAGTGACCCAATATCATCGGCGCTGACCGCTTAACTTCCGTGTTCGAGAAGGGAACGGGTGTATCCAGCCAGCTATGGTCACCGGGCATTTGTTTCAAGCAAACTCTGTGGCGCAAGTGGACGGTCGCATACCTGCGACCGAGATCTGACCCGCATCACGGGTCAGAAGAAAAGCGTGGTCAAGCCAATCGGCCAGTTAGTACGGGTCAGCTCAACGCATTGCTGCGCTTGCACCCCCCGCCTATCGATCTGATCGTCTATCAGAGGCCTGATTGGGATGCCGAATCTTGGAGTTGGCTTCCCGCTTAGATGCCTTCAGCGGTTATCCATTCCGGACATAGCTACGGGGCGATACCGCTAGCGCGACAACCCCTACACCAGAAGTCCGTCCGCCTCAATCCTCTCGTACTAGAGGCAGCTCTCCTCAAGCATCCTACGCCCACGCCGGATAGGGACCGACCTGTCTCACGACGGTCTGAACCCAGCTCGCGTACCGCTTTAATTGGCGAACAGCCAAACCCTTGGGACCTTCTCCAGCCCCAGGATGCGATGAGCCGACATCGAGGTGCCAAACCTCCCCGTCGATATGAGCTCTTGGGGGAGATCAGCCTGTTATCCCCAGAGTACCTTTTGTCTGATGAGCGACGGCCCTTCCACATGGAATCCGCCGGATCACTTAGCCCTGCTTTCACATCTGCTCGTCCTATCAGACTCGCAGTTAAGCACCCTTATACCTATGCGCTCTACGCGCGATTGCCAACCGCGCTGAAGGTGCCTTTGGACTCCTCCGTTACCTTTTGGGAGGAGACCGCCCCAGCCAAACTACCCGCCTAGCACTGTCCCGGTCCCGGATTCACGGTGACCGGTTAGACACCTGTCAAGGCAAGAGTGGTATTTCACTGATCGACTCAGGATGAACTAGCGCCCACCCATCAAAGTCTCCCACCTATGCTACACATGCAGTGCCAAGTACCAATACCAGGGTGAAGTGAAGGTTCATGGGGTCTTTCCGTCCTTGCGCGGGCACTTGGTATTTTCACCAAGACTCCAGTTTCGCCGAGCATCTCGTGGAGACAGCGCCCAAGTCGTTACGCCATTCATGCGCGTCGGAACTTACCCGACAAGGAACTTCGCTACCTTAGGACCGTCATAGTTACGGCCGCCATTCACCGGGGCTTTGGTTCAAGGCTTCGAGGGCGAACCCCCTGACCCATCCCTTTGACCTTCCGGCATCGGGCAGGCGTCAGTCTGTATACATCGTCTTATGTGACTTTGCACAGACCTGTGTTTTTGGTAAACAGTCGCCCGGGCCATTTCTCTGCGGCCTCCAACAGCTCGGGATGTACACCCTTCACCATCGGAGGCGCTCCTTCTCCCGAAGTTACGGAGCAATTATGCTGAGTTCCTTCACGAGATTTCACTCGAGCGCCTTAGGATATTCACCTCGCCCACCAGTGTCAGTTTGCGGTACGGGCAGCTTGGAACTCACTAGAGGTTTTTCTTGAGAGAGGCTCCGATGACTTCGCGCTCAAGGCGCTCGACATCACCCCCGAGGTCTGGTGCAGCGGATTTTCCTACTGCAACCCCGCAGGCTTGAACCTACACATCTAACCGTAGGCTCACCATCAACTCTCTGTCACCCCGTCGTGTCTTGATCGTTCCACGCTGGTACAGGAATATTAACCTGTTTTCCATCGCCTACGCCTTTCGGCCTCAGCTTAGGGCCCGACTAACCCTGGGCGGACTGACCTGCCCCAGGAAACCTTGGGCTTACGGCGATGAGGATTCTCACCTCATTTACCGCTACTCGTTCCGGCATTCTCACTACCATACGGTCCAGGTGTCGTTACCGTCACCCTTCGGTCCATATGGAACGCTCCCCTACCACCCGCGCCAGCTGACAGCCAGCGCGGATCTGCGGCTTCGGTGCTGCGCTTGAGTCCCGTTAATTTTCGGCGCAAGGCCTCTCGACCGGTAAGCTATTACGCACTTTTTAAATGATGGCTGCTTCTAAGCCAACATCCCGGCTGTCATAGAGGCCTTACCTCCTTCTCCCACTTAGCGCAGTCTCTGGGACCTTAGCCGGCAATCTGGGTTGTTTCCCTCTTGTCCGTGAACGTTATCGCCCGCGGACTAACTGCCAGGGTAATGACGCTGGTATTCGGAGTTTGGTTGGGACGGGTAGGATGGATACCCCCCGTGCCCATTCAGTAGCTCTACCCCCAGCGGCAAATCACCTGACGTCAAGCCGAAACTTGTTTCGGGGAGAACCAGCTATTCGCAGGTTTGGTTAGTCTTTTGCTCCAAACCACAGCTCATCTCACACCTTTGCAACGGTGACGAGTTCGGCCCTCCACGAGGTGTTACGCTCGCTTCAGCCTGGCCATGGTTAGATCACCTGCATTCGGGTCTGCCATGCAAGACTCAGTCGCGCATTTCGCACTCGCTTTCGCTGCGGCTGCGGACATTCTGCCCTTAGCCTCGCCCTGCACGGCAACTCGCCGGATCATTATGCAAGAGGTACGCCGTCAGGCATTGCAGCCGAAGCTGCCATAGCCCTCCGACCGCTCGTAGGTGTACGGTTTCAGGTCCTATTTCACTCCCCTTACAGGGGTTCTTTTCACTTTTCGCTCACGCTACTGTTCGCTACCGGTCGTCGAGGAGTACTTAGCCTTAGGAGGTGGTCCTCCCAGATTCACGGCGGGTTTCACGTGACCGCCGATACTCGGGGAACATGCACGAGAGCAGGCGATTTTGCATACGGGGCTATCACCCTCTTCGGCCGACCTTTCCAGGTCGTTCCGCTACCGCCTGCCTTGGTAACTCATGTGCTGTTCGACAATCCAACTTCACGTTCCCCACAACCCCGTTGACGCAACGGTTGTCGCCTTACACGCCAACGGTTTAGGCTGATTCCCTTTCGCTCGCCGCTACTAGGGAAGTCGAGGTTTCTTTCTTTTCCTGCAGGTACTTAGATGTTTCAGTTCCCTGCGTGGGCCGCCGCGGCCTATGGATTCAGCCGCGGATCTCAAGGTATTAACTTGAGGCGTTTCCGCATTCGGGGATCCCCGGTTGAGCTTGCTCGCAGCAAACCGGGGCTTATCGCAGCCGTGCCACGCCCTTCATCGCCACTCGACGCCAGAGCATCCACCATACACCCTTCAGAGCTTGACCACACTTTTCTCGATTCTTGGCGCTCGAGAGCCGCGTTGCAAACGCGACTCGACAACTAGAAACAAGGAGTCTGAGTCAATACTTGTGCCACAGAGTTTTCAAAGATCGGTTTGAGCCTGGTGGAGGCGACAGGAGTTGAACCCGCGACCCTCAGCTTGCAAAGCTGGCGCTCTACCAACTGAGCTACGCCCCCATTGATTGCCGCGCGACGAATCGCTCGAAGCACGCACTTGAGGCGGGTGCGCCGAATGGTGCACCCGAGTGGACTCGAACCACTCACCTCGCGCTTATCAGGCGCGTGCTCTAACCAACTGAGCTACGGGTGCGGGATTCGAGACATCCTACTCAGAGATGCAGAAGAACAGGAAAAGCCTGACCGATGAGCGCAGGTCGACATGCTCACGCCGCTTTCGCAGCGCGGCCATGTTGGTCATCCTTAGAAAGGAGGTGATCCAGCCACAGGTTCCCCTACGGCTACCTTGTTACGACTTAGTCCCAATCACCGGCCTTACCGTGGGCGCTGCCCTCCTTGCGGTCAGGTACGCGACTTCAGGCACTGCCAGCTTTCGTGACTTGACGGGCGGTGTGTACAAGGCCCAGGAACATATTCACCGCGGCGTAGCTGATCCGCGATTACTAGCGATTCCATCTTCATGGAGGCGGGTTGCAGCCTCCAATCTGAACTGAGGTCGGCTTTATGAGATTTGCTCTACCTCGCGGCTTAGCATCCCTTTGTACCGACCATTGTAGCACGTGTGTAGCCCCGGACATAAAGGCCATGATGACTTGACGTCGTCCCCACCTTCCTCCGTTTTCACAACGGCAGTCTCTCTAGAGTCCCCGGCCGAACCGTTGGCAACTAAAGACAAGGGTTTCGCTCGTTGAGGGACTTAACCCGACATCTCACGACACGAGCTGACGACAGCCATGCAACACCTGTCCACGTTTCACCCTTGCGGGTAGGGTATCCAGCTTTCACCGGACCCATCCGTGAATTTCAAACCCGGGTAAGGTTCTTCGCGTTGCTTCGAATTGAACCACATGCTCCACCGCTTGTGTGAGCCCCCGTCAATTCCTTTGAGTTTTAGCCTTGCGACCGTACTCCCCAGGCGGGGCACTTAACACATTTGCTTCGGCAAAGAGGGTATCGACGCCCCCTCTACCCAGTGCCCATCGTTTACAGCTAGGACTACCAGGGTATCTAATCCTGTTTGCTCCCCTAGCTTTCGCGCCTCAGTGTCAGAAACGGGCCAGAGAGTCGCTTTCGCCACCGGCGTTCCTCCCGATATCTACGCATTTCACCGCTACACCGGGAATTCCACTCTCCCCTCCCGCCCTCAAGCCTTGCAGTCCGAAGGACAGTTCCATGGGTGAGCCATGGGATTTCATCCCTCGCTTACAAGACCACCTACGCGCGCTTTATGCCCAGTAATTCCGAGCAACGCTAGCCACCTTCGTCTTACCGCGGCTGCTGGCACGAAGTTAGCCGTGGCTTCCTTTCACGCCTTTGTCAGGGTGCAGAGTATTAATCTGCACAGTTTCATAACGTGTGACAGCAGTTTACGACCCGAAGGCCTTCATCCTGCACGCGGCGTCGCTCCGTCAGGGTTGCCCCCATTGCGGAAGATCCTCGACTGCAGCCTCCCGTAGGAGTCTGGGCAGTGTCCCAGTCCCAGTGCGGCCGACCAACCTCTCAGTCCGGCTACCCGTCTTCGCCTTGGTGAGCCATTACCTCACCAACTAGCTGATAGGCCATCGATTCCTCCCTGGGCGGCAGGCCTTGCGGTCCCCGCCGTTTACCATTGCTGGGCTATCCGGTATTAGCACTCGTTTCCAAGTGTTGTTCCGGTCCCTGGGGCAGATGATCGATGTATTACTCGCCCTTTCGCCACTGAACCGCAACCTTGCGGCTACGGTCCCGTTCGACTTGCATGCCTAATCCACGCCGCCAGCGTTCGCTCTGAGCCAGGATCAAACTCGTCAAAGATTTCTTTGTGAATTTGATTCTGTAATAGATTCAAGACGCAAACCGCCGGTCTTCACCGGTGGTCGCGTCGGTCGCTGCGTCAATCTCGCCGGAGCGAGGCTTGACGCTGCTTCAGCGCTCAAAGGTCAGGCTTTCCTGTTTTTCAAAGATCTCTGCGTCGCCTTTCGGCGTCCGCCTCTTTCTCGAGGCGTCCCGTCAGATCAAGTCGGGGTGCAGCGCAGACTGCACGAGTCTTGCGCACCACGGTTGACCCAAGCGGGGCGGACACTCTAAGGCCCACTCCCTTTGGGTCAAGCGTCGCCCGCAACTTTTTTTGGATCCCTGTGGGAGGGTCTGTGCGACATCAGCGCTTCCCGTTGATGTTCGGATCAGTCTCATGGTTCGGATTTCGAGCCTAGATCTTCCCTCCAACGGCATCGGGGACATCCAAACGTCCGGATCGGCTCCGGCACCTCCGGTGCGGGTCCCGTGCCGCGTCCCTCGGTTGCTCGGCTTCCGGTTGTGCTGCCTTCGATCGTCGCCGCTCCATGCCTGTCTTGTTCATGAGCCCCGTCGGCAGGCGACGTGATGTTGGCGCAGGACGAGGAGGGAAATCGCGGCTCCGGCGATGCAGGTCCATCGACCCCGCTGAGGAAGGAACGCGGTTCTCCGCCGATGGCAAGCGCCGAACGACCAAGCCGGAGCCGGGACTCATGCAAAGACGGGCTGGTGTCGTGTCTCAGAAATCCGCTTCAGAGTTCGGGGCGCCCTTCGGGCATGGCTTCGTCGGTCTTCCTCATCAATTTCCCTCGAAGTTGAAGTCGTCGGCGCTCCTCGCCCTGCGCAAACCTCGCCTCCGACTTCTTTCGTGAATTCCTGAGACAGGCCGCTTGCGAACAGCAGCCCATCAGGGTGACAACCCGTGTTTCGACCTTCCCTGACACGGCTGCGGCATCGCGCGACGGCGATCGAACGGTGGCGTCCGGATGGCGGCGATCGGCTGCTGATCTGACGGCGTACCGGCATAGCGCCAACGACCCGTTCTGACGGTCGCGATTTTCGTCCCTCGGTTGCTCGTCCGGCCGCCGTCGGAATGGGTGCCGGGGATTGGCACCTCGCATGGGAGCGCTCGATCTCGCCAGCTGTCGTGTGTGCCTCCGATTCGAGGACCGGCCGGCATTCGACCGCAGCTCGAGCGCGCGCAACCCTCGTGAAGTTCCGGTTTGGGCTCCAGGTTCAAGGCGCCCTGACGAATCGGTGAGGGTCTCCGGCTCGCGTTGCAGGGTTGCCCTGGTGGGCGTCGGCAGGGTGGAGATTGCGTCGGCTGCCCTGTTCCTTTTTCGTGTTCTTTCTCCGCTCAGGATCCCTGCTTCGCCGTCTCGAGCTGCGGCGCTTCCTGCGTTTCGCGCCAGCGGTGGCACGAGGCCGGCAGTGCTTCGTGGGCTGCGGTGAACGTGGACTGCCCCCCGGTCACGTTCGCTTATCGACAACGGAGCCCGCACGCGCGGGTCGGCGCGGTTCAGCGCGGCACCGGACCGCCCCGTCCCCCCGAGCACGGTCCGATCGCGATCCCGATTCCGACGACGCACTTCGGGCCCAGGTGGCAGCTGCCGGGCCGATCGGTCGAGACTCCATCCACGTCGGGGTCGTGGCGGAAGTTTCGGCGGTCCCTTGCTCGACTGCCCGCCGCGTGCTCGTCGCGAATCGACCGACCCGTGAGCTCCCGTCCACCGCACTTCCGGCGAGGTGGGCCACTGCCGTCGCCGAGCTCAATCGCGGAGCAGTCGAGCTGCCCACGGCACCGAATGAACCGCCGGTGCCCACTCTCGGCGCGCACGATCGGAGCCAGGGCCAGAGCCAGGCCCCGCGGATTGCCGATTCCGCCGTCACGCTGGCGCGAGGTCGACGGCGGCGGGGTCGCGTCCGGTTACCGATCCCGGCCCGAGCGCCTGGCGTACGTCGACGGCTGGGCGAAGCGGTCGTCGCGAGCAGACCTGCGCGCGAAATCGTCCGAACGCGCTGCCGCCGGCCTTCGCGTTCGATGCCAGTGCACGACACCGGCGCTGCGACCGGCTGGACTCACGACGAGCGATCGACGCCGAAGCTCGTCACGGCAGCGACTCGCCGCGTCGCCCCATTCGATCTGGCAGGAGCATCACCCGCACGGAGCTGCAGCGCGCCCGTCTCCGCAGCGACGCGAACGGTGGTCAGCGGGGCCGACCCGGATCGTACCGCTCACGCTTCTGGCGTCACGATCACGGCCGGATCGTCACCTTCACGCCTTCGCCGATCCATTCGAACAACTCTTCGACCTCCGCATTGTGCATGCGGACGCAGCCGTTCGAGGACTGCGTTCCGATCGAGTTGTCTTCGCGCGTGCCGTGGATCCCGAACGTTGCCGCTTCCGGGAAGCCATCCTTCTCCGCGAAGCCGAGCCAGCGGGTGCCGAGTACGTTCTCTGGGTGCTCCGGCGGGATCTCGCCGACACCCGGCTTGAACCACGGCGGGTCGATCAGGCGCGTCTTGATCGTGAAATCGCCTTCCGGCGTCTTGTTGTCCTTGCCGAGCCCGACCAGGTAGCGCTTCAGCAGAACGTCACCGAACAGGACGCTGAGCCGGTACTTCGGCTTCTCGACGACCAGCGAGACCGGTTGGTTCGGGATCTTCAGCTTGGCGCCCGCCCTGAGGTGATCGGACGTCATGCCGTTGACCAGGCGGATCAGGCCGGGCGTGCAGCCGGCGTTGCCATCCTTTGCCGCCTTCCGGCCGATCAGCCAGAGACTGTCGCCCTTCTCGACCACCACCTGCGAGCAGAGCCCCGAGACCCTGGGGTTGAGGATCCCGCGCCGATTCGCGTCGAGGAGCGCTTCGTAGGCATTGGCCTCGGCAACCTGATCGAGTGCGCCGCCAAGGACGGCTCGTGAAAGCAGGTTCGACTGTTCGACCGGATCCGTGCTGCGTGCCGCTTGTTCCACCAGCGACATCGCATTCCGTCGCGCCTCGCCCTCGGCCGCGACGGTCGCGCCGCCCAGCCGATCGACCTCATCCGGAGTCGCCGCGTTCGCCGCAGTCAGTTCGACCGGCGGCGACGCGACGGCAGCCTCGTTGCCCGCGGCTTCGAGTTGCGGCCCGCCCGTGACGACGGCCGTCGGCGTCACCTGCGTCACGACGGCGTCCGGTCCGGCTGAATCGGGCTCCGCCGCGATCTCCTCCGCCGCGATCTCCTCCGTCGCGAACACCTCGAGGACTTCGCCGTCCCCGAGCGGGTCTGCCGGCGATGTTCCGACCGCCTCCTCGCTGGCTGCGGGCTCCGGATCCTCGGTGCGGTCGCGCCAGAAGTTCATGGCGCCCGCAGTACCGATTCCAAGCAGCAACAACGTGACCAGCCACGTGCGCATGAGTTGCGCCTCCCCTCCCAGCGTGCCGCATTCAAGCGACGACCCGCTGCCCACCTCGTGCGACGCAACCGCCACCGCGCCGCCGCCACCGCGCGCAGATTAGCGCAGCAGCGGTCGCGGGGAATCCCCCTGCGGCATCGCGACCGGTCGGCTGCTCTGTTCGCGCCGCGGGTCAGCCTGCTGGCGGTCGGCTTCCGCGGTCCCGGTGCCGGATGGTCCCGCTCGAAGCGGCCCGAGGCGACGCGCATGGCCTCGAGTTTTGGGACCGCCGAACGGCTCGGGCATGGGCCGGCCGGGCCGCCGCCGCGGCCGAACGAAAAACACCTCCACCCTTGTGCCGTCGCCCATGGCGCTCACTCGAACCTGAGAACGAAGGGGGTGCCCACCCGGCGGGCGCGGAAGTCCGTCTCGCGATGGACGGCTGGACCTGCCACCGAGGATTCGGCTCCCAGGTGAATCGATCAAGGTTCAAGCATTGACGCGAGCGTCGAACACGGCAGAGGTGCACGAAATCCTGAGCGGACCGCGCGCGGCACTCCTCACGGTCGACGGGCGGCGCAGCGCCCGCTCGTCGCCGTTCTTATAGCCCGCGCGGGAAGCGGGGTGGGAGGGATCGCCGTCGCTCGAAACGTCTGCGGCGATCCCGCGTCGTCGTCGCGCAGCGCGACCGGCCGCGGTGCACGGTCACGCGCGCAACCGAGCGCCCTTGACCGCCAACCGCTCGATGATGACGCGCTGGATCGGCTCGACCTCGCCGTCGGAGAGCGTGCGATCTTGCGCTCGGAACACGAGCCGGAAGGCGAGCGAGCGCGTCCCCGGCGGCACGTTCGCGCCCCGATACACGTCGAACAGTTCGAGGTCGACCAGCGTCTCGCCTGCCGCCGCCCGGATCTCGCGTTCGAGTTCGGCGACCGGCAGCGACTCGGGTACCACGAAGGCGAGGTCCCGGCGTGACGGCGGGAACGGCGAGATCGGCTGCATCTTCGGCAGCGAACGGTTCAACGCCGCCGCCGCCGCCAGATCGAACTCGGCGACCGCGACGGCATCAGCGAGCTCGAAACGGCGCGCCAGCTCCGGATGGAGCTGCGCCAGCACGCCCAGCCGACTCCCCGCCACCATGACGGCGATCGACCGCCCCGGATGGGCGAACGCCGGGAGCGGACCCGCCGCAGCCTCGCCTCGCCACCGGATCGCAAGGCGGGACAGCAGCCGCTCGACGTCGCCGCGCAGGCGGGCCAGCAGGCCGTCGGCTGCGGGACCGCGCGCCGCGCGAATCGCCACCAGGACACGCCGCTCCACCGGCAAGGAGGCCTCGCCGTCCGCAGCGGTCACGGCTCCGCCGGATGCCGCACGGGGCAGGTACTCGCGCCCCACCTCGAACAGCCGCACATCGTCGAACTCGACCAGATTGCGCCGCACCGCCTCGAGCAGGCCAGGGACCAGGCTGCGGCGCATCCGCGTCGCGTCGACCGTCAACGAGTTGGTCAGGCGAACATGGCCATCCGCTGCCGCGGCCGGCTCGTACTGCGCGACCTGCCGGTCGGTCTGGAAGCTGTAGCCGAGCGTCTCGGCGTACCCGCACTCATGCACCAGGCAGCGGACGACGCCGCGCTCGAGCCGCCGCGCCGGATCGGGAAGCGGCGGTTTCACCGCGAGGCGCGGCAGCGTCGGGACCGCCCGCTCGTAGCCGGCGAGTCGACCGATCTCCTCGATGAGATCGTCCTCGGCGACGACGTCCCGGCGCGAGCGGAACGACGGCACCGTGACCGCGAGTCGCTCGCTGTCAGGCCGCACCTCGAAACCGATCGAGGTGAGGAGGCGCGTCATCTCCGCGTCGCTGAGCTCGATTCCGAGCTTCATCCGGGCGCGCGCCGGACGCAGCGCCAGCGTCGGCGTGCGCGGATGCGCGCCACCGGCGGCGGCGAACCCGGCGTGGATCTTCGCCGCCGGCGCCAGGCGCCGGAGCAGGAAGGCGTAGCGGCGCAACGCCAGCTCCGGAAGGGCGGCATCCAGCGTCTTCTCGAATCGCGCCACGGCCTCGCTGCGCAACCCGAGACGCCCCGACGTCCGGCGCACCCGGACGGCCTCGAACGCCGCCGACTCCAGCAGCATCCGCCGCGTCGACGGCGATACCTCGGTCGCGCCTCCGCCCATGACGCCGGCGATCGCGACCCCGCGCTCGCCGTCGGCGATGACGAGGTCCTCGCCGTTCAGTTCGCGGGACTGCCCGTCGAGCGTGGCCAGCTTCTCCCCCGCCTGCCCGCGGCGGACCACGATGCGCGCGCCGGCGAGGCGGTCCTGATCGAACGGATGCGTCGGCTGGCCGATCTCGAGCATCACGTAGTTGCTCAGGTCGACCAGCAGTCCGAGCGGGCGCATTCCCGCCGCCTCGAGCCGGCGCGCCATCCAGCGCGGCGTCTCCGGCACCGCTTCGAGCTCGACCTTCAGCGCCAGGTAGCACGGGCATCCGCTCGGGTCGTCGACCCGCACCGCGAAAGCGGCGGGTTCGGGCCGCAGGGTCGCGTCGAGCTCGAGCGGCCGCAGCGGCCGCCCGAAGATCGCGGCGAGCTCCCGCGCGAAGCCGTAATGGCCCCACAGGTCGGCGCGGTGCGTGACCGACTTGTTGTCGATCTCGAAGACGACGTCGTCGACGCCCCAGAATTCGCGGAACGAGGCTCCCACCGGCGCGTCGGCGGGCAGCACCAGAATGCCGTCGTGATCACCGCCGAGCCCGAGCTCGTCGGTCGAGCAGATCATCCCGTGGCTCATCAGGCCGCGGATCTTGCGCGCCTCGAGGGTGAGGCCGTTCGGCAGCGTGCAGCCGACCGGTGCGTACGCGATCTTCTGGCCCGCGGCGACGTTCGGAGCGCCGCAGACCACATCCATCACCTGCCCGCCGATGTCGACCTTGCACGCCGACAGGCGGTCCGCGTTCGGGTGCTTCTCGCGCTGCAGCACATGACCGACGACGACCTTCCCGAGGCCGGCGCCGATCGGCTGCACGCCCTCGATCAACGCGGTCTTCATCGTCAGCTGCCGCGCGATCTCCTCGGCGGTGATGCCGGCGAGGTCGACGTGTTCGGACAGCCACCGGAGCGACAGCTTCATCGCGCAGGCTCCCGCTCAGAACTGGCCGAGGAAGCGCAGATCGCCCGACATCATCCAGCGGATGTCGGAGATCGCGTGCCGCATCATCGTCAGGCGATCGATGCCGAGCCCGAACGCGAAACCGGTGAAGCGCTCGGGATCGACGTTGCCGGCCTGCAGCACCTTCGGATGGACCATCCCGCAGCCGCACAGCTCGATCCACCCGCCGCCCTTGCAGGTGGCGCAGCCCTTCCCGCTGCACAGCCGGCACTGGAAGTCGAGCTCGAGCCCCGGCTCGACGAACGGGAAGTGGTGCGGCCGCAGCCGCGTCTCGACGCGCTCGCCGAACAGGCGCGCGAGGAGCTCGTCGAGCACCGCCTTCAGGTGGGCGATCGAGATGCCCTCGTCGACGACCAGCCCCTCGAGCTGGTGGAAGGTGTGCTCATGGGTGGCGTCCTGCGTCTCGTTGCGGAACACCCGTCCCGGAGCCACCACCCGCAGCGGCGCGCCGAGCTGGCGCATCGCGCGCACCTGCATCCCCGAGGTGTGCGTGCGCAGGACATGCCCGCCGGCGACATAGAAAGTGTCCTGCGTGTCGCGCGCCGGATGGTGCGGCGGGATGTTGAGCGCCTCGAAGTTGAAATAGTCAGTCTCGATCTCGGGGCCGTCGACGACCGTGAACCCCATCGACTCGAACAGCTCCTCGAGCTCCCGCATCACCGCCTTGACCGGATGCTCATGCCCGGCATGGCGCCGCGGCGACGGCTCGGTCGGATCGATCCGGTCCCGCGTCAGGGCGACGGCGATGGCCGCGGACTCGATCGCGGCACGGCGTTCGGCCAGCACCGCCTCGACCGCCCGCTTGGCGACGTTGCCGGCCTGGCCGACCGCCTTCTTGCCGGCGTCATCGAGGTCCTTGAGCCCGCGCAGGATCTGCGCCAGCTCGCCCGTCTTGCCGAGCGCGTCGCGCTCGACGGCCTGCAGCGCTTCGACCGATTCCGCCGCCGCGACGGCGGCGCGCGCGCGCGACTCGATCGCGCGGATCGACTGGAGCAGCGATTCGCTCATGGGTCCCGCCCGGTCGCCCCCCCGCGAACCTGCCGGCCGCGCTGCGTGGGGCGAATCCGGAGCGGCGCGCGCGGACCGTATCAGGCCGCGATCGCGGCCTTCGCCTTGACGACGAACTCGTCGAACTGCGTGGGCGCCTCGACCGCGATCGCGGCGAGCACCTTGCGATTCACCGTGATGTTCGCCTTCTTCAGCCCCCCCATGAACTGCGCATAGGAGAGGCCCTTCTCGGAGAGCGCCGCCGAGATCCGGATGATCCAGAGTCGGCGGAAGTCGCGCTTCTTGTTCCGGCGGTCGCGGAACGCGTAGCGATCCGCCCGGATCGCGAATGCGCGCGCCTGACGCTTCTTCTTGTTCAGGCTTCCGCGGAATCCCTTCACCCGCTTCATCAGGCGCTTGCGGCGCTTGAGACGGGTCACGACGCTGCGAACGCGCGGCATGTCACATCACTCCCGATTCTTCCGTCCTGGCTCTCGATTCATCGTCGGATCGACCGGAACACCCGATCCACCCGGCTGCCCGCCGTCCCCGGTCACTCCTTTCGGAGCGACCAACTGCAGCGCGCCGCGCTCAGAGGCTCGGCGCGAGGAGCTGGGTGTAGACCTTGTGGTAGTGCTTCGGGATCAGCTTCGCCTTGCGCAGCTTGCGCCGCCGCTTGGCGCGCTTGCCCGACTGCAGGTGGCGGCGCCCTTCAGGGTGATGCATGAGCTTGCCCGTGCCGGTCACCTTGATCCGGCGCTTCAGCGACTTCTTGGTCTTCATCTTCGGCACGGCGAAATCTCCGGGGGCGCATCTCGTTCCGGCGGTGCTTCCCAGTGCGGGAACTCGCGCCGAACGCTCTCCGTAACTGCTGGGTCCCGATCCTGCGTCGTCTCGATCCTGCGTCGTCTCGTTCCTGCGTCGTCTGGTTCCTGCGGGGTCGCAAACCAGCCTTCGTTGCCTCGTCCTGATCCGACTTGCGCTCGCGCGCGAGTCGGCGCTCACTTCACCGCCAACATCCCGCCGGGTTTGTCGGAATCGTCATCGCGCTTCTGCGGCTCGTTCGTCGGTTGCTCGCCGCTCGCCTCGATCGTCCCGGTCACCGCCGGCTTCCCGTTCTCGCTCGGGGCGCGCGGCTTGTCGCCCACGCCCTTCTCATGCTTGTCGTCCTTGTCGGCAGGTTTCTCGCTGTGGCTCGGTTTCGGCGGCGCCGTCGACCGCAGCAGGATCGACAGCCGCCGGCCCTCGAGCCGACCCGGTCGATCGACCTTCGACACGTCGGCCAGCTGCTCGATGAACTCGTCCATGACCGTCTTGGCGACGTCCATGTGCGACATCTCGCGCCCACGGAACAGCATGGTCACCTGCACCATGTCGCCATCGAGCAGGAAGTCGCGCGCCTGTTTCGCCTTGTAGCCGACGTCGTGGTCCGCGATCTTCGGCCGCAGACGGATCTCCTTGGTCTCGACCTTCTTCTGCTTCTTCTTGGACTCGTGCTCCTTCTTCTTCAGCGTGTAGAGGAACTTGCCGTAGTCCATCACCTTGCACACCGGCGGCCGCGCCTCGGGCGAGACTTCGACGAGGTCGAGTCCCTTGTCCCAGGCCATCTGCCGCGCAACCTCGGTGTCGACGACGCCGACCATGGCGCCGGAATCGTCGATGAGCCGCACCTGCCGGATGCGGATCATGTCGTTGATGCGGTACTGATGCGCTGACGTGGGCAATCCCTCCTGAACTCAAAACGCGACCTCCGGGCGCTCGCCCCCCCGTCGTCAGGCCAACGACGTGGTCGCCCGGGAGTCATGCCCCTCGCCTGTCCAAGGAAAGGGGCGCGGCATCCTAGGGGCACCCCCGCGAAGGATCAAGGTGTCCGGCGCCGTCGGCGGCGGCGCCGCTGCCCTCCCTCCGGGGGCTCAGCGCCGCTCGGCCACTTCCCGCTGCAACCGCTCGAGCATCTGCGCGAACGGCACCGCCCCCTGGTCGCCGCCGCCACGCTCACGCACCGCGACGGCACCCGAATCACGCTCACGGGCACCGATCACCAGCAGGTAGGGCACCTTCTCCAGCGCCCCATCCCGGATCTTGGCGCTGATCTTGTCGGAGCGGTCGTCGAGCTCGACCCGGAACCCCGCCGCCGCCAGCTGCGCCACCACCCCGCGTGCATGGGGTACGACGTCCTCCATCACCGTCAGCACCTTCGCCTGCACCGGGGCCAGCCATAACGGCAGGTTGCCGGCCACGTGCTCGAGGTAGACGCCGATGAAGCGCTCGAGCGAGCCGAGCATCGCCCGATGCACGACCACCGGCCGCTTCTGCGTGCCGTCCTTCGCGTTGTAGTGCAGGTCGAAGCGCAGCCCCATGTTGAAGTCGAGCTGGAAGGTCGAGAGCTGCCACATGCGCCCGATCGCGTCGCGCACCTGGAAGTCGATCTTCGGGCCGTAGAAGGCGCCGTCGCCCGGATTCACCTTGTAGGTCTGGCCCAGGCGCTCGAGTTGCGCGAGGAGCGTGCTCTCGGCGCGTTGCCATAGATCGTCGGAGCCGACCGACTTCTCCGGCCGCGTGCCGACCAGGATCGTCGGCGCGGAGAGCCCGAGGTCCTTGTAGATGCGCTGCTGGAGGGCGAAGCAGTTCTCGATCTCCTCGCCGATCTGCTCCTCGCCCATGAAGATGTGGCCGTCGTCCTGCGCGAAGGTGCGCACCCGCGTGAGGCCGGCGACGACGCCGCTGCGCTCGTAGCGGTGGAGCCGCCCGAAGTCGGCGAAACGGAGCGGCAACTCGCGGTAGCTGCGACCGCGCGCGCCGAACATGAGAGCGTGGGCGGGGCAGTTCATCGGCTTGACGCCGAACTCCCGCTCCTCGATCTCGGTGAAGTACATGTTCTCCTTGTAGTTGTCGTAGTGGCCCGAGATCTTGAAGAGCTCGCTCGAGAAGATCTGCGGCGTCACGACCTCCTGGTAGCCGAACTCGGCGTAGAGGCCGCGCAGGTAGGAGACCAGCGCGTTGTAGAGGAACGCGCCCTTCGGCAGGAAGAAGGGGCTCGCCGGCGCGAGCGGGTGGAACATGAAGTAGCCGAGGTCCTTGCCGAGCTTGCGGTGGTCGCGCTTGGCCGCTTCCTCGATCGCCTTCAGATGCGCCTCGAGCGCCTTGGCGTCGAGGAACGCGGTCCCGTAGATCCGCTGCAGCATCGGCCGCTTCTCGTCGCCGCGCCAATAGGCGCCCGCGATCGAGAGCAGCTTGAAGTGCTTGAGGCGGCCGGTCGACGGCACGTGCGGGCCGGTGCAGAGGTCGGTGAACTCGCCTTGCGTATAGAAGCTGATGGTCGCGTCGGCCGGCAGATCGGAGATGAGCTCGCGCTTGTAGGGGTCCTTGCGCTCCTCGGCCCACTGCAGGGCGGCGGTGCGCGCCATCGTCGCGCGCTTGAGCGGGAAGTCGGCGCCGCTCGCCGCCTTCATCTCCGCCTCGATCTTCTCCAGGTCCTCGGGCTCGAGCTGCTTCGGGATCTCCATGTCGTAGTAGAAGCCGTTCTCGATCACCGGCCCGACGCCGAACCTCGCCTCGGGCCACAGCCGCTTCACCGCCTGCGCGAGCAGGTGCGCAGAGCTGTGGCGGACGATGTCGAGCGCCTCGGGATCGGCCTCGGTGACGAACTTCACCTTGGCGTCCTTCTCGAGGCCGCTGTGGAGGTCCTTCACCTCGCCGTCCACCACCGCGCCGATCGCCTTCTTGCCGAGCGAGATCGCGATCGACTTCGCGAGTTCGCCGAGGTTGATCCCCTTCGGCGGCGAGATCACCTTCCCGTCGGGCAGCGTCACCTGGATCGTGTCGGCCATCGTCGTCCCTCGTCGAATCGCCTGATTCACTGCCTGTGCGGCGCTGCTCGCACGCCACCGCTCGAACGTCACTGCACGCGCTGCGCTGCCCGCGCCGGACGCCGGGCGGCGCCGCGCGCGCAACGCCGCCCGCTCACGTCGGCGGCAGCTCGAACCGGATCTTCAGTTCGCGCTCGACCCGCTCGTCGGCCGGCGTCGGCGCGCCCGTCATCAGGTCGGTCGCCGTCGCCGTCTTCGGGAAGGCGATCACCTCGCGGATGTTGTCCTGCTCCAGCAGCAACGCGATCAGCCGGTCGATCCCGATGCCGATCCCGCCGTGCGGCGGCGCACCGTAGTCGAAGGCGCCCAGCATGAAGCCGAACTTGCGCTCGGCCACCTCGGGCGCCACGCCGACCGCCGTGAAGACGCGCTGCTGCAGCTCGCGGTCGTGGATCCGGATCGAGCCCGACCCGAGCTCCCAGCCGTTCATCACCAGGTCGTAGGCGCGCGCCTTGACGGCGCCCGGCTCCTGCGTGATCTGGCCGGCGTAGGCCTCGATCGGCGTCGTGAACGGATGGTGCGCCGCGATCCACTGCTTCGATTCCTCGTCGAAATCGAAGAGCGGGAACTCGACCACCCAGCACATCTCGAGCACGCCCTTCTTGACGCCGCCGAACCGCTCGCCGAGCGAGCGGCGGACGACGTCGAGCGCGGCGCACGCGACCTTCACCCGGTCGGCCACGAACAGCAGCAGATCGCCCGGCGCCGCCTCGAGACGCGCGACGATCGCCTTGCCGGCGCCATCCTCGAGCCCCTTCGCCACGCCGCCGGCCGCCTTGCCGGCCGCGTCGATCTTGCTCCACGCCAGCCCCTTGGCGCCGTGCTCCTTCGCCTTCGCCTCGAGCCCCTCGATCTCCTTGCGCGACAGCGCCTCGCCGCCAGGAACCTTGAGCGCGCGCAGCACGCCGCCGGCGTCGACCGCGCCGCGGAAGACCTTGAACTCGCTCCCCTTCGCCTCGGCCGTGACGTCGCGGATCTCGAGCCGGTTGCGCAGGTCGGGCTTGTCGCAACCGAAGCGCAACATCGACTCGGCGTGGGTGATCCGCCGGAACGGGCGCTTGAGCTCGATGCCGAGGGTCGCCTTCACCGAGTGGGCGAGCGCCGACTCCACGGTGGCGAAGACGAGTTCCTCGTCGGGGAAGCTCATCTCGAGGTCGAGCTGGGTGAACTCCGGCTGCCGATCGGCGCGCAGGTCCTCGTCGCGCATGCAGCGCGCGATCTGGAAGTACTTGTCGTAGCCCGCCACCATCAGCAGCTGCTTGAAGATCTGCGGCGATTGCGGCAGCGCGTAGCAGTGGCCGGGGTAGAGGCGGCTCGGCACGAAGTACTCGCGCGCCCCCTCCGGCGTCGCCTTGGTCAGGAACGGTGTCTCGACCTCGACGAAATCCTGGCGGGTGAAGTCGTCGCGGATCGCCTGCAGGAAACGGTGGCGGAACAGCAGGTTGCGCTGCATCAGCGGCCGGCGCAGGTCGAGGTAGCGGTACTTGAGCCGCACCTCCTCCGAGACCTTCGCTTCGTCGCGGATCTCGAAGGGCGGCGTCTTCGCGCGGTTCAGGACCTGGAGCTGCGTCACGACCAGCTCGACGGCGCCGGTCGCGCGGTCGGCGTTGACGTTCTCCGTCGGCCGGGCCCGCACGGTGCCGCTAACGGCGACGACGTCCTCGGGGCGCAGCGTCTTCGCCGCAGCGAGCAGCGCCGCGTCGTCGCCGCCGAAGAAGACCTGGGTCAGGCCGTAGCGATCACGCAGGTCACCGAAGACGAAATGGGCATGATCACGAGTGGTGTGGACCCACCCGTTCAGCGTCACACGCTGCCCCACGTGCGCGGGCCGCAGCTCGCCACAGGTGTGGGTGCGCCGCGGATAGGCGCTGCCGCCGGAACTCATTCTCGCGCTCCTGTCAGGAACGCGGGAGCATAGCGGCGACCGCGCGCACGCCCGCGGCGGCGCGCACGCCACCGCTGCATCCGTACGGCCGTTCCACTCCGCTCAGACGAGCCCGCTCAGTCGAGCCCGGTCAGCCGTGAGGTCGACAGGCGCGCCAGCGCGCGCTTCAGCGCCGCCTCGGCGCGCGCGTGGTCGACCTTCGCATCGCGGCTGCGCGCGCGCTCCTTCGCCCGACTCATCGCCTTCTCGGCGCGGGCGACGTCGACCTTGCCCTTCGCATTGCAGAAGTCGACCAGCGCTCGCACGCCGCCGCGGCGCACCTCGACGAAGCCCTCGCCGATCGCGAACGCCTTCTCCTTGCCGTCTTCGCCCTTCGCGCGCAGCACGCCGGCGTCGAGCGCACCGACCAGCGGTGCGTGCCGCGCGAGCACGCCGAAGTTGCCCTTGCGACCGGGCAGCCGCAGCGCGGTGACGCGCCCGCGGAAGGCGTGGCCTTCCGGGGTGATCACCTCGAAATCGAAAGCGGTGGAGGCCATGACCGGGTCAGGCCTTCGCGCCGAGCTTCTTCGCGTTCTCGCGCACTTCCTCGATCGCGCCGGCCATGTAGAACGCCTGCTCCGGGAGGCTGTCGCAGCGGCCCTCGACGATCTCCTTGAACGAGCGCACCGTGTCCTCGCGCTTGACGTAACGGCCCGGCGCGCCGGTGAACTGCTCGGCGACGAAGAACGGCTGCGACATGAAGCGCTGCATCTTGCGCGCGCGTTGCACGGTCAGGCGGTCGTCGTCCGACAGCTCCTCCATGCCGAGGATCGCGATGATGTCCTTCAGGTCGTTGTAGCGCTGCAGCGTCTCCTGCACCTTGCGCGCCAGCTCGTAGTGCTCCTGGCCGACGTACTGCGGATCGAGCATGCGCGACGTGGAGCGCAGCGGATCGACGGCCGGATAGATGCCGAGCTCGGCGATCGAGCGCTCGAGGCGGATGGTCGAGTCGAGGTGGGTGAAGGTCGCGACCGGCGCCGGGTCGGTGTAGTCGTCGGCCGGGACGTAGATCGCCTGCAGCGAGGTGATCGAGCCCTTGCGGGTCGAGGTGATGCGCTCCTGGAGGGCGCCCATCTCCGACGCCATGGTCGGCTGGTAGCCGACGGCGCTCGGCATGCGGCCGAGGAGGGCGGAGACCTCCGAACCGGCCTGCACGAACCGGAAGATGTTGTCGACGAAAAGGAGCACGTCCTGCCCCTTCACGTCGCGGAAGTACTCGCACATGGTGAGCGCGGTCAGCGCCACGCGCAGGCGCGCGCCCGGCGGCTCGTTCATCTGGCCGAAGATGAGGCAGGTCTTGGCGAGGACGCCCGACTCCGACATCTCGAGGTAGAGGTCGTTGCCCTCGCGGGTGCGCTCGCCGACGCCGGCGAACGCCGAATAGCCGCCGTGCTCGGTCGCGATGGCGTGGATGAGCTCCTGGATCAGCACGGTCTTGCCGACGCCGGCGCCGCCGAACAGGCCGATCTTGCCGCCCTTGGCGAACGGGCAGAGCAGGTCGATCACCTTGATGCCCGTCTCGAAGATCTCCGAGACCGGCATCTGGTCCTCGAAGGTCGGGGCCGGCCGGTGGATCGGCATGGTCTCGGTGTTCGCCACCGGTCCCTTGCCGTCGATCGCCTCGCCCAGCATGTTGAACAGGCGGCCGAGGCACGGCTCGCCGACCGGGATCGTGATGGGCGCGCCGGTGTCCACCACCTCGAGGCCGCGCACGATGCCGTCGGTCGACGCCATCGAGACGCAGCGCACCACCTCGTCGCCGAGGTGAGCCGCCACCTCGAGCGTCAGGTGGAGGTTGCGGCCGCCATCGTCGAGCTTGAGCGCGTTGTAGATGGCCGGCAGCCGCCCCGCCGCGAACTTCACGTCCACGACCGGTCCGACGACCTCGAGCACGCTTCCCTTGTTCATCGCGATCTCCGCGTCCTGATTCCTGTCCTGCGATCCGATCCGATCCGTCCGGTCACGAGCCGCCGCACCGTCACGCGAGGGCTTCGGCGCCGCCGACGATGTCCAGCAGTTCCTTGGTGATCGTCTCCTGGCGCGCGCGGTTGTACTTGCGCGTCAGGGTGCCGATCATCTCGCCTGCGGCGTCGGTCGCCGCCTTCATCGCCATCCGCCGCGCCGCCTGCTCCGACGCCATCGAATCGAGCATCGCCGCGAAGGTCCGCATCGCGAGGCTCTTCGGCATCAGCTGGTCGAACAGCTCCTGCGGCGACGGCTCGAGCAGGATCTGCGCGCTGGCCTGCGCCGGCTTCGCCGCCCCGGCATCGCCGGCGTTCGGCGCCGCGCCGCCCGCGTCGCCGGTGATCGGCAGCAGCCGGTCGACCGTCGTCACCTGCTTGCCGACCGAGACGAAGCGCGTGAAGACCACGTACGCCTCGTCGACGCCGCCCGCTTCGCTGCCCTTCAGGAAGAGGTCGGTCATCTCGCGCGCGATCTCGCGCGCGCGGCGGAACCCGAGCTTCTCGACCTCGTCGAGGTAGGCGTGCTTGATCGCCATCCGGCGCGCGTAGTGGGTGCGCGCCTTCTTGCCCAGCGTGTAGAGGTCGAGCGGGACGTCCTTCTTCTCGCCGAGGAAGGCCGACACCTTGCGGAAGACGTTGGCGTTGTAGGCGCCGCAGAGGCCGCGATCGGAGCTGATCACCAGCACGGCGATCCGCCCGACCTTCGCGCGCGCCGTCGTCAACGGCGACGACAGCTTGACCGCGCCGCCCGCGAGCAGCGCGCTGAACGCCTTGATGGCGTCGGCGTAGGGACGCGCCCCCTCCGCCTTGCCCTGCATGCGGCGCAGGCGCGTCGTCGCCACCATCTCCATCGCGCGCGTGATCTTCTGGATCGAAGTCACGCTGCGGATGCGGCGGCGCAGCTCCTTCATGCCTTGGGCCATCGATCGGCTCCCGTGATCCTCGCGTCACCTGCCGCGCCGAACGCCGGCGCAGCGCGCCAGCGTCAGCTGGCGCGGAAGCCCTGCTTGAACTCGCCGATCGCCTTGTCGAGCTCGGCCTTCACGTCGTCGGCCAGCTTCTTCTCGTCGCGCAGCCGGGTGAGGACGGCCGGGTAGCGGTCCTCGAGGAAGCGGTGCAGCCCCTTCTCGAACGCACCGACCGCTGCGGCCGGGATCGCGTCGAGCGCGCCGCTCGAGCCGGCGTAGACGGAGACGACCTGCTTCTCCATCGCCATCGGCTGGTACTGGCCCTGCTTCAGCAGTTCGGTGAGCCGCTCGCCACGGGTCAGCTGCGCCTGCGTCGCGGCGTCGAGGTCCGACCCGAACTGCGCGAACGCAGCCAGCGCGCGGTACTGCGCCAGGCCGAGGCGGAGACCGCCGGCCACCTTCTTCATGCCGGCCGTCTGCGCCGAACCGCCGACGCGCGACACCGAGATGCCCGAGTTCACGGCCGGCCGGATGCCCGAGTTGAACAGGTCGGTCTCGAGGAAGATCTGGCCGTCGGTGATCGAGATGACGTTGGTCGGGATGTAGGCCGAGACGTCGCCGTCCTGCGTCTCGACGATCGGCAGCGCGGTCAGCGAGCCGCCGCCCTTCTTGAACTGCGGATTGAGCTTCGGCGCGTCGACGTTGATCTTCGCCGCGCGCTCGAGCAGGCGGCTGTGCAGGTTGAAGATGTCGCCCGGGAAGGCCTCGCGCCCCGGCGGGCGGCGCAGCAGCAGCGACACCTGGCGCCAGGCGGTCGCGTGCTTGTAGATGTCGTCGTAGATGACGAGGACATGCTTGCCCTCGTCGCGGAAGCGCTCGCCCATCGCGCAGCCCGAGAACGGCGCGAGGAACTGCATCGACGCCTGGTCGGACGCCGGCGCATTGACGACGATGCACTTGTCCATCACGCCGCCCTGCTCGAGCGCGCGCACGACCGACTTCACCGTCGACATCTTCTGGCCGATCGCCACGTAGATGCAGATCACGTCGGTCGTCTTCTGGTTCAGCATCGCGTCGACGCAGATCGCGGTCTTGCCGGTCTGGCGGTCGCCGATGATCAGCTCGCGCTGGCCGCGGCCGATCGGGATCATGGCGTCGATCGCCTTGATCCCGGTCATCATCGGTTCCTTGACCGGCTGGCGCTCGACGACGTTGGGCGCGCGCCCCTCGCAGGGGTACCACTCGTCGCTGCCGACCTCGATCGGGCCCTTGCCGTCGACCGGCTGGCCGAGCGCGTTGACCACGCGGCCGAGCAGCTTGTCGCCGGTCGGCACCGAGATCAGGCGGCCGGTGGTGCGGACCTCGTCGCCTTCCTTGATCTTCGTCTCGGCGCCGAACAGCACCGCGCCGACGTTGTCCTGCTCGAGGTTGAGCGCCATCCCGAACACCCCGCCGGGGAATTCGAGGATCTCGCTCATCATGCACTTGTCGAGCCCGTGGATGCGGGCGACGCCGTCGCCGACCGACAGCACGGTGCCGACGTTCTCGACCTTGAGCGTCGCGCGGTAGTTCTTGAGCTCGCGCTTGAGGACGTCGGTGACTTCCGCCGGCTTGAGATCCATCGGCTGTTCCCTGTGCTCGGCCGCCGCAGCGCGGCGGCCGGTGTGTCGCGAAACGTGTCGAGAAACCTGTCGAACCGCGCGCCGTCGCGCTCAGCCCGTCTCCGGCGCCGTCGGCAGCGCCACCTTCATCAGTTCGTCGCGCATGCCGGCCAGTCGGCGGCGCGCCGACCCGTCGAGCAGCATCGACCCGACCCGGACGCGCACGCCTGAGAGCAGCGTCGCGTCGATCGCCTCCTGCAGGCTCACCTTCTTCCGCGTCAGCTGGCCGAGCTGCGCCTGAAGCGCCTCCCGCGCCGCCGCATCGAGCGGCGCCGCCGAGGTGACCTCGGCCACCGCCTCGCCGCGCTGCTCGCGCAGCAGGGAGGCGAACTCCTCGGCCGCCAGCAGGAGCAGGCGCTCGCGCTTGCGGTCGATCAGCATGCGGCAGAAGTCCTGCGCGAGCGGCCGCGCGGTCGCCCCGAGCGCCGCATCCACGACTGCCCGCTTCGCCGCGACGTCGGCGCGCGGATCGAGCAGCGTCGACAGCTGCGCCGGCGCGCGCGCCAGCGCCTCGAGCAGCCGGGCAAGGTCGGCCATCACCGCGTCGGCGCCGCCCTGCTCGAGCGACAGCTCGAACAGCGCGCGCACGTAGCGGCGGGCGATGGTGCGTTCCGTCACGGAAGGATCACCCGCGCTTCATCTGGTCGATCGCCGCGCTGGCCAGCCGACGATGGTCGTCCTGGTTCACGCTGCGACCCAGCACGCTGGAGGCCGCCTCGAGCGCGAGGTCGACCGCCTGGACCCGCATCTCCTCGACCGCCTGCTGCTTCGCCAGCGCGATCTCCTCGCGCGCCCGCTGCAGCACCTTGTCGGCGGCCGCCCGCGCCTCGGCCTCGAGCTCCTTGGCGAGCTTCTCGCCGCGCGCGCGCGTCTCCTCGACGATCTGGTCGGCCTTGGCGTAGGCCTCCTTCAGCCGGGTCTCCGTCTCGGCGGCGGCCCGCTTCGCCTCGGCCTCGGCGCGTTCGGCCTTCGACAGGCCCTCCTCCATCTTCTTCTCGCGCGCTTCGAGGGACGCGATGAGCGGCCCCCACGCGAACTTCGCGATGACGAAGACGACCAGCCCGAAGACGGCCCAGGTCCAGAACAACGTGCCCGGGTCGAACTTGAGCGGGTCCCAGTCGATGAGGAGGTTGAACGAGCGCGCGATCATGCCGGTGCTCCGCGGAGCCGCCGCCCTCGGCGGGTCCCACGCTGCGATCGGTCGGAAAGTCGGAACCCCGCGGTCGACGTCACCGGGGTGGAGGCCCCGGTCGCGCCGGCCGCAGGACGGGCGATCACATGAAGATCGCGAGCATGCAGGTGATGATCGCCAGCAGCGTGACGCCTTCGATCAGCGCCGCTGCGAGCAGCATGCCGCCACGGATCTCGCCCGCGGCCTCGGGCTGGCGCGAGATGCCCTCCATCGCCGCCGCCGCGAGGCGCGAGATGCCGAACGCGCCGCCGATGATGCACAGGCCGGCGCCGATCGCCGCCGCCGCGTTGTTCAGGCCGAAATCGAAGACCTCGGTCTTGGCCGCGTCCTGAACCAGGGTCACCAACGAAACGAGCAGGTCCATCTCCGAATCTCCGTGTCCGGCACCCTCGCGGGCGCCCGCCGTGTGGTGCGCCCGCCGGGGCGCGTTTGTCGTGAGCGAATTCGCGTCGTGCGCGCGGTCGTCCGGCTCAATGCTCCGGGTGGACCGCGGCGCCGACGAACAGGATCGAGAGGTACGTGAAGATGTAGGCCTGGATGAAGGCCACCAGCAGTTCGAGGAAGGTGAGGAAGGTGTTGAAGCCCACCCCGACCACCCCGATCGCGTAGCTCTTGAACAGGTAGATCAGCCCGTAGACCGTCAGCATCGCGAGGTGGCCGCCGACCATGTTCGCGAACAGACGAATGGTGAGCGCGACCGGCTTGATGATCAGGCCGAGCACCTCGATCGGGTACATGATGCAGAGGATCGCGACCCGCATCGCCTTCATGCCGGGCGAGTCGCCGAGGTTGATCGGCGGCGCCAGTCCGACGACGAAGTGACCGAGCCCCTGCTCCTTGATGCCGCCGTAGAGGATGACGGTGAAGGTCGTCAGCGCGAGCCCGGCCGTCACCCAGATGTTGGCGGTGGCGGTGGTCGGGAAGTGCATCGAGCGGAAGAAATCGAAGTTCGGCAGGATCCCGAACAGGTTCATCAGCAGGATGCAGAAGAACTGGGTCAGGAAGAGCGGCAGGAACCGGCGGCCATGGTGCTCGCCCATGTTGGCGTAGACCATGTCGTTCTTGACGAACGTCACCAGCGCCTCGAGCGCGTTCTGGAACGGGCCGCGCGCGACGACCTCCCGCTTCCGACAGCGGGCCAGCCAACCGAACTCGATCAGCACGAGCGCCGCCGAGACCAGCAGCGCGAGGTTGTGGTTGGTGAAGTGGAACTGGATCGGCCCGAGCTGCGCGTACGGCTCGTGGGTGTACGGATGCGCGAAGAGGTGGGCGTAGATCGTCTGCATCATCTCGGAGTCCGACAGCGCGGAGGCGGCATGGCCGCCCTCGACCGCCGCCCCCGCGACGGCGCTGTCCGCCCCGTCACCGGCAAGTGCGGCCGCGAGACCGGCCGGGGCGCCAAGCAGCGGCACCAGCCTGTCGGCGAGCATCGTCATCGCCAGCTGCATCACCGATCGAGCTCCCGTCCGTCGCCCGCACCCTGCGGCGACCGCCTGACCCCGTCGTTCGCACCGCCCGCCGCGCCGCGTCGCCGGAACTGCCGCGTCCCTTCGACCATCGCCGCCGCGAAGTAAGCCGCACCCACCGTGAAAACCAGCGCTACGCGGTGCTCCAGACCGCTCAGCCCGAAGCCGAGTGCCGTGAGCGCCGCGAGGAGAAGTCGCACCGCCATGGCCGCAAGCTGCGCCTGCATGCCATCCGGCCCGCCTTTCAATCGCAAGACGCGCGCCAGCACCGGAACGCAGCCGAAGAACAGCACGCCCGTTCCGAGCGCCACGCCGAACATCTGCAGTGCCAAGCCCACTCCGCTCCCGGTCACCCCACGTCCGGCGGCCGCTCGCGCGCCCGCCCGCGGCCGGCTGCGCCCTGCTGACTGCCCGCGTCGGACGGGGCACCGCGGCGGCCGGCCCGGTCGAGACCGGCCAGCGTCGCGACCACCATCCGCAGCGCAGCGGCGCCGCCCAACAGGCCGAGTCCAACCGTGAACGCGAGCGGACGCCAGCCGAGTGCCCGGTCGATCGCCAGCCCGCCCCACACCCCAAGCGCAACGGCCGCCGCGAAGCCGGTCCCGAGCCCGGTTGCCAGCGCAAACCCCTGGGCGAGCGACCGAGACGTGCGTCGTTCGCCCATCGCCAACCCCGTGGCCGCTCCCGGAAAGGCGGGGGACGATAGCGGCCGCGCCCGGGCCGACCAACCGCGCCCCCGGTGGGCAACTGGTTCGCAAACCCACCGCTGCCGGCGAAAAGTTGCGGAACCAACACCATCCCCATTCTTATGGGTCGTACGGGACGGACGCCGGCCGGCCAACGGCAGGCCACTTCCGCTCGTTCCTTGGCTGCTCCCTTTCCCCCCTGCGATGCCCGCCGGCCCCGAATGGACGAACTCGACCTGACGACGCTCGAACTGGCGCGAGGCGGCGACCTCGACGCCTACCGTGCGTTCGTCAAGGCCTACGAGCGTCCGATCCACCACACCGTCTGGCGCCTCGTGGGCGCGCGCTTCGCCGCCGACATCGAGGACATCACCCAGGACATCTTCATCAAGTTGTTCCGGGCACTGCCGCAGTTCGACGCCGGACGCGGCACGCGCCTGTCGAGCTGGGTGTTCACGTTCGTCAAGAACTACTGCTTCGACGTGCTGAAACGCCGGCGGCTGCCGACCGTCTCGCTCGATGGCGGTCCCGAGGGGGCCACGCTGCCGGTGCTGGCGGCGACCCGCTCACCGCGCGACGAACTCTCGGCGCGCGAGATCCAGGACGCGATCGCGCGCGCCGTCGACCTGCTGCCGCGCGAGCAGAAACTCGCCTTCGTGCTGCGCGAATACGAGGGTCTCGCCTACGCCGAGATCGCCGAGATCTCGACGTGCTCGGAGGGCACGATCAAGTCACGCATCCACCGGGCCAAGGAAGCGCTGCGCTTCCGCCTGCGCCACCTCCTCCTCGACCTCGAGGGAGCGTCGTCATGAACCCGCACGACCCCGGATTCCCCGTCCCGCTCGATTGCCACGCGTTCCGCCAGCAGGCGCACTTCCGCCACGAGCTCGCGCCGCGCGCGCGCGCCACCTTCGACGAGCACGCTGCCGGCTGCGCCGCCTGCACCGAGCTCCTGCTCGAATGCGAGCGACTCGAAGACCTGCTGCTCTCCTGGCAGCCCGCTCCGCTCGGTGACCGCGACGGTCGCGAGTTCTCCGCCGGCGTCCTCGCCGGCCTGCACGGCGACGGCCCGAGCGCGAGCTGCGCCGAGACGACCGCGTCGCTCCATCACCTGCAGGGGGGCGACCTCGAGCCGTGGCTGGCGGCACGCATCGAGCGCCACTTCGAGCGCTGCGCCGAATGCCGCGAACACCGCGACGAGGTGCTCCATACCCGCAGCGTCTGGCTGGCGTGGAAAGCCCCCGATCCGTCCGAGTCCTTCGCCGACCGGCTGATCCGCCGGCTCGAACCGGAGACGCGCCACGCGCGGCGCCGGCGCCAGCTGATCGACTGGGCGTTCGGGCCGGTGCACGTGCCGCGCGCCGCCGCCGCCCTCGTCCTCACCTCGATCACGCTGCTCTCCCTCAGCCTGCTCCAGGGCAACGGGCGCCACCCGGCCGTCGCCGGTCTCGACCTGCCGGCGGAAGCGCCGCTGGTCGGCGGGACGACCGAGCGTCCGGCGATCCCGTGGTCGACCGCGACGTTCACGCCCGGCGGCGGCAGCGACCCCACCGGCAGCCTCCTCGAACCGCTCCCAGCCGAAGAGCCCGGCTCATTCCGTGCGGCCCGCCGCGGCCGGCCGGCGACCGGCGCGCAGCGACCGGCCGGCGACTGAGCCGCCCGGCGGAGACGGACGCAACGCATGGACTGGATCCTCGCGCTGGTCTTCGCTGCGCTCGCGCCCGCTCCGGCGCGCGATCTGGCCCGCTGCCCGCTCGACCCCGAGCCGCACCAGGCGGCGCCCGTCGCGCGACCCGGCACCGTCGACGAGACGGCCGCGGTCGCGGCATTGCTCGAGCGCCAGGACCGCCTCGTGCTCGCGCGCCAGCGCGAGCTCGCCGCCGCCGACTTCGCGCCCGACTTCCGTGCCCGCGACCTCGACGTCGAATCGCCCGCGGCGCTGCTCGAGCGCCTCGACCGGTTCGTCGACTCGCACCGCGACCTCGCGTTGGCGACCGAGGTCGTGCGCCTCACCTGCGTCGGCGACTGCCTCGTCGCCGACGTCGTGCGGAAGATCAACGGCATCCGCCGCGCCGACGAGGCCGCGATCCGCGAGGAGGTGCACGAGACGGCGGTGCTGCGGCGCAGCGGCGAGCAGCTCAGGATCCGCTCGTTCCACGACCGCGCCGTCGAATTCGACGGTCGCCTCGACCGCGCTGCGCGCCGCTACGAGGTCGGCGATCTCTGCTTCGGCGTGAAGCTCCCACAACCGTTCGTGCCGATCCCCCGTCGCGCCCCCGGCGCCGCCCTCGACCGCCTGCTGCTGCTCGACCCGGTGAACGACGTCGAGCTCGAGCTGATGGTCTTCGATCCGACCATCGACGCGCCGCTCGACGAGGCGCTCCTCTCCGACCTCGTGCGCCCGGGCTCGACCGTGCTGCTCGAACCGACTCGCTTCGAGAAGGCGCCGCCGGCGTTCCCGCAGGCATTCGTCGCCGAGCTCGAGTACGAGGAGACGGTGGCGGCCGCGCCGCGCCAGCTGCGCGAGCGGGCGATCTACCTCTCTCCCGACCGGCGCATCACCTTCGCCGCCTGGATCACCGCCTCGGCCGACCGCTTCGACGCGGTCAAGGGCGGCGTCGACGAACTGGTGCGCAGCCTGCGCCTCACCGACATCAAGCCGGGCCGGCCGTATCACGAAGGACTGATCGACGCCAATCCGCGCTGGCGCACCCTGACCGACGGCATCTTCCGGCCGGCGGCGGCGCCGATCGACCTGGTGATCCCGGCCGGCCTTGCGGCGACGCCGCTGCTCGGCGACCACGTGATCCGGCTGCGCCTCTCCCTGATCGAGGACCTGCGCTCGACCATCGTCGTCCGCGTGTTCCCGCAGGGCGAGAAGCGGGTCGCGGCGAGCAAGCTGCTCGAGTCCTCGGTGCAGCGGATGACCGAGTTCGCGTGCGCCGAAGGGGTCGGCGGCGACAGCCGCCGCCTCTCCGGAGTGCGCCAGGTGCTCGGCCAGCACGGCGACTGGAACGGCGTCGAGATCCTCTGCGCCGACGGGACGCGCCGCACCTGGCAGATCGTCGCCGTCGACCGTGGCGGCGCCCACGTGCAGGTGCAGCTGATGCCGGGGTCCGCCAAGATCGAGTTGCAGTCGGCGGCGCTGACCAAGGTCCTCGACGGGTTGCGCATCCGCGAGCCGTGAGCGCGCGGCGCCGCGGACGCGAAGCCGTCGCTGCGCGCTGCGGCTCTCAGCCGCCGCCGGTCTTGCCGTCGAGTTCGGCGCGCTTCGCCTGCTCGGCCGCGAGCGCCGCCTCCAGCGCGGCGTTCTGCTGTCGCGCCGCCTCGAGCTGCGCGGCCAGGTCGACCTGCACCTGATTCGCCGCGTCCAGCGCACGGGTGGTGTCGGCCTGCTCTTCGGTGAGCTTGCGCAGCCGGTCCTCGACTTCGCGCAGCGCCGCCATCCGCTCGCGGTGCTCGAGCGCCAGCCCCTCCTCGGCGGCCATCAGCTCGCCGATGCGCGACTCGAGCAGCCGGGCGTGCTCCAGCTCGCGGGCGTGACGGATGCGCAATTGCTCCACCGCCGCCTTCGAGTTCGAGGCGCGGATCACGTCGAACACGTCGGGTTCGGGCAGTTCGGTGTGCGCGCCCGGGCCGGGCGTGAGCCAGGCGCAGCCGCTCGCGAGCAGCGTCGAAGCCAGGAGCGTCATCCGCGGCCGCAGCATGCGCCATCTCCTCGGTGCGCCCCGGCGTTCGGTTGCCGGTCGCCGGGCGCGATGCTACCCCCCTCGCTATGCTCCCTGCCCTTTTCGGGCCGACCGGGCCCGTTCCCCCCCCATCCCGCAGAGAGCGAGCGCGATGATCGAACGCACCCTCATCATCCTGAAGCCGGACGCCGTCCAGCGCGGCCTCATGGGTCGCATCCTGACCCGGTTCGAGGAGAAGGGCCTGAAGGTGGTCGCGACCAAGCTGCAGGTGCTGCCGCGCGCCCTGGTCGAGAAGCACTACGAGCCGCACAAGGGCAAGCCCTTCTATCCCGGCCTCGTCGACTACATGACGAAGGGCCCGGTGCTGGTGCTCTGCTTCGAGGGGCCGTTCTGCATCGAGGCGTCGCGCAAGCTGATGGGCGCGACGTTCGGCTACAAGGCCGAGCCGGGAACGATCCGTGGCGACTTCACCGCCAGCAAGGGCATGAACCTCGTGCACGGCTCCGACAGCCCCGAGTCGGCCCGGCGCGAGATCGAGCTGTTCTTCAAGCCCGAGGAGCTCCTCAACTATGAGCTGCAGAATTCGCCGTGGATGTGCAGCGACGAGGACCGCAAGGCGACCAGCTGATCGCGGTTCCCACGCCCGACAGGGCGCGTTCCGCCTGGCGGCGGCGCTCGCGGTCGCGCTCGCGGCCGGCGGCTGCCTGTCGACCGAGGAGCGCAACCGGCTGATCTCGCATCAGGTGAGCTCGAAGGCGTTCTACGACGCCGGCGAATTCGCCCGTTGCGAGGACCAGTGCCGGCGCGGTCTCGAGATCGACGACGACCCCACGCTGCAGCTGACGCTCGGCTTCGTGCTGATGCGGCAGGCCGACGAGCGCAAGCTGGCCGAGGCGGTGGCAGTCTTCGAGTCGATGTCGGCCGATGACTGGCGCGTCGACCTCGGGCTCGGCATGGCCCTGCAGCAGCTGGCGCGCCTCGAGGCGGCGCGCGCGGCCGATGCGAACCAGCGGCTGTCCGCCGGCCAGCGTGCCGACCTCGCGGCGGCGGAAGCGGAACACCGCGCCGATGCGCGCGACGCGCTCGAGCGCGCCGCCGTCGCGGCCGGCGAGAACGCCCCGGCCGACGTCTCGTTCCACCTCGCGCTCCTCGACCTCGAGGAGAAGAAGCACGACGAGTTCGTGGTCCATGCCGAGGACGCCTTCGCGCGGCTCGCCGAGGCGGAGAAGGTCGCTCGCGCGCAACTCGCCCAGCCGATGGCGCAGATGATGCGCGAGCGGACCCTGGCCGACAGCGCCATGGCGGCCGAACGCGGCCAGCGGCTCTGCCGCGAGCTGGCCATCCTGTCGTGGAACCGCGGCGACTTCAGCCAGGCCTCGGCGGCGATGACGCGCCTCGAACAGTTCGGCAGCCTCGATCGCGCCGACTACTTCTCGCGCGGCGCGGTGCGCGAGAAGCTCGGCGACGACGAGAAGGCCGTGCTCGACTACGAGAAGTTCATCGAGCTCTCGAGCGGCGTCTTCGACGAGACGGTCGGCAAGGCGGTGACGGCGTTGACGCGCGTCCGCGCGCGCCTCGCCGAGAAGCGCACCGCGACGCCGGCCGGCGGGTCGTGACCGGCGCACCCGACCAGCGCTTCCGGCGCGGCGACCGGCTGCTGCACAAGTCCGAGTTCGACCGCGCGTTCGAGGGCGGCCGCAAGGCGTTCGTGCGCGGACTCGTGGTCTACGTCCATGATGGCGCGATCGGCCATCCACGGATCGGCCTGGTGACCTCGCGCAAGTTCGGCAACGCGGTGCGCCGCAATCGCGCGCGCCGGCTGCTGCGCGAGGCCTTCCGGCTGGAGAAGGGGGCGCTGCCGCCGCTCGACATCGTCGCGCTGCCGCAACCGGGCCGCTTTCCGGACCATCGCGACCTGGTGCGTGCGGTGCTGGTCGAGGCCGTCGCCCGCGCGGCGCGAGGTCGCCGATGAACCGGGCCGCACGCGCGCTCATCGCCGCCGCGCGTCTCTACCAGCGCACGCTGGCGTGGCTGGTCCCGGCGCAATGCCGCTTCCATCCGTCCTGCTCGCACTACTTCGTCGAGGCAGTGGAGCGGCACGGCTCGATCCGCGGCACGCGCCTCGGGCTCTGGCGCCTGCTCCGCTGCCAGCCGCTGGCGCGCGGCGGCTACGACCCGGTGCCGCCGCTCAGTAGCCGTACGGCGAGAACTGCGCCACCTGCGTCGGATCGTTGACCCGCACCTGCGGATGGTGCCGCCGCACCAGGTGCACCATCGCGAACGGGTTCTCGCAGGTCGGCGTCGCCACCGGGTTGAAGCGGCGCATGAACGGGTTGTCGAAGCGGCTCCACTCCGACTCGAGGTCGCGCTCCGCCTGCTGCCGATCCTTCGGCGTCAGGTCGGCCAGCGTCGGCAGCGTGCGCGCCGTGACCATGGCGACGTAGCAGGCGCCGCCGGCGTCGTCGACCAGCACCTCGCCGTGGACCGCCCCCGTCCCCATCGCCAGCAGCGAGGCCGCCGAGTTGTCCTGCGGGCTCACCGCGAAGCGGTTCTGCCGGAACAGGTGGCGCTCGCCGCCGGTGAAGCGGTCGTTGTAGTACCAGCCGCTCGCCACGTCGCGGCGATGCGGTCCGCCGCTCTTCACCTCGAGGCCGAGCGCCGCCGCCACCGACTTGAAGTTCGCGCCATAGCGCGCGCCGAGATGGCCGGCGATCCAGCCGGCGTACTGCGCGGCCGGGCTGCCGGCCCCTTCGAGACGCAGCTTGCGCGCCGCTTCGTCGAGCGACTTGTCATCGGCAATCTCGGTCGCCAGCCGGTCGCGCTCCGCGCGATACGCGGCCAGCACCGCCTCCGCCACGGCCTTCTCGCCTTCGGCAAGCAGCGCGGCGTGGAACTCCTTCCCCTTCGCCTCGGCCTTCTCGCGGGCGTGCTCGTCGATCCACTGCGCGAGCGCCGCCTCCTTCACCTCGGCGAAGGGCTTGGGCTCCTTCGGCTTGGCCGCGGCGGAGAGCCGCACGACGTAGCCGTGGAGTCGCTCGCCGGTGGGCAGCACCTGCTGCGTCCGGATCCCGCTGCTGCCCGGAGCCGCGATGCCGCGCACCAGGAACTGGAGCGACGGATCCTTGGGCGGATCGAGGTCGGCCAGCGCGCCCGCCTCCTGGTCGGCCAGCGCCGTGACGGTCAACCCGAACCGGGCCGCCACCTTGGCGAACTCGGCCGATTCGGCCGTCCCCCGCTCTTCCAGCGCCGTCCGCCGCGCCTCTTCGGCGGCCGCCCGCGTCGCCTCGTCGGCGTCGGGCGCCGCGGCGTCGGGCAGCGCGGGGAGCGCCGCCACCGCCGCGTCGAAATCGCCGCGCAACCGCTCGAACACGGCCTTCAGCTGGCGATCCTTCAGGATCTTCGTCCGCGCCTCGGGCGTCACGTCCTCGATCTTCGCCGGCACCTTGGCGCGATCGCCGAAGTAGCGCAGCGGATCGCGCTTGCCCTCGCCGAGGACCTCCTCGTCGGTGAGTTCGGCCTTGGCCACCAGTTCGGCCGCGACCGACGCCGGATCCCACGCCACGGTGTCGACCAGCAGCAGTTCGAGGCTGAACCGCTCGCCGCGCGTGTACTTCTCCTCGATCACGTCCGCCGCGAGTCCCTTGAACCAGGTCTCGAGGTCGGCATCGGCCGGCGGCGACGCGGCCAGCTCGTCCTTGAACCTGGCGAACGACAGCTCCACCCACTCGAGCGCGACCTTGGTGGCGCGCGGCGTGGCCAGCTGCACCAGCCGCTGCGGGTCGAGCACCCGGCCGCCCTTCATCGCGCGGACGTACGCCTCGACCTGGCCGAGCTCGCCGAGGCGCAGCATGAGGCGCGGCTCGGTGAGGCGCAGCTGGCCGAGGATCTGCTGATACTCGGCGACGGTGACGGCGCGGGTCGGGTTGCGTTGCTGGATGAACTGCTTGAATCCCTCGACCATGCCGGCGATCCGGTCGGTCGCGGGCGCGATCCCCATCTCCTCCGCCTCGGACAGCAGGATCTCGTGGGCGTAGGCGCGATCGCTGCTGCTTAGCCCGTCGTAGGGATCGCTGCCTCCGACCTGGACGAACACCGTCAGCGCGCCCGGCAGCTCGGCCGAGGTCGCGGCGAGCTCCTCATCCTTGATCGAGACCTTCGCTCCGCCGCTGGTGGTGAAGATCATGCGCCCGGTCGAGCGGCCGAAGAGGCGCGCGGCGAGGTCGTTCAGCCCGCTCGTGATGTTGAACGCGAGCAGGGAGAACACCATCGCCGAGAACGAGATCACCAGGTACTTGTTCTTGTGGCGGTGGAAGTGGGCGAAGGCCATGGTCGCTCTCGTGCGCCGCCCCCGGGAGGGCGGCGGCAACAGGGCGCGGTCCGGTGTCAGCCCGGGCACGGCGGCAACGCCGTCCCGGAACGCCGGAGCGCAGCGGGAAAAGGGGCCGGGAGTCTAGCAGCGCCCCGAGACCGGCGGGCGGCCGCCGATCGGCCGGGTCAACCGCCCGGCAAGCCCGCTCCGTCGTCATCCTCGGCGTCGAACTCCACCGCATCGACTTCCGGGGCATCGCCCGGCTCGCCGCCGACCGCGGCGTCGAGGTCCTCCGGCTCCGCCAGCGGTGCCTCGGGCAGGACTCCGTCCGCCACCGGCGCGATGGCGCCCTCCGGCGCGTCCGCGACGGTCGCGGCGCCAACGGTCGGCGCCGCCGCCAGGCGCGGCTCCCGTCCGGGGAACACTTTCGGCAGTTCCTCGAGGCTCGCGAGGCCGAAGTGGTCGAGGAACTTGCGCGTGGTGCCGTACTGCAGCGGCCGACCGACCACCTCCGCGCGACCGACCATCTTCACCAGCCGCCGCTCCTGCAGCAGCTTCAGCACCGGACCGGCCTGCACGCCGCGCACCGCCTCGATCTCGGCTCGCGTCGCCGGCTGGCGATAGGCGACGATCGCCAGCGTCTCGAGCGCGGCCGAGGAGAGCCGCTCCTTCTCCGCCTTGCTGAACAGGCGCGCGAGGAACGGCGCGTACTCGGGCCGCGTGACCAGCCGCCAGCCGCCGGCGATCTCGGTCAGCATCAGCGGTGACTGCTTCTCCTCGTACTGCTGCTGCAGCAGCGCGAGTCCGCGGCTGACCCGCTCCGTCTTCACGTGGCCGATGGCGCGCGCCATCCGCTGCGCCGACAGCGACTCGTGCGCCGCGAACAGCAGCGACTCGAGGATCGGCAGGAGGTCGTCCTCGCCCTCGATCACCGCCGCGACGACCGGCGGCGGAGGCGCCGCCGCTTCCGTCGGGAGCGCCGTGGCCGCCGTCGCTGCCGCCTCGTCCGCCGCCTTATTCCGCTTCGCCTTGCCCATTCCCCTCGCCCTTGAGTCCCAGGAAGCGGATCTCATGCCGCGATTCCATGATCCGCATCCACGCCTCGAGTTCGGGCGGCGCCACGCCGCGCCCCTCGAGCAGCGCCTCGATCGCCGCCGCCCGCTCCGCCGCGCCCCGCTCGTCCGGCGCCAGCCGCGCCAGCACCTCGACGATCCGCCAGCGCGGTCCGTCGACCGTCGCCATCTCGTGCACCGGCGAGCGCGCGCCGGGCGCGAGCCCCTCCGTCCGGTCGAACAGCGGGGAGGGCAGGTCGGTCGGCAGCGGCGGGTAGAGCCCGCCGTCGCGCGCACTCCCATCCTCCGAATGCTGCCGTGCCAGCGCCGCGAAGTCGGCACCCTGCTCGAGCTTTCGCGCCAGCTCCTCGGCCAGCGCCTGCTCCTTCACCCGGATCAACCGCAGTTGCACGCGCGGGTGGCGCGAGAGTTCGTGGAGCACGACTCGCTCGAGGAGCAGCGAACGCTCGAGCGACGCCCGCGCGATCGCGTCGTAGGCGTCGCGCTCGAGCCCCCAGGTCGCGCGCACGTGCGCGGTCAGGTCGCGTTTCCCGCGCGTCGCCTCGGCAACCTTCCGCTCCTGCGCCGCCAGCAGCCGTGGCAGCTCCCGCTCGAGCGCCGCCGCCGGGACCGCGATGCCGTGCGCATGCGCCTCGGCCGCCGCCAGCCGGTCGAGCACCAGCTGACGCACCGCGTTGTTCGCCTCGTCGGGCGCCGACAGCAGCAGGAGATGGAACGCCGCCGCCGCACCGAGCGCCACGCCATCGACGGTGGCGACGACGCCGTCACTCGCCAGCGCCGCCGCCGCCGCCGGCGTCAACCCTGCTGCCGCGTCGGCAACGACCGCGCTTTCGCCCGCCGGCGGCGTCGCGGCGCCCCGCCGATCGCCGGCTGTGCTCCCGCCCGATGGTCCGCTGCAGCCCGCGGCCGCGACCGCCGCCACGGTCGCCAGCCACGCCGGCAACGTCGCGGCCCACGCTGCCGGGCGCCGCCGCCCGCACCCGCCGGTGCCTCCACCTGCGTGACCGATTGCTGGCACCGTGACGGGCGCCTCCCACGGAAATGCGCTGCGCACCCGGGCAATCCGTGCGCCCGAGCCCGATCGCAGCGCGGACATTAGCGCGCCCCGGTCGCGCCCCGCCGCGCGGGACGCGAGCGTGCACGGCGCCATCCTGAACCCGGTGGAGTGCCCGTGGATCGCGCCTCGATCACGCCTACTGGTAGCGCAACGCGCGATCGATGCCGAGGCTCTTGCAGCGCGAGCACGGCACTAACTTGTTGTCGCCGCCGCGATCGAAGAAGCGGATCACCCCTTCGCCCGAGCACTGCGGGCAGGCGGTCGCCGCCACCCGCCGGAACTGCTTCGCGAACGGGTCGTGGTCGACCCACCACGCCAGCAGGTACTGCACCTTCTCGTCGCTGCTGGCCGCCGCCCACCATTCATCCGCGGTCGGCGGCACGTCGGCGATCTCGGGCCCGCGCTTCTCCGGTGCCTTCTTCTTGCCCTTGTTCTTCGCCGCCTCCTCCGCCTCCTTGCGCTTCTGCTCGAGGATCTTCTTGATCTTGTCGAGGTAGTCGCCCTGATCGGCGCCGGCGTTCCCCGCCGCCGGATCCGGCTTCGCCACCAGATCGCCCTGCTCGCTCAGGCCGTCCTGCACCGCCTCGACCGAGTCGAGCGTGAACGTCCCGGCGCCGTAGTTCGCGTAGTGCATCGACGCCTTGTTGCGCGCCGGGTTCTCCCACTCCTTCTGCACTTCCTCGGGCTTCACCTTCAGCCACTTCGCCGTGGCCTCGATGATCTGGGTGGTGCCCTCGACCTCGATGCGCTGGCGCGACTGCTGCAGGCTCGCCTCCTTCTCGGCGGCGATCTGCCGCGCCACCCGCTCGGCGAAGTTGAAGAAGTGGACGATGACCTGCTGCTTCAGCCACTTCTCGCGCTGCTGCCCGATCGCCTTGCGCTGCTTGTCGAATTCCGGCCTCAGCGCCGAGCCCGGCTTCTTCTGGAGGAATTCGTCGATCATCGCCAGCGCCGCGTCGTACTGGTCGCGCTGCGCCAGCCGCTGCGCCTTGCCGAGCAGCGCCGAATCCTCGCCCGACTCGATCCGCAGCGTGGCGCGCTTCACCTTCCCGTCGATGATGTCGGCCTTGAACGCCGGATCGAGCGTCAGCGACTGCGCGAGATGCTCCTTCACCCGCGCCCACAGCTGCAGGCTCTCGCAGAACAGCGCGACGTTGTAGTGCTCGAGCGCCGTCTGCGGGTTGCGCCGGGCCAGCTCCTCGGCGTAGTACTGCTCCGAGTCGAGCACCTCGAGCGCGTCGACCTGCACCGGCGTGATCGAGCGGACTCCCGCCCGCTGGAAGTCCCAGGTCTGCACGCCGCGCCGCAGCTTGAACGACGTCGTCCCCTGCTCGACGATGCGGCCGGTGAACTCCTGGCCGCCGACCAGCTTCACCTTCACCGCCTCGACCAGCACCGGCTCGGGCTCGTCGGGCAGGAAGCCCTGGCCGGCGCGGATCCGCCGGGCATCCTCGGCCAGCATCTGCTCGAAGCGGATCTCGAGCAGCGCGCCGTCGTCGACGCGCCGACCGGTGATCCCCTTCGCCTCGTCGAACTCGAGGATGTCGACCACCACCTCGGTGCCGACCTTGAGCCGGACCACCTCAGTCTTCCCCTCCTCGGCCCGCCCCGGCGACCACGCCGCCGCGACGAGCAGCAGGACGGACAGGAGCTTCGAGCGGCACGTCATCGTCTTCTCCAGTTCAGCGGCCGGCGGAGCCGCCACGAGTTTCCCGCGTTCACCGTTCCCGCAACAGCTTCTCGGCCTCGGCCCGGGCCGACTGCGCGCGCGGCACGATCCGCTCGAGCGGCTCGACGCGGATCTTCCCTCCCTGCAGCCAGATCACCTCGACCCGCAGCCGCAGCGGCAGGGCGCCGCCGCCCCCCTCGACCCACCAGTACCAGCGCAATCCGTCGCGACCCGGCAGCGGCCGGCCGATCGACTCGAAGTCGGCGGCCGCCCGCTGGATCACCGGCGTCGCCGACGGCGGCGCGCGCGGCGGCTGGTCGTTCCCCACCAGCTCGCGTTCGGCCAGCAGCAGCAATTCGCCGGCCGCATCGGCCGACTGCGCGATGCCGAGCGAATCCTGGTGGAGCCGCGTCCCGGTCGACAGCAGCGCCAGCACGCTGGTGATGCCGACCAGGAAGATCGACAACGCCGCCATCACCTCGAGCAGCGTGAAGCCGCCCTGCTGCCGACGAACGGCGTGCCTTCGCGCAGCGGTGGCGCGGCTCATCGGCGGCCCCCGCGATCGAGGTCGCGCGGCACCAGATCACCGCGACCGCACGGCAGCGGCACCACGCGCTCGAAGCGCTGGCCGACCAGCACCTTGGCGCCGGCGGCATGCACGCTGGGCAGCGTGCCGAGCACGCCGCGCTGGGTGATCATCAGCGAGAGGCCGTCGCTCTCGGCGCACTGCACCCACTCGTGGCCGATCTTGAGCAGCCGCCCCTGCGCGCCGAGCTTGCTCAGGTAGCGGCCGTTGCGCACGTCGACGCGGATGACGCCGCCCGAAGCCGGCAGGTCGCCGGCCAGCTCCGCCTCCGGCGCCTCGCCCGGTGGCGGCGCCACCACCACGACGAACTTGATCGCAGTCGGGAAGACGTCGTCGTCGGGATCGCCGAGCGACGCCTCGCCGCGCGCATGGCGGAAGCCGGTGAAGCCGTCACCGACCGGCAGCACGCCGCGGGTCGAATCCCACTGCCAGAGCGGCCCGCGCTGCTCGCCGATGGGCGCCGCCAGGTCGTCGACGCTGTCGTCGATCAGCCCGATCGAGAAGAGCAGCACGTTCTCCGCCAGCGGTTCGAGCGGCGCGCGCGACAGTCCCGAATCGTCGTTCTGCGCCAGCGCGAAGAAGCTGTCCGGTCCGCCGATCGGGCTCTGCAGCGCGCGCCAGATCACCAGACGCCCTTCGTAGCCCGGCCGCAGGTCGGGCTGCGGCAGCAGCGCCTGCTCGACCAGCCCCTCGGTGGCGGCGAAACGGGCGTCCTGCGCGTCGATCGCGCCGCGCCAGGGCTGCGCCCCCTCGACGTGCGTGCCGGCGGCCATCAGCGGCAGGTGCACGCGCTCCTCCAGCAGGCGGCGGACGAAGAGGAGCCGCTGCGCCCGGAAGTCGCGCGCGCCGTCGCCATCGGCGTCGTAGGTGATGGCGTCGCAGAGCAGCCGGCGCCGCGGCACGCCCTCGCCGCCGTCGGTCGCGACCAGGTGGCGTACCTCGGCGGAGAGGCGATCGAGCAGCGCGCTCGCCTGCTCGTTCTCGTCGCGGGTGCGCTCGCCGCTGCTCCACAGGTCGAGCCCGCCGCCCATCACCTGCAGCACCATGCCGGCGAAGCCGAGGAAGATCGCCATCGCGGCGAGCAGCTCGATCAGCGTCATGCCGGCGCGGCGACGCGCCGAGCGCGGGCGACGGAAGGCGGCGGCGCGCGGTTCCATCAGCGCGACTCCTCGTGCAGCTCGATCACGCGATCGGCCAGCTGCTCGACGCTGACCACGGTCAGCAGCGGCGCCCGCTTCCAGCTGTTGCGGGTGAACTCCACCGGGTCGAGCGCTCCGTCGAGGTAGTCGACGTGGAAGCGGACGCGCAGGAGGTCGCCCTGGCGGTCGATCCGGTTGGGCTTCTCGCGCGTGCCCGGCGAATCGAAGACGAACAGGTCGGGATCGGGCTCCGGATCGTCGGCGAAGCCGCCGCGCCCCTGCACCCGCACCGTGGCCAGCAGCTTCACCCGGGGATCGCCCTTCTCCTCGCTCCACGACAGCGCATGGAACAGCGTCCGGCGCGAGGCGATCGGCAGCTCGAGCGTGCTCATCTCCGGGATGTCGCAGCGCGGCTGGTAGCCGTCGACGTGGCGGTACGGCCAGAAGAAGACCACCGCGTCGGCGGAGTGGCTCATCATCGGCGTGCCGAAGCGGCCGCGGAACGCCGCCTCGCCGCGCGCGCGGCTCGACCGGCCGTCGGGGTCGGCCAGGTAAGTCGGGATGTAGAGCCCGGCCCCGCCGCCGCTGCTGCGCGCGGTGTAGCCGATCACCTCCTGATCGATCAGCAGGCAGCCCTCGTGCGGGAAGCCGGCCGGGTCGACCAGTTGCACCTCGGAGTCGCCGCTGCCGAGCCCGCCGTTCAGGCGGGTCATCACCAGCCATGGCAGCAACTGCGCCGTCGCGCCGGCAGCGTGATAACCGGCGGAGAAGAACGTGTCGGCGCCGGCGAAGCGCAGCCGTCCGTCCTCGGCGATCTCCTGCACGACCGGCTGCCCCATCTGCCGCTCGCCGCAGATGATGTACTCGTCGCCGATCTGCCAGACGCTGGCGTCGCCGTGCAGCGACGGCGAGGCGCCGATCTGGCCGGCGGAGAGATGCGGGAAGCGCAGGTAGTCGTCGCCGAGCTCGAACCGGTTCGACTCGCTGGCGGTCAGCTCGCGGTTCAGCGCGTGCATGCCGAAGGCGACGATCGGCTGCGGGTCCTCGGTCGAGAACAGCCGCACCTCGTCGACCATCGCGCCATCGCCCAGGCCGCCGCTGCCGGCACTGCCGCCGCCACCGGCACTGCCGCCGCCACCGGCACTGCCGCCGCCACCGGCACTGCCGCCGACGAAGAGCTGGCTGCCCGGATCGGCGAGACTCGGCAGCTCGCCCGAAGGGAACTTGAGGATGCGGGCGAAGTTGCGCGAGTCGCCGTAGAAGGCGATGTTGGCCGCGACGTTGGTGGCGTTGGTCGCATCCACGCCGAGGTTTTGCGTGCGGACGAACCGGGTCGCCGTGCCGGCCGCCATCAGCGCGCAATGGCAGGAGCCGGACCAATCCTCGCCGCTGTCCTGCGTCCAGGCGTAGTTGAGGAAGTGGCGTTCCGACCGCTCGCGATTGCTGCCGAGGATGGTGATCTCGTCGTAGCGGCCCGGCAGCGGCCCGCTGCGAGCGGTCCGCCAGACCGGGTAGACCGGCGCTCCCGCGTCGTGCTCCTTGCCGCGCAGGTCGTCGTCGGTGCTGGTGTCGAGCACGCCGCGGAACGCGAGGCGATGCGTCACCACGTTGCCGTCGGGATCGCCGCCCAGCAGCGACTCCGCGTTCACTTCCTCGACCAGAGCCTCGTAGGCCGCCGAGTTGTTCGCATAGTTCGCCGGATTGCTGGCGATGGCGTAGAGGTGGTCGCTGGTCGCGTTGTACTGCAACTGGTCGCTGCGACCGGCCAGCGGGTTGACCCGCACGTGGTAGTGCGCTGCGGCGAGGCGCTTCGGGTCGGCGCGCAGCAGGTTAAAGCGGCCGTTGCCGTCCTGGACGATGGCGTCGTAGCGGATCCACTCGGTCGGATCGAAGGTGCTGTCGGAGCCCGGATCGCCGACCTGCGCCATCTCGCAGCGGTCGTAGCCCGGGTTCTGCACCTCCGGGATCAGCAGCGACTGGCGCGGATTGCCGTTCACCACCACGCTGAGGGGGACGACGAGGATCGCGAAGAACCGCGCGTCGTAGCTGGCGAAGACCTGCTTGTCGGGCCGCACCACCCAGGCGTGGCGATCGACGAAGTGGTAGATGGTGTTGGTCACGCCGACCGGCTGGGCGTCGTACTCGGCGAGGTCGGTCGCACGCAGGTCGCCGCTCTTCAGCGTCTGGCCGCGCGTCACGTTGGTGAGCTGGGCGCCGTCGTAGCCGCCGTAGTGGATGACCTCGACCCCCTGGATCCAGCTGCCGGTCGTCGACTTGTGCGAATCGAGCGCGCCGCCCTCGTCCCCCGACGAGTTGTCGCGCGGCACGACGGTGCCGAAGTAGTAGCCGACCAGCGCCGCATAGCCGCCGTTGCGGTTGAGCGGCGGCTTCTGCGCCGGCAGGACGCCGCCGTCGGTCGCGGTGACGAGGATCGTCGTCGCGTCGGCATCGAAGCCGCGGCCGAGCGTGATGTTGGGGTTGCCCGGCCCGCCCGGACCGGGGTTGGTCACCGCGACCTCGATGTTCACCTGCGCCATCGCCGGCGAGACGATCGCCACGCCGAACTTGCCGAGCTCGCTGGCCAGCGAGACGTTGCCGGCCGGGATGTCGCTGTCGAGGCGCGCCGCGTAGCCGTAGAGCTCGACGCCGCTCGACGCCGGGTGGGTCGTCGACGAGGTCGCCTGCGCGCCGCCGCTGGTGGCGACCTGCTGCTGCTGCAGCGACGGCGACGGTCGGATGCCGCCGAAGCGGTTGGCGTCGTCGCGCGCGATGGTGAACGCGCCGGCGTTGACCGACGTGTATTCGAACCGCTCGTTGTTCACCGACACCACGCCGCGCGGAGGGAAGCGGGCGGTCCCGGCGGCGAGCCGCTTGGCGTCGATGGCGATGCGGTTCGCCGCCTGCCCCGACGCGGTGAAGGCACCGGTGAGCCGGGTGTAGTGGCTCCACTTGCCGCGCGGCTTGCCGTCGACCCAGAGGCTCATTTGGCCGGCGCGATTGCCGCGGCAGAACGCCGTCACGTGGTACCACGTCTCCGCCTCGAGCGGCAGGCCGTCGGTGAAGTCGTAGACGATCTTCGACGTGTAGAGATCGTCGTCCGACGCGCGCAGGAACGCGTCGTGGACCTCGTACTCGAGCTTCCCGCCCACCAGGCGCAGCCGCACCCGATCGGACAGGCCCGGGCTCGGCGCCTGGCTGTTGCACTGCCAGTCGAACAGGGTCTGCTCGCCGCCGACGTTGGTCCCCGGGTTCCACCAGAGCGAGACGCCGAACGGCCGCGGCCGGTCGAGGCCGTTCAGGTTGAGGGTCAGCGGCACGCCGGGCGTGCTGCCGTCGGTGTTGAACGCGAGCGACCCCTGCGCGAGCGGCCAGCCGTCGGGATGGTCCGACGTGAAGTCGTCGCGCCGGCCATCCATGTGCCAGGTGCGATCGTGGGTCGCCGCCTGCAGGTCGTACCACGCCGCGGCGAGCCGCGCCCCGGTCTCGCTCAGATCCTCCGACGGGAAGCGCAGTCGCGGCGACGCCATCGACATGAGGCGGCTCGGCGGATCGGCCGCGCCCATGCCGCCGCTCCAGAGTTGCAGGTTCTCGGGGAAGGTGGTCCAGCCGCGACCCAGGCGGCTGATCCGCCACGGCTCGTCGAAGTCGCGCTGCGTCTTCCAGACCCGCGCCCCCGGCCCGGCGCCCGGCGCCGCCACCACCTCGCGCAGGAACGCGCGCGCCTTCTCGCGGCCGTTCAGCTCGTAGTTGAGGCTGGCCGCCGCCCGCACCTCGACCACGCCCTCGGTCGCGTAGGCGAACGGCAGCGACGACCACTCGAGGTCGTAGCAGCCCGAGTGCTCGGCATTCTTCAGGATCGCCGCGCGCTGCGAGCCGTCGAGGACCTTCTCCCGCTCCACCATCGGGTCGAGCAGCGCGATCATCCCGCGCATGCCGTCGAGCGGCCGCGCCGCGATCATCCGCGTCGCCACCAGTTCCGCCGTGCGCCGGTCGACCGGCCGGCCGCCGCCGCGCAGCTCGAGTCCATCGAGCAGCAGCGTCAGGGTGGCATGGCTGCAGCTGTTGACGTTGACCGGCCGCGGCAGCAGGAACTCGACCTTCGCCTGGCCCGGTTCGCAGCTGAGCCGCGTCGGCATCTCGAACTGCAGCTCGGCGCTCTCGCCGCGCTCGTCGCAACGCAGGACGAACAGGTGGTCGACCTCGCCGGAGAAGGTGGTGATGCGCGCCAGCATCCCGCGCCCGGCGAACTGTCCCTGCTCGATCTGCACCGAGGCGGTCGTGCCCGCGACCAGGCCCGACAGGATGCGCTGCGCATTGCCGAAGCGATCACGTCCGCCGTCGGCGCTGAAGACCGTGGCGAACTGCTCGAGCCGCGCCCGCTGCAGCGGCGTCAGCGCGCCGCGACCGAAGCGCTCGATCGCCAGCGGCTCATGCACGGTCTCGAAGCGCGACTCCAGGCCGGGCCGCGCCTTGAACGCCCACGCCGCCACCAGCCACGCCCGGAAGTCGATCACTGGCGTGCCGGCCGCATGCTCGCGCGGCTCCTGGCCCATCGACAGCGGCTCCCAGACGCCCGGCACGACGGCGGGACGGTGGAAGTCGCGGACGGTCGACCCCTCCTTGCTCCGGTAGTAGGTGACCTCGCCGTCGATCCAGAGGAACCCCTCGTCGGCGAGGAAATCGCCGTCGCTGAGCCGGATCTGCTTGTCGTCCGGCACCAGCTTCGTCGCCAGCGTGGTCGCCAGCCCGAGCAACCGCGCGGTGAAGAGCAGGCTGGTCGCGTTGATGTCGATGCGGGCGGAGTGGTCGTCGAGCGTCGCCGACAGCAGCCGCCCGTTCGGCCCGAGGTCGCCGATCCCGAGCGCCGCCGCCTGCGCCGGGAGGTCGAGCGCGAGTTCCTGCGGCCCGTCGACCCAGGGCGTGTCGTCGCGATCGGGAGCGGTCGCGCCGAGGTGGGCCAGCGCCAGGTCGCGCACCGCCTCGGCCTCGAGCCGCGCCGTCTGCTCGCGCTGCCGCCACGACACGCCGCCCTGCTCGTGGCGCATCGACAGCGCGAACGGGATCGCCACCGAGACCAGGCAGACCAGCACCGCCATCACCAGCGGCAGCGCCACGCCGCGCTGCCCGCGACCACGGTCGAAGTGGCTCATCGGCGCGCCTCCCGGTTCATTGCACGTCCCCGAGCAGCCCCACGCGTACCCACGTCTCGATCGGCTTCCGGTCCGGGCTCTCCGTCGGCGTCTGGACGCACAGCTCCGCCGGCCCCTGGTGGAACCGCGGATCGAGCGCGCCATCCGGGCCGAAGCGGACGAAGCGCGCGCCGGCGCCGAGCTCCATCTCGCGCAGCTCCTGCGTATCGCCGGCGTAGATCCCCCACTTGAGCTCGTCCAGCGCGAACTCGGCCGGCTGGTCGAAGCTCCCGAACAGGAGCGGCGTCCCGGCGTCGGGGTCGAACGGCGCGCGCCGCAGCAGCGCGACTTCGCCGACCAAGGCGTCGTCGACGGTGAGGCGCAGCTGCAGTCCGTCGAAGGTGGCGGCCAGCTTGAAGAAGCGGCCGAGCGGCACGACTCCCGGCGGCGTCGCGACGGTATGGAAGATCAGCTTTGGCTCGCCCGCCTGGTCCAGCGTGACCACCTGCACCTGCAGCGAGAGCGCGCCCTCGCTGTCAAGGCGCAGCGCGATGGCGCGCCCCTTGGAGAACAGCAGTTGCCCGCGCCACCGCGGCAGCGCGAGGAAGACCTCGAGCGCGAAGCCGGCGCGCGTCTCGAACGCCGGCACCACCGGCACCTCGAGCCAGGAGGGCTCGTCGGCCGACAGCCGCACCGCCCGCGCCAGCGCGCCGACCGGCTCCTCCTCGAGCCCGGCGCCGCGCGCGTCGACCGGCCAGCCGACGACATCGGTCCCCTCGAGATGCCAGTTGCCGACGGTCTTGCGGCCGATCGCCTGCACCATCGGCCAGCCCGTCTCGGTCGCGGGCTCGAGCACCACCAGCGCCGGCGCATTCTCGGCGATGGCGAACAGCCGCGCATGGCGCAGCGCATCGAGCAGCGCGCGGCGCGCGAGGTCGCGGTGCGGCACGCTGCGCTGGAATGCCGCCACCGACAGCCCCATCAACACGCCGAGGATCGAGAGCACCACCAGCATCTCGATCAGCGTGAAGCCGCGCCGTCGCGCCATGCGTGGGTCAGTTCGTGACATCGTCTTCGGTGCCGAACAACCGGTCGGGACCGGCCGAGATCAGCTGGAAGCGATCGGCGTTGGCGAACCCGCCGGTCACCTCCGACTTGCGCGCCGTGACGCGCTGCTCGGGATCGTTGGGGTCGGCGGGGTCCCCCATCAGGTAGCGCTGCTCCCGGTCGTAGCTCGACGGCGTGAAGTAGGCGATCGGATTGCCCCAGGCGTCGAGCGCCTCGAGCAGCGCGGTGATGCCGGCCTCGCGGTGGAACGCGGTCGCGGTCGAGTCCTCGTCAGTGTTGCCGAGCAGCTCCTCGCGGAGGTTGTTGCCCTCCGGAAAGCTCTTGGCGTGGAGACCGCAGTAGAGCGCCTCGGCCCCCTCGTTCAGGTCGTTGTCGGCGCGCACCTTGGCGCCCGCCAGCGTGTCGGGCGGCGGCCCGCCCTTCTTGGTCTCGAACGTGGTGATCAGGAGCTCGAGCTCCTGGATGGCGCCGCGCGTCGCCACCACCGCACCACGCTCCTTCTGCTTGCCGAAGCCGTAGATCGCGAGCCCCATCAGCAGGCTCAGGATCGCCAGCACGGCGAGGACCTCGACCAGCGTGAAGCCGGCCGCGCGCCGCTGCCGCGACATCGCCGTCATGGCCGTCGCGTTCATGGCAGGAACTCCGTGCGCCGCGCCGCCTCGAGCTTGACGTCGCACTCCTTGCCGGCCGCCGCCGAGCCGAAGAAGGCGGCGGCGACGCTGGTGCGCGACTTCCCCTTCCACGGCGCCATCTCGATCACTTCGGTCAGCGGTGCGCCGTCGAGCAGGAACTGGAACTTCTCCGCGCCCCGCTCGATCCGCCGCAGGGTGAGACGAACGGTGTCACCCGGCTTCACCGCGTGGGTGCCGGCCTTCTCGAACGCCTCGTCGCCGACGTGCTCGCAACGCTGCAGCCAGACCGTCCCGTCGACGTCGAGCGCCAGCGCGAGCGCGGCGCGGATGCGCGGGGCCTGGTTGGCGCTGCCCGGCTGCCAGTGGATCAGCCCCATTCCCATCCGTCCGCGATGGGTCGGCTGGAACGAGCATTCCACCTCGTAGTCGTGGAACAGCGCCAGATCGATCTCGCGCTGCAGCAGCGTCAGGTTCGAGGCATCGGCGGTCGGCTTCTGCGTGCCCGACAGGCGGACGTTGCCCGGCGGCCGCGACGTCACGGTCGGACCGTGGCGGGCGTCGTCGCTCCAGCCGTTGCCGACCGCCGCCCACTGCAGCGTGTCCTCCCAGATCTGCTTGCTCTCGAGGTCCTGCACCTGAGCCAGCCACCGCGTCGCGTACGCCTTGTCGTCCGCCGACGCGTCCTTCATCTCGTCCTTCACCTGCAGCCACGCCTGCTGCGCGCCGGCGGAGTCGCCGCCGCGGTAGGCGCAGAACGCCAGCCCGAGCAGCGCCGCGCTGGTGGTGCGACGCGACTGCAGCTGCTCGAACAGCTGGCGCGCCCGCACCATGTCGCCCGCCGCGAGGCAGGCGTGCGCCAGCAGCAGGCGCGCCTCGTCGCGCTCCTCGCGCGCCAGCGACTCCTCGAAGTAGCGCCGCGCGTCGTCGGCGCGCCCCTGCAGCAGCGAGACGTAGCCGAGCTCGTTGAACAGGTCGGAGAAGCCGCCGCCGCGCTGCAGCGCCTCGAGCAGCTCGCCGCGACCGCCTTCGAGGTCGCCGGCCTGCCGCAGGAGGCGACCGAGGAAGTAGCGCGCGTAGGGATCGTCGAGTCCGGCCGCCACCGCGTTGCGGGCGCGCGCGACCGCCTCGTCGACGTGCCCGGTGACGGCGAACAGTTCCGCCTCGGCGGCGGCGGCGGTCTGCAGCAGCCGCGGATCGAGTTCGCGGGCGCGGAGCAGGTCGCCGGCCGCGAGGTCGAACGCGCGCAGGCGCGTCCGCGCGATGCCGAGCGCGAGCAGCGCCTCGCCCATCTCGCGCGGGTTCGTCGCCGCGGAGGCCATCCGCGTGAACTCGCCCTCGGCGTCGCTGAAACTCAGCAGCGCGAGCTCGGCCGCACCCTCGAGGCGCAGCCCCGCCAACGACCGGGCGTCGATCTTGAGGATGCGCCTGGCATCCTCGAGCGCGCGCGCCGGCTCGCCGCGCTTGAGCAGCGCCGCGCCGGCCTCGGCGATCACCTCGATCCGCTCGGCCGTCACGTCGGACGCCTGCTCGGCGAGACCGAACTGCTCGATCGCCAGCTCGACCTGCGCGGGCGTTCCGGCGTCGAGCAACGCGCGGCCGTAGTCGAGCCGCACGTCGCGATCGGTCGGGAACCGGTGCGCCGCGGCGGCCAGCCGCTCGAGCGCGCCGCTCTTCGCGCCGGCGCGCTGGAGCCAGCGCGCGTGGCGCCGGTGGATGCCGGGCGCGTCGATCCCCGCCGTCCCGGCGCGCTGCAGCACCAGCAACTCACCCTCGAAATCGAGCAGGGTGGCGCGGGCGTCCGCCAGCAGTTCGTAGATGCGGGCATTGCCGGTCTCGATCTGCAGCCACTTCTCGAGGCGCCCGATGGCCGCGTGGCAGCAGACCGGATCTTCGACGCCGAGCGCCACGGCGGCCGCGGCGGCATCGAGGAGGCGCGGCAGCGTCACCACGCCCCATTGCGCTTCGGGCAGTTCGCGCAGCCGCTCCTCGGCGCGGTTGATCGGCGTGCGCGCGAAGTGGATCCCGCCGGGCTTCAGCCGGTCGCGCGGCAGCGTGCCGCCGATCATCACCCGTCCGGTATCGGGGTTGATGCGGGTGAACTCGATCGGCAGCGTCGGATCCTCGAGCAGCCGGTACTTGTCGGCGTTCTTGATGATCACGTACCACGGCCGCGGATCGGAGGCGAGGTCGAGCCAGTCGTACTTCTGCTGGAACTCGTCGTCGCGCGTCCGCGCCAAGGCGGCGGCACCGGCGCCTCCGGCCTGCGGTCGTGCGGCGGCGTCGCCGGCGGG
>Ga0194131_10000545_pt1 | contig 63803 bp, 58 predicted proteins | sample TA2KigO120mmetaG_FD_148631 | JGI IMG/M metagenome (GOLD analysis project Ga0194131, IMG submission 148631) | Freshwater microbial communities from Lake Tanganyika, Tanzania - TA2015053 Kigoma Offshore 120m | ecosystem: Environmental > Aquatic > Freshwater > Lake | place: Tanzania: Lake... | reverse complement strand
CGGCGACAGCCTGCCTTCGTGCGCCTGGTCACCGAGCGCCTGTGGGGACACGCCGGCACCGATGTCGAGACGACCTACCGCACGCCGGCCGAGACCGAGGCGATCGAAGCGCGCGATCCGCTGCTGACCAATGCGCGGCTGCTCGTGTCGACCGGCGCGGCGACGCCGGCGGCGCTGCGCGAGCTCGTCGGCGCGACGCGCGAGCGCGTGAACGCCGCGGCCGAGGAGGCGACGAGCCGGCGCAAGCTCGGCAGCCGCGCGGAAGTGATGGCGCCGCTCGCGCCCTACGACGCCGCCCGCGTGCGCGCGGCGGCGGACCTCCCGGTCGCGGCCGAGGCGCGCGCGAGGGTCTGGGGCGAGGCCCTGCCGGAGCTGTCCAGGAGTCCTGCTCGGCGCAACCTGGCCGGGCATGTGAACGCGGCGCTGACCGACGAGATGGCGCGCTCCGTCGACCTGTCGGTCTTCGGCGAGGATGTCGGCAGGAAGGGCGGTGTCTACGGGTTGACGGTCGAGCTGCAGAAGCGCTTCGGCATCGCTCGCTGCTTCGACACCTTGCTCGACGAGACCGCGATCCTCGGGCTGGCCCAGGGCGCCGCGCACATCGGCTGCCTGCCCGTTCCGGAGATCGAGTACCTGGCCTACCTGCACAATGCGCTCGATCAACTGCGCGGCGAAGCCTGCTCGCTGACCTTCTTCTCCAATGGGCAGTTCCGCAATCCGATGGTCGTGCGCGTGGCCGGTCTGGCCTACCAGAAGGGCTTCGGCGGGCACTTCCACAACGACAATGCGATCGGCGCGCTGCGCGACATCCCCGGCCTGATGCTGGCGGTGCCCGCGCGCGGCAGCGACGCGGCGCGCATGCTGCGCGGCGCGATCCACGTCGCGCGCGAATGCGGCCGCGTGGTCGTGTTCCTCGAGCCCATCGCTCTGTACCACGAGAAGGACCTGCATCAGGACGGCGACGGCCTGTGGCTGTCCGACTACGCGGCGCCCGGCACGCCTGGGGAGGGTGCGCTGCTCCCGGGTGACGTCGGCCTGCACCATCCTGAGAACGGCGACGTGCTGATCGCCTCGTACGCGAACGGCCTGCGCCTGTCGCTGCGCGCGGCACGCACGTTGGCGGAACGACACGGTGTGCGCGCGCGCGTGCTGGATCTGCGCTGGCTCGCGCCGCTGCCGCTGGAAGCGTTCGCGGCGCAGGCGCGCGCATGCGGAGCCTGCTTCGTCGTGGACGAGTGTCGCGCGACGGGAGCCGGGGTCGCGGACGCGCTGATCGCGCACCTGTGCGAGTCGGGCTTCCGCGGCCGCATCGGCTCGGTCCGCGCGGCCGACTCGTACGTGCCGCTGGGCCCCGCGACCGCTCACGTGCTGGTGAGCGAGGACCAGATCGTCGACGGCGTGCGAGGGCTGCTGCGATGACCGAGCCGCTCCGACCGCGCGCGGCGCTCTTCTGCCCGGGTCGCGGTTCCTACACCGAGAAGAGCCTCGGCTCCCTGGCCGGCGAGGCTCGCGAGATCGACGCGGCGGAGTCGCTGCGCCGCGAGTACGGGCTGGCGTCGCTGCGCGAGCTCGACGGAGCCGCGCGCTTCGACCCCGCGCTGCACCTCGATCCGGTGCACGTGTCCGCGCTGATCTATGTGGCGACCTGGCTGGACGCCGCGCGCGCCGCGCGCGAGCACAGGCTCGTGCTGGTCGGCGGAAACTCGATGGGCTGGTACAGCGCCCTCGCGGTCGCGGGCGCGCTCTCGTTCGAGGACGGTTTCCGACTGGTGCAGACGATGGCACTGCTGCAGAAGGAGCAGCAGGCCGCGCACGGCGGCGGGCAAGTGCTCTATCCGCTGGTCGACGACGAGTGGCGCGCCAGGGCCGAGCTAGCGAACTCGGTCGAGGCGGCCCTCGCATCGTCCGCCGGCGAGGCCTTTCGCTCGATCGAGCTCGGCGGATTCGTGGTGCTGGCCGGCACCGAGGACGGCGTGCGCCGGCTGCTCGCGTCGTTGCCCAAGACCAAGCTCGGCAGCAATCTCTACCCGCTGCGACTGATGCAGCATGGCGCCTATCACACACCGCTGCTCGAGTCGGTAGCGCGGCGAGCGCGCGAGCAACTGAAGGGCCTGCGCTTCTGCGCCCCGCGCACGACGCTGGTGGACGGCCGCGGGCGCCTGCATTCGGCCTGGTCGACGGATGTCGATGCGCTGCGGGAGTACACGCTCGGCGCGCAGGTGACGACTCCGTACGACCTGACCGCATCGATCCGGGTCGCGCTGCGCGAGTACGCCCCCGAGCGCATCGTGCTGCCGGGTCCGGGAAACACGCTGGGATCGATCACGGCCCAGGTCCTGATCCGCGAGGAGTGGCGAGGACTGCGATCCAAGGCCGATTTCGAGGCGCTGCAGTCCTCCGCGCGGCCGCTCGTGTCGTCGATGCGGCGCTGAACGACGTCCGAAACCGGCGGCGGTCAACGTGCTATCTCAGGACTGCCCGCGGCCCGTTCCGGGCCTAAGATGTGCCGCCTGATGCTGCTCCCCCTCCTGCTCCTCTTCCCGTTGTCGACCGCCCTTGCGACCGGCGCAGCGGCCCAGACCGCGGTGGTCGCGGAAACCGGCCCGAAGCTCACGGCCTGGCCGGCCGTGCCCGCCGACAAGGCGGAAGCGCTGGCCGCGGACGTGCAGCGGCTGCGCAAGGCCCACACGCCGGAGATGGGCAAGCAGGCTCACGATGCGCTGACCGCCATCGGTGCCGCGGCCGTCCCCTCGTTGTTGCCGGCGCTCGAGAAGGAGGTCAATGAGGCGGCGCGCGAACGCGTGCGCGCGCTGCTGGTCGAGTTGATCGCGCCCGAGCACACGCGCCTGCTGGCGAAAGAGTTCACGTCGAAGCTCCCCGCCGTGCGCGAGTTCGCGCTGCTGCGGGCCGCCGCCTTTCCCGATGCCGGTCTGCGCGAGGATGCGGAGAAGGCGCTCGCGTTCACGAAGCCGGACCCGAAGAAGAAGATCAAGCCTCCGCCGCTCGCCCCCGACGAGGCCTACGCGGCCGCGCTGTGCTGCGCCTCGAGCGGATCCATCGCCGGCCTGTTCGAATTGCACGAGCGCGCGACCAAGCAATGGGCTCCGCGGCGTGCCGAACTCACGACTGCCTTGAACGCCGCGCGCGGCAAGCCGGCCTCGGAATTCCTGCTCCCGCTGCTGGAGCACGAGGATCGGGCCAAGCGCGTCGCCGCGATCAACATGCTCGGTGCCTGCGGCGACAAGGAAACGGCCGTTCCGCGCATCAAGCCGTTCCTCGACGACGTCGACGGCGGCCTCAAGATCTCCGCGATCAATGCCTTGCGCGGGATCGTGGACAACGCGCCTCCGATCGACAATCTCTCGATCTTCGAGGCCGTGGAAGAGGCCAAGAAATGGCAGAAGCGAGTGTGATGCGACGCGCGACGGCGAATCCCCTGCTGCTGCGCATGCTGCTCGCGCTGGCGATGTGGCTCACTTGCGCGCTGGAATTCGAGGCCCAGAAGAAGGAAGAGGTGCGGCACAACGACCCGCGCAACTGTCCGTATTGCCACGGGGATCCTGCCCTGATGAAGGCCTCCGGCCTCGTCTCCCACTACGGCTTCGCGTTCTCGACGAAGGACACGGCGCGGATCGACGAATTCATGCCGTCGGTCGAGTTGGTGTGGGCCGAGACCGAGCACTTCCGGCTCGGCATGTACCTGCCGTCGATCAAGATGAACGCGGGCGAGCGCGAGAAGTACGAGCGTGAGCTGACGCGCCTGAATGCGGCCCTGCCCGAAGTGTCGATCAAGACGAAGGTCTTCGATTCGTGGCTGCGCCTCCACTTGTACGCGTTGCGCGTGGAGGACGTCTACGCGCGAATGCTGAAGATGTACGCGGTCGAGCAGTCCGATTTCCCCGCCACTGCGCAGCAGTGGACCATGCAGGGCAAGTACATGGGCGAAGGGCCGCACATGGGGCAGAGCGACAAATACGAGGTGCTCGTGCTGCCGACGAAGCAGATCTTCACCGACTTCCTGCGCACGCACTATGGCGTGCAAACGAGCTCCACGCAGCGCTGGAACGTCGCCACGCGCGGTTCGCTCAACGTGACGATTCACCTCGAGCAAGGCGCGCTGCGCAGGGACTCGGCCCTGCACGGCCACATCGGATTCAACCTCGCCCACATGCTGTGGGACGGCTACAAGTTCTACGCCTACGACACGCCGGCCTGGATCCGCGAGGGCCTCGCGCACGTGGTCGAGCGCGAGATCGATCCGAAGTACAACTCGTTCGACGCGTCGGAAGGCGCCGGTGCCGACATGTCGACGAAGGAGAACTGGCTGGGCGAAGTGCGCGCGCTGATCAAGAAGGGCACGGCTCCGCGCCTGGCCGAGTTGGTCGCGCTGAAGACCTTTGCGGAGTTCAAGCTCGCGCACCACTACACGACCTGGTCGATGATCGACTACATGCTCAAGGAGCACGCGGCGGCCTTTGCCCAGTTCGCCGGGAAGTTGAAAGGCCGGATCAATGCCGAGGGCCGTTCGGACGGCTCGCGGATGATCGAGTTCCACCGCGACGCCTTCCGCGAGTGCTTCAAGATGGGGTACTCGGAGTTCGACGCGGCCTGGCAGGCCTGGGTGCTGGCCATCGAGGTCCCGAAGTAGTTTCGTGTATCGGAGCCGCGCGGCGCGGCCTTCGGCGGGGGGAGCCCAAACCCAGCACCGGAACCCGGTGTTTTTTTGCCTCCGGCAGCGCCCAATCGCGGCATAATGTTCCGCGAACGGCAGTTTTCGCGCTTGCGAATGCGGATCAGCCCATCCGGATTGCGCCCAGCCGACGCGGACGTCCGATCCAGAATCGCAGCCTCCCCCGAGCTCATGATCCAGCAGCAGAAGAAGCGCATCGTCCTGTTCTTGCCGCACAGGGCCGATCCGGCCGAAGGCGTGCGCGCGAGTCCCGACCTCCTCCCGCTCGAGTTGTTGCAGATCGCGACGTTGCCGGACAAGCACGGCTACGAGGTCCACCTCGTCGACGCGATGGTCCATGAGGACTACGAGCAGCGGCTGATGGAGCTGTGCGATGGCGCCCTGTGCTTCGGCACCTCCTGCATCCTCGGATTCCAGGTTTCACACGGCGCACGCGTCGCGCGCAAGATCCGCGAGCGCTTCCCGAAGCTCCCGATCATCTGGGGCGGCTGGTTCCCCAGCGTCCACCCCGAGATCTATCTGCGCGAAGGCGTCGCCGACGCGGTCGGCATGGGGCAGGGCGAGATCGTCTTCTGGAACTTCGTTCAGGCGCTGGAGAGCGGCACGAAGCTCGACGATGTGCCCGGCCTCGCGCTGTGGCGCGACAATCGCGTCGTCTACACGGCGCACCAGGCCGTCGTCGGATTCGACGAGATCCCGGACGCGCCCTGGCACTTGCTCGACTTCGAGCGCTACGTGTATTGGCAGAACCACGCGGGCAGCGCCAAGCAACGCCACCGCCTGCCGCTCCCCTGGGGCATGCCCGCGGGCACGCAATGGCGCGGCTTCTCGTACTACTCGAGCTACGGTTGCCCCGAGCCGTGCACGTTCTGCTGCTCGCCGATGGTTACGGGCCGCCGCTGGAAGGCGATCCCGGGCAAGCTGACCGCCGAGCGGCTGTTCGAGTGCCAAGAGCGCTTCAAGTTCAACACCGTGCGCTTCCAGGACGCCAACTTCGGCGTCGCGGAGAAGCGTTCCAACGAGTTCTGCCAGGCCCTGATCGACGCCGGTTCGCCGTTCTGGTGGAACGCGACGTACGAGATCGAGACGATCGCGCGCTACAAGGAAACGTCCTGCGACCTGCTCAGGGACTCCAAGTGTCACCTCGTGATCCTCGGCGCCGAGGCGGGCACGAAGGAGCAGCAGGAGCGCGTCAAGAAGAACATCGACCTGGACAACCACCTCGAGCTCGCGCTCGGTCGCCTCTACCACCGCAAGATCCAGACGGGTTGCACGTGGATCATCGGCTACCCCGGCGAGACGCGCGAATCGATGCTGGGCACGATCAAGCTCGCGGCGCTGATGAAGCACCGCTTCCCGGGCTCGGCCTCGGACATCTTCCCGTTTCGCGCGATCCCGGGCACCGAGGATTACGACGAGGCGATCAAGCGCGGCTACAAGCCGCCGCAGACCTTCGAGGAATGGGGCAACTGCCTCGAGTACAAGCTGGCCTACGACGACATCGGCCTGCCGCTGGACGTGCTCAAGACGTGGCAGCGCTACGTCTCGACGGCCTCCTTCTACGACGGCCACGTGCGCGAGGGCTCGGGCCCGGTGCGCAACGCGATCCGCAAGATCGCGGGCTGGCGGTTGAAGAACAACCGCTACTCGATCCCGGTCGAGCAGAAGGCCTTCGACCTCTACGTGAAACTCACGGGACAGACACAGAAGAACATGGTCGAGGTCGACCGCACTTCGGGCGTCACGCCGAGCCCGGCGCAGAACTAGCGTCGCTCTCGAGCCGCTCGGCTCCCGGCTTTTCCGCCCAAGGTCCGTCAGCTCAGGGTCCGTAGACCAGCTCGAGCCCGTTCGTCGCGCTGACGAGTCCGGGCAATCCCGTGTCGAGCGGGAAGGCCTGGTGATACCAGGACAGACCGACCCAGGAAGGATCGACGTTCACGGGCAGCGTGAATGAGCCCGAACCCACGACTCCGGGCGTGCCTGGGGTCGGCAGCCCGACCACCACGAAGACGGGCCCGAAGGGATCGACGTAGGTTGTCATCCCGGGCAGCGGGAAGGCCGACAGGCTGGCGCTGGAGAGTCCCACCGCGAGGAAGGCCTTGAGCCCCGCCTGGGCGCCGGTGAGCCGCACGGTCGGGCTCGCGCCCACTTCGAACGGCCCGCTCGCGCCGAGCGTCGGCCAGGCTCCGCTCGCTCCAGGAGCTCCGTTGCCGAACTGCCGCCGCTTCGAAACGCCATCCAGAGTGCGGTTGGCGTGAACGTACCACTCCGGGCCCGCCCGCCCGATCAAGTCGAGGTCACTGTCCCCGTCGAGGTCGAGCTGGAGCTGCGAGCCCATCACGAACGTGCGCGGAGCCTCGAACACCACGGCGGAGGGCGGCGCCTGCACGCGCAGGTAGACATCGCGAGTCGGCACTGCGTTGATGCAGGGGCCGAACTGCGCGTTATGGCTGCCAACGACGACATCGTCGAGCAGGTCCCCATTCACGTCGAAGATCGCGATCCCGCTGCTGCTGCCGTCGTAGACCGTGGCCGAGGGCTGATGCAATCCCCACGGAGAACCTGCGCCGAACGGGCTCGAGTAGATCCGCAGCTTGCGCGTGAGATCGATGAAGGCGAGATCGGGCCGGCCGTCCGAATTCAGATCACCCGCGGCGAGGATCGGAACGAAGGCCTGCACGGACCCCAGTTCGGCCGTGGCGGGCCCGAGCCCGCTTGGAGAGCCGCGACGAATGCGAACCGGATAGCCGCCGGTGAAGTTCGTGACGGCGGCGTCGAGCCACCCGTCTTGATCGAAGTCGGCGAGCACGGCGACTTCTTCGCCGGTCCAGTGCTGCTTTTGATCGAACCAACCGTTGCCCGTGTTGCGGTAGGAGTCCCACCAGCCGTTGGAGTCGTTGTTCCAGCCGTCGAGGTCGCCATCCGCGTCGAAGTCGGCAGTGCCCGATACGCCCGGCGCCGAAGTGCCGAAGAAGAACGTCGTGCCGTCCGAAGCCGGTTCGGCGGTCGGGAAGGCCCCGCCGCCGTTGTTGCGCCAGATGTGTGCGGGAAAGAGGAACGTCCCGAATTGGATTTGTCGACGCACGACATCGACATCGCCGTCGAAATCGCCATCGAGTTCGGGCGGCAGAAAGGTTCCTGGATCCACGTCGCCGAACACACGCGGCACGTACCCGAAGGTCCCGTCGCCCATGTTGCGATACCAGCTCTGTCCATTGACCGACACGAGCAGCGGCTCGGGATCGCCGTCGCCGTCCTAATCGTGCACCAGGCTCTGTTGGTCCGTGCCCTGCGCCAGCATGGGGAAAGGCTGCGCGAGGCCTCCGCGGCCGTAATAGACGGTTCGCCCCCCGACCAGGTCGGTGTCACCGTCGAGATCGACGTCGACCGCTCCGGCAAGGCTCGTGCTGCCCACGTTCCAGAACGAGTACGAATCCGAAAAGGTCCCGCTTCCGTCGTTCACGCAGATCTCGTAGCGCGAATTGAAGTTCAGCTTCGGCCACTCGGACGCGCTGAGGGAGCATCCGCCCCCGCCGCAGCAGACTCCGTCGAGATCGCCATCCGCATCGATGTCGGCCAGGTACTCGGCGGGGCCGCCGAACTTCGGGGCCTCGAGCGCAAACGTGCTGGGTCCGGTCCGGCGCAGTACCTGGTAGACACCGGTCGTGGTGCCGGCGTGGAACGCGACGATGTCCGCATCGCCGTCGCCGTCCACGTCCCCGTTGGTCCACATCGAGGGCGCGTAGGAGAGATTGAAGTTCGGCCCCAGGCTCAGCGCACCGGCCTCGATCGAACATGCCCTGCCCCCGGCACTGCCGCCGATGAACAGGTCGGGAAGCGCGTCGCCGTCGGTCTCGACGACGAGCAGGTTCGCGCTCGTTGCGCAGCACGGCAGCGCGATCGGCGTCTGCGTGATCCCGCCTCCAGTCCAGAGGATCTGCAGCGTGCTGGTCGTCAACACGGCCAGATCGTCATCCCCATCGCCATCGAAGTCGCCGAGCTCGACGTCCACGACCAGCTGGCCGATCGAGATCGGCGTGCGGCTGAATCCGATGGAGCCGGGGGGAAAGCTCGTGAAGCGCCAAACCTGGGTGCCCCCCTGGTCGGCGCACCAGACGAAGTCCGGCACCCCGTTCCCATCCAGATGACCGACGCTCAAGCGCCCGCCCGTGAGGGTCCACGGGACACCAACATCCGCCCACCAACTCTGAGTGTAGGCCTGCGTGAATCGACCCTGCTGATCGTTGAGCCACGCGGTGAACTGGATCAGGCCCGCGCTGCCGGTCCCGGACGAACTCACCTGCATCCTGCACCCGATGGCATCGAGGTAGCCGTCGGAGTTCAGGTCGAGCAACTTGCGGAAGGGCGCTGAGTCCTGAGGCAGCTGTGCCAGCGGGGCGTCGAAGATGGCCGCACTCTCCTGGGCGAGATCCCGCTCGCCGAGAGCGCAGGCAAGGAGGATGGGAGCGAGGGTGCGAGCGAGCGAGCCGAATTCGTTGGGGCGCATGAAACCACCCGATTCATGGAGCAGCGAGCCGGGGCGGCTCGCCAAGTTCTCCAATCCTAACGAGGCCCGGCCGGAGCGGTGGTTCGAGGCCTGTCAGGCCCCGCTCTTGCGACGGCGCAGCCGCTGCCGCTCGAGTTTCTCGAAGTGGTGCGCGAGCAGGTTCAGCGCGTCGGTGGTCGTGAACAGGCCGAGCAGGTTGCCCTTGTTCGCGACCACGCACGCGCCGTAGCGCTTGTCGGCCATCGTGCGCGCCACCTTCTCGACGGCCTCGTCGGGCTGGGCCCGATACACGTCCTTGTTCATCGCCTCGGATACAGGCACCTCCGCCGCGACGACGCCGGGAATGCTCTCGACGAGGAGCAGGTCGCGCTGACTGACGATCCCGACCAGCTTCCCCTTCCCGTCCACGACCGGCAGGTGGCGCACCGTGTGCCGGCGCATCAGCTTGGCGGAGGCCTCGACCGTCGCTGTCGCTGGGACGACGACGAGCGCCTTGGTCATGTGGTGCTGGATCTGACGGCTGGGAGGGACGGGCATGGAGTTGGCTCCTGATTCGGGGATCCCGCCCATAATAGGAGCCTTCGATCCTCTTTCAAGCTCCCATCCGCGCCTCGCGCGGCCCGCCTCTACTGCGCCTTGACCGCGGCAACCAGCTCTTCGAGTGCCTTCTTGGCGTCCGCGAAGAGCATCTGGGTGTTGGTGCGCTCGAACAACGGGTTCTTGATCCCCGCGTAGCCGGAACCGAGCGATCGCTTGACGACGATGACCGTGCGTGCGTTCCACACTTCCAACACCGGCATGCCGTAGATCGGCGAGCCCTGCACCTCGGCCGCCGGATTGCACACATCGTTCGCGCCGAGCACGAGCGCGACGTCGGCGTTGGCGAACTCCGCGTTGATCGCGTCGAGCTCCTTCAGCTTCTCGTACGGCACGTCCGCTTCGGCGAGCAGGATGTTCATGTGACCGGGCATGCGCCCGGCCACCGGGTGAATCGCATAACGGACGTCGCAGCCGAGCTTCGTCAACACGTTGTCGAGCTCGCGCACCTTGTGCTGCGCCTGCGCGACCGCCATTCCGTAGCCGGGCACGATGATGACCGAGCGCGCCGCGGCGAGCACGGGCGCCAGCTCTTCGGCGCCGGAGGACTTCACGCCGACGTAGCCCTCCTCCTTGCCCACCGCCGTGTCGCCCATCACGCCGAGCAGCACGTTCTTCAGCGACCGGTTCATCGCCTTGCACATGACCTGCGTGAGGATGATCCCGGATGCGCCGACGAGCGAGCCGGCGACGATCAGCAGGTTGTTGCGCAGCACGAAGCCGGTCGTCATGCCCGCGATGCCCGAATAGGAGTTCAAGAGCGCGATCGCGACGGGCATGTCGGCGCCGCCGATCGGCAGCGTCAACCCCAGGCCGAGCACCAGCGACGCGAGCACGAGACCGCCGTTGGCGATCCACAGGTGGTGGGTCTGCTGCGCGAAGAACCCGCCCCAGATCGCGAGGCCGATGCAGACGAGCACGAGCACGACGTTCATCCAGGTCTCACCGAGCGGGCCCCAGCGGCTGCCCTTGACCTTTCCGGCCAGCTTGGCGTACGCGATCATCGAGCCCGAGAACGTCACGGCGCCGATCAGGATCGACAGCGAATCGGCGATCGCGAAGTCGACGCCGATGTCCGCCAGCGTCCGCGGACCGCCGGCACCGAACAAGTCGGCGGTCTTCTCGAAGAAGCCGTCGTTCTGCCGGGCCAGCTTCGGCACCTCGGCCAGCGCGACGCACATCGAGGCCGCGCCCCCGAGGCCGTTGAAGAACGCGACGAACTCCGGCATCGCGGTCATCGGCACGCGTGACGCCAGCAGATAGCCGGCGACCGAGCCGACCAGCAGGGCTGCCGGCAGGTAGCGCAGCGTGTCCGTGTCCCAGCGCTCGTGGACGAGCAGGAACAACGACGTGGCCGCGATCGCGATGGCCATGCCGAGCGCGGCCAGGTTGTTTCCCCGGTTGGCCGTGCGCACTTTGCCGAGCATCTTGATGCCCACGACGAAGCACACGGCCGCGGCCATGTACGCGAGCTCGATCAGGTGATCGCTCGTGATCACTGCGATGGACATCCGCTAGGCCTTCCCGTCGCCCTTCGGCGCGTTCTTGCCCGCGAACATCTTCAACATGCGTCCGGTCACGGCGAAGCCGCCGACGACGTTGACCATTGCCATCGCCACGGCGACCGCGCCGAGCAGGGTCCCGGCCAGCGGATAGTCGCTGCCGACGCAGTACAGCGAACCCACGATCGTGATGCCCGAGATCGCGTTCGAGCCGGACATCAGCGGCGTGTGCAGCGTCGGTGGCACCTTCTGGATGAGCTCGACGCCGAGGAAAATCGACAACACGAGGACCCAGATGCCGACGAGCAGGAACGGCAGGCTGCCGGTGCTGTCCTCGGCCAGGAAAGTGATGGCGAAACTCATGGATCTGTCCGTTGGGGAGCGGCGCGCGCGCCGGCTCAGGTCCTGACCGCGGCGGCCAAGGCCTCGGCCGTCGCCTTGTGCGTGATCTCGCCCGCGTGGGTCAGCAGGCAGCCCGCGAGCACCTCGTCGGAGAGGTCGGGCTTCAGCGCGCCGTCCTTCTCCAGCATCAAGCGGGTCAGCGCGAGCACGTTCTTCGCGTAGAGCTCGGTCGCGTGCAAGGGCACCGTCGCGGGGAGATTGCGCACGCCGATGATCGTGACGCCGTGGCGGACGGCGATTTCTCCGGGCACCGAGAGCGCGCAGTTCCCGCCGCTCTCGACCGCCAGATCGACGATCACCGCGCCGGGCCGCATCGAGCGCACCATCTCCTCGCTGACCAGTCGCGGTGCGGTGCGGCCGGGGATCTGCGCGGTCGTGATCACGACATCGGCCTCCGCGACGCGCTTGGCCACCTCCTCGCGCTGGCGGCGCAGGAACTCCTCGCTCTGCTCCTTCGCGTAGCCGCCGGCGCCCTCCATGTCGGCGCCGCCCGGCACGTCGATGAAGCGACCGCCCAGGCTCTCGACCTGCTCCTTCGCGGCGCGGCGGACGTCGGTCGCCTCGACCGAGCAGCCGAGCCGACGCGCGATGCCGATCGCGATCAGGCCGGCCACGCCGGCGCCGAACACGACGACCTTCGCGGGCGGCACGGTGCCCGCGGCGGTCATCAGCAGCGGGAACAGCTTGGGCGAGTGCGCGGCGGCGAGGACGACGGCCTTGTAGCCGGCCACGGTGGCCTGCGAAGAGAGCGCGTCCATCGACTGGGCTCGCGTGATGCGCGGAACGAGGTCCATCGCGAAGCACGTGACCCTGGCCTCGGCCAGCGCGCGCACCAGTTCCGGGTTCGAGCTCGGCACGACGAAGGAGAGCAGGCGCGCACCGGCCTTGAGACGGGCGATCTCGGCCTTCGACGGCGGCTGCACCTTCAGCACGAGCTCGGCGTCCCAGGCCGAGCCGATCGCGGCTCCGGCGGCCTGATAGGCGGCGTCGGGGAAGGCCGCGCGCTCGCCGGCACCAGCCTCCACGACGACCTTGACGCCGGCCTTGACGAAGAGCTTGACGGTCTCGGGGCTGGCGGCGGCGCGCGTCTCGCCGGCGGTGGTTTCCCTGGGTACGAAGGCGGTGGTCATGGGCCCGACTGCGCGCCGGTTCGGGCGCGAAATGGCCGAACACTCTACCAGATGGGGGCCGCTCCCCGACCTCGGCCCGCGGGCCCAGTCCGCGGGCTCAGTCCGCGGGCTCGGATGACGGCCCGACGTAGATCACGAAATCCGCGCGGCCCCTGTCGGCGTCGCGCAGCGCGTCGGCGCGCTCGTTGACGAAGCTCACGGTCACCACGCGCACGCCGGGACGAAGCCGCTCCAAAGCCTGCACGAGCCCGCCGCGCTTGTCGCTGTGGAAGCGTCCGACCACTTGCACGACCGGCCGATGGCCGTCGGCATGCAGCGCGGCGAGAGCGTCCGCCATCGTCCAATCCCAGAGGTGCTGCGAGCGGTAGACATCGTCGAGCCGCTTCTGCCGCTGCTCGGGCGCTTCGGCCGGCTGCGACTCCGCGCCCGGCTCGTGCGGCGTGCTCATCAGCCCGTCGAAGTCCGCGCGGTACTCGCCGCCGATCATCTCGTCGGGAATGCGAAACAGGCGCTGCTGCTCCGCCGTGAGCGCGCGCAGCCGGTCGTATCCGTCGGTGCGCGCGAGGCGCACGTACTGGCGTGGTGCGTTGCCGGCCCGCACCGGGCGGCCGGCGGCCTTGGCCGCTTCCAGCATCGCCCGGTGGCCGGGCGGGTAGCTCGATTCGGGCTTGCCGACGCGCTCGCGGAACTTCGCTTCGTCGATCAGGCCCGCGAGGTAGTCGTCGACGACGACCTGGTCGTCCCGTTCGATGAATTCGAGTGCGAGCGCCGCCTGCGGAGAGCGCGCCAGCACGTCCTCGAACAGCGCGGCCGCGCAGGAGAGCCCCAGCGGGTGCCCGTGGTTCTCGCCGATCACGAGCGCGTCGGCGGCGGCGGACTCGGCGACGAAGTCGGTCCACGCCACGCTCGATCCGTCGCCGCCGCGGAAGACGGCCGGCGAGCGCGGATCGGGCGGCGCGGTCCGCTTGGGAGCACTCGCGCAGGCACACAGCAGCAGACCGAGGACGACGAGTGCCGCGAGAGGGCGCATGGGATAGGAGAGTAGCGACTTCGCGATAAACTGTGCGGCTCAACTCCCGCCCCCCCCTGCCATGCAACAGACCCTCGCCAAGCCGACCTTCGAGCAGTTGTCACGCCACTTCCACCACTGGGAGAAGATCGGCGACATGGTCGATCAGTGCATCGACCTGATGCTCAATCTGCGCCAGAGCGGCCACCCGGGCGGTTCGCGCTCGAAGGTGCCGCTGCTCGTGGCGAGCACGCTGGGCGCCGGCATGCGCTTCGACATCCGCCATCCGGAGAAGGCCTTCGGCGACCGTTTCGTGCTCGTGGCCGGCCATTGCAATCCAGCCATCTACGCGCTGCTCGCCGTCTACAACGAAGCGCTGCGCCGCCGCCATGCGAAGACGGGCGACAAGCGCTACCTCGTGCCGAACGCCGAGCACCGCGCGCTGTATTGGGAAGATCTGCTGTGGCTGCGCCACAACGGCGGCCTGCCGGGTCATGCCGAGATGGAAGGCAAGACGCTCTTCTTCAAGTTCAACACCGGTCCGTCGGGCCACGGCGCGCCCGCGGCGCTCGGCGAGGCGGTCGCGCTCAAGCACGCGGGTGCCGGCGACGTGAAGGTGTTCGCGATCGAGGGCGAAGGCGGCCACACCGCGGGCGCGCACCACGAAGTGAAGAACTCCGCGTGGGGCCTCGGCATCGACAACCTCATCTACCTGTTCGACTGGAACGATCACGGCATCGATTCGTTCGCGAACTCCGAGGTGGGCCACGGCACGCCGCGGGAATGGTTCGAGAGCTACGGCTGGCGCGTCGCGGGCACCGAGGAGGGTGAGAGCTACGGCGCGATCACGCGCGCGCTGCTCGAGATCGTGCACGCCGAGGACACGCAAGGCAGGCCCGGCATGGTGTGGGTCAGGACGCGCAAGGGGCGCGGCTACTACCTGTATGACGCGCCCAGCCACGGCAAGGCCCACGGCCGCAACTCGAAACTGTTCTGGCAGTGCCGCGCCGACTTCGCGAAGAAGTACGGCGTCTCGTTCGACGGCGCCGGCAACGAGCAGGACCCGGGTGAATCGGCCTGCCGCGAGCAGTCCAAGCAGTGGTTCGCGTCGGTGATGAGCGTCTTCGACAAGGATCCGGAGCTGCTCGAGTACCTCGCCGACACGCTGGTCGAACTCGGCGACGCCGTGCCGACCAAGCCGGAGAGCTTCCGCCTCGGCAAGGGAGCGAACATGCACGAGGATCGCTCGTGGCTCGCGCTCGACAAGCTGCCGGCCAAGCTCTACGTCGCGCCGGGCACCAAGATCGCGAACAAGGAGGGCTTCGCGAAGTTCGGTGCCTGGGTCAATTCACTCGCGCTCGAGCGCATGGGCCGCCCGCTCGTGATCGCGTGCTCGGCGGACCTCGCCGACTCGACTTCGATCGCGGGCTTCGCGAAGGATTTCGACGGCAAGCCGGGCACCGGTTGGTACGAGCGCAACAAGAACCCGCACGGCGCGCTGCTCCCCCAGCAGATCACGGAGTTCACGAATTCAGGCCTGATGGCCGGTCTGGCGACCGTGAACATGTCGAGTCGGCCGGAGCAGGAGTTCCTGGGCTACTGGGGCGCGCACTCGACCTACGGCTCCTTCTCCTACCTGAAGTACGGCCTGATGCGGCTGTTCTCGCAGCTTGCGCAGGACTGCCCGCTCAAGGTCGGCAAGGTGATCTGGGTCGTCGGCCACTCGGGGCCGGAGACGGCCGAGGACAGCCGCACGCACTTCGGCATCTTCGCGCCGGGCGTGACGCAGCTCTTCCCCGACGGTCACGTGATCAACCTGCACCCGTGGGAGCACAACGAGGTCGCTCCGATGCTCGCGGCGGCGCTTGCCGCGAATGCTCCGATCGTCGCGCTGCACCTGACGCGGCCCAATGTCGCCGTGCCGGACCGCGCGGCGCTGGGCATCCCGTCGCACCTCGACGCGGCGAAGGGCGCGTACGTGATTCGCGACTTCGATCCCAAGCGGCCGAAACAGGGAACCGTGATCGTGCAGGGCACGAGCTCGACCGAGTCGGTCTACGCGCTGCTCGCGAAACTGAAGGCGGCCGACGCGCCGAACGTCAAGCTCGTGCAGGCGTGCTCGTGGGAGCTCTTCCAGCTCCAGACGCAGGCGTACCGCGACTCCGTGCTGCCGTGGAGCGACTGGATCGACTCGACGGTGATCACGAACGGCGCGCGGCGACTGATGCACGACTGGCTGCCGCACAAGCTCGCCGAGCAGTACGCGATGAGTTCGGACTGGGACAACCGCTGGCGCACGGGCGGCAACGTCGAGGAGCTCAAGAAAGAGGCACGGATCGATCCGGACAGCCTGTGGCAGGGCCTCGTGCGCTTCGCGAAGGATCGCGACAAGCGCATGGCGGCGCTGCGCTAGCCCGCCGCCTCCATCCGTCCTAGCGCGGTCGGTGCGCGTCGTGCGCGAGCGCCGCATCGAGCACGGTTTGCAGTTGCTCGACGATAGGACGCGAATTCGACGAGTCCGAGCGCGACAACTCGGGAAGCAGGAACCGCTCGGTCAGCCAAGCCGCTGATTCCGGCCCCTTCGCGGTTTGGCAAGCTGCCTTCGCATCCCGGCGCTCCGCCTTCGTGAAGTTCGCCTTCTCGAAATTCGGTTCCGACCACAACACGCGCGACTCGTCGAGCCGTCCGTCGTCGCGGAGCTGCTGCGCCCACCTGCGCACGCGCTTGCTCTTGCGGTCGGACAGGACGAAGACGAGCGTGCCGAATCGATTCGCGAAGTCGACGGCCCGCGCCGCCTCTTGGATGTCGGCTTCGCTCTCGAGGACGGAAACGACGATGCCGTGCCGCTCGAGCAGGCGGCCTCTCGCCGCACTGATCGCAGCGATCGCCAGCTGTTCCGACTTGCTGGTGACGAACCAGGTCACTGCCGGTGTCGGGGTCAATCCGTACCGACGGATCACGAGAGCGCGTTCCGCGTGGTTCGCGCGATCGGCCTGACCGTCGCCGCGCGAGTGCGTCCCTGCAACACCGTCGGGGTCGTACGCCTGCTGCGCCGAACCGAGCCCGTCCACGCGCCCCAAAAGTTCGCCCAGCAGGAGCGCGAGCTCTTTGATTCGATGGGCGGCAAAGGCCGAGCCCTCCAACTGTTCGCGTTGATCCCAACGGGCAAGGCCCGTCAGATCCCCCCATCTGCGGAGCGGATCGAGCGCCTCGCCGACGGACCAGGCCTCGCGTGCGAACTCGTGGATGCGTGCGCGATCCCGCGCGACGACGGCGCTTGCGTGCAGGCGCATCGCCTTGCGCGACCAGCGCTGCCAAGTCGCGTCGCGGCGATCAGGACTCTCCGCCGCATGCGCATGCCCGTTCGAACGGCTCGAGTCGGCGGTGTCGCCGCCCGCCCCGGGCTGCATGCCTCGGACGTCCGGCCCGACTGTCGCGTCGGCGAGCACCAGCGCCGGCAATGCGGCATAGAACCGGGCTTGGCGCTGGCGCACGGAGGGCTTGCGCGCGATGGCGGTCTCCTGCAATGCCAACTCCGCGTATCGCCCCATGTCCAGCCGTCGTTCGGCGAGCCCTTCTCGGAACGTCGGGCCGAAGTTCCAAGGCATGAAATAGACGCGTGCGGCGATATCGACCAGCCAGAGCTGGAAGGGGTGGTAGTAGAGTTCGGTCCATCCACCGGCTTCGGTCGGGGAACCGTGCGTGCTCCACGGTTCGTAGCCGCCGAGGCTCGCGACTTCGCGTCGATCGGAGCCCTTCGGACTCACGAACAGCGGGACCACGAGCCGCAGCCGATGCAGGGCCTCCAGCACCGGCTGCATCTGCCCGTTTCCAAGGTGTGCGGCGAGGCCGGTGCGTCCGCACAGCACGCCGAACTGGTCGGCGTTCAGCAGTCGATGCTGCTGGAACGGGACGCTCGCCGTGGCGCGCGCGCCTTGCTTGTGCAATTGGGACAGCACGTCCCAGGTGATTGCGGGTTCGGACGTCGTCACGCTGCGGAACTCGTTGAACATGAATTTTATCCCGTGCACGGAGCGTCGCTCCGGGTTCCGCGCGTCCGCGGCCCCGAACTCCGCTCGTGTCCGCGCTCAGTGGGAGCCCGACGGGGTCGCCACATCCGGCGCGAGGCGAATTTCTTTCCACCGACCCCGGCGAAACAACGCCAGCGCAACCCCGGCAAGGACGGCCTCCGCGATGCACACGGCCCAGAACACGCCCCCCGGCCCGAATTCGAACGGCCGCGCAAGCGCCCAGGCGAGCGGGATCTGGAAACACCAGAAGCAGAAGAAGTTGATCCACGTGGGCGTCACGGTATCTCCCGCTCCGTTGAACGCCTGTGCGATCACCATGCCCCACGCGTAGAAGATGTAGCCGTACGAGAGCGTGCGCAGCGCACGCACGCCGACCTCGTGGGTCGCCGGGTTGTCGGTGAACCACGACAGGAGCCAAGGCGCGAACGTGAGGAAGGTCGCCATCACGACGCACATGAACAGCATGTTGTAGAAGCCCGTGATCCACACGGCCCGTTCGGCTCGCTCCGGCTGTCGAGCGCCGAGGTTCTGTCCGACCAGGGTCGCGGCGGCATTGGCCAGCCCCCACGCGGGCATCAGCGCGAAGATCACGATGCGAATCGCGATCGTGTACCCGGAGAGGACCTCTTTGCCGAACGGCGCGACGATCCGCATCAATGCGACCCAGCTCGCCGTTGCGATGAACAGTTGCGCCACCCCGCCTGTGGAGAGGCGCACGAGCTCGGCCAGGATCGGGCGCTCGACGCTCATGGCCGGGCCGCGCAGCGCGACGGCGCCGGCGCCCCGTCGCAACATCCAGAACTGGTAGAGCACGCCGGCGCTGCGCCCGATCAGGGTCGCCACGCCAGCGCCGGTCACCCCCATCCTCGGGAACGGACCCCACCCGAAGATCAGGCACGGGTCGAGCACGATGTTGATGCCGTTGGCGAGCAACAGGGCGCGCAGCGCCAGCGCCGGATCGCCGGCGCCTCGGAAGATCGCATTGTTGAGGTACAGCAACAACACGACTCCGCTTCCTCCGAGCACCGCGCGCGTGTAGCCGCTGCCCGCCTCGATCACCTCGGGCGACGCCTGCATCCAGCCGAGCAGCGTGCGCGGGAAGAGCAGGCCCGGAAGCCCGAGCGCGACGCCGAGTCCGATTCCCAGGACGATCGCCGCGCTCGCTCCGCGCACCGCGCCGTCCAGGTTCTTTTCGCCGACACGCCGCGCGACGAGCGCCGTAGTCGCCATCGCGAGGCCGATTCCGAACGCGTAGACGATGGTCAGCATCGACTCGGTCACGCCGACCGCGGCCACGGCGGCGTCACCGAGTCGCGAAACGAAGTAGATGTCGACGAGCGCGAACGACGACTCCAGCGCCATTTCGAGCACCATCGGAATGGCGAGCAGCCAGATCGAGCGCGTCAACGGGCCGCGCGTGCAGTCCTGCGGCTCGCCGCGCAGCGACGCCCGGACGATCTGCCACCAGGCGCGCTCGTCGGGGGAATCCGCTCGATCTGCCATCGCAGCGCGACAGCATGCCGAAACCGCTCCGCGGTGGACAGCGGGTCCCCGGCAGCGAGGCTCAGTCTTCCTCGATCTCGGCGCGCACGTAGAACGCACGAGCCTGGCCGGCGAATCCGGTGCCGATGCCCTCGACGCGCACTTCGAGGATCTCGTTCGCGCCCAAGCCGTCGAACGCGGCCTGCAGCGTGGCCGCCGAACTCGCGTCCTGCTCGTACACGCAACCCGGCTCGAGCTCGAACGCGACGGTGCCGCTCGAAACCCCGCTGCCGAAGGTTTGCTCGACCGATCCGACCACGGTCATCGTGCCCGCGAGCGCGTCGACGTCCGTGACGACGCCTTCGAAGCGCCCCGCCTTCACCTTGACCTTCGAGGCGTCGATGACGGGCGCGCTCGGAGTGGAGCCGCCCGCAACCTGTCCCTCGACCTCGACCTTGATGCCGAGCACGAGGTCGGCGGCCGCGATCGCGGGGTCATTCTTCGTCTTCAGCACCAAGGCGGCTCCGATCGTGTCGACCGTCACGTCCGTGCTCGAAGACGCAACCGTGTCAGGGATCCAGTGCGAACTCGAGTACAGACGCATCTCGAAGCTCGCCGGCAATCCCGCGAGATCTGTCGTGAAACCCTCGAATTCGGCGCCGTCCGATTCGATCTCGACCTTTGCGGCGGGAAACGGCTGGACCGAGAAGCTCGAGAATCGCACGTCGACCTTCTGCCCCACCGCCAGGCTTGCCGCGGTCGTCGGGGTATTGGAGTCGAGGTAGAACTTCGTGTTGGCGTTGTACGAAACCTCGATCGAGCCCGGATTCCCGTACGACGCGAGCACCGGCAACGCGATCGCCGCGGCCTTCTCGATCTCCGCGATGGCGAGCTCGAAGGAGTCCGAGTCGAGAGCGAGCACGAGCCCCTCGATCTTGACCTGATTGCTCGAACCGACACCGGCTGACTGGTCCTCGATCTCGATCTTCGTCGCGACGACATCGCCCTGCCCATCGAGCAGTCCGTGCACCTCGAGCAGCGTCTGGTTATGCACGAGCATCGCGAAGAACGCGTTCGAGTTCGGGAAGACCGTGCCGTCGTCGTCGACGAGCAGGGTCGTGGGCGCGATCTCGACCTTCACGAGTCCGAGCGAGATCTGCAGGTCGTCGTCGACGTAGGCCTGGACGTTGACCGTCTTGTTGTTGGTCGAGAAGCCCTTGACGAGTCCCTTGAATTCGTCGATCGAAAGCGAGTCGTTGGACGAGGAGTCGTCGCTGATCGTCCCGTTGGGATCGAAGATCAGCGGCGGGTTCTGCAAGTCGCCCGTGAGCGAGGCGGCGAGATCGACGTCGATCGACAGGCGATCGTAGGAGCCCGCCCCGACCACGAAGGGTGTCGGGAACTGCATCGTCAGGGCGTTCGACGTGGCGTTCACTGCGATCGGCGAACCGTCCTGCGCGACCGCGACATACGAGGCCGGCTCGAAGCCGAGGATCACGCTCGTGTAGGTGCCGGGCTGGACGCTGAGGCTCGTCAGCCAATGCAGGGACTCGGTCAGGCCGAGCAATTCCAGCTCGACCGGCTCGATGATCACGTCGCTCGACACGAGCCCGTCCTGGCGCACGAGCCGCAGCGAGTCGATGGTGGCGCGGAACGCGAGCAGTTCGTCGGCGGGAGCATCTCCGATCAGCACATCCACGCTCCCTCCCTCTCCACCACCGCCGCCGCCGCCACTGCCGCAGGCGACGATCAGGGGCGCGCAGGCCAGCGCAACGAGTCCGAGAGTGGAGGGAGCACGGAACGAACGACGGGGTGGCTTCATGGTGAACATCTCCGGAGCTGCGCCGGAAGGCAACGCGCGTGCCACCGCTGCCGGCACCCGGGGCCGCGGAGGGCGGAGGGAGGAATGCGATCGCTGGACACGAGGTCCAAGATGTGGACGTGTGAGGCGGCCAGAGGGCCTCAGCCCGTCTTTTCCTTCGCCCACGCCTCGAGGATGCGCGACTCCGCCTCGGCAGTCAGACCCGCGCGCAGCTTGGCGCGGCGCTCGGCGGGCTGTTCGTACCACCATGCCAGCGTCGCCGCCACCGTGTCGTCGATCGAACGGAAGCGCAGACCGGCATCGACCGCGCGCTTGTTGCTCCAGGTGTGGAAGCCCTTCGACTCCCCACCGTACTCCACCCAGATCGGGATTCCGCCGTCGCCCGGCCGAGCTTGCGCGTTGAGGAACTCGGGCGTCACCCAGACGGGCTTGGCGGTTGCGCCCGCCGAGCGATTGCACGACTCGATCAGCTTGCCCATGGTCAGGGTCTCGCCAGGCCCGCAGGCATTGAAGCGCCCGGTCAGCGCCTTCTCGGCGGCGAGCACGGCGAATTCTCCGAGATCGCGCACGTCGATGACCTGCACCGGATCGGTCGGCGACCCCGGTGCGAGCATGTCGTCGCCGCGCACCACGCGCACCGGCCAGTAGGTGAAGCGATCCGTGGTGTCCTTCGGCCCGACGATGAAGCCCGGCCGGATCACGCAGGTTCGCTGCGGGAACGCCGCCTCGGCAGCCTGCTCGCACAGCACCTTCAAGGGGCCGTAGTACTCGAAGCTCTTCCCGAACTCCTCCAGCGTGGGGTCCGCCATCGTGGCCAACGGCGCGGATTCATCCGCGCCCTCGACTTCGCTGCTCGCATACGTGGAGATCGTCGAGATGAACGTGTAGTGACCGACGTTCGGGGCAAGCAACTCGGCGGAGGCCTTGACGTGGCGCGGGAAGTAACCGCAGTCGTCGATGACCGCGTCCCACTTGCGACCCGCCAATGCCTTGAGGCCTTCGCCCTTGTCGGGATCGCGATCGCCGCGCAGCTTCTCGAGCTCGGGGAACCACTCGGGATTGTGCTTGCCGCGGTTGAACAGCGTGACCTTGTGGCCTCGGCGCTTGGCCGCATCGACGATCGCGGGACCGAGGAAGATGGTCCCGCCGAGGATCAGGATTTCGAGCGGTCGTGCGGCCCGGCCGCCATCGGCCGGCGTGGAAGGGTCCGCGGAGGGCGCTTGCGCGAGCGCGGGGCGCACGGCGGCGGCGGAACCGAGCAGTGCGGCGGCAGTCACGAATTCACGTCGGGAAGTGTGCATGGGATTCACGTCTCGCCACTCCATGCTCGACGGGGCGGGCTGTCAATCGCGGAACCCGGGCTCTTGCTGCGGCCTTACTGGGTTCGAGCCTGTCCGTGACAAGATGGTCGGCGAGGTTCCCGATGAAACGCCTGGCATTCGAACCGTTGACACCGGCACTGTGGCCCGCGCTCGAGCGCCTGTTCGGCGCGCGCGGAGCTTGCGGCGGCTGTTGGTGCATGTGGTGGCGCCTTTCGCGCGCGGAGTGGAAAAAGGGCAAGGGCGCGTCGAATCGGCGCGCGTTTCGGAAGATCGTCGAGCACGGCCCGCCTCCCGGCCTGCTCGCCTTCGCCGGCGACGAACCGATCGCGTGGTGCGCGCTGGCGCCGCGCGAGGAGTACGAGTTGCTCGTCCGTTCGCGCAGCCTGAAACCGGTCGACGACCAGCCGGTCTGGTCGATCACGTGCTTCTTCGTGGACAAGGCCTGGCGGAGGCGCGGCGTTTCGAGCGCTCTGCTCGAGGCCGCGGCCAAGTTAGCGCGCGCGCAGGGCGCGCGCCTGCTGGAGGGCTATCCGGTCGATCCGCGAACGAACTCGATGCCCGATGCATTCGCGTGGACCGGCACGCTGAAGGCCTTCGAGCGCTCAGGCTTCCGCGAGGTCGCGCGGCGCTCGAAGACGCGGCCGATCGTTCGACGCGCGCTCGCGGGCCGGAAGACGGCGCCTGCTACCAGCGCGTCATCGCGAGCAGGCCCTGCTCGGAGTTCATGAACTCGGTCTCGACCTCGAGATTCGAGCCGTGCACGAGTCCCTGATACCAGGGCATCTCGTTGCGATCCGAGACGCGCGAGAGCGCGCGCACGACGAAGGCCCGCGATTGCGGTCCGCGGTCTGCCTCCGCCAGGAGTTCCAAGAGGTCGCTGACGACGCGATCGTCGCCGCTGCGGCCGACGCCTTCGAGCAGCGCCGCCTGGCGTTCCAGGCTGCCGGTCTTGCGCACGAGATCGACCAGGCGAGTGGCCACATCGGGATCGCCCAACAGCACCAGAGCGACGGCCGTGTTCTCGGTGACCCGCGCATTGACGCCGACGTCGGCGAGCTGCATGCGCAGGCCATCGGCCGAGCTGTTTGCGCCGCTGAATCCGAGCGCAAGGGTGGCGGCGGCGCGCACGATCGGGTCGCGCCCGGTCAATGCGTCACGCTCGAGGTCGGCCGTGGCGGCCGCGTCACGCGCGAGTCCGCGCGCGAGATCGATCGCGGCGCGGTCATTGGAGGACTGCGATTCGCTCGCGGCGCGCGCCAGGGCTTCCAACACATCGCTCGACGGCGCGAGCCCCGCCTCGGCGCGCGCGCGTGCGAGCATTCCGAGACCGAGGGCGGCCCAGCCCTGCACGCCGGACCGTCCGCGCTCCAGCTCGCGCAGCAGTTGCTTCTCGGCTGCCGGCAGTCCAGCCAGCGGATCCTGACCGGGGCCCTTGCGCGCAGCCGCCTCGGCCAGCGCCACGAGCGCGAGACCCCGCGCAACCGGATCGGCGTGGCCGCTGGCGGCGGCGAGCGTGTCGCGCGCGGCCACGTCGGACGCCGCCGTGCCCGAGTCGGTCATGCGTCCGAGCGCGAGCAGCATGCCCTGCAGCACTTCCGTCTCGACTCCGCGATTGCGCTGGCAGGACTGCACGAGCTGACTGAGCACGGCCTCGCGCTCGACCGTCAGCCCGCTGCGCGGGTCGAACATGCGTGCGAGCGACACGGCCGCATGCGCGCGCACGACGCGATCGGCGTCCTTGGAGTGCAACACGATCGTCAGCGCGGCGATCTGCTCCTCGCGCGAGGCCGCGGCGTGCGACAGTCCGCCCGCGCTCGGGCGGCCGCTCTCACGGAGCGGCACCAGGCCGAGGCCGAGTGCGCAGGCCGCGTCGAGCTCGCGATCGCCGAAATCCACGCGCTGCAGCCCCCGCGCCAGGTTGTGCACGACGAAGCGCCGCACGTCCTCTCGCGTGCTGCGCTGGCCGACGAGCGCCAGCGCGAGCGCCGCTCCGGCGCGCAGGCGCGATCCGACCGCGCCCTGACGCGCGGGCGCGGCCGCCGCGCCGCCTCCGAGCACGTTCGCCAAGGTCACGGCCTGTTCATCGGAACCGTAGACGCCCAAGGCGACGGTCGCGGCGAGCGCGATGTCGGCGTTCGAGTGCGCGAGTGCGCCCTCCAATGTCGCGCGGACGCGCGCGCGAGCCGCGGCGTCGCTCTCCTCGGCCAGGCGTGCCAGCCCGAACAGGGCGGCGCGCGCAAGCGTCGGCTCCTGGCTCGAAGCGTAGGTGTCGAGCAATGCTGGAATCACGCGCGCCGACACGAGTGCCGTCGCATCGAGCGGCGCGTCGTCGAGCGCTCCGGCGGTACGCAAACGCGTGTCACGCGCGCGAGCCCGCACACGCAGCAGCGGCTCGAGATTCCAATCGAACCACGTGGCCGGGGTAGAGGCCGGCGCGGTGCTCGGCACGAACGAGCTCGGGCTCGAGTTCGCGGTCAGGCCCGTGGCTGCGTCGCCCACGGGCAAGTGCGGCTGCTGGGGCACGACGCCGGGCGTGGCCGCGGAACCGCCGACGGAGGGCGGAGCGGGTGGAGGTGTCGTATCGCCCGGCCCCTCGTATCCCGAGTCCGGTTGCTTGGGCTTGGGCGGCCCGGACGTTCCGCCGCCGCCGCCGACTTGGGCGCCCAGCACTCCATGACACAGCACACCGACGGCGAGCCAATGAACACGAGCGTTACGGGTGGGAAACGGCATGGTGAAGCTGCCGCGAGGATGGGCCGCGGACGGCCTGCGGTGCAGCGTACTGCAATCTAGTCGCAAGCCGCGTTCCCGCTTCACCCGAATCCCCGTCCGGCGGGCCAAATTCGGCCTGGATGCCGTGGCATGGGCCGGGGGGGCGGCTATCCTCTGCCGGCCATGACGCGCTCCCGCCTGCCGGCCGTATTCGTCGCGTTCTTCCTCGCCGGCCTCGCCTGCCTCGCCGGCTGCAAAACAGCGAAGTCCGGGAAGGGAAGGCCCGACTACGGGCGCCCGCTGCCCGATGGCGCACCCGCGCTGCTGCTGCTCGGGCCGGGCGAGCCGCGCCCGGACTGGTCGGCGGATTTCGAGAATCGCGCGGAGATCCTGACGGCGCTCGAGCACTCGCTGTTCTATCTGCGCCGTCCGATCGCGAAGAAGTACTACCCGCAGGCAGGGATCGAGCACGAAACCGCCTGGCTGTCCCTGGAGCGCTTCCGCGAACTGCTGCAGGAGTCGACGCTCGGCTTGTCCTTCGCGCGCGCGGTCGATCGAGAATTCGATGTGTACAAGAGCGCCGGTTGGGACGGCGCCGGCGGAGGCCTGCTGTTCACCGGGTACTGCACGCCGATCCTGAAGGGCGCGCTGGAGCCGAGCGCGCAGTTCGCGCACCCGCTCTATGCATTGCCGCACGACCTGGAGAAGAGTCCGGATGGAGAGATCATCCGCTGGAAGACGGTGAGCGGGCAGACACTGCCCTACCCGAATCGCCGCGTGCTCGAGGCATCGAGCCTGCTCAAGGACAAGGACCTCGAGTTGGCTTGGCTCGCCGACCCGCTCGACGCGTACATCGCGCATGTGAACGGCTCGGCCTTCATCGAGCTGCCGGATGGATCGTTGCACCGCCTCGGGTATGCGGGCAAGAACGGCCGACAGTACGTCTCGCTCGGCCGGGAGCTGATCGAGGCCGGCGAGATCCCGCGCGAGGAGATGAGCCTTCCCGCGATCCGAGCCTGGGGCCGGCGCAGCGATCCCGCCAAGGTGAAGGAGTTCCTCGACAAGCAGGACTCGTACGTTTTCTTCCAACCGATCGACGGCAATCCCCACGGTTGCCTGGACGTCGAAGTCACGGCGGGGCGCTCGCTCGCCACGGACAAGACGCTCTTCCCGCGCGCGGCGCTGTGCTTCGCCGATACGCAGATCGGCGGCGGCACGAAGTTCCGCCAGTTCATGTTCGACCAGGATCGCGGCGGCGCGATTCGCACGGCCGGGCGTGCCGACATCTACCTCGGCATCGGTCCGGAGGCCGAGGCGGAGGCCGGGCGCACGCAGGGAGAGGGGCAGTTGTATTACTTGTTCCTCAAGCCCGAGCGCGTTGCCGAACTGCGCGGGAGCGGCAAGTACGCGCTGCCCGAAAAGGACCCGAAGTGGGACAAGAGCCCGCGCTGAGCCGGGGGCGCATCGTCGCGGTCTGCGTCGGTCCTGGCGGGATCCCCAAGCAACCCGTCGCGCGCGCCGACGTCTCTGCGGCGGGCATCCGTGGCGACGCACATCGCTACAGCGGCCACGGCGGGCCGAATCGAGCTGTCTGCATCTTGTTCGACCGCGACTACGCCGACCTCGAGCGCGAAGGCGTGCGCACGCAGGGACCGGGCACGTTCGGAGAGAACCTGCTGATCGGCGGGCTCGATCGCGAGCTGGTTCGCCCCGGCGATCGGCTGCGTATCGGCGACGCCGTGGATGGCGTGCTGCTGGAGATCCACGACGTGCGCGAACCTTGCAAGACGCTGCGCCCGCTCGACCCTCGCTTCCCGGAGCTGATGTTGGGGCGCAGCGGCTTCGTGTGCCGGGTGCTGCGTCCGGGAACGCTGGAAGTGGACCAGACGGTCGAGCTCGTGCCGGCTCCGGCCGGCTGAACCGAGCCCGGGGGACGCTCGCGTGCGGTCGGCCCGCGGGGCCGGGTACAATCGCGGGCTGTCATGCCCGAATACCAAGCCAAGGAATACGTGATCCGCCCCGTCGAGGGTGACAGCCAGATCGAGCTGATCATCTACGGCACCAACGGTCTGCGCTGGGAGTTCGGCATCCCGTACAGCAAGACCACCGGGCGCTACTCGTTCGAAGAAGTCCACGTCATCGCGATGGACTTCGGGCAGGAGCTCGCGGACAAGCTGACGGACGAGATCGACAAGCTCGTCGAAAAGCTGGTGGCGCAGTAGAGGCGCAGCGCGCCCGACTCACCGCGGCGCGTGCTCGACCAGCGCCAGCAACTTGCCACGCCTGGCCTCGTCCGGACCGAGTTCGAGCGCGCGCTGCGCGAGTGCGATCGCCTTGAGCGGGTTTCCGTTGCGCAGGTAGAGCTGTAGCAGGCGATCGAGCGAGCTCGCGTCGCGCGGTTGGAACTCGACGGCTCGCTCGAACGCGACGATTGCCGCAGCGGTCTCTCCGGCGCGGTCGAAGAGCATCCCCGCGGTGCGGAACAGCGACGAATTGCCGGGGGCGCGTGACTGCAGCACCTCCACCCACTCGAGCGCCTCGCGATTCTGGTCAGGCGTGACCAGGGTCGCTGCACTTTGGGCCACTGTCTCCGCGCCGAGCTTGAGCCAGACCCCGGGCGCTTGCTGCGCGCCGCCACTCCGAGTGATGCAGGTGCGGATCATCGCGACTGCTTCGGCGCACTCCCCCGCTTCCGCCAATGCCCGGCCGAGCAGGAAACGCCCCTCGAGATGCGAGGGATCGAGCTCGCAAGCGCGGCGCAGTGGCGCGAGCGACGCGCGCGGCAAATCGAGCTGGAGTCGGACGGCCCCCAGGTTGCGCCAGTGCGACGCCTCGAGCGGCTCGAGCTTCGTCAGGTTCTCGAGGTCGCGTTCGGCGGCGCGGTGGAAACCCAGACGCCCGGAGAGTTCGGCGCGCAGCGCGAGCAAGCTCAGGTCGTTCGGGTGCAATGAGAGCCCACGCGTCAGGAGCTCGTGCGCATCGTCCTCGCGGTGTACTGCGCACAGGGCTCGTACGTGCTCGGCGTAGACGGCTGCCGCTCGACCCGGATCGAGGAACAGCCCGCGCTCGTAGGCCTGCAGCGCATCCTCCCAGCGCTCCTCAGCGGAGGCCAGGCGGGCCTCGTCGAGCAGCGGAACGGCGACCTCCGGCTGCGGGCGGCGATCCACGCGAATCGCGCAACCGGCTCCGGCCAAGGCTACGAGCCCCGCCGCGAGAATAGCTGTCACGAGGCGCGGCAAGTTCGCCCCTGGCTTGTTCATCGACCCACGTACTCCTGTGCGAAAATCGCCCCTGCGCCCCGCGGGAGTGGATCGGAAACCGCGCCGCCCGATCTGCAACCAAGCCGAGATTCTCGGCGAAAACGAACCGGGAAGTTGCATTTGTTTCCGGGCCGAGCGTGCGAGCCCCGCCATCCTCCCACTAGGCTCGTGGGCCGCGCGGGTCACGCGCGATCCCGTAGGTGAGCGCACGGATCCTGTTCCTGGACGTTGGTGGCACGCTCCTGAACGAGCGTCGACCGCGGCACGAGCTGTACGCGGCGTGCGCTGCCGCGCATGGGCTGGCCGTCGACCCGGAGCGCATGCGCCGCCTGATGTCGAACGCGCACCGTGCGCTCCCGCTCTACGTCGATGGAGGCTACCGCTACACGGACGCCTGGTTCCGGCGCTTCATCGAACAAATTTTCTGCACCGAGCTCGGGCTACCCGAGGACCAGCTCGCCGCTGTGCAGGAGCAGCTCTTCGCCGTCTTCGAGGATCCCGCGACCTTCGAGCTCGCGCGCGGCGCCGACGAATTGCTCGCCCTGCTCGCGCGGCGCGACATGCGCGTGGGCATCCTCTCGAACTGGAGCGCGCGACTTCCCGTGTTGCTCGGGCGCCTCGGTCTGGCGGGCCGTTTCGATCCTGTGGTCTGCTCCGCGTTGGTCGGTTGCGAGAAGCCCGATCCGCGCATTTTCGAGCTGGCGCTGCGACTGGCCGGAGTGTCGGCCGACCAGGCCATACACGTCGGTGATCGCGAGGACAACGACGGCGCCGCGGCGCAGGTCGGCATCCACACGATCCTGGTCGGATCGGCGTCGAACCGCGCTCCGCGGCCCCCGCGCAGCGGCTCGGGCGAACGTATCGTACGACTGGATGACCTCGAGGCCCTGTGCGCGTACATTCACGCACTTCGCTGACGCACGACGCATCCGCCGGCAGCCCATGAACGGCCCCCACCCCGACCCGCAGCCATTCGACGCGCGCGCCTTCGAGTCGCGGCTGGCGGAACTGCGCGGGCGCATCCTGGCCGTGCGCGCCTCCATCGCGCAGGTCTTCCTCGGCCAGGAGGAAGCGCTCGACCAGCTGCTGCAGTGCCTGCTCGCCGGCGGACACGTGCTGCTGGAGGGCCCGCCCGGACTGGGCAAGACGACGCTCGTGCGGGCGCTGTGCGGCGCAGTCGGCCTGCCCTTCCAGCGCGTGCAGTTCACGCCCGACCTGCTGCCCTCGGACATCCTCGGGACGCGCGTGCTGCGCACCGAACCGGGTGGCGCGCACGTGCTGCGACTGGAGCGCGGCCCCATCTTCACGCACGTGCTGTTCGCCGACGAGATCAATCGCGCCAGTCCGCGCACGCAAGCGGCCCTGCTCGAAGCGATGCAGGAAGGGCAGGTCACGCTCTACGGCGAGACCCTGCCGCTGCCGGAGCCGTTCTTCGTCGTGGCCACGCAGAACCCTATCGAACTCGAAGGCACCTATCCGCTGCCCGAAGCTCAGCTCGACCGGTTCCTCGCGCGCATCGACCTGTCCGCTCCGGACGAGGACGCCCTCGTGCGCGTGCTCGAACAGACGACCGGGTCGTCCACAGCGCGTGCGCAGGCGAGCCTGGATCTCCCCGCGCTGCTCGAGCTGCGCGCCGCGACCCGCGAGCTCCCGATCGCGCGCGCCCTGCTCGCTCGAGCCGCGCGCATCGTGCTCGCGACCGATCCGCGCCGCGCCGGCAGCCCCGAAGCGATCCGTGCGAATGTTCGCCACGGCGCGAGCCCGCGCGGCGCGCAGGCCCTGGTCTGGCTTGCCAAGGCCCGCGCGCTGCTCGCGGGCAGGCTGCACGTGCAGCCTGCTGACCTCGACGCCATCGCGCGACCGGCCCTGCGGCACCGCATCGTGCGGTCCTTCGACGCTGAAGCCTCCGGCGTCGGCACCGACGAGCTGGTGCAGGCCGCCTTGGCGGCATCCTGAAGGCCGACGCTCCCCCCTCCCCATGGATTGCAAAGTCGTCCTCGTCCAGAACAACCCGGCCCTCGGGCACTTGCACCACAACCTCGAGCAGCACGTGGCGACGGTGAAGGCCGCCATCGATGCCGGGGCGGACCTGGTCGTGTTCCCCGAGCTCTCGCTGACGGGGTATTTCCTGAAGGACCAGACCTACGAGCTCGGCTTGGAGCCCGATGCACCGATCCTCGCGCCGCTGCTGCAGCTCTCGAAGCGGATCTCGATCTGCTTCGGCATGGTCGAGCGCAGCCGCGAGAAGCGGCTCTACAACTCGCACGTCTTCCTCGAGCAGGGCCGCGTGCTGAGCGTGCACCGCAAGGTGCACCTGGTCACGTACGGCATGTTCGACGAGAGCCGCGACTTCGCCGCCGGCGAGCGCTTCGACTGCGTGGATTCACGGCTCGGCCGGTTCGGTTTCCTGATCTGCGAGGACATGTGGCACCTCGGCGGCACATACCTCCACTTCCTCAACGACGTCGACGCGCTGATCGTGCCGAGCGCCAGCCCCGGCCGCGGCGCCGATGCCGGCGGCCAGGGCCTGGCGAACGTGCGGATCTGGCAGACGCTGTTGGGCGCCGTCTCGTTGTTCACGCAGACTTTCGTGCTGTACGCCAACCGCGTCGGCTGGGAGGACGGAATCTCCTTCTCGGGTCAGACCTGCGCCTACGATCCGTTCGGTCGGCGCGTCGGCCTGCTGGAGGGATTCGACCCGGGCGAGCTCGCACTGACGCTGCGCTCGGCGGAACTGCAACGTGCTCGCGCGGTCACGCCGCTGCGCCGCGACGAGAAGCCCTGGGTGCTGCTCGGTCAGCTCGAGCGGATCACCGGGCTCAACGCGCGTCGATCGACTGATCCGACCTGAAGCGCGCGCGTCCGCGAGCCACTGGGGCCGATTCCAACCGATGACTTCCGCAAATCCCCTCGACATCCAGCCCGACCTCGTGGTCGATCTGCTGGTGCGCTTCCTGCGCGAAGAGGTCGGCCAATCGGGCTTCCAGCGCTCCGTGCTGGGCCTTTCCGGCGGCCTGGACTCGGCCGTCGCGGCCGCGCTGTGCGCTCGCGCCTTCGGGCCGTCCAACGTGCTGGCGGTGACGATGCCCTATCGCACCTCGAATCCCGACAGCGCGGGCCACGCGCGCCTGGTTGCCGAGCGGCTCGGTCTCGAGCTGCGCACCGTGGACATCTCGGCGATGGCCGACGGCTACCTGAATCAGGAACGAGTCGAGCTTCCGCTGCGGCGCGGCAATGTGATGGCGCGTTGTCGGATGATCGTGCTCTACGACCTGTCGGTCGAGTGGCGCGGACTGGTGGTCGGCACGAGCAACAAGACCGAGATCCTGCTCGGATACACGACGCAGTGGGGCGACGGCGCGCACGCGGTCAATCCCCTCGGTGACCTGTACAAGCACCAGGTCTACCAGGTGGCCCGCTACCTGGAATTGCCGCGCGAGGTCATCGACAAGGCGCCGTCCGCGGACTTGTTCGCCGGGCAGACGGACGAAGCGGAACTCGGCTTCACCTACGCGACGGCGGACGCGATCCTCTATCACCTGATCGACGAGCGCTTCTGCGAGGACGAGCTGGTCGCGCTCGGCCATCCGCGCGAGCTGATTCGCAAGATCGTCGATCGCGTGGTGCGCTACCAGTTCAAGCGACTGCCGCCCCTGATCGCGAAGCTGTCGCTGCGCACGGTGAACCGCGATTTCCGCTACTTGCGCGACTGGGAACACTCGCGCTGAGTGCGCGGTTCAGAGCAGGCTCGCCACCTGCCAGGCCGCGAACCGCGCGAAGCGATTGGGCGCCAACAGGGCGATGCGCCAGCCGGGTTGCCCGCTGTCGTCACCGCGGCCGCCGTAGTAGGCCTCGAGCCCCTCTTGCACACGCGGATCCGCCGCGTCGAGCTGGACGAGCGCGGACCACACCGGCGCTCCCGTCTCGGCCGCCACCAGGTCCACCTGCATGTCGAACTGCAGCGGCGGGAACTGCTGTTGCCGCACGACGGTGCCGAAAACGAGCCCGTCCAGCCGGTGCCGACGAGCCACCGAGATGATCGTCTCGGTTGGATACCAACCGAGTCGATGCGCATCGGCGGAGCGCACCTCCTGCAGATCGCGTTCGCCGAGCAGCACGATCTCGTAAGGCGAAACCGCCTGCATCTCCGCGCCGAGCGAACCCTGCAGAACCTGGGCCTGCGCGGCGTCCACGGAGGAACCTTGGAACGGCATGACGCCGACGCGCAGGATGCGGTAGCTGGAGAAGCCGTCGGCCACGTTCGCGCGAGCGAGGATCGGCGCGTCGCGCGGCGCGGTGCGGCACGCGGCGGCGAACAGCGCGGCCGCGAGGATCGAGAAGCGAAGAGCGTGCATCGGTGTGCGTGCTCTAACGCCGGCCCTCGACCTGAACGACGGCCTGCGTGCCGGCGTTCGTGCTCGAGCCCGGCTGCGTCGCGGCCTGCTCGGCCTGCGCGGCGAGATGCTCCAGCAGCGCCTTCTCGGCCTCGAGGCGCCGGATCTGCGCGGTCGCCAGCCGACCGGCAAGATCCAGGTTCTCCTGGAGCAATCGATCGCGTTCCAGGGTCGACATCGACATCGATCCGCTCGAACTGCGTAGATCTGCCTCGAGCTGCTCGATGCGCGCCTGCGCTTGTTGGAGCGCGGCGGCGTAGTCGGCGAGCTCGCCGCGCATCCGGTCGCGCTGTTCGACGGCCTGCTGGTTGAGCTCGATGATCTGCGTGCGAGTGCCGTCGCCCCCGCCGGGCACGACCTTTTGCTGATTCGCCGCGCCGACACTCCCGGGGAGGGCCGCCGAAACGACGCATCCGTCGCGACCGTAGAGCTTGGGCGCCTCGGTCGTGCTCGCGCCACCGAAAGGCAGGAGTTTCGCGGCGGGACTCTGGGTGCCGTCCGCCAGCACGGGCGCGCTACAGCCGGCGATCCCGAGTGAGAGGGTGATGCAGGACAGGGCTCGAATGACGGAGTTCATCGGGTCTCCTTGCGTGAAGGGGCCGGCGTCGCGGATTCCTCGTAGCGCAACTCGATCGCGTGCTCGCGGCCGCACGTGCAGACGACCTCCACGAGGCGGGCCTCTCCGGCAACGCTGACCAGGCGGACCTGTGCGGCTCCGGAGTCGGTGCGCGCTCGCGCAGCAGAAGCGACCGGCACACTGGGATCGCCCAGCACTTGGATCGTGTCGCGCTTGATGATCGTGCTCATGGGTGTCTCACGCGGCGAAGTCGACGATTCGACCGGGTTCCTCGTCCAGCGGCACGCCGGCATCCAGATCCGCCGCGGCGATCGGGCGGGATTCCGACGCTTCGTGCGGATCGGTGGGCGGCGCGCCCAGGGCGGACCGGAAATTGCGCCCGCGCCGTTCGCGCTCCGACGGCTGCTCGCGACGATCGTCGCCGACGCGTCGGGGAGGGATCGAGGCGATGCGTTCGATGCGCGGGTCCAAGGCTCAACCTCCGGCCGCCTTGAGCATGCCGTTGAGCCGGTATAGGGCCCGCGTGTGGATTTGGCTGACGCGCGACTCGGTCACGCCGAGGATGCTGGCGATGTCGCGCAACATCAGTTCCTCGCCGTAGTAGAGCGTGATCACCGTCTTCTCCTGATCGGGCAGCTCGGTGATCATCTCGACGAGCAGGTCCTTCAGTTCGGCCCACTCGGCGCTTCCGACCGGGTCCGCGCTGCGCGGATCCTCGAGCATCTCCATCAGGTCGCGCGAGGGACCCTCGTCGAGCGATGTATGACCGGCTTGCCGCGCCCGCAGCAGGATCGTGTCGATCTCTTCGGCGCCGACGCCCATCGCCTCGGCGAGCTCCTCCGGCGAGGCCGGACGCTGCAGCGACTGCTCGAGCCGTTTGACGTGCCGGTCCAGCTCCTTGACGAGATCCCGCTGGCCGCGCGAAAGAAAGTCCTGCTTGCGCAATTCATCGAGGATCGCGCCGCGGATCCGCGTGAAGGCATAGGTCGAGAACTTGAGGCCACGCTCCGGCTCGAAGGAATCGGCCGCCGCGATCAGGCCCAGCATGCCGTACCCGAGCAGATCCTCGCGCTCGACGCGACCGGAGATCTCGACCCCCATGCGGCCGACGATGTGGTGCAGCAGCGGGATGTGCTCGAGGATCAGCGCGTCGCGGCGATCCTGATCCGGGCGCGAGGCAGTCAGCGGGGTACTCATGCATCAGCCTCCGGCCTGCCGCGTGTGACGCTCACGCGCGTGGGCGCGCTCACGGCTCGCTCCGCCTCGGCCGCACGCTCGAGCGCGAACAGTCCCAGGCGACCGACCAAGATCACGCCCACCAGCGAGCCCATCCCTCGCGCACAGGCGATCCACACAGGTACGTGCTGCAACAGCGACAGCAGGGCCGTACCGGCTGCCGCGGCGACCGCCACGCGCCGCACCAGCGGCTCCAACTGTTGGCGCGGACCATTCATCCGAATGGCTATTCGGCACTCCTCGCCAAGAGCTTGAGCGAGGCCAGCGCGCAGGACCGCTCCACATGGCCGGCCAGGGCCTCGATGCAGCGGGCCGCGAGGCTGCCGGGTTGGCGGGTCACGAAGGGCCGCCGCGTGAGCACGCTTTGAGCGGCTTCGCTGCTGCGCGGCAACCACCCCGCCAGCCTGGGAGATCGCGCCAGGAAGCGCTCGCTGACCACGCGCAGGCCGCGGGCGACGCGCTCGGCCTCGTCCGGTCCGGCGACCAGATTGACGAGCAACTCGGGAGTCGGGATCTCGAGCGCGGAGCGATGTCCATGCGCATCGAGCGCCTTGATCAATCCGTAGGCATCGGTCAGCGCAGCCGGCTCGGGCGTCGTGACGATGAGCACGCGATTGGCGAGCGCGGCCGGCCACAGCACGTCGGCTCCGATCCCGGCGGCGGCGTCGCCGATCACGACATCGTAGTCCGCGCGCAACTCCGCGAGACCGCGCTCCAGCGCGGCCCGCAGCGCGGGCGCGAGCCCGACCATGCCCGGTTCCCCCGAGCCGGCCGCGAGCAGATCCACGCCCTCGGCCACGCGTACGGTCGCCTCGCGCAGCGATGTCCCCTCGAGCAGCACGTGCTCGAGATTGCATTCGGCGCTGCTCCCGAAGAGCACGTGCTGATTGCCCAAGCCCAGGTCGAGGTCGACCAGCAACACCCGCCGACCGCGCCGCGCCAACGCCAGTGCGAGATTCGCGCAGACCAGGCTCTTGCCGACGCCGCCCTTCCCCCCGGCCACGAGCAACAGCGGTGCCGTGCGCCCGCTGCGCTCGGCAGGCGGCCTGTTACCCCGATTCGCGCTGCCGGTCATTCGAACCTCCCGCGCAGCATCAGATCGGCAACGCGTTCAGCGTCGGCGCGACACAGGTGCTGCTCTTGCAGCGGCCCCTTCGAGAGCAGGGCCAGGCCGATCGAGCGATCGGCACAGATCTCGACCGCGGTGCCCGGCTCGGACGCTTCGTCGAACCGCGTCAACACGGCGGCGCGCGGCGACAAGGGCGCATGGGCCTCGCACTGCTCGATCAGCACGCGCCGCGAGAGCGCGGCCGACAGCACCAGATAGGACACAACGGAGAGCTGCGCTGACGCCACCAGCAGGGACTGCGCGCCCCCGATGTCGGAGTGGAGGCTGGCGTCGCCGGGCGAGTCCAGCAGGACGATGTCGCAGTCGGAGCACTCGCGCAGGGCGCGCTCGAGCGCCGCGCTGTCGCCGGCGATCGCCACCGGACGGCCGAGCGCGCGAGCGGCGGCCGCGAAGGGCAACCCGACGCGCTCTGCGTCCGCGCCCAAGCCCACGAAGCCGACGCGGCGTCCCGCGCGCCCCATGCGCAGCGCCAGGCGGCCGGCAGCACTGCTCTTTCCGGCCCCCGATGGGCCGACGAACGCGATGCGTGCGCCGCGCTGCGGGGATGGAGCGATCGCGACGCATGTGGCGAGCGCGCGCGCCGCCGCGTCGATGGCCAGGATCCCGCTCGCCCCCTCGCGCGCCGCCAGCTTCCCGATGCGCGCCGCGAAGGCCTCGCTGGCGCCATTGCGCACGAGCCGAGCCGTCAGGTCGCGCAGGCCGTTCTCGGGCGGTTCGGCGCTCGGCCAGACCTTGCGCCGCACGTCCGCGCGACGCGGGGCGGGCACGAGCACGTTCGGATCGGTGGGCACCGAGACCGAGATCGAGACGCTGCCGTCGGGCAGCGACTCCTGGGCCACGACGAGCGCATCGTCCCCTCCTTGGCTACGAGCGCGTTCCAAGGCCTCGCGCAGGTCTCGACCGCGTACACGCACGATGGTCATCTCAATCCTCCATTCTCACGATGCCCGTCGTCTCGACGGCGCGCGCCGGGACGACTTCGTTGTAGGAAAGCACGCACACCTTCGGCAGGGACTGACGCACGAGCTCGTTGACGAAGCGCCGCACGTTGGAGCGCACGAGCACGACCACGTTGGCGCCGCCTCGAGCGGACTTGGCGATCGAGTCGGCGATGCGCTCCATCAGCGCTTGCAGATATGCCGGATTCACTCCGCCGGGTTCGGAATCGCCGCCGATGCCGACAGCACCGGCGAGGCGCGCCTCGATCGCCGGATCCAGCGTCACGGCGCGCACGGTGCCGGCCTTGTCGGCGACCATCTCGCACAGCACGCGTCCAAGCCGCTGTCGGACGTGCTCGGTGAGCGTCTCGGGGTCCTTGGTCTTCGCGGCGTGGTCCGCGAGAGTCTCGAGAATCAGCGCCATGTTGCGAATCGGAACCCCTTCGCGCAGCAGATTGCGCAGGACCTTCTGGACGTCGCCGTAGCTCATGCGGTCGGGGATCAGCTCCTGCACCACCGCGGGCGAAACGCGCTTGACGTTCTCGATGAGCTCCTTCACGTCGTCGCGCGTGAGCACTTCGCCCAGCGAGCCGCGCAACACTTCCGAGAGGTGCGTGACGAGCACGCTCGTCGCATCGATGACCGTGTAACCCTGCAGCTCGGATTCTTCGCGCTGCGACTCGCGGATCCACCATGCCGGCAATCCGAAGGCCGGATCCCGCGTCTCCTTGCCTTGCAAGCGGCGTCCGGCCTGCCCGCCGTCCATCGCGAGGTAGTGGCCCGGTTCGATGGTCCCGCGTCCGACCTCCTGGCCGCCGATCAGGATCCGGTATCCGGTGGCTTCCTGACGGATGTTGTCGCGGATGCGGACCGCGGGCAGCATGATGCCCTCGCGCAGTGCGAAGCGCCTGCGCAACTGCGAGATGTGATCGAGAATGCCTGTGCCGCTCTTGTCCTGCACGAGCGGGATCAAGCGGTAGCCGATCTCGAGCGCGACGCGATCGACCTGCAGCAGCTCATCGATGCCATCTCCGGTCTTCGACGCGGGAGACTCCGGCGTCGTGCCGGCTGCGGCAGCCGGCGCACCCGCGCTCTTCCCCGCGCCGGCGGCAGGCGCCGGGCGCGCGTCGGCTGCGACCGCGAGCGCGGCATCGTCGCGCGCCAAGGTGACCGCGACGAAATAGAGCGAGCCGGCCAGCACCGCGAAGGGCATCAACGGCATGCCCGGCAGCAGGGCGATCGCGCCCATCATTCCGGCTGCGATCAAGAGCGGCTTGCGGCGCAGCGCGATCTGGCCCACCAGGTTCTCGCCCAGGCTCGCTTCGCTGTTCGAGCGCGTGACCAGCACTGCGGCGGCCGTCGACACGAACAGTGCCGGGATCTGGCTGACCAGGCCGTCACCGACCGAGAGCATCGAGTAGCGCTTGCCCGCCTCGGCGATCGACAGTCCGTTCCAGGTACCGAGCGCGATACCTCCGACGAGATTGAGCGCCGTGATGATCAGGCCCGCGATCGCGTCGCCGCGCACGAACTTGCTGGCGCCGTCCATCGCGCCGTAGAACTCGGCTTCCGCGGCGATGGCGTCGCGGCGCTTGCGTGCGTCATCCGTGTCGATGATGCCGGCGTTGAGGTCGGCATCGATCGCCATCTGCTTCCCCGGCATCGCGTCGAGCACGAAGCGCGCCGCCACTTCCGAGACGCGCCCCGAGCCTTTGGTGATCACGACGAACTGGATGATCACGAGGATCAGGAAGACCACGAGGCCGACCGCCAGGTTGTCACCCACCATGAAGCGGCCGAACGCCTGGATGATGCGGCCGGCCTCGCCGTCGGTCAGGATCAGGCGGGTGCTCGCGACGTTGAGGCCGAGCCTGAAGAGCGTCGCGAACAAGAGCAGCGTCGGGAACGTGGAGAGCTCGGAGGTCTTCCGCACGTTCATGGTGACCAGCAGCAGCAGCAGCGAGAGCCCGACGTTCAGCGCGAGCAGCAGATCCAGGATCGGCACCGGAATCGGCGTGATCAGGGTCAGGAGCAGCGTGAGCACGCCGATCGCGAGCAGCCAGTCGGCGCGCTTGGCGAGGCGCTGGCCGAGCGACTGGGCCATCGTGGTGGTGTTGTTCGCGGGTGCAGCCATGGATCATCAGCCCGCGCGGGCCACCTGCTGGACGCGGTACACGTAGTTCAGGACTTCGGCCACGGCCGTGTAGAGGTCCTCGGGGACCTCGGATCCGATCTCGACGCGTCGGTGCAACGCACGCGCGAGGCGAACGTCCTCGTGCAATGGCACACCTGCGACGACCGCCACGCCCTTGATGCGCTCCGCGACGAGGTCGAACCCCTTGGCCACGACGCGCGGCGCCGCGAACAGCGGCTCGCCGTTCTCGCCGCGGGGATAGGAGAGCGCGACCGCGACGTGCGTCGGATTGGTCACGACCACGGTCGCCTTGGGAACGTCCTGCATCATGCGTCGGCGCGACACCTCGCGCTGGATCTGCCGGATGCGCGCCTTGACGTGGGGATCGCCTTCCGAGGACTTGTGCTCGCGCTTGACCTCGTCCTTGGTCATGCGCAGGTCCTTGGCGTGCTGCCATCTCTGATAGAAGACGTCGAAGAGAGCGAGCGCGAGGCCCGTGCCGAGCACCCACAGGCCGAGCTTCCATGCCAGCGCGCCGAGCGCCACCAGGAAAGGACCGACTTCGCCCCCGGAGGTCGCGATGATCGCGGGCATGCCGCGCCACAGGACGTAAGTGCCGACGGCTCCGATCACGAACAAGTGCGCGAAGCCGAAGCTCAGCTTGGTGAGGCTCCTCAAGCTGAAGACCTTGGACAGGTTCGCCGAGGGATCGAGGCGTGCCGGGTTGATCCCGACGGATTCGCCGGCGATCACGAATCCCACTTGGCCCCAAGCCGCGAAAGCGGAGGCGGCCAGGATCGGACCGATCACCGCCATCAGGGCGAGGCCGATCCCGAACAGACACTCGAGTACCAGCGCAACGGCATCGTTGGGCCCCCATTCGGTCGATGCGCTGTACTGCAAGCGCTCGATGAAGCGCCCCAACAGGCGTCCAAGCGCTTCGATGAGACGCGGACCGCACAGCAGGATCGAGACCATCCCTGCCAGGGCGGCGATCGCTGCGGCGAACTCTTGCGAGTACGGGGCTTTGCCGCTCTGCCTCGCTTCATGCAAGCGCCGGGGAGTCGCCTCCTCTGTGCGCTGGTCGCGATCTTCGCCTGCACCGGCCATTGCGCTAGACCCTGATCTCCACGAGTCCGGCCCCGAGCATCTCGAGCAGCATGTCGGCCAGGCTGCGCGTCGCGGGCGCGATCAGCGGCGCGAAGAGCATCATCAGCGCCAGGCCCAGCAATACGCGCACCTGGAACGAGAGGTCGAAGATGTGCAGTGACGGCACGAGTCGCGACAACAAGCCGAGCAGACCGGTCGTCAGCATCAAGCAGGCGATGACCGGCGCCGCGAAGGTGATGCCGGCGGCGAACATGCGCGCGAAGCCGTCCACAGCGAGCTCGCCGAGACCGTCTCCCAGGCGCATGGCTCCCACGGGGGCGACACGGAACGACTCCGAGAGCGCGCGGATCATCCAGTGGTGGGCGTCGACCGCGAACAGCGCCAGCAGCGCGAAGGTCTCGTAGATGCGCGGGATCAACCCGCTCGAAACTCCGGTTGCGGGGTCGATCTGCGACGACAGCGTGAATCCCATGTCGTGCCCGACGAACTCCCCCGCGACCTGGACGCCCACCATCAGGCACTGCAGGCAGAAGGCGAAGAAGAAGCCGATCAGCAATTCGCGCAGAGCCAGCGCTCCGTACTCGAGCGGCGCCGGCGAGTGGCCGAGCGGGACTCCGCCCGAGGCGTAGAGTGCGAAGGCGAGCAAGGCGATCACGCCCACCTTCGTCGCGCTGATGCCACCCGAGAGCCCGAGCAGTGGCGACGCCAGCACGAGCGCGCTCGTGCGCAGCAGGTACAGGCCGAAGGCTTCGAGGGTTCCGGGGGGCATGGGCCGCGCGGCGAGGTCTACGAGAGCCCGAACTCCACGAGTTGAGCGAAGATGCTCGCGGTGTAGTCCCGCAAGATCGACAGGATCGGCGCCAGCAAGAGCAACGCGACGAGGAACACCGCGAGCATCTTCGGGATCTGCGTCAGGGTCTGTTCCTGCACCGAGGTCAGGGTCTGGAACAAGCTGACGCTCAAGCCCACGACGAGACCGACGATCAACATAGGCGCAGCGACCACCAGGGCCACCATCAGGAACTCGCGAGCGAGGTCCGCGATGCGCATGTCCATCTGATCCATGGAATCCTCAGGTGGTGGTGAAGGAGGTGACGAGCGAGCTGCAGACCAGGTGCCAGCCGTCCACGAGCACGAAGATCAGGATCTTGAATGGGGTCGAGACCATGACCGGTGGAAGCATGAACATGCCCATCGACAGCAGCACGCTGGACACGACGAGGTCGATGACGAGGAACGGCAGGAAGAGCAGGAATCCCATCTGGAACGCGGTCTTCAGCTCGGAGAGCACGAAGGCCGGGACCACGACGCGCGCCGGCGGCGTCTTGGCTTCCGGGCTGTCCGGCGCGATGTTGGCGAGCTCGCTGAAGAACGCGATCTCGCTGGGGCGCGTGTTGGCGACCAGGAAGCCGCGCAGCTCGCGCCAGCCGGCCTCGCCCGCCTGAGCCACGTCCATGCGACCGTCGCGATACGGCAGGTAGGCCTGCTCGTGGATCCGCTCGGCCACCGGCGCCATCACGAACATCGTCAAGAACAACGCGAGACCCGTGAGCACGGGATTGGGCGGCAATTCGTTGATCGACAGCGAGCGCCGCACGAACGAGAGCACGATCACGATGCGCGTGAAGCACGTGACCGTCACCAGGATCGCGGGGAGCAGCGAGAGCAGCGTCAGCAGGACCGCGATCTCGATCGCGGTGGCGCCCTTGACGCCGTTGGCTCCGATCAGTCCTCCCAGCCCGGACAGGTCGTCGAGTGCGGACGAACTCGGCTCGTTCGAACTCCCCGCCGAGAGATCCGAGCCGCGCGTCGCGGCAGATGAGGATCCGTACAACGCATCCAAGGCGACAGCTTGCCCGCCAGCGAAGGGCTCGAGCTCTCGCGCCAAGGCCGCCTGGTTGAGCTCGGCCTGAGCGCGACCATGCGGGAGGAGCAGCGGCACTTGGGCCTCTGCCGCCAGTCCGAGCACGAAGAGTGCGATCGCGATCCACGCGGCCCGCAGGTTCACCGAGCGCCTCCGTCCTGAGTCGCCGCGGCTTGCTGACCCGTGCGACCCATCAGGCGCGAGAGGATCTTCGAGAAGTCGGCGCCGTCCACGATCGAGCGCGAAGTCTCGGGCACGCTCTCCCGATCGAGCTCGCCGACCAGGTGCACTTCCTTGTCTCCCAACCCCAGCACGAACGTGCGGTCGTAGCACTTGACCACGGCGACGCGCTGCTTCCCGCCCAGCGGGAGCATGTCGACGATCTTCATCCCGCGCCGGTCCAGACCGCGCTGCGTGGTGCTCGCGATGAGGCGGCGGAAGCCCCAGGCGAGCACGAGGATCGCAGCGATCAGCGCTCCGCAGACGAGCAGGTAGCGCGTGAGATCGGGACCCGTCGGGAGCGGATCACCGCCGGCGACGACGCCAATCGGTGGACTGAGCAGGGTGATGGCCATGGCAGGGGCAGCCAGGGCCCGAGCGCAATGACCGTGCCAACACCGAATCGGCCTTGCGCGACCTCAGCGCGGGTCTGGCGCGCCGGCTCGTGTGGTGTTTCACCACACCTGTCGAGATTCGCGGCGGCGGGCCTCGTCAGGCCTCGAGGTCGCAGTTTCGAGCGTCGTGCAGGCGCTCGCGTTGGCGCTCGAGACGCTCGCGAGCGGCGCGTACTCCGCTCAAGGCGCTCACCGTGTGATCGAGCTCGCGTGTCGCCAACTGCTGGGCTACGCGCAGGAGATCGCGTAGCGCCTCGCTCTCGCGCGGCAGGCTGGCGCGCGATCCCGCCGTGCCCAGGGCGGCCTTCAGCTCGTGCATCTGGCGCTCGAAGTCGCCGGTCGTCGGCGCCGGCGGAGGCATGCCATGATCGAGCGCTTCCACGACGCGCGACAGGGATGTTCGCGCCTCCGCCAGCAAGGCGGCGAGGGGCGTGTCCGCCTCGCTCACGACTGGCCTCGCAGGTCGATGGCCGACCATCCCTCGAGCAGTCGCGACAGGACGGCGCGCGCGTCCGCCAGCGGCTCCACGCTGCGCTCCGTGACGGCTCGCGACAGCCGCTCCTGCGAAAACTCGTACAGCGCCTCGAGCTGCCGCGAGAGCTCGGGAGCCGGCTCGTGATTCAGCGAGCAGCGCAGCTCGGTCAGGATGTCGTCCACCCGCCCGACCTTCGCGTTGAAGGCGGCAGGTTCGGTCTTCGGGTCCATGGCAGCGGCCTGGTCGATGAACCGCAGCGCGCCCTGATAGAGCATGCGCAGGATCTTCAACGGCGGTGCGTTCTCGAGGGCGGCGGCCTTGTAGGCGTCGACTGCGGATTCGGGCTGCATCGATGGGGCTTCGGTGTGGGGCGTGGGGCGGCGAGCGATCAATTGCCGAACATCAGAGCCATCTGGGCTTGTTGTGCGTTGAGCGAGCCCATCAGTTCCTCGAGCTTCGAGAACTTCAGGACGAGCTGCGTCTCGAGCGCATCCACCTGCTCGCTCAGGCGCTCGATCTGGTCATCGAGGCGCTCCTTCTGGTCGTTGAGTGTCTCCTTGCGCGCCTTGAACAGACCCGGCAGCACGCCGGTGGTGGTGGTCTTGGAGTCCTTGAGCTTGTCGATCGCGCGCCAGAGCTTCTCCATCAAGCCCTTGTCGGCCGTCGTGTCGGTGTAGTACGCGGAGCTGTTCTGATCGGTCGCGCCGCCGTTGTCGAATCCGTCGGTGTCGACGAAGAGATCGGCGAACAGATCGGGATCGTCGGCCAGCTTCTTGTCGAGGACCTTGTCGTCGATCTCCAACGAACCGTCGGGGTTGCTCTTGATCCCGATCATGCTCAACGTGTCGTAACCGGTCGGGTTGTTGATCAGCGCGCTCTGCTCGGCCGCCGAGAGTCCGAACACCGCGTTCCGAACCTCGCTGCGCACGGTCAGGAGCAGCGTTTCGCCGAACAGGGCCGGCGTATCGGCCTCCGGATCGTACGTGTTCTGGTCGTTGACGAACTCCATCACGTCGTTCCAGGCCGTGACGAAGCCCTTGAGCTTCTCCTTGATGCCGGCGGCGTCGATCTCGACGGCGAAGCTGATGGTCTTGGTCGGATCGGCCGATTGGGCATCGATCGTGAGCCCTTCGATCACGTCGGAGAACTCGTTCGTGGAGCGCTGAACGGTCAGTCCGTCCACCGTGATCGAGGCGTTCGCGGCGTCGGTGAGCTCCGTGCCGACGCCGAGCTCCGCGGGCAGGCCGGTGAAGGTGAGCTCGTTGTCGCCGCCGGTGTCGTTTCCGGTCACGACGAGCTTGTACTCGGGCGTTCCGGCCGTCCCGACGTTCACGACACTGGCCGTCACATCGTCACCCGCGGTCGTGTTGATCGCGGCTGCGATCTCGTTCAAGGAGGACGCGGCGGCGTCGATCGCGACCGAGTAGTTCGTCGTTCCGTAGGTGAATGCGATCGTGCCGTTGGCGGCCAGCAGGTCGGCTGCGGGATCCGTGATGGTGGCCGCCCCGCCGAAGGACCAGCGATCCGCCGTGGCCAGCGCATTGACCTTGATCGTGTGTCCTCCGACGGCCGGAGCTCCCGTCACGCTGATGCCGGCGTACCCTTCCTCGGAGAGCTTGACCGCGTAGCTCTTGAAATCGGACTCGGTGGAGAGGTCCTTGGCCTTGTCGCGCAGCTTGTCGAGGAAGCTCTCGAAGTTGCCGATCAGGTCGAGCTTGAAATCGACCTCTTTCTTCTCGGCTTCGAACTTGAGGATGGGCTGCTTCTCCAACTTGAGCAGCGCGGAGATGATCGCGTTGGTGTCGAGGCCGCTCGCGATGCCGCCGAATGAGATTGCTGGCATGGTGTGTCTGCGAGGCTCGAATCACCCCGCTCCTCCCCGCCGTTATCGGACCGGTGGGTGACTCGGCTTAGCCGACTCTCGCTGGAAGATTCTTCCCCCGCGGGCCGTGCAGACGGGAATGCTCCGCGACAGGCTGCGCATGGGGCGAACTCCGACCGGTCTGCACGACCGGTATCCTCGTCGAATCGAAGCCATCGAGGTGACGGCATGGACTCGTGTATCGCGCGTGGCCCCGCTCGGGGCCTGTTCTGGGCTTGTGTGGTCGGGATCCTGCACGCCACCGCGCCGGCTGCGGCCCCCCCCACCACGACCGGAGAGCGTCCGCTGGCTGCGCTGTTCCCGGCGCACACGGCCGTGTTCATCTCGATGGACGGGCTCGCGGACCTGCTGCGCGCGGGGGACGCGCACCCGGCCTGGAAGGCTTTCGAGAACAGTGCGCTCGGGAAGGTGGCCCGTCCGTTGCTCGAGGAGCGGCTCGACGAAGGCCTCTCCCGACTCCGCGAGTACGCGGGCACGGACTGGCGCGCGACCTTCTCCGCGCTCGTCGAGCATGGCGCGGCCCTCGGCATCGCCCGCAGCTCCGAGCAACCGGGTTGGGCGATGGTGCTTCGCTCGCGTGATGAAGCCACGCTCGAAGCGGCCCGCCTGAAGGCTTTCGAAGCTCTGGGCAAGCAGGTCGGCATGCCCAAGTTGCGCGATCTGCCGCCCGCCACCGTGCGCGGCGCGCGGGTCTGGCAGTTGGGTCCCGACTTCGCGCTGGCCGTGCGAGGCGACCACCTGGTCGCCGGCAACGTGCGCGAGTACGTCGATGAGATCGTCGCGAACCTCGCCAACCCCGGTGCGCTGGGACTGCTGGTCGAACCCGCGCTGGCCGAAGCGTGGGCGGAAGATGGCGGCGCGGCCGACATGTTCGTTTGGGCCGACCGCGAACGCACGACGCTCTACGAACAGGGCGAGTCGGCGCGCGGCGAGCTCGAGGCGCAAGAGCGCGCTGCTCGCGATCCGAGCGCGACCCTGCTGCTGGGCCCTGCACTGGGGCTCACGCCCGCGGCACGCAGCTACTCCGCGCGGCTGAGCTTCGCCGAGGAGGATCCACGCCTCACGCTCCGCGCGCACGAAGTTCCGATCGACGCGGAGCTCTTGTCGAGACCGGCAGCCGCAAGCCGCCTCGAACGCAGCCCCGCGGATCTGCTGCATGCGACGCTGCATCGCGATTTCGCCGCGCTGCTCGCTCGACGCACGACCCTCTTCGATCCCGAGCACCTAGCCGGCATGGCCAAGGGCATCAGCGACCTGTCGCTCTTCTTCATGGGCAAGGACCTCGTCGAGGAAGTGCTGCCCGCCGTATCGAGCGGATGGACGCTGGTGTCGCGGCCGATCGATTGGGGTGTCGTGGCGCGGCCGCAGCAGGAACTGCCCGCCATCGCCGCCATGGTCGACCTGGCCAATCCCGACCGCGACGGCCCGCAGTTCGTGGCCGCCTTCCAGAGCCTCGTCTCGATCCTGAACGTCGAGCGCGCGCAGCAGGGAGAGGACGCCATGGTGCTGGAGCTGGCCCTGGAGGGCTCGACGCAGCTCTCGTGCGCACACTTCGTCACGCCTCCGCCCGGAGAGCCGGTCGACATGCGCTACAACCTCGCTCCGGCGATCGCACGTGTCGGCCCGACGCTCGTGCTCGCGACGCACAGTTCGCTGGCACGCCAGCTGGTCCGCGAGCTCGCGGGCGCTGCGGGGCGCGCGACCACAAGCTCGACCGGAGCAGAGAGCGCCGACGACATCGCGTTGGACGAGTTGCGACTCGACGGGCCCGGGCTGGCGCGCGTCATCGCCGCGAACACGGACGCGCTGGTGGCGAACGCCATGCTCTCGGAGGGTAAGCCGGAGGCCGTCGCAAGACAGGAATTCGAGGTCCTGCGCCTGATCTCGGAGTTCGTGCAGAGCGCGCGTTTCGATCTGCGACGCGCGGGTACGGACACCGAACTGCGCATCGAGCTCGACCTGCCCTCGCCCGCGCTCGGAGCCGTGCGATGACGCAAGCCCTGGAGCGCTGGCGCCCGGCGCGCGGGGAGTTCGACCGCGCCGCCGCGGCACACTTGCTCGGGCGCGCGGGTCTGGGCATCTCGCGACAGCAGTTGGAACGCGCCGTCGTGAACGGTCTGGATGCCACGCTCGACGCGCTGTTCGAGGAGCCGGAGCACGATCCGACGCTGCTCACGTCCATCGACTTGCTGCTGGGCACTGGATCGATCGAGTCGCTGCAAGCGTGGTGGATGGCGCTCATGCTCGGCGGCCGCGCCCCGCTGCGCGAGCGATTGACCCTGTTCTGGCACGATCACTTCGCAACCGCCTGGGACAAGGTCCGCGACACGCGCTTGATGCACCGGCAGAACGCGCTGTTCCGCAAGCACGGCTCGGGCGATTTCCGCGTGTTGCTGCGCGAGGTCGCAAGGGACCCGGCGATGCTCGTGTGGCTGGACGGCAACTCCAATCGCAAGGGTCACGCCAACGAGAATTTCGCGCGCGAAGTCATGGAGCTCTTCGCGCTCGGAATCGGCAACTACTCCGAACGCGACGTCAGCGAGGCGGCGCGTGCCTTCACCGGCTGGGGAGTCGACGGCCGCCGCTTCCGTTTCGCCGCCGCGGACCACGACGGCGGCGAGAAGAACCTGTTCGGCAAGGTAGGCCGCTGGGACGGCGACCGCGCGCTCGAGTTGATCCTGGCCCAGCCCGTGTGCGCGCGCCACGTCTGCCGCTCGCTGCTGCAGGAGTACGGCGGATCGGCCCCCACCGCGGCCGAGGTCGAGCCGCTCGCGGCGGAGCTCGTGCGCAACGACTGGAACATCGCGCCGGTGCTGCGCACGATCCTCTCCTCGCGCTGGTTCTTCGCGCCCGAGCGCCGCGCCTGCCGCATCGCCGGACCAGTCGAGCTCGTTGTGCGCGTGCAGGCACGGCTGGAACTCTCGCTCGCCCCGGCGCGTGCTGCCGCGGCCTGCGAGAGCATGGGCCAGGCGCTCTTCCGCCCGCCGTCCGTCAAGGGATGGGACGGCGGCCGAGCCTGGATCAACGCCGGCACCTGGCTCGCGCGACACGAGTACATGGTCGAGCTCGCGCGTGAGGCCGCGCGTGACGAGCGCGCCGAGGCCATGGCACGCGAGCTGGCGTCGGAGCACGCGGTCGAATGCGGCTCCCTCGCCCCCGTCGAGGCCATGGCCACGATCCTGACGTCCCCGCAATTCCACTTGGCTTGAGCAGGAGCACTGCACGCATGCCACTCACTCGACGGAAGTTCCTGATCGCCGGTCTCGAGCTCGGCGTCGCCGGCTCCTGCCTGTCCCCCGCGCTCGCAGCGAATCGCGCCGTCGCGAGTTCGAGCGGTGAACGCTCGCTGGTGGTGCTGCAACTCACCGGCGCCAACGACGGTCTCAACACGGTCGTTCCGCATCGCCAACACGAGTACCAGCGCGCGCGGCCGACACTGGCCCTGCCCGCCAGTACCCTGCACCGGCTCGACGACGACCATGGCCTGCACGAGAGCGCGGCCGGGCTGGCCGAGCTGTACGCCGAGGGCGCGCTGGCGATCGTGCACGGCGTCGGCTGCCCCGACCCGGACCGCTCGCACTTCCGCTCGATGGCGATCTGGCACAGCGCGCAGCTCGACGCCGCGCAGGCGGAAACCGGCTGGGTCGGGCGCCTGGCGGATCGCATCGACCGCGCGACCGAAACCGAGATGCCGTCGCTGCACATCGGCGCGGAGGCGCTGCCGCTGGCCATGCGCGGCCGCCGCTGGTTCGCGCCGACGCTGCGCGACCCCAACGGACTGCAACTGACTTCCCTCTCGACGCGCCATGCCGAGTGCCGCGCGTCCGCGCTCGAGCGCCCGCACAGCGAGCCCGCGAGCCGCGAGGAGCTGGCGTTCCTGCGCGAAGCCGCGCGGACGAGCTATGCGACAGCGGAGCGCATGCAGGGGCTCGCTTCACGCGCCGACTCGGTCGCGTATCCGACGCACGAGCTCGCGCGCAAGCTGCGCCTGGTCGCGCGCCTGCTCGGCGGCGGCTTCGGAACGCGTGTGTACTACGTCACGCACGATGGCTACGACACGCACGCGCGACAGGCCCCGGCGCATGCGGCGCTGCTCTCCGAGCTCTCCGGCGCCCTGCACGCGTTCCAGCGCGACCTGGCCGCGATGGGGCGCGATCGCGAGGTGCTGGTGCTCGTCTTCAGCGAATTCGGCCGCCGCGTCGAGGAGAACGGCTCGCGCGGCACCGATCACGGTGCGGGAGCGCCCGTCTTCCTGGTCGGATCGGGCGTGCGCGGCGGCATGCACGGGGTCGCGCCGGACCTGTCGCGTCTCGTCGATGGCGATCTGCGCGTGGACGTCGATTTCCGTTCGATCTACGCGGCGATCGAGCGCCACTGGTTCGGCGTCGAATCGCACCACGGCGTCGCGCCGATGGCGAATCTGTTCGCCTGAGGCCTGATCAGAGACCGCGCAGGCCCCGCGGTCGAAAGCGCGCTCGTTCAGGGCTTGCCAGCACGCCGTCGAGCGCCGCGACGAGCGCCGGCTTGTCCTTGGGAAGCGAGCCCGCGACGCTCAGATAGTTGCTGGCGTGATTCGAACGGAACACGCTGCCGCGCAGCTCGAGTCCGGCGATGAATTCGCGCAGCTCCGCGGCCAACTCGAGCGGCGTGAGCTCGTCGACTTCCCCGCGTTCGGCCTGCTCCCATAGCGGCGTGCCCTCGACCGGTGTCATCACCAGCGTCGAGACGTAGCGGGGTTGGATCGCGTTGACGACGCGCGCCGACTCTCGTGCATGCTCGAGCGAGAGGCTCCGACCGCCCGCGCCGAGCAGGATCATCGTCGAGAGCTTCACGTCGGCCGCGTGCGCCTTGAGCGCCACCTCGACCATCCGCGCCGAATCGACACCCTTGACCAGGCGACCGAGCACTTCGTCGTGCCCGCTCTCGATGCCGAGGTAGTAGAGCGTCAAACCGCCCCGCCGGAGCTCGCTCATCTCGGCCACGCTGCGGACCTCGAGCGCCTGCGGCGACGCGTAGCACGACACGCGCTGCAGGTTGGGAAAGGCCGCGCGCAACAGGCCGAGCAGCTCGAGCAGGAACGAGCTCTTGGCGACGAGCGCGTCGCCGTCGGCCAGAAAAACCTTGCGCACTTCGGTTGCCGCGCGCGAGGCGACCCACTCGATCTCGGCGCGCAGCTCCTCGAGCTTGCGAACGCGAAAGCGCTTGTCGCGGTACATCGCGCAGAACGTGCATTCGTTGTACGAGCAGCCGATCGTGGCCTGCAGGATCAGGCTCTCGGCTTCGGACGGCGGCCGGTACAGCGTTCCCTCGTAGCGCAGCACGGTGGTCTGTGGCCTCCGGGCTACTGCACGAAGATCGTGAGCGCGTTGGTGAGCCGCGCCAGCGGCCCCGTCACCGCCACACCCTGCAGCACGTGCGTCGAGCCCTGCAGCGTCGGATCCGCTGGAACCTGCAGCAGTGGCTGCGCGCTCGACGTCCCGCCCGGAAAGCCGCCTTGCGCGAGCTTCAACACCGGCGAGCTCAAGTCGAGCAGCACCGATCCGAGTTCGGGCAGCGCGATCGGCGCGCTCGCCGGACTGCCGCCGTACACCTGCCACAGACCCGACCCGGGCGCGGCCGCCAATTCCAGCGTCAGGCTCGAACCGATGGCCGGCGCCGGTTGCAGCGTCGACAGCGCGGGCAGGTACACGGACTCGATCGGCAGGAAGCGCGCGACGAGGAACGCGCGAGCCGCGTTGTCCGTCGCAACGCCGAGCGCGCCGTGTCCGACGCCGGGGACCGTGGTCAGGCTCGCATCGACGCCGAGCGCGACGAGCGCCGCGTGCAGCTTCACGCTCTGCTGCGTCGGCACGGCCACGTCGTTCGCGCCATGCGCGATGAAGCCGGCCGGTGCGGCCGGGCTGACCCAATTCACCGGCGACGCCGCCAGGGTCAGCGCAACCAGCGCCGGATACGGCGCCGTCGGATCCGTCAGGTGCGCCTTGATATCGCCGATGCCCTGGCCCGGATCGTCCCAGCCGATCAGCCTCGACTCCGGGCTCTGCGGCGCGTCGTGGTCGATGCCGCTGCCCGGCGGGAACGTCACGTCCTCATTCATGAACAGGATGTCCGACGGGCCGAAGTAGTCGACCCACGCCTGGAGAGCGCTGCTCCAGCCGAGGTTCCCGCCCACAGCGCCCTCGAGCGCATGTTGGCCGCTCGACAGCGCGGCCAGCGCAGCCAGGTGTCCGCCGGCGGACGGCCCCCAGGTCGCGAAGCGCTGCGGATCCAGGTTGTAGCGCCAGCCGTTCGCGCGCAGCCAGCGCAGCGCGCCCTTCACGTCGTGGATCTGCGCGGGGAAGACGACCGGCTCGCTGCCGTACTGACCGGCCTGACTGGTGAGGCGGTAGCCGACGCTCGCGACGGCGAAGCCCTGCTGCAACAGCGGCAGCGCCACTCCGGCGGACCCGTCCTTCGTGCCGGCTGACCAGGTGCCTCCGTGGATGAACACGAGCAACGGGTACGGCGCGCTGCCGCCGGCGGGCAGGTACAGGTCGAGCTCGAGCGCCTTGCCTCCGACCACGGCGTACACGAGGTTGTCGTGCGTCGGCGTGGTCTGCGCGCCGGCCGGGAGCGCGAGTGCGAGCACGGCCGCGGACGCGGCCGTCAGAGGAATCGAGGCGAACGGGCGTGAGTGCATGCGCTGCTGCTCGCAAGTTCGATTTCGGCGGCGCGGATATCATCGCATGTCGCGCGCCATCGTGCTCGACCTCGACTTCCCATCGTTTCGGCCGCATCCATGGCTCGGAAGCCCGCATGCGCAGACGCTCGCGACCAGGCTGCCGCGGCGCGCACTGGCGCGTCGCGCGCCGCGCGACGAGGCGCGCCGCTTTCGCGTCGACCCGACGAGTGAGATCGTCGCCTTCTGCCGCTGGCACCCGCAGCGCCGCAGCGCGCCGCTGGCCGTCTTGCTGCACGGCCTGACCGGCGATGCGACGGCCGACTACATGCTGGGTCTCGCGGAGAAGCTCGCGCAATGCGGTTTCAGCACGGTGCGCATGAACATGCGCGGTTGCGGCGGCACCGAGGCGCTCTCGCGCTCGATCTACCACGCCGGGCTGACCGAGGATCTCGCGGCGGTGGTTCGCAGCCTGCACGAGGACGACGGTGTCGAGCGCATCTACCTGGTCGGCTGCTCGCTGGGGGGCGGCATGGTGCTGCGCTGGATCGGCGAGCTCGGCCGGGACTCCTTCCCCTGTGTGCGCGGAGCGGCGGCGATCTCGCCGTCCGTCGACCTCGCCGCGAGCCAGCACGTGCTCGACACGCAGACGCGCTGCCGCGTCTATCGCGACTTCTTCCTGAGCGGACTCAAGGAGCAGATCCGCGTGCGCGCCAGGCTCCATCCCGGCCTCGCGGACCCGACGGCGCTCGGCGCGATCCGCACGCTGCGCGAGTTCGATCGCCGCTACACCGGGCCGCTCTCGCGCTACGGATCGGTCGAACGCTACTACGCGGAGGCGAGTGCGCTCCCGCTCGTCGGCGCGATCCGCCGCAGCACGCTCGTGATCACCGCGCAGGACGATCCGTTCATCCCGTTCGCAAGCTTCCGCGACGCCGCCTTCGACCACAACGCGTGGATTCGCATGCTGGCGCCCGAGCGCGGTGGACACGTCGCATTCATCGCCGCCCAGGTGAGCGAGCACCGCAACTGGTGCGACCTCGACCGTCACTGGGCCGAGAACCGGGTCGCGCAGTTCCTGCATCATCTGGAGCAGGGCGAGCGACGCCCCTAGGATCGCGCGTGGTGAGCACGGCCCTACCGATCCTCCACCGCGACGCGCACCTGCTCATCGTGGACAAGCCGGCCGGGATGCTGAGCGTGCCCACGGCCGGCCTGGCCGGCACCGACGCCGTGCGCGCGCTGCGCGCGCAGGGCATCGAGGTGCTGCCCGTGCATCGGCTGGATCGCGAGACCTCGGGCGCCTTGCTGTTCGCGCTCGATGCGCCGACGCAGGCCGCGCTCGAGGACCTGTTCCGCGAGCGCGCGATCTCGAAGTTCTACTGGGCGCTGGCCTCCGGTCGCGTGCGCCCCGCCACCGGAGCCTGGACCTTTCCGATCCTCGAGCGCGGCGCTCTCGCGCGCGTCCACCCGAGCGGCAAGCCGTGCCACACGCGCTACCGGACGCTCGCCGCGCTGCCCAACACGAGTGAGCTCGAGATCGAGCTCCTCACCGGCCGCTACAACCAGATTCGCGTGCATGCGGCTCACGTCGGACATGCGCTGGTCGGCGAGCGCAAGTACGCGCGCGGCAAGGACTCCGCCGTGGCCTTTCGTAGTCGCCGCGTCGCGCTGCACGCATGGCGGCTCGCCTTCGAGCATCCGCGCTCGCACGCGCGCATCGAGATCGAGGCGCCGCTGCCGGCGGACCTGGTCGAGCTGCGCGAGCGCGCGCGTGCGAGCCGCGACCGGCTCCCGGGCGCGTCGGCGCCCCCGACAAGCGACCTACCGCTCTCGAAACGCGTGCGCCCCGCGCCGCCCCAGCGCCGCAAGTCGAACGAGGCCTGAGCCGGCGGGTGCTAAGATCTTCGCCCCGAATCCTTCGGAACCGCGCCTCCGCGCAGCCGTGCCATGACCACCATCGACGCCGTCTACAACGAATTGAAGCAGGTCTTCGACCCCGAGATCCCGGTCAACATCGTCGACCTCGGCCTGGTCTACGACGTGAAGATCGAGGCGGACAAGGTCCTGATCCAGATGACGCTGACTTCGCAGGCGTGCCCCGAGGCCAAGACGATTCCCGACGTGATGAAGCGTCGAATCAAGGGTCTCGACGGTGTCGGCGACGTCCAGATCGACATCGTCTGGAACCCGCCGTGGTCGCCGCACAAGATCTCCGAGGCCGGCCGCGCGATCCTCGGCATCGAGGACGATCAACTCGACACGCACTGACCCGACCCAACCGAACCATCGCGCAGCGCGCGTCCGCTCGGTCGAGTGGGCGCGCGCTGCTTGCTTATCCCCTCCCATGCCCGCTCCTCGCGGCTCTTCCCTGAAAGACGACCTGCGCCGCGTCCCCACGCTGGTGTGGTTGTTGTGCGCCGCGACCTTCGTCAACCGCGCCGGGAGCATGGTGCTGGCGTTCCTTGCGCTGTACGCGACGCAGGAGCTCGGTCTCAGCGAGGCGCAGGCGAGTCAGATCATGTACGGGTTCGGGATCGCTTCCGTCGCGGCCGCGATCGTCGGCGGCAAGGCGACGGATCGCTTCGGCCCGCGTCGCGTGATGCTCGTCGCGTTGGCTGGTGCGGGGGTCGCGCTGCTGCTCGCCGCGTTCGCGCGGACCCACATCGCGTTGCTGGTCGCGATCAGCGCGTGGGCCTTCCTCGGAGACGCGTACCGACCGGCCGCGATCTCGATCCTCAGCACGAGCGTCGCGCCGGCCGATCGAAAGTTCGCGCAATCGCTGCACCAGGTCGCGCTGAACCTCGGCACGACGATGGGGTCGGGCGCCGGCGGGTTCCTGTTCAAGTGGCTGCCGGTATCGATCTACTTCGTCGACGGCATCACGTCTCTGCTCGCGGCGGTCGTGCTCGCCGTCGGGGCCGCGCGCTTCCTGAAATCCGACGGCGGGCCGGCGACGCACACTCGACTGGCACCACGCTCGGGCTCGCCGGCCTGGCGCGACCGCCACCTGCTCGCCGTGCTCGGGGCGTCGATGCTCGTGTGGGCCGTGGTGTTCCAGATCCTGGGGCCGCTGTCGCTGACGCTGGTGCGGATCCGTGGGCTCGGAGAAGAGCAATACGGAACGCTCTTGGGGCTGGAGTCGCTGTTGACCGTGATCGTGGCGATCCCGCTCGCCCGCATGACGAGCCGGTGGTGCCATTACCGCACGCTCGCGCTCGGCGCGCTGCTCGTCGGCATCGGCATGGGCGGGTACGGTTGGGCGCTGACCTTCGGTCAGGCCTGCGCGCTGATGGTCGCCTGGAGCTTCGGCCTGATCCTGATGCTGCCCGCGGGAACCGCGCTCGTCGCCGAGATTGCTCCGAGCGGTCGGCAAGGCGAGTACGCCGGGTTGTTCACGGCGAGCTTCAGCGTCGCCTTCGCCGCGGCACCGGGATTCGGCCTGCACGTGCTCGGCCTCTTCGGCCCGGAGTGGCTCTTTGGATCGTGCCTCGCGGTATGCGTCGTCGCGGCCGCCGTGCTGCTCGCGTTGCGCCGCGAGCCGCACGTGGGCGCGGCGGATCCGGAGGCTCCGGCCGAGCCCGCTACTGCATTACCTTGAACCCGCCCTCGGGAGGCGGCGCGTTCGGGTTCTTCTTCAGCTCTTCCTTCCACGCCAGCATGCGCGCCTTCGCGCCGGCCGTCTCGGCCTCGGGGATCAGCCCCTTGCGCTGCAGGAAGACCGAAAGGCTCGTGTAGACGAACGGATCGTTCGGCGTCAGCGCGATCACCTTGTCGAGCATCGCGATCGCCGCGTCGTGGCTGCCGGACTTGGAGAGCGCGGTCGCCAGCGCGTGCAGCACCTCCGGATCGTCGGCCTTCAACGCGAGCGACTGCTCGTACGCGGCGATGGCCTCGGCGAACTTCTGTTGGCCGTAGAGCTTGAGGCCGTCGAGATAGAACTTCTGAGCGGTCGCCATGCGAGTTCCGTTGGGTTGGCCGTTGCGGTGCTCGATGCGACCCGCGGAGCGCCGTGCGGCGCCCCGCGCGCTCACATCACCGGCTCGATACCGAGCTCGGCGAACTTCTTCGCCTCGAAGTTCTTGCGGAACAAGTCGCGCAGCTTGGTGGCCTGCGCATCGTAGGCAGCCTTGTCCTTCCACGTGTTGCGCGGATTCAGGATCTCGCTCGGCACGCCCGGGCAGCTCTTCGGCATCTTCAGGCCGAACACCGGATGCACGTCGTACTCGACCTTGCCCGCGTCGAGATCGCCGCGCAGCGCGGCATTGAGCAAGGCGCGCGTGTGCGCGATCGAAATGCGCTTGCCGGTGCCGTAGGGGCCGCCGCTCCAGCCCGTGTTGAGCAGCACGCAGCGCGCCTTGTGCTTGTCCATCTTCTGGCGCAGCAGCTTCGCGTACACCGAAGGCGGGTGCGACATGAACGGCGCGCCGAAGCAGGCGCTGAACGCCTCCTTCGGCTCGGTCACGCCCACTTCCGTGCCGGCGAGCTTCGCGGTGAAGCCCGACACGAAGTGGTACATCACGTCGCGGCCCTCGAGCACGGCGACCGGCGGCAGCACTCCGAAGGCGTCCGCCGTCAGCAGCACGATGGTCGACGGGTGCTGACCGCGCTGGCCCGGCGCGACGTTCGGGTTCGCGCTCAGCGGGTAGCTGAAGCGCGTGTTTTCGGTGATCGACTTGTCGGTCAGGTCGAGTTCGTGCGGATGCATCTCCTCCATCCGCTTGCCCGGTCTCGGCGGCACGTTCTCGATGATCGTGCCGGGTTTGGCGAGCGCGTCCCAGATGATCGGCTCGGCGTCCTTGTTGAGGTCGATCAGCTTTGCGTAGCAGCCGTCCTCGAGGTTCGAGATGCTCGTGCCGGTCCAGGCCGTCTCGTCGTCGCCGATCAGCATCCGCTCCGGGTCGGCCGACAGCGTCGTCTTGCCCGTGCCCGACAGTCCGAACAGGATCGCCGAGTCGCCGCTCTTGCCGATGTTCGCCGAGCAGTGCATCGACAGATAGCCCTGATTCGGCAGCAGGAAGTTCATGACCGTGAAGATGGTCTTCTTCACGACGCCGCAGTAATCGGCGCGGCCCGCGACCAGGCAAAGCTTGTTCTTGAAGTCGATCAGGATCGCCGCCTCGGCGCGCGTGCCGTCGCGCTCGGGGATGCACTCGAAGCTGGGGACGTTGAGCATCACCCAGCGCTTCAGTTCCTCGTTCCCGACGCCCTTCAGGGCCTTGGGGAACATGTTCATCGCGAACATCGCGTGCACCGCGTACTCGCCGATGAAGCGGTACGGGATCGCGTAGAACGGGTCGGAGCCCGCGTACACGTCGGCGACGTACAACGTCGGCTTCTTGGCGTTCAGGTGCTCGACGACGCGCTTGAGCAGCGCCTCGTACTTGTCCGGCGGGAAGGCCTTCAGATCATCCTTCCACCACACGCGCTCATGGACCTCGGGCCAGTCGACCGCGTAGGTATCCTTGACGCGCCGACCGGTGCAATCGGGGTCGGTGTAATAGACCAGCGGACCCTGGTCGCCGAGCTTGGTCGGGAAGCACTTCTGGTCGCTCGAGCCGCCGCCCTTCTTCGTGCGGCCACGATCGTGCGCGATCGCCTCGTGGAACAACTGCTGCTTGGAGAGGTTGTACTTGTACTTGACGCCCTTCAGGCCGAGGCGCTTGTCGAGATCGACTTCGAGGACTTGTTCGACCATGGGTGCGACGCGGCACGCGGCCGCTCGAGAACGAGAAGGAAGGGTCGGGGGAGACGGGAGCTGGCCCGCGGAATTGCAGTCGGCAGACTCTAGATCAACGAGCGCGAAAGGCAAGATAGTGCGCTCAAGTGATGTTCAAGAACACTCCAAGTGACCATTGAATGCCGGTTCGCTGCATGTGTCCTGTGGCGCCTCCACGAGCCGCCGGAACAGCAGCGACGCCGCAAGTGGACGTACGACAGGGCCAGCGGCCGCTGGGTTGCATTGGGTCCCGGACCTACGTTCGAAACTGGTTGGACCTCAAAGCGGAGTCGTCCCGCGCACCGCGTTGCTGGCCGCGAGACTGTCCGTCGCTGCAGGGTCGAGTATCCAGTGCTGGAAGTAGAGCGATGCTCCCGCGGGCACGCCGGGAGAGAGCGCGAACGACGTCACGGCCGAACCGAACGCGTTCGTCGGCCGGTACAGCACGATGTCCGGCGCCGGCACGAGCACTCCGCCGAAGAGCGGGGCATGCAGGGCCGTGGCGCTGGCGACGATCCATGCGGGTGATGCCGGCGCTGCTTGCGTGAGAACGAGCTGATTCAGCTGTCCGACCGTCAAGGGCCCGCTACCGACGAGGCTCGGCAATCCGGCAACTCCGGCCTTGGCGAAGCCGAGGTCGGACCAGCTCGAGATCGGAGTCGCATCGAGCCGCACATCGTCGAAGTTGACCTCGATGCCCGGCGCCGCGTTCAGATTGACCAGCCGGATGCCGAGCGGCTGACCAGCAAGCGGGTGACTCGCGCCGACTTCGAAGAGTACCGTCGAGGTCGCGAAGCCGCCTTCGCTCGGCAGCAGCGTGTTGGTGTCCGAAGCGAGCACGGTGCCACCCGCCAGCAGGTCGACTCGGTAGCCCGGGAATCCGCCGAACGCGAACTGGTTGTGCGGCGGCGTCGGATCGACGGCGATGTTTCCGACCTCGACCTCGAGCGTGTAGCGCGTGGATGTCTGCAAGGTGCTCGTCAGCGTCTGTCGCAGGCCGGCTTCGAGCGAGGCGAACTGCATCTGCTGCGCGGGGTTGTCGAGCAAGAAGACGACACCGACGTTGCTGCCATCCGGGACCGCCGCGCCGTACAAGACCGTCGTCGCCGGATTCAGCACGCCGATCGTGCGATTGCCGAAGTTGAGGCTGCCATAGCCTTGCCATCCAGGCGGCGCACTCACCGTCGAGAACGTGCCCGGGGCAATCGCTGGCAGCTCGAAGCTCGCGTTCTGAATCGCGATCGACGAGGCGAAGCACGGATCGGCCGCGAGGAGCAAGGGTGCAATCAGGATCAGAAATCGCATCGAAAACAAGGATACCCCAGTCAGCGGAAATGGGCTGGCCGCGGCCGCTTGGCGCCAATTCCGGACTGCTCGCACGGCCACGCGTTTCTACATCTCGTTCACGGGAACGCACCGCGCAGGGCGTTCGAGGCCGAGAAGCCACCCGGACCACCGGCATCGAGCACGAAGCCCTGCAGCGTGAAGAGCGCGCCGGCGGGCGCCGGCCCGAGCGTGGCGGTCACTGTCGCCTGCCCGGCGCCGGGACCGCCCGGGGTCAGCGGCAACACGACCACCGCGGGCGAGAGGCCCGCGAGCAGCAACGAGCAGCCGCCGCCGAGCGGAAGCGCGTCGACGCCGGTTCCGAACAGCAGGAAGCCGGTCGAGCCGCCGAGACCGCGCGTGAGCGTCACGCCGACGGTCGCCCCTGCCGTCGGACAGCCGCTGCCGACCAGCGTGGGGATGAAGCCGCCGCTGCCTGCGCAGCCCGCGCCGTAGAGCACGAAGCCCTGCGGACCGTCGACGATCGAAAGTGAGCCGTCGTTGCGGTTGGCGATGAACACGCGGCCGTCGCAGGGCTGGAGCGCGACGATGTTCTCGGTCGGCGGGAACCAAACGTGCGGATTCGCCAGCAACTGCCAGCTCTCTTCGAGCGCGGTCAGCTGGTAATCGACGCGCTGCACGCTGCCGTCGTTCAGGCCCTGGACGAACAGCTCGCGACCGTTGCTCGCCATGTTGCGCAGCCCGGAGACCACGGTCGAGGTCTCGATCAGATTGCCCTGGGCGAGATCGAAGGCCGAGATGCCCGCGGGATCAAGGTTGCCGACGTAATTCGCGAATGCCTGTCCGCCGACGACCTGCAGCGTGAACCAGCACTGGCCGGACAGGTCGACTTCGTACAGCTTCTGCCAGGTCGAGGTCTCGAACACCGCCAGGTTCGGCCCCGACGCACTGCAACTCGGGGCGGAGAGTCCGGTGCACAGCACGACCAGCCGTTGCCCGTCCGCGGTGAAGCGCGCGCGCGTCGGCAAGTGGTGCAGCGCCGTGATCGTATGCACGACGGTCGGACCGGCGAGGTCGACCACGTCGATCTTGTTCTCCCACATGTGCAGCACGAGCATCTGATTCGTGCCCGGTTGCGGCTCGAGCAATTCGCCGTAGGTCCACTCGTCGATCGTCCCATTGGGCAGCGGCAGTGCGGACCAACTGCCTGCGCCGAGCGGCCGGTACCACAGCGGGTTGCGCTTCTGGTTCGTCGTGTACAGCCAGCCGCCTCGCGCTTCGATGTCGACCGGATCGACCGGCGACGGGTAGGTTGCGACGACGGCCTCGAGCCCCGGGATCGAAATGTCGACGGCGCGGATCGAGTGCGCCCCACCGTTCTCGGACACGTACAGCAGTGCGCCGTCGAGGTCGAGCGCCGCAGGCTCGGAGAATCCCGACACCACGCGCACGCCCGGGCTCGGCGCGGCCGGCGCGCTCGGCGCGTTGCTCGCGGGCGGCGCGCCTGCGACTGGCAACCAGACTCCTGGCTGCGACTGCGAGGGAACGAAGCCCAAGGCGGACTGCACGCTCAGTACGAGTGGGATCAGCATGGTTCTTCCAAGCATGATCCCGTCGCGGCCTGCCGCAAGGGCCTGCTCGCTCGGGGGTCCGCCTGTCCGACCGAGCTAGAGCCCGAAGGCTCGCCCGGCGGGTCCCGCCTGCGCGTTGAAGCGCCGCGGCCGGAAGAACGAAGCGTCGAAGCCCGTGCACGCCCGATCGGTCATCAACTGTGCGAGCCCTGCCCCCACCGACGGCGCGAGCTTGAACCCGTGTCCCGAGAAGCCGGTCGCGACGTACAGGCCCGGACACTCCTCGAGAGCGCCGAGCAGCGGCTGCGCATCCGGCGTCAACGTGTACCAGGCCGCCTGCCAGCCGGCGTCGGGCGAACTCGCGTAGGCAGGCAAGCGCGTTTCGAGCAGCCCGCGAACGTCGCGCACCGTCGCCGCGTCGATCACTTCATCCAAGTGATCGGGGTCGGGCACGGCGCGATCACGCGCATAGTCGATGTAGCTCGCGCGCGTGCGACCGAGACTCGGCTCGCAACGCGTGTAGAAGCCGGCGGCGAGATCGATCAGCACCGCATGCGGAACGCGGGCACCCGCCGGCGGCTCGAGCATGCGCACGAAGATCTGCTCCGGCCGGACGACCGAGAGCGGGAGCTCGATGCCGGCCGCGTCGAAGAGCGCTTTCGACCACGGGCCGGCCGCGATCAGCACACGCGCGGCCTCGACGCGGCGCGCGCTCTTGCCCGAGCCGAACTCGAGCCCGCGCAGGCGCCCACCCTCCAGCCACAGGCGCGCGGCCGGCTCGAGCACGCGCAGCTCGACGCCGCGCGCGCTCGCCGCGGCACCCAGAGCGTTCAGCGTGGCGCGCGGATCCACGAAGGAACCATGGGCTTCCCAGCATGCGAGCGCGCCGTCCTCGATCGAGCAGCCGGGCACGAGCTCGCGCAGCCGACGGCCGTCGACGAGCTCGGCCTGCACGCCGATCGAGCGCAACATGCGCGTGTTGGCCGCGACGCGCTCGCGCCAGTCGGCCTGCGCGGCGCCCGCGATCGTCGCGACGCCGCAGCGCGTGTAGCCGATGTCGGAGCCGTAGTGCTTCTCGAAGGCCGCGTACCACGCGAGCGAGTCGCGCGCCATCTCCGCGACGGGCCGGTCGGCGTAGTGGCAGCGCAGGATCGCGCCCGAACGCCCGGAGGAGCCGGCGCCGAGCTGGCTGCGCTCGTAAAGCACGACTTCTCCGGGCCGGAAGAGTCCGCCCTGCGCCAGGTGCAGAGCACAGGACAGCCCCATCACGCCGCCGCCGACGATCGCGATGCGCGCGCTCATCCGGCAGAGGCTCGCGTCTGGGTCGGATCCGCGCAAGCCCGGGCCGAGAGTCGCCGCGGGCGCACGACCCCTCATCGGGCAGGCAAGTCGTGCACTAAGATGCCGCGCTCACGATGATCCCTCCCCGCCGCACGCGCACGATCCGCATTCGCTCGCTGGAGCTCGGCGGCCACGCTCCGATCCGCCTGCAGAGCATGGCCGCGACGCGCACCCAGGACGTCGAGGCGACGCTGCGACAGGTGCAACTGATCCAGGCCGCGGGCGCCGACCTCGTACGCATTGCCGTGGACTCCAAGGCCGACGTGGAAGCGCTGGCCCGCATCCGCGCGCGCACCGATGCGCTCCTGTCCGTGGACCTCCAGGAGAACTATCGGCTGGCCGAGCTGGTGGCGCCGCACGTCGACAAGCTGCGCTACAACCCCGGCCACCTGCACCACCACGAGAAGGACAAGTCGACCCGCGACAAGGTCGCCTGGCTCGTCGACGTGTGCGCGCGACACGGGCTGGCGCTCCGCATCGGCGTGAACGCGGGTTCGCTCGCGCCCGAGTACGAGCAGCGGCACGGCGACGACCACGTCGGAGCGCTCGTGCATTCGGCGGCCGACCACTGCGAAATCGTCGACGCGCTGGGATTCCACGACTACGTGGTGTCGATCAAGGACTCCGATCCCAAGCTCGTCGTCGACGCCAACATACGCTTCGCACAACTGCGGCCCGACGTGCCGCTGCACCTGGGCGTGACCGAGGCCGGGCTTCCGCCCGACGGGATCATCAAGACGCGCATCGCCTTCGAGCAGCTCTTGTCGCGCGGCCTGGGCGACACGCTGCGCGTTTCGTTGACGCTGCCGTTCGAGGACAAGGGCCGCGAGATCACGGTGGCCCGCGAGTTGCTCGACGACATCGAGAACGGCCGCTTCCGCTCGGTTCCGCCGAACTTCTTCGACGGACTCAACATCATCGCGTGCCCTTCCTGCTCGCGCGTCGAGAACGAGAAGTTCATCGAGCTCGCGCAGGACGTGAAGGCGCTGACGACGTATGCGGCCGCGCACAAGCTGACGATCGCGGTGATGGGCTGCCGCGTGAACGGTCCTGGAGAGACCGACGACGCCGACCTGGGCCTCTGGTGCGGGCCGAACCTCGTAAACCTGAAGCGCGGTTCCGAAGAGCTCGGAGCGTACTCGTATGACGAGATCCTCGGGCGGCTCAAGGACGAGCTGGACCGCCTGATCGCGCGGCGCGCCGCGGCCTCATCGCCCGTCTGATCGGAAGCGCCTTCAGGAAGCGCCTTCAGGCGGCTCGGTCGACACGCGACTCGCCATCGCTCGGGGGAGCGGCTGTGTGCGTAGCTCGAGCGCGCAGCGCGGTCGCGGCAGCGTTGATCACATAAAGTGCTTTCTCGCAGCCTCTTACGTGCCGCACCGGCGGACGGGCGGCACCCTCCCCCGCGGCCCCCCTATCCTGTTCCGCCCGCCACCCGTGCGCGGCTCCCACCAACCCATGCGCATCCTCCATATCGGACTCGGGCCGCTCGGCCGAAAGCTGATCCAAGACCTCTACGGCCGCGGACTAGGCGAACTCGCCGGCGCCGTGGACGTCGCCGCGGACCTGGCCGGCAAGCCCGTCTCGCGCGTCGTCGAAGGCGTGCGCTGCGCGCTGCCCGTCTTGGACTCGCTCGAGCGCTTCCGCGACTGGAAGAGCGTCGACTGCGCGATCGTGACGACGAGTTCGGCCCTCGAGACCTGCGCCCCGACCCTGCGGGCCCTGCTCGAGCGCGGCATTCCGGTCGTCAGCACCTGCGAGGAGCTGGTCTGGCCCTGGCTGCGCCAGGCTGCGCTCGCTGAACAGCTCGACCGCCTCGCGAGGCGCCGCGGCGCGCGCCTGCTCGGCACAGGCGTGAACCCGGGTTTCGTGATGGACGCTCTGCCGCTGTTCGCGACGGCCGTCTGTCGCAAGGTCGACGGCCTGCACGTGTGGCGCATCCAGGACGCGAGCACGCGCCGCGTTCCGTTCCAGCGCAAGATCGGCGTCGGCCTCAGCGAGTCAGAGTTCGTCGAACGCGTGGTCGCCGGCGGGCTCAGGCACGTCGGCTTGGGCGAGTCGCTGCACCTTCTCGCGCACCACCTCGGCTGGACCATCGACCACTGGGACGAGGAGCTGTCGATCGTGCGCGCGAAGTCGCCGCTGAAAAGCGGCCTGGGCAAGGTTGCGCGCGGTCGCGGCGCCGGCATCCGGCAGGTCGCGCACGGCTACGAGGGCGAAGTGTTGCGCATCGTGCTCGAGTTCCAAGCCTCGATCGGACAGCGCGATCCGCACGACCGCGTGCTCGTGCGCGGCGAACCCGAGCTCGACCTGCGCGTGGAAGGCGGCATCCACGGCGATGTCGCGACGAGCGCGATCGCGCTGAACGCGGCGGCGGTCCTGCCGAACGCCGCGCCCGGACTGCACACGAT
>Ga0194131_10000544_pt1 | contig 63812 bp, 80 predicted proteins | sample TA2KigO120mmetaG_FD_148631 | JGI IMG/M metagenome (GOLD analysis project Ga0194131, IMG submission 148631) | Freshwater microbial communities from Lake Tanganyika, Tanzania - TA2015053 Kigoma Offshore 120m | ecosystem: Environmental > Aquatic > Freshwater > Lake | place: Tanzania: Lake... | reverse complement strand
TGTTTTCATGACAAATCATCATAAGATATTTAACATTGAGAAACAAATTATTCAAGCATGCCAGAGGATATTAAATCAACTCTTACTTACACTCAATTTCTCAAAGAAGATCTTATGATTTTTCGCATATCTCCAAATGATGGCGTTATGCCAGATTATGAATCAGGTCAATTTCTTACCATCGGTCTTCCAATAGTAGCTGAAAATTACAAGATTGTTCGCAGAGCATATTCAATTGCTTCGCATCCTGAAAACAGAAAATATTTTGAGTTTGTAGTTAGGTGGGTTAGAAAGCCTTTGCCTGGTCGTGTTACAACCCAGTTGTTTTATGCAAGTGAAGGAGAGCAGGTATATTTGACAAAACCAACAGGAAACGCCCTAACAATTAATCAAAGATTGCCAGATGGCAGTAAAGATGAGCGAAGAATTGTCTGTATCGGCGGCGGCACTGGAATTGCACCTTTTGTGAGCTTTGCACGACATCTTCATGCAGTTGGAGACAAAAGGGAGATTGTTGTTTTACACGGCTCTAGCTATGTAGATGAATTAAGTTACAAAGGACTCTTTACTGATTTAGAAACCGAAAGCATTGACAGAGGAAAAGACAAATGGAACTTTACATATAGAGCCAGTATAAGCAGACCTGAAGAATGGTTTAACAGATCATGGAAAGGTCAGACAGGTAGAGTTGAAAGCTTCCTAAGATCAAGTAATGGGGAAATGTCGCCTTTAGAAAAACTTGTTGGAGAAAAAATTACAAAAGATAATACGATGTTTTACATTTGTGGCTGGCAGGGAACAATCGATGGTGTAATGAACTATATGGCTCCAAAGGGTTTTGTAACTATGCATGATAAACGTAAAGATGGAAGTTTTGAAGTAAAATACGAATCGTACGGTTAATCGCTAATTTTTTTGGTAATAATTCGGCTTTTCAGCCCTTTCTTATTATGAATTGCATTAAAGCTTCTTTGGAATATTCAATTCCATGTTCATCAATAGAATGCTTGCTATATTCATCGATTACCTTTGAGACATCGTCTCCTTCTGCAATAAAATCACATTCAAAACCATAATCTCTACATACGAATCTAGTCACGATTAACGAGAAAAAATTGCATTATATATCTTGTTTTATTAGTTTTCTGAACAAGAAAATAGATATGGATTAATCTTGTTCTGATGCTTTTTTTGAATTATTTACAGGTACAGAAACAATGTTTTCTACAACAGCCTTTGTCAGCTCATCAAGAATTTTGATTTTATTCTCATCAGTTTCTCCTAACATTTCTAATGCCTTCTCCAATTCTTTTCTTCTTAACGAGTCTACGCTGGCAAATACATCCTTTACTAAGGGTTCTGGTTCTAGTCGTCTCATTGTTGCATCAAGAATTGGAACTTCTTTACTAATCATTTTTTCTACAGCGCGAACTATCTCTTTCCTTGCCAGCAAATCTCTTTCCTCTGCTTCTGTAATTTGATCTCTAAACATTAGTTTAGTCCCAGGAAGCGTAGAGACACTTTCATCAACTGCTCTGGGATCTGATATATCTAAAATCATTGTACCTTTCTTTTTATTTCCAGCAACTATTCTTATTTTATCATAAGTAATTATGAAATAATCTGCTGTAGTTGCAACAAAGATTATGTCAAATTTATCAAATCCTGTTAAAACATCTTCAAATTTTATTGGTTTTCCGCCCAATATTTTAGAAAAGCCAGTAGCCCGTTCAATAGTCATGCTGCAGACATCAAACGGATAACCTTTTTTGTTAAGGGATTTGGCAACCATGGCTGCTGTTTCACCTGTGCCTATAAGCAGAACATGCTTCTTGCTATCTAGCCCAGCATAGTCTTCTGCAGTTTTAACAGCAATTTCGCCAACTGATTTTGCTATTTTACTAATTTCAGTTGAATCTCTAATACGAGTTGCAATTCGTATAGTACTATCAAATAATTTATTCAATATTCTGCCTGATACTTTAGCTAGCTTTGCACCTGAAATTGACGCTTTTATGTCATCAAGGATTTTTTCGTCCCCTACTACTATTGATTCCAAACCAGATGCTAGTCTTAACAGATGGAGATAAACGTCAGTATCCATATATACCTCAAGAATTTGGTCAAGATGGTCAAGATCATACTGTTCTAGTTGTGTCAGTGATGTCCATGTTTCTTTGACTTTATTTATTGTAAGGTTTTTTCCTTCACTTCTTCTTACATCTGGAACTTCGCCTTTTTCTAGGTTATTTACCGTAAATATTTCAACTCTGCTAGGAGTCTGAACTATTACGCATTCTGAAATTCCAGGAATTTTCTTAAAAGACTCACATGCAGCTGTTATGTCTTTGAATGCAAATTTTTCTAACTTGTGGATTGGAAGATTTTTGAAAGTAACTCTTACATCGACTATGTTAAAATCATTTTTACTCATAATATCGCCGCTTATTCCCGAAGTTTATCTCTTCCACCTTTTGCTGTACGGAACACATTCATGCCAATGTAATAGTTTTGATACAGATAATCTAATGTTTTCAAATCTTCTTCTACTCTTTGAATTTCTTGTACAGGTGCATCAGGATCGTTTCTTAATCGTTTCAGTTTTTGTTCAGTTTCCTCTCTAAGATCACTTATCCCAGATTCATAATTGGATATTCCACCTAATTCAGGACTAAGTATGTGTTCTGGTTTGTATGGTGGGGTCTGGTCTGTGGGAATTTCAACTCTTTTTGAAATTTCTTTAATATCATCTTCTGTAAGTATAGGTGTTGCAGGAACTAGATCTTTCTTATAACGGAAAAATTCCGGTTCCCCCATTTCTCGTCTAAATATTCGCTCTTGTCCGCGTTTATCAATGAGCGTCTTGTTTGCTTCTGTTGATACTACTTCTCCTGCGGCTGCTTCATATTCCTTTTCTGCCTCTGCTTCTACAGCTGCCTTTGCAGCAGCTGCCTTTGCTGCAGCCGCTTTTGCTGCAGCTTCGGCTAATTCTGCAGCTTCAGCCACTGTCAATCCTTGTTTATTTTTGGATGAATCCTGCGGCTTTTCATCAGACAATATAACTACATCATTTGGGGGTAAATTTTAAGTTTTTACGATATATATTCGGTCTAAATCAGATCCAAAAATAATTGTTTATACATTACTTTTTTACTTTTAGATTTATGGAAGATGGTAGAATTAGGTGGGTAGACAAATTCATAATTGCTGCTATAATCCAAGGTGGAATAATAACCGCAATGGCATTTATGGTAGTTGGTTTTCAAATCACTTTTACTGACGTAAACATCATGCAGTATCTTTCTCTTTCATTTGAGGGACCTGCTAAATGGTTTTTTATTGGAATAATATTTTATTTGATTATAGTTGTAGCAATAGCTGTAACCGCACTATTCTATAATCATCTTGAAATCAATTTACAACAAAAATTTTCAGGAGGTTTGAAGGTTCTTGCTTGGATTCACCTAATAGGAATGAATGTAGGAGGTGCGGGAGCAATGCTGTATATGATATTTGCAGGTTTGGCTGGCTCTGGTGTACTATCATTATTTACTGAAGGCACGTTGGGAACGCAAGATCCTACAGTGATGGATTCTTTTATAGAACCAATAGGCGCATTTGTTGGTCTTCTTGGCATAGGAGTAATATGTGGAGGATTAAGTTTCATAATTGCGTATAAACAGAACAAATAGGTCTAGATCAATTCAAAATCATTTAATGACTTGAAAACAAGACACTGTTATTGACCAAATTTGACGTAGCAATAATTGGGGGTGGAATACTTGGTACAACCATCTCATACTGGATTTCCGTATTATACGATTTGAAAATTTGTGTTATCGAAAAAGAACAAGATGTTGCAATGCACGCAAGCAGTCGTAATACAGGTGTGGTTCATTCTCCATTTTACCTCAATCCAGATACAAAGAAGGTTTTAGCAAAATCTGCTATTCTGTCATATGAAATGTGGAAAAAACTTGCTGAAAACAGAAATATCATATGGAAAAATACAGGCGTTTTTGAAATCGGTTTTGATGAAAAACAACACAAAAGCCTTGAAGAATATATGAAATGGGGAAAAAGAAACGGAATTCCAGACGGTGATCTAGAACTATTAGAAAGCAAGGATATATCAAAAAAAGAACCTAACGTACAGTGTTATTCTGGAATTTATTGCAAAAGAGAAGTATCAACAGATTTTGGATTGTTTACAAAAGAATTAAAAAAAGAGTCTGAAAGAAATGGCACAAAATTTCTTTTTGGAAAAAATGTGAGCACTATTGAAAAAAACAACGACTGTATAATACAATTTGATGATTCTCAAATCTCTTCCAAAATACTAATCAATTGTGCAGGAGGAAACTCACTTGATATTGCACAAAAGTGTGGCTTGGCAACAGACTATTCTGATCTACATTTTCGTGGGGAATACTGGATTGCTGATGAGAAATACAGCGACTTGGTTAACACAACGATTTACACTGTAGCAGAGTTTAAGGGATATCCATTTCTTGATCCACACTGGATAAAGAAGGCAAATGACCAATCTGAGATTGGTCCTAACGCAGTACCGGTCCCAAGCCCAGAAACTTATTCAGGATATTTGGACAATGTTACAACATCATTATCAAAATTAAAGGAAATAGTAACTGGAAATGCCTTAAAACTATTGGCAGATCCTGAATTTTTATCTCTAGTATCAAAAGAATGGCTAAGCTCGATTTCAAAAACAGCCATGATTAAGCGTGTGCAAAAATTTATCCCTAAAATTCGCCCAGAACATTTTTCAAGACGTGGCATAGCTGGCATACGTTCTCCTGTTATAACGCCAAAAGGAAAATTCTTGACAGATGTAATGGAACTAGAAGACAAAAATTCCTATCATATCATAAACTATAACTCGCCTGGTGCTACTGGTGCTCCAGCTTACTCTGCAATTATTGTAAAAAAATTGCAAGAAAGAGGATTTTTAGATTACACGATAAAACCAAAGAAATCAATTTGGAATTTTGATGAAATTACTATTTAAGCAAATTTTCAAACATCATTAATATGGATTAAAACTAAGAACCAATTACAAATTAAATTGACTACAGGCTCGAAAAAGGCAGTTTATGCAGCATTATTTGGCAACCTTGATACAGATAAAATTGTAGTAACCGACTTAATTGAACAAAAGGTAATGAAGGTAATACCTTATACTAACAAAGATCATATTTTTGTAGAAATTACACGATCTTAAAAGAGATAACATGCTACCAAATTATTGCTCAGTTAAAGAAAAAGAAAAAGCGTGTGTAAATCCACCGGAATTTATCATTTCCGTAGGTGCAGAAAATGATGAATACATGTTAGGAGTAACATGTCAAAAACACAAAGACATCATATCTAAAAAATTGAATGTTCTTCAAAACGAAAACAAAATTCCAAAAGGCAAAATCAAATTTGCCAGCATAAAAGCAGTTGGCACTGAATGCATACGCTCAGATCCAGACACACTAATTCAGCTGTAAATTAATTGATTTATTTTATATAAAACAGAGTGATAATGATGCTTAAACAAATTTTGGAGGATATACTCAAGATAGATGATATCTTATTTGTAGTAAAAAATCAAGGTGCAGTAAGTGAGATAAAAAATAATTTCCTACCAATTAGGCAAAAAGATAACTGGATAACAATAGGCGATGATAAAGGCCCATGCCATATGCACATTAACGCTGATAATATCTCAAAAGCAAAGTTTGTCATAGAAGAAAAAATAGAAAGAACAAGCTATAGTGTAATGTTTTTTGATAAAAACAACGAACGTGTGTTGGCTGCATTTTTTACAAAAATGTATGATGAAAACAAAAACTTGAATCAAAAAAGAAAAGCGCTATTTGATAATTTATTTAAAAAGTATGGCGAACAAGAAACGATAATGACAAACTAATTATTTACAGAATAAAGCGGCTTTTTCCCATTCATTCTTAGTTTTAGATTTATTACGGTAATTTCGGCCATCTTTTTTCTTGTTTCAGCAGTTGAGCTTCCAATATGGGGAGATAAAACTACGTTTTGCATTTTTGTTAACGGATTATTCAAGCCGATAGGTTCATTTTTAAAAACATCAAGTGCAGCTCCTGCAATAATTCTCTTTTTTAACGCATAGATCAAATCATCTTCTTTTATTATTTTTCCACGCGCCGTATTGATAATAAACGAAGTTTTTTTCATTTTCTTAAATAATTGCATATCAACTAACTCATGTGTTTCTTTTGTATATGGAACATGAATTGAAACAATATCGCTTTTTTTAAACAACTGATCAGATGTGACATATTTTACATCTAGAGATTTTTCAGTATTTTTTGCTAGTCTGTGTCTGTTGTAATAAATTATATTCATTCCAAACGCTTTAACACGTTTTGCCACAGCAACGCCTATTCTTCCAAAACCCAAAATTCCAAGAGTTTTCCCAGATAAATCGCTGCCAACATAGTCATATGCGCCGTAAATCTGTGTCCATCTTCCTTTCCGAATTATTTTGTCTCCCTCTGTTACTCGACGCAATAAATCAAGAATCAATGCAAGGCAAAGGTCTGCAGTAGCGTCAGTTAACACCTCAGGCGTATATCCTATACTGATGCCTTGTCTTTTTGCATACTTTACATCTATATGATCATATCCAACGCTGTAGGTGCTTATTGCCTTAAGCTTCTTTGCGGCAGATAACACATCTTTATCGATGTTATCATAGGGAAAGCAAATCAACCCATCTTTGTTTTTGATTTTTTTGAGCAAAGTTTTTTTTGGTATTGGAATTTTTCCTTGATGAATTTCAAGATCATAATTTTTTTTCAAATCCATGAGTGCAAAATCATGCAATTTGCGGGTAAGCAAAACTTTTTTTTTCATAACACCACACTAAATTTTGGAAACTACTCTTAAAACCATTTATAATATTTTGTTATATGACATGTAATGGGTTCAAAACACATCTCAGATGAGGAATTTGCCATCTGTGTAGAGTGTGGAAACGCAATTGAAAAGTGTGTATGTGTATGCCCATACTGTGGCGAACGAGACAAATGTGAATGTGCATTATTTGATGCAGCTACAGGCGGTTAGATTTTTTTAAAACCACATTATTAATATCTAGTAATAGGCGACCATTCGTGTGGTAAATGTTGATATTAGTTGGCAGATCGGTGGCCCACAAGGTAGTGGAGTAGAAACAGCAGCAAATATTTTTTCACGTGTATGTGCAAGAGCGGGTTACCAAGTTTTTGGAAAAAGGGAGTTTTACTCAAACATAAAAGGTGAACATAGCTATTTTACAGTAAGAGTATCTGATAAGAAAATTCATTCTAATGTTAACGATGTAACAATGATGGTTGCATTTGACGCAGAGACAATTTTCAGGCACGCAGATGAGATAGTTTCTGGTGGAGCAATCATTTATGATTCAGATATGGAAAATATTGAAACAAAAGATGTTCATGCCCTAGACTCATATTTTAAATCACGACTTCACAAATACCTTGACACTAAAAAGAAAAGCTATACAGTTTCAGGACTTTTAGATTCGGTAAAAGAAAACAGTGTAAATCTATACCCTGTATCATTTCGGGGAATACTTGAGGGTCTAGCTCAAGATACCAACAATCCCAAACTAAAAGGCATGATTAGGATGTTTAACGTATTAGGTGTTTCACTTTCTCTTGGATTATTACACGTATCATCAAAGCATCTCTTTGAATCAATTCAGTTGATTTTTGGGAAAAAACAAAAAATTGCTGAAATCAATAAGCAACTAGCAAATTATGCATACAACTATGCAACCGCAAAATTTCCCAACTTCAAATACTCGCTTGCTGAAATCAAAAAACAATCTGATACTATACTGGCGCAAGGTCATCAAGGAACCGCATTGGGAAAAATGGTGTGTGGATGTAGATTTCAAGCCTACTATCCAATTACGCCAGCATCAGATGAAAGTGTATTTTTGGAATCACACGAAATTTTAGAAATAAACGAAGATAGGCCTGGTTCTACTGTTGTCATACAAACAGAAGATGAAATTTCAGCTATTGGCATGACTATAGGCAGCGCATTAACTGGCACTCGTTCAGCTACAAGCACATCAGGACCTGGATTTTCCTTGATGGCTGAAGCCTTGGGATGGGCTGGGATAAACGAGGTGCCAATAGTAATAACACTATATCAAAGAAGTGGACCATCTACGGGTCTTCCCACTAGACATGGTCAAGAAGATCTCATGTTTGCAGTAAATGCAGGACATGGAGAATTTCCAAAAATTGTTTATGCATCAGGAGATATTGAGGAAAGTTTCTATGATACAGGAAAATGTTTCAATTTTTCAGACATCTTTCAAGTTCCAGTCATACATATGATGGACAAATTTCTTGCAAGCTCTGTTGTTACATGTAATAGACTAGATCCAACAAGGATCAAAATTGAACGAGGTAAGTTGCTTGATAAAATAGACACAAATGATTACAAAAGATTTGCCTCATCAGAAGACGGCATCTCGCCACGCTCAAAACTTGGACTAGAAAACGGAATATTTTGGAATACAGGCGATGAAAGTGACGAGTTTGGCCACATAACAGAGGATCCCGTAGTCCGTCAACAGATGATGGATAAAAGACTCTCTAGATTTTTACAAATTCTCAAAGACATTCCAAAAGACGATCAAATAGTATCTAATGGTACAGCAGAATATACTATTGTAAGTTGGGGCTCCACTAAAGGACCAATCCTTGATGCCTTGGAGATGCTAAAAAAAGAAAACATCAATGTTGGATTTCTCCAGATAAAACTACTTCATCCATTCCCAACAGAACTTGTTAAATCATTTTTGAAAAATGCTACAACAATAATAGATATTGAAGCCAATGCAACAGGCCAGCTTGGTTTATTATTAAAACAGAATTTGGGAAGAGACATAGATCATTATATTTTGAAATATACTGGACGAGCTATGACTTGTACCGAAATATATGATTCAATAAAAAAAATCCTAGCAAACAAAGAACAAAAAAAGGTGATCTTGACACATGGTGCTTAAACTTTCAGATTACAAGACAGACGTTCACAATGACTGGTGCCCAGGATGTGGCGATTTTGGTATAGTAAACGCAATCCAGATGGCGCTTGCAGAAATGAATATTCCAAAACACAAGGCTGCTATATTTTCTGGAATAGGTTGTTCTGGAAAGACATCACACTTTATCAACACATATGGAATTCACACCTTACATGGACGTGTCTTGACATTTGCACAAGGTGCAAAAATAGCAAATCCTGAGATGACAATAGTAGCTGTAGGTGGAGATGGCGATGGATTAGGAATTGGAGCAGGACATTTTGTTGCAGCAGGACGACGAGATGTAGACTTGACATACATAATTTTTGATAATGGTGTTTATGGCCTGACTAAAGGACAAGCATCACCTACTTTAAGATTAGGTGAAAAAACTAAATCACTTCCAGTACCAAACACTAACTATAATGTAAATCCAATTGGATTGGCAGTAGCAAGCGGTTTTACATTTGTTGCAAGGGGGTACTCGTATGACGTACGACATCTAAAGGATCTGATAATTGCAGCAATCAATCACAAAGGTCTTGCATTTTTAGATGTTCTTCAACCATGTCCAACATATAATGACATTAACACAAGAGATTGGTATGCAGGAACAGAGCCAACAGATGATGCAGCCATACAAACTCACGCCAGATTGTACAAGCTTGAAGACACAGGTTACGATCCAGTTGTTCATTATAGCGAAGAAGCCGAACTAAATGAAAAATTAAGTCAGGCATTAATCAAGTCACTTGAATGGGGAAACAAGATCCCACTTGGCATATTTTACAAAAATGAAATAATTACAGAATATGGAGGAAGACTTGCAGACAAAATACCAAACTATCTTGAGAATCCTCCTGCAATACAGAAAATATCTTCTAATGGAAAACCAATCACCGACATATCGAAATTATTGGATTCATTACAAGTCTAAAGACGCTGAATCTGTCAAAATAGCATATGAATTATTAGCAGCTTGATCGAATACTAGCGTTATAATTGAATATTGCAGAAGTAAACAAGATTTTTCGTAAATCCATCATAAAGGGATATTTTGAGCCCGAGATGCTAAATCTTGATTTTAAAAAATCAAACGTCAAGCATCCTACAATACAAGACGATGGCCTAATGCAGTCTCGTCTTTTGCATGTATTTTTTGATGTTGATACTGGTTGTGATTATCCTGACGGTGATGAATGGTTTATTGTTGACATGCTTTTCCCATACAACATAAAAATACCTGACAACATAAAAGGTCCTGATTATTTTACAACCATTTCAGTAGAAAACGGAAAAAATTTTTGGCATCACCGTGAACTTATAAGATACAAGTATGGAAAATCAAAAAAACTCAAAGAATCACTAGAATTTTTAGAAACAAAATACAAAGAACTTCATTCATTAGTTGAGCCATTGGAAAAGGATCTTAAATAATTAATTTCCAATCACTACCTGTAAAGACAAATTTTTTATCATTAACAAATGCCGTGTTTAATCTCCATCTAGCAGCATTTGCATCAAATTTGTAAATTATCTCTGTAACATCAGTAGGTAATTTTGTTGGATCTAGATGATATGGAATAAGTTCTAAAACAAAGTCGATCTTTTCTATTGAGTTATTGAACCAGTCACGATCATCTGAATCTGCTACGAATCTAATTGTTGGCGTACTTGAAAAACCCAAGTCAATTTTTAACGCATTTTTTTGTCCTCTTCTCCTTTTCATTTCTTTGAGTATTGCTTTTACCTTATCCCATCTTCTAAACTCAAACCACTTGAAAAACTCATCATTAAATGCAAATGGAATATCAATGTTTAACACACTAACAAAATCAGAATCAAAACTTTCTAGCTCTGTTTGTTTTACCTGAAACCTTCCATTAAATATTCCATATACTACTTCTATCTCCCAAGGCGAAATTCCGTAATAGCTTAGCTGAGCTACTGGCTCTTGGCTCATCATATAAAAAACTAGAAAATTCTAATTAAGTCTTCTAATTGGTTCGTTAATTTTTTTGTCCTAAATTGTGTTAAGATATTTCCACAGATAAAATACCCCGACAGTTGCTATCACAAAAACCATCGGTTTCCATGCAAAAACAGGTATGTTTGGAGTTGCCAGCTTGATTTTGTAATTATCAAAGACAGTATGAACATATTTTTTGAATTTATTATTCCAAATTTTATAGTCAATTTGATGTCTTCTTAAAAGCGACTCTATTTCATATATCACAGGAGTACGTTGCGAAAATAGATGTTGCAGATAGTCTCTTGACACTTCAACTTCTGCCTGTATTGCAACCCAGCCTTTTTTCATATCAAGTAGTCTAACATGCATCTCCCATGGCTTTTTTAGCTTTAAAGAAAGACCGTTGCCTATCTGAAAAGGCATCTTGTGTTCAAATTTAACCTTGGTAAATCCTTCGTTTGAAAAAATTCTCAATAACTCGTCTACATTCTTTTTTACTACAATTGTAAGCTGCTCAACACCATTTTTACCATCAAAGTGAATTTTTCCTTTAATACCATCAAGAAATGATATTGTTTTTGGATATCTTGTTAGATATTCTACCATTAGTTTGGCCTCAAAGAGACCAATATTTAAATCAGCTTTGCCTTAAACTAAACAAATCACTGTCAAAGAATTTTTGCTGATCTTAGTTTACTTGGATTTTGTTAGACCTCGAATGTAAACGCACTGATCATGTGATATTGCCATTTCATTTTTACTTATTTTTCTGTCCGTTATTTTTGCACCAGAATTTTTAATTATTGCAAAAGGCTGCGATTCTGAACCTTCTCCCATTTTGTGATTTGCAATAGATGCCAGATTATCTGCAACTGCTTGAAATGTAACCTTTAATGTATTTCCCTCTAGATCTTTTTCAGCTCTTCTGTCACTAACTGGCTCAATGCCTGCACATGCAATTGCTACTCCAATAGTGCCAACACGTGATGGCATTAACCTGCTATCAATAATTATGACACCAACGTGGATAGAAAATTCTAGGAAAAACTTTCGTCTTAGCTGTTCTGCAATTAAATAAGGTTCATTTGGATAAAGAACCACTTTTCCTTTTTTAACATTTGACTTGTCGATTCCTGCATTTGGGGCTAAAATATTGTCAGCAGACGTGATAACAAAGCCAGCAACTCCTCCAAAAATTGTATCTGACTCTCTTAGAATTATCTCTACTATTTTTGGTTCCATATGAAATTTTTTCGCAAGAGACACTGCCTTTTTTGAAACTGTAATATTTTGAGAACTAAGCAGTCTTCCTTGTGAATTTGAGATGTATTTGCTTGAAATTACTATAATATCACCATTTTCAATCGTAATTTTGCTCTCATTTACACATCTTAGAATAGTATTAAAAAGATCAAATCTTCCTTCTTCTTTTCTTGCTTTTATTGGAAGTACCACTAAGGACATATTCTCGCTAGAATCATTCTTGTTTTTTATCCTTCTGAAAAGCTTTTAATCCGTAAAACAAGCTTTTGCGTGCATGAATATCACTGAAAAAATACTTGCACGTGCATCAGGAAAGAACAGCGTTTCACCAGACGATGTTGTATTTGCAAATGTGGACAAGGCAATGATACACGATGTTTCAGGACCAGGAGTCATAAAGGTATTTGAAAAATTATCAAAACAAGGAATTTCTGTAGATAAACTCTGGGATCCATCAAAGGTTTGGGTTGCAGAGGATCATTTTGTTCCTTCAGCAGACAAGATTTCTGCAGAAAACATTGTACAACTATCAAAATTTACAAAAAAATATGGAATTGAAAAACATTTCAAATATGGTATGGGACAATATGGCATATGTCATACATTGTCTCATGAAGAAGCAATGGTTTTGCCAGGCGAGGTCTATGTTGGCGGCGATTCACACACAAACACTACAGGCGCATTAGGTGCATTTGCATGTGGGTTGGGGCACACAGATGTGGCATATGTTTTACTTAATGGAAAAATCTGGTTCAAAGTTCCTGAGACTTATTACTTTAAGCTCAATGGCAAACTTTCAGGACACGTTATGGCAAAGGACTTCATTTTACGTATAATTGGTGATATCGGTACAGATGGTTGTGCATATAGAGCAATGCAGTTTGGTGGTACTGGAATCAATGAAATGTCAGTAGAGGAACGTCTTACACTAACCAACATGACTACTGAAGCTGGAGCAAAAAATGGAATAATTCAACCTGATAAGAAAATTTTTGATTATCTTGGAGAACGCGGTGCCAAAAACTTTACTCCAGTATATGATGATGCAGGTAGTGAATACACCAAGATTTTTGAATACGAAGCATCTGAACTAGAACCACTAGTCGCAAAACCATATTCACCAGAAAATGTTGCTGCTGCAAGAGACATATCATCAATCGAACTTGATAAGGCATACATTGGTTCATGTACTGGAGCAAAGCTTGAAGACTTGCGCGCAGTTGCAAAAATACTCAAGGGCAGAAAAGTAAAGATAAGAACAGAAATTTTACCAGCCGCAATCTCAATCTATAAAAAAGCACTGGACGAGGGACTTGTGAGCATATTTCTTGATGCCGGAGTAACTATAGGTCCACCAACTTGTGGAGCGTGTTGTGGTGCTCATATGGGCGTATTAGCAAAAGATGAGATCTGTGTAAGTACTACTAACAGAAACTTTCCTGGAAGAATGGGACATGTTGAATCACAAACATATCTTGCATCTCCTTTAGTTGCAGCTGCATCTGCAGTAACTGGAAAAATCACGGATCCGAGGGATTTGAATTGAAGGGTAATGCAATAAAATACGATAAAGACAATATTGATACCGATGTAATTCTTCCAGGCACATATCTTAAGCTTCATGATTATGATGAGCTTGCAAAACATGCAATGGAGGGAATTGATCCTGATTTTCATTCCAAAGTAAAGGATGGCGATTTTATTGTAGCTGGAAAAAACTTTGGATGTGGCTCATCAAGGGAACATGCACCAATTGCATTATCCCACTCTGGAATCAAGGCTGTTTTGGCACTTTCATTTGCAAGAATTTTTTATAGAAATGCAGTTGATGGCGCTTTTCTCTTACCAATTGAAATTGGTGAAGATGCCTACAAAAACATCTCAAATGGGGACCAGCTTGAAATAAACACTGAAAAAAATACAATAAAGAATTTGACAAAAAACAAGGAATACCAGATGAAACCGTTCTCTGAATTGATTGGAAAAATCATTGCAGCTGGCGGATTATTCAAATACAAACCGTAATCTAAAATGCCACAAACACTGTTTGAAAAGATCTGGGATTCCCACGTTGTAGTGGAAAAAGTTGATGGTCCATCAATAATCTATATTGATCGTCATCTAGTTCACGAAGTTACCTCCCCTCAAGCATTTGAAGAGCTTCGAGTAAACAAAAGGCGAGTGAGACGACCTGACCTTACAATTGCTACAATGGATCACAACGTTCCAACAAGCGATCGCTCCTTGCCAATAGTGGATCAAATATCTGAAATTCAGATAAAAACTCTGGAAAAAAACTGCAAAGACTTTGGAATACAGCTATTTGATATTAAGAGTCCATATCAAGGAATAGTCCATGTTATTGGACCTCAACTTGGAATAACACTTCCAAGCACTACTATAGTATGTGGAGATAGTCATACATCAACCCATGGAGCATTTGGTGCACTTGCCTTTGGAATAGGAACAAGTGAGGTGGAACATGTTTTAGCAACACAAACAATACGGATGGAAAAACCAAAACCATTTGAAATTAAGGTAGTTGGAAAAAGAAAAAATCCACACGCTATTACTGCAAAAGACATCATACTTTCAATAATCAGACACATAGGTACCAGTGGCGGTACTGGTACTGTAATAGAATATCGTGGCGAAGCTATTTCTGATTTAACCATGGAACAAAGAATGACAATCTGTAACATGTCCATTGAGGCAGGAGCTAGGGCAGGACTTGTCGCACCTGATGAAAAAACATTTGATTATCTTAGGGGGCGAAAATTTACTCCAAAAAACTATGATACCTTGGTAAGCCAGTGGCAAGAAACACTTTACACTGATTCAAACGCTTCTTTTGCAAAGAGCTTTACAATTGATGTAAGTAATATTGCACCACAAGTAAGCTGGGGAACAAATCCTGCCATGGTATGTGATGTTACTGAATCTGTACCGTTTCCTGAAGAGTATGCGAAAGGAAATGAGGATCAAAAGAAAGCAGCAGAAAAGGCATTACAATACATGAATCTCAAAGCTGGCACTAAAATGACTGAGATTGAAATTGACCGCGTCTTTATTGGCTCTTGCACAAATTCACGAATCGAAGATCTAATCGAAGCCTCAAAGGTGATAAAAGGAAAAAACGTTTCCTCAAAGATTCGTGCAATGGTAGTACCAGGATCACAAATGGTAAAAAAACAAGCCGAAGAAATGAGTCTTGATAAAATTTTCAAAGACGCAAACTTTGAGTGGCGTGAATCGGGATGTAGCATGTGTCTTGGAATGAACCCTGACATTTTAGCGCCAGGTGAGCGATGTGCAAGCACATCAAATAGAAACTTTGAGGGAAGACAAGGCACAGGTGGTCGTACACATCTAGTAAGTCCAGTTATGGCAGCTGCTGCTGCAATCAAGGGACACTTTGTTGATGTTCGCGAGATGGATTTGAACTAATGGAGCCTTTTAGAAAAATCAAAAGCATTGTTACGCCATTTGACAAGGTAAATGTAGACACAGATCAGATTGTACCAAAACAATTCTTGAAATTAATTCATAAAACAGGCTTTGGCAAATTTCTATTCTATAACTGGAGATTTGATAACAATGGAAATCAGATTCCAAGTTTTATCTTAAATGATCCAAAATACAAAAACTCTAAAATTTTAATTACAAGAGATAACTTTGGCTGCGGTTCATCAAGGGAACATGCAGTATGGGCACTAAAAGACTATGGATTTTTTGTAATCATTGCTCCATCATTTGCTGATATTTTTTATAGCAACTGTTTCAAAAACGGTCTTTTACCAATAAAACTTGATTCAAAAACTGTAGATAGTTTATTCCAGACACACCATGAAATTGAAGTGGATTTAGAAGCTCAAAAAATTATAACACCGATAGAAACAATCTCATTTGAGATTGACGAACACAGAAAACAGATCCTTCTAAAAGGATTGGATGATATAGCAATGACACTAGAATACGAAGCTGAAATTTCTGACTATGAAAAACAAGCTACGATCCCATCTCTTTTATGATCTGCTTGACAAAAGATTCATTTCGTTCTACGATAACTGGTGATTCTATATCAAACCAATATTTTTTGCCAACATCAAAGGAACTTATTTTGTCATTTTTTGATAATTTTTGAAGCACATCATAAGATAAATTATTAGTTTTGTTGGTTCTTATCTTACTTAGTATCTTTACATCCAAAATGTAAATGCCAAGACACTCTGACATTTGCAGATTGATTATGGGCTTTTCTTTAAACTCTTTTATGATTCCATCTTTTACTATCGCAAAGCCAGTTTCTTCTTTTCGTGTATTTCTTGTTGCAATACAAGCAAGGCTCTTTTTTTCCCTGAACTTTTGAAGCATTTTTTTAAGATCAACGGCACATAGATTATCCACAAACCATAGCAAAAATTCGCCTGTACCTCCTAGTTTTTTTGAAACATGGACAAGATCTCCTGCAGTTCCACTTTGAGAGTCTTGAACAAAAGTAATCTTTTTTCTAAAGGTAATATTTTCAAGATAGTTTTGTATTTGTCCTCCAAGGCCCATAAAATCAGAAACTATGAGAATTTCATCTATGAACTTGAATGAACCTATGTAATCTATGATATAGTGAATCAAAGGCTTGCCATTTATTGGAATCATAGCCTTTGGGAAAAAATCTGTGTAGGGCTTTCCCCTTGTACCCTTGCCGCCTGCTAAAATTACCGCTTTCACGTTCTAACGATATGATTTCTGCTTTCTTCTTCTTGCCCCAGGTCCACCAAATTTCTTTGGTTCCTTTCTTCTTGCATCGCCACTTATGAGATATCTGTCAAATTCGTTAATTCTTTTTTTAATATCTTCTCTTACAGACTTTGAAAGTGGATGATCCTTTGGCTCTTTTCTTGATTTTGTAAAACCTATGAGCGCTCTAGCTATTGCTGTAGCTGCAGCACTAGATTGCCCCATAAAACCTCCTCCCTTGACTCTAACAGAAATATCCACCTTGTTTCTTACATCGCCAGAAACTTCAAGTGGAGATAAAATAACCTCTCTTGCTGTCTCTTGCTGAACCATCTCTACAGGTACGTTGTTAACTCTGACCTTTCCAGTTCCTTTGGAAATAAACACATGAGCTCTTGCAGTTTTTCTTGTAGCAAAGTAAATTTCTGTTTTTGTAGTCATCTAGCCCATCCTACGCTTTGGCCAAGCTCTGTCATCGTAGTATAATTTGATACTGATTTTCTTATTTTTGCATCATCAAATTGAATTTTATCAAGACCTTTTAGCTCGCTTGGAACGCCAATATGTGCGCGAAGGCGTTTGAATGCAGACTGTCCACTTGATTTTTTACGCGGGAGCATTCCTCTTACCATTTTGCTAATTATGGTGTCTGGCCTTCGTGGGTGAAATGGACCAAACTTTGGATTTATGATACTTGAAATCTCTAGAAACTTTTTATATTCCTCCATTATGCTTCGTTTATTGCCACTAATCATAATATTTTCACTGTTTACAATAGATACTCTGTTACCATCAAGCAATAGTTTTGCAACATGTGAGCTTAGTCTTCCTGCAATGAGATTTGTGCCATCCACTACAATGGTCTTAACAGTTTTTTGCTGACTCTGTTTTTCTTTAGCCAAGGACTTTTACTCCCTTTCCTGTTGGAAATTTTTCGATAATTTCTTTATAGCTGATAATTTTTCCACCAGCTTCTGTGATTTTTTTTGCTGCAGTATTTGATATTGAAAACGAAGACACGGTTATTTTATGAGAAATGGTTCCCATGCCAAGAACTTTGCCAGGATGAAATATCACATCGCCTTCTTTTGTAAACTCGTTAATCTTATTCACATTAATTGTACGTCGTATAGATGAAGGCTTCAAAGCAAGCTCGGCCATCTTTGACCAAATAGGCGCATCGTTTTTTGTTGATGCATGTTTAAGATCTCGTGCCATGTGTAAAACTATTGGATTAGTCATTTGGATAATGGCTTTTTTAAACCCAAATATAATATGTTATGCTTATTTGAGTTCGGCTAAAAGTATCTTGAAATCTTCAAGACGATTTGATAATTCGTTTACTCCATCAACAAGTATATGTTCTGGAGACAGGGCTCCAGTAGTTTCAACTGTTAAAACATGTTCATCTTCTTTTTCAGTTGGAGTAAGTGTAGCTATGTTTGATGCATTCCACTTTGCATGCTCGATTCCACGACCCAACCTTGCATAAGCTTCGATTTTGATTTTCTGACCTGGAGCAATCTGAACTATTGGTATCTTATCAGATACTGGCTTTACAGTATTATCTTCTGAAGTAATCTCGCCTGACATTACGGTTCTTGTTGTATCTGTATCTCCAGAATCAATCATTAACATTACTCTACAATTTGAACAACCTGTTTCACTATGACACTCACACTTTGATGGCTCTACAAATCTTGAAAGATCTGTCTTTAATGGAATCATGCCTAATCTGTGGGCAACCCCCTCATCTGCCAATACGGAAGAATTTTCGATAATGTCTACTGTGTCAATCGCAAACACAGGTACTCCGTTTAAGCAAATTCGCCTTAAAGCATTTGCATACTGTAGCGGTATGTTTTTCAGCTTGACAGATATTCGTTGCTTATCTTGACTTAGTACTTCCAAAGAATACAATATTTATGAAAAGCTCCAAAGTCCAAATAAAAATCTAGCGAGATGTAGTTCTGTTTTGGACTCGGGGTTTGAGTAGATGATCTTCTTTTTGTTCAATTTCGGGGTTTGGCAGTTATGGAATCAAGAAAAAATAATTCAAACAATTTGGATTATTATTGCTTTCTGTATTCTTCCATTCGCAATTTTATTCATTATTGGCACATCTGTTACGCAAGAACAATTAATGAATATAGATACAGTTCTATTAGGACGGCTAGGATTAGAAGGATTAATCGTAATAATCATTTTAATCACCTTTATACTTCCAGTTTCTATTGAAGATAGGAAAAAACACTAAACTGTTTATTTTTTCCGTGTTATTCGTTATTGGAGCATATTCAGCAATTCAAGGTGCTGACAAAATACTTAGACCAAAATAGGTTCAGAAGTTTAATCAAACTTGCATCTAAATACAGGATGTTGAACACAAAGCAATAATACTAAAGTAGGAGAGGGTTTCTACACAATATCCATATGTCGTGCATTAATTCATTCCTTGAATTTGAGGATGTAGTTATACCGAGAGGTATGCCAGATTTACCCTTTAATGACGAATCTATATGGTTAACTTCTAAACTAAAACTGACATCTTCTTTAACAGGATTTTCTTTTTCAGATGGTAATGATAGACAAGAGATCTGGAAAATCTTATTTGGTGATAAACCTATGCCATCAACGGTTGAAGATGCTGTAGAGTCCAATTTTGGCATTCTCGATAATGAGATCAAGGAAAACATTGCTGAACCCGATTTTGAAAGTCTTTTCAAAGACAGAACATCATATAATGACGACAAATAACACTATCAAATTCTATATAGACACTAATGTTCTTGTATATTATTTAAAATCAAAATATTTTCCTGCTCTTTCTAAGACGGCAAAACTATTTTTACAAAAAATTGAAAAAGGAAATTATATAGGAACTATTTCAGCCTTGACCATTGCTGAATTAATTAAAAGTTTACGTGAAATAATGGTGAAATATGAAAAAATTATCAAACCAAGCGACTAGGATATAGAAACAACAAAAGCCATAAGTGCAATCTACGGAATAAACAACATAGAAATAATAAATGATTTTAAAAAATCTGGAGATGTTTTTTTAACGGTACAAGAATTGGCTGATGAAGGATTGAGAATCTTGAAGACTTACTCTGGCAAAGTAGATCAAAAAGGCATTCATGACGGAATATTTATGAAATAGAAAGAAAAGGCATACTCCGTTCAAGGATGATAATTTCACGAATTGCTTCACTAAATCAACAGCCATCAGGAAATGTGAATGCCTCATTCAAATCAACCAATAGCGTCGATATAATTCCATTTAAAGAAATATGTGGCAAGGCATCAAATGTCAGATATTCACAAGGTGATTTGAATAATTCAATTATAGAAAAAGATATTCCGTTTAAGATTAAAAATGAAGATTGGAATGCTTATAAATTATCAACTGGTAAAGAATTACGAATTAAACAGGCTTTAGTCCAAGTTTCTCAAACTGACAAATTTGATGAAAAAGGAGAGCCAATTTTTGTTATTAACACACAATCATTATTCAAGATATTGTGATAGAAAAATATGGTAGAAGTTGAATACAAACCAATTAAAAAAATAATAGTTCACGAATTTATAAAATACGATCTTAAACAGTTTATAGAACTAAAATCTAGTCCTCCTCAACCAGTACGCTGGATAGATGGCATAGTTTTCCAAATCCTTCATTACGGTAATTCGCCAAAACTAACTGATGATGAAATAGAAGGAATAGTGCATTGGGCAGCTGTTGAATTTGCAGAAATGTCAGAATACAAACCAGCATTACCCACTAGCATTTCCACTATAACAATACCTGTTATTGATAATTCATCTAATACAGCAGTATCTGATGTAATAAGATGGATAAAAAAACAACCTCAATGGAAAAACTAAGATAATTGACAAACCCCGAATTTGAACAACGAGAACTTTTCATTCACAAACCCCACTTGTTGAACAGAACTCGAGATGTGATGCATAAATAAATACAAAAGTTTCTTACCTATCCTGACTAGTTATGACAGATAAGGTATCAGTTGTCAGATATTCGTTTGAAGGCGAGAAATTTGAGATCTTAGTAAAGCCTGATCCTGCCTTAGAATACAAACTTGGAAAAAGAAAGGACTTGTCATCTGTTCTGGTTTCAGATGAAGTTTACTCTGATTCAAGTAAAGGCACACGCGCCTCAACAGAAAAACTACTAAAGGCATTCAAAACACAAGACATTACTGCAATCATGGAGCGAATTCTTCAAAAAGGTGAACTAAACCTGACAACTGAACAACGACGCAAGATGATTTCTGAAAAAAGAAAACAGATAGTTGAATTTATTGCTAAAACATATGTTGATCCGCGCTCACACCTCCCACACCCTCCACTTCGAATCGAGCAGGCACTAGAAGATGCTAGAGTCTCAATTGATCCACACAAAAATACTGAAGAGCAGACAAAAGATATTGTTGAAAAAATACGAACAATAATTCCATTAAAGTCAGAGAATCTAACTTTGGAAATTATCGTTCCTGCACAATATGCCGCGCAATCTTATTCTGTTTTAAAATCAACTGGCAATTTAAAAAAAGAAGAATGGCAAAGTAATGGATCCTTAAAAGCAATACTAGAAATACCTGCCGCTGCAAGACCGAATGTGATTGACAGATTAGGTTCTATAACTAAAGGTACTGCTTCAGTTGAGGTCGCAAGATAATGCAAGATGATAAAAAAAGATATGTTATACCAGGCGATGTAATAACAACAGGCCCTTACCGACCAGATCAAAATGTTACTCTGTATGGTAACCACATTATAGCTACAGTCATAGGAATTTCTGAAATAAGTGACGATAGTGTTAGAGTTATTCCATTAACAGGAATGTATATCCCAAAAAGCAGTGATCTGGTAATTGGTAAGGTAGTCTCACACACATCACTCTCATGGGAAGTTGACATAAATTCATGCTATGTGGGAATTCTTCCTGCAGCAGATGTTTTTGGAAGGGACTTTTCTGCACATGCAGATGAGCTCACCTCTAAACTAGATAAAGGAGACTTAATCGCAGCAAGAATTGTAAATTTTGATAGAACAAGAGATCCATTAATTACAATTGCAGATAGAGAACTTGGGAAAATTGAATCCGGCACATTGATAAAAATTTCGCCAAGCAAAGTCCCACGCCTTATCGGAAAACGTGGAAGCATGATTCAGACAATTGAGATGGCAACACATGCTGTTATAACAATTGGACAAAACGGTTTGATCGTTGTTTCGTGTGATGATTCAAATGGGTTATTAAAGGCCATTAAGGCAATTCGAATGATTGAGGAACAGGCGCATATGGCTAATCTAACAGACAAAATCAAAGAAATGTTGGAATCAAGGTAATTGTTATGGGTGGAAGAGAAAGTACACTAGTACTATTAGATAAAAATGGAATTAGGTGTGATGGAAGAAAAGTCAACGAACCAAGAAAAATTATGATAAAAGCTGGTGTTTTAAAAAACGCTGATGGCTCTGCATACATAGAATTTGGAGACAATAAAATACTTGCAGGAGTTTTTGGCCCAAGAGACGTTCATCCAAAACACCTCTCAAACACAGATACAGGAATTTTGCGATGTAGATACCACATGTCGCCATTTTCTGTAACAGAAAGAAAAAATCCAGCCCCTTCACGAAGAGAGATCGAAATTTCAAAGGTAATCAAAGAGGCTTTGCAGCCATCACTAATGTTAGAAAAATTTCCAAGAACAGTAGTTGATGTATTTATTGAAGTACTTCAAGCAGACGGAGGATCAAGATGTGCAGCAATTGATGCAGCATCTGTTGCCTTGGCAGATGCGGGAATCCCAATGAGGGACATGGTTTGTGCCTGTGCTGCAGGAAAGGTAGCTGACACAATTGTCTTAGATGTAAACAACGAAGAGGATCAGGCAGGTCAAGCAGACATGCCAGTTGGCTATATGCCAAACCTTGACAAAGTAACCTTGCTTCAACTTGATGGTGTTTTGACACGCGATGAATACAAAAAATGTATTGATACTGCAATAGGCGGTTGCAAACTTGTGTACCAGATTCAAAAAAAGGCGTTAACTGATAAATTTTTTGAAAACGGCGGTAACCAGTAATGACATCTTCAGTACTTGATCAACTAAAAAGAAAAGAGATCGTTGATCTTCTAGCTCAAGATAAACGAATAGACGGAAGAGCATTTGATCAACCACGACTACTATCAATAGAAACAGGCGTAATTCCAAAGGCAAATGGTTCTGCACGTGTACATTTGGGAAACACTGAGATTGTAACAGGCGTTAAAATTCAACCAGACAAGCCATTTCCAGACCTTGGGGACAAGGGAATTTTTATCTGTACAGCAGAAATTTTGCCACTAGCTCATCCTGATGCTGAACCAGGGCCACCAGGTGAAGATGTTATAGAGTTGGCAAGAGTCGTTGACCGAGGAATAAGGGAAAGTGGAATGATTGACATGTCTCAGCTTGTCCTAGAAAAAGACAAGTCTGTGATTGGAATATTTGCAGATAACAGCGTAGTTGATCATAATGGAAACCTTTTTGATGCATGCTCTTATGCTACAACTGCTGCAATTCTTTCATGTAAGGTACCAAAATGGGAAATCAAAAACGATGTTCCAGTACTTGTTGAAGGTCACGAGTCAAATCCACCAATAACTACAATTCCTGTTTCTGTTACAATGGGAAGAATTGGCGAGCACATACTAGTAGATCCAAATGCAGAAGAATGGGAATGCATTGATGCAAGAATAACAATTACAACAAACTCTGATGGCAACATTTGTGCTCTACAAAAAGGTGGCGAAGATGGTTTTACAATTGACCAACTCTCAAAATGCGCTGACATTGCAATATCGGCCGCAACAAAAATTAGGGAGAAACTTAAACAGATAAAAGGTTAGCAGCATGGCAAAAGGTTCATCACTCAAAGGACTAGGAAACAAATATGGTTTGAAACCACGAAAGCAGTACACACAGGTACACGTACTTTTAAAGACAAAAAGAAAATGTCCTGACTGCGGCTCTGTCAAATTTGTAAGAAAGGCAGTGGGAATTTGGTACTGCAAGAAATGCGGATTCAAGGTTGCAGGGTCTGCCTATGACGTACAGCTATAACGCCAAAATAGAAATCGATGCAAAAGAAAAATCAAAAGCAATATTTGATTCAATAAAGACAGACAACAAATTTTATCCAGAAAACCCAACAAAAACAAAAATATCATTTAACAAAAAAATTGTAATAGATGTAGAATCTAAACAAATCACCCACTTGCGTGCTAATCTAAATTCAACTCTTAGATTAATTCAGGCAAGCTATGACTCTATCGAATCGGTAAAGATATAAGAAAACACCAAAGCTAAGCTTCTAAATGTCATCTAGTCAGCAAATTCCTCCTTGGCTACAAGAACAACTTGCAAGACTACAACAAGCACAGCAAAACATGCAAGCCATTTTGGCTCAAAAGCAGCAGCTTGAACTTGATCAACATGAAACAGACAAGGCACTAGAAGAACTAAAAAAGGCTGGAGATGATGAGACTGTCTACAAATTTGTAGGCTCGATTATGATTAAGTCTACAAAAAAGACACTAATTGATGAACTTGAAGAACGAAACGAGCTTGCAAAGACAAGGGCAACCGTATTAGCAAAACAAGAAGAACGAGTAAAACAATCCATTACAGAACAGGAAACAAAAATTAATGAAATGATAAAAAACGCAACAACTGGAGCTACTCCTCCAAAAACAAATCTACCCAAATAGAATATTAACAAATAAAACAAATTTGTTTTGTGAAACTAGATCAGCTAAGAATTATCGTAGATGAAAGAGAAAAAAAAAGCGGCATTCCTGATCTATTAAAAGCAGTTGGCATCAATATAGAAATTAAAACTCTTCCAGTTGGTGATTATATTGTAGCACCAGAAATAGTTGTAGAACGAAAAAGTATTCGTGATTTGATTTCATCAATATTTGATGGTCGATTATTTGATCAATGTAACAGGCTACGAGAACATTTTCAGCATCCTGTGATTTTGATGGAAGGAGACGTTGATGAAATCGAAGAATTCACAGAAAACCCACTTGTATTTTATGGCGCTATATCCTCAATAGCAATCGATTTTAAAATCCCAGTGCTTCCAACACCAAATGCAACACATACAGCAAAGTTACTTGTATCAATGTCATCAAGAAAGGAAGCAGCAAAAGGACCATTTCTTAAGAAAATAAAAAAATCAAGTGATTTGCAAAGACAACAACTATCTGTTTTGTGTAGTCTACCTGGAGTTGGAGAAAAACTTGCTACTAGAATGCTTGAAAAATTTGGAACCCCGCTTCGTGTATTAGGCGCATCATCTGTTGAGCTTTCAAAAGTTGAAGGACTAGGAAAAGAACGTGCAAAAAAAATTAAGGAAATGCTTGAAAGTAAAAGTAAATTTTTGAAAAGCTCAAACCAAAAAACATTACATGACTAAGCTAGAAAAGATCAGTGATTCATCCATGGGCTGGTACGGCAGACGACTTGACTAGCTTTTTTCGAAGCCTAGTACCACACAAAGAGCAAACCGTGGCATTTGAAAAACTCTTTTTGCAGGCAGGACAATAATGTACCCAAACACCTATTGTTTTGATGCCAGACGTCATAACAGGAATTACTTCAAGGCCTAGGTTTTTTGCAACATTTGAGACCGCAAAATCATCTGTTATCAGCTCGCCTTTTAGCTCATAGCACAACGCAATAGATGAGATATCTTCCTTTGAGAGCTCATCATAGTCGCCGCTTTTTTTTGCACTTTTCATTACAAAACTAGTAGACTCAGTTTTTGGATCCTTTACCACAAGTCTTTTTGTCTCAAGTAGTAATCCTAGTGCATCATGATTTTTTTTAATATGTTTTATTTCTTCAAAAATTAGCGAAGTGGTATAGTATTTGCTTGAGGAACCAAAAGGAATTCCTGCATAAAATGCACTTGCATCTAATATTTTAAAATCCAAGCTTGCTCATCTGTCTTAGGCCTCGCTTTCTTAATCTAACAAAGACTGCATGCTTTTTGTATTTCTTTATTGTAATGGGTTCTCCAAAACTAGCTGATTTTATCACTTGTGCATCCATCACTATATTACAGTCATGAGAACAAATTATCTCTATTTTTTCATCTGGTACTACAATTGATGGCAAACCACGAACAGGAGCAACTGGAGTTATTATTAAAACATCAAGACTTTCATGCAAAATAGGCCCGCCCAATGAATGAGAGTGACCAGTTGATCCACTAGGAGTTGAAACAATTATTCCGTCCATCTTCTGTTTTACAGTATCGTTTTGAAACTTTATCTCAAACTCTGATGTCTTTGTAAGATTTTGTCTATTGATATAAATCTCATTTAGAGCTGGTGGAAACTCTTCCTTATTGCATGATGCTACAACTCTTGTTCGCTTGTCAAGCCAGACTTTGTCAGCAATGATTTGTTCTATTGCTGTATCTACTTGGTCTAGAGTTATCTCAGACAAAATTCCTCTATTGCCTCCAACATTTATTGTCAAAAGCGGTACTTCGTTTGCAAGATTTCTAAATGTTCGAAGTGTTGTTCCATCTCCGCCTAGTGTAACAGCTAGGTCTATCTTTTCATCCTGTATCTGGTCGATTGATTCTATCTGTTTTGCTCCGTCAATCATCACAGGTGCAATGGTAAAGACTTTGACTTTTTTTGCAAGTAATTTTTTTGCAACTTTTTTTGCAGCATCGTCTGCCTCCTTTGATCCAAACTTACTTACCACTGCTACTGAGTTTAGTTTCAAACAATTCTCTGTGTAGTTCTTTCTTTAAAAATCATGGTTTTGTAATTAAGACAAACAATTAATTATGAAGCGGAAATTATTGTTTCTTGTATGGCTTACGCACATCCTGAAGTACTTGTTGAAACAGACTGGGTTGCACAAAATTTACCAAACGAAAAAAGAAGGCTAGTCGAAGTCGACTATGATCCAGAAAATGGTTACAGAAAGGGCCACATCAAAGGAGCTAGCCTGATTTGGTGGAAGCGTGATGTAAACGATCCAGTCACTCGTGATATCGTAAACAAGGAACAGTTTGAGAAATTAATGTCAAAAAACGGAATAACTCCTGACTCTGAAGTAATTCTTTATGGCGATTTTAACAACTGGTTTGCAGCATTTGTGTTTTGGGTTTTCAAGTATTATGGTCACAAAAATATCAAAATTATGAACGGTGGAAGGAAAAAGTGGGAGCTAGAAAAACGGGAATACACAACAGAAGAGCCAAAAATCACACAAACACAGTATTCAGCTCAAAAAGCTGATGAAAAAATACGTGCATATCTTGACAATGTAAGAGGCTCACTTGGAAAATCAGGCATTGTTATGATTGATGTTAGATCCCCAAAAGAGTTTACAGGCGAGATAACAGCACCTCCTGAATATCCAATGGAGCATGCACAAAGAGGCGGACACATACCTGGCGCAAAAAACATTCCATGGGCAACTGCAGTAAACGATGAGAATGGAACATTCAAGACAGTAGAAGACCTAAAGAAAATCTATTCTGAAAAGGGAATAACTCCTGACAAAAACGTCATCTGCTACTGTAGAATTGGGGAAAGATCATCTCATACTTGGTTTGTTCTAAAATATTTGCTTGGTTATCAAAATGTTGTAAACTATGACGGTTCTTGGACCGAATGGGGCAACATGATTAAAAATCCAATCGAAAAATAAGTTGAGCCAAGACTTACCAGTAATAAAAAAAGGAACATTTTATTTCATAAAAGACAGTAATACACACCTTATCGTAGAAGACAAGACAAAACGGGGACTGACAGTAAGGGAGCGATCCCTTGATGAAAAAACAAACGTTGAAGCTGACAAGGGCATGATCCACGATCTTGATGGAATTGGACATTGGGTTCCAATTCGATGGTTTTTTCCAAAATCCGACTATACTCTAGAAAATGTTCTAGAACATGCAGAAGAAATGGAAAAAAAATACAAAGAATTGCGTGAGCTGACCTGTCCTGAAGATGACGAATAGATAAGATTTTTAAGAGAACTGGAGCAAAATAAGATCAAGATGTCCCTTCTATTACAAGACCGTGTCTATACAATGCAATCTCCTACCGCAAAGCGTGGAGTATATCCATTACACGGCTACAAGTTGGGACTTTATCGTCTTCCAATAAAACTCGAAGAACCAACAGAAATTCAATCAGTCTTTGATGGTCTAAAAAAGACTTTCCAGATGGACAAGTTTGCTGACAGAATTTATGCGACATATGCATGGAAGGAGGCAAACGGACCTGATCCCGATGCAACAGGATACGAAGAAGTCGAACTAAGCGTAACTGTAGAAATAGTTACAGGCGAGGTAGTTGACATGATCTACCAAATCTTTCCAATCGAAAAGTTTGGCGACCCGCAATGGGTACAAGACTATAGAAAAAAGGCAGATCACTATGCAAAGATGGTAATTGACACTATACTGCGAAATACAATTCTTGCAGACAAGATGGCTGAAAGCCTAATGAAAAGCGAGAAAATCTCACAGGATCACGCATTTGTAAAACTAACAGAGATGACACCCCTTGCAAAGATTGTTCCAGACGCAAAACCAAAACCAAAAGTTGAAGCTCCAATGGAACAAGTAGACCAAGGAGGACCTGTACTTGCTGCACTAGATGGACCAAAACCAGGTCCAATTGATGTTGAATTCAAATCTCGTATGAGACCTAGCTCTCCATACAAGGTTGCAGCAAATGGAAACATGATAAAGACATGGGGAAGGGGATCTGACAACAAAAGATTGGGAATCTGGGGGGAGTTTGTTTCAGTTGATTTTGATATTTGTGTTGCAGACGGGGCATGTATTGATGCATGTCCTGTAAATGTGTATGAGTGGTTTGATACTGCAGGACACCCTGCATCTGAGAAAAAACCACTTATGGCAAGAGAGCCTGACTGTATATTCTGTCTAGCATGCGAGGGAGTCTGTCCTCCTCAGGCAATCAAAATTTTCCAGAAAAAAGGATAACTTTATCATTTTTTCTCGCAAGTATAAATACGGATTTGTGATTTGCCAAACTAGGCAAGATGGCAATAAACCCGTTTACTTCATTTGTTTTTGATCTTTTCATTCTTGCAGCTGTCCTGATAACAGGATACACTTGCAATTTCTACTACTTGGCATATCTTTCAAGAAGACGCAGGAAAAAATATGATCTAGTTTCACTTGGCGAGCCAACAATTACAGTACAGCTGCCAATTTACAATGAAAAGTATGTTGCTGCACGTCTTGTAAATGCAGTATGTGCAATGGATTATCCAAAGGAAAAACTAAAGATTATGGTTCTTGATGACTCTGATGACGATACTGTAGAAATTCTAGAAGACTTGGTAAGCCATTACAAGAAAAATGGATTTGATATAATTCATGTAAGGCGAGACTCAAGAAAAGGGTACAAGGCTGGCGCACTAAAATATGCGATGAAGTTTACAAATACGGAATTTGTTGCAATATTTGATGCAGACTTTATTCCTCCAACATGGTTTTTAAAAAAGGCAATTCCATACTTTTCAAAATCAAACATTGGCCTTATTCAGGCAAGATGGGGACATGTAAATGAGAACTATTCGGCAATAACTCAAGCCCAGGCACTAAGCCTTGACTTTCACTTTCTAATAGAACAGCAAGCAAAAAGCAACTCTAATCTTTTTATGAACTTTAATGGAACTGCTGGAATTTGGAGAAGGCAGTGCATTGAAGATGCTGGCGGATGGCACACTGCAACACTTGTCGAAGACTTGGATCTAAGCTACAGGGCACAGATGAAGGGATGGAAGTGTATGTTCATTCCAGACATAGTTGTAAATGCAGAACTTCCAGTTCAGATGAACGCTGCAAAAAGGCAGCAGTTTAGGTGGGCAAAAGGCTCAATGCAATGTGCTATAAAACTACTTGGAGATATTTTAGTAAAAAGGAGAATTGCAGTTGAGGCAAAGATTCAGGCCTTTATCCAGCTAACCCGACACATCGTATACCCATTGATGCTAATGCAGTTTTTGGCACTGCCTGTTTTATTGGCAAGTGAAATCAACCTATATGTGGTCAGCATTCTCCCCGTACTGACAATCGCCGCATACTTTACGCTAGGACCTGGTGCATACCTGCTTCTCATACATGATCTGTATGGAAAAACTTGGAAGTCAAAGGCAAGGGCACTGCCATACTTGGTGATTTACTCAGCAGGACTGGCAGTAAACAACACTGTAGCTGTATTTGATGCAATGTTTGGAAAGAAAAATGAATTTTTGCGAACACCAAAGTATGGAATTATAAAAAACACAGATGACTGGCACAACAAAGCATACAATCTGCCATTTACAAAAACAACACTTCTTGAGATATTCTTTGGAATCTATGGCCTTATGGGGATTCTAGTATCAATTTACTCAAACAATGCCTTTTTTGCACCAATAATTGGACTACAAACTGTAGGATTTCTCTATATTGCCTCACTTAGTCTTGCACACTCTAGATTTAAAAGAAATAAATCAAGCAATCCTAAGGTCATATCAAAGGCAGAAAAAATGGCGCAGAAAACATACAAGCTTGCAATGTTTGGAATTTTTGGAATAATTATTTTTGGTGTCTATATGGCATTTGATGGATACCACAAGGACGTTTACCCACTTGATCTAACACGCGGTCTTTTGTTTAGAATAGCTGCATCATCTGAACCAGAGACAATGCTTGCAGATCTTCATGCAATAAAAGAAAACCTTGACAAGGTAACTGTACGCCTTCCTGAAAACAAAAACCCTGTCTGGATATTCCCAACTGATTCAACTAACTTTGCTAGAATCACACAAGACATTGATGTCATGATTGCAAGCGTTGAAAAAATTTCCACAGTACCGCGAGACAGCTCTGCATTTCATACTGGAATGCGTGATGTCCATGAAAGGGCAGTTATTTTACGTGAAAACGTAATGGATGCAACACCATACATGTATGTCAGCATTTCAAATATCATATTTAGTTCAATCTGGATTGCCGCAATTTTGGGAATCTTTGCTATGCTAAAGAAAAGAAGAGAACAGCTTAGAGCCTATGACGCATCAGAAGATGTCTGAATGTTAAGCTCTTGTCTTATCTCATCAACTGCACGAATACCAAAAATATCTCGCACCTGCTGAATCCTTATAGTCTCTTTTAGCAGGTCTCGACCCAAGCTATTCTGCAACACATTAAAGACATCAGTAAATCTTATCTCCCATCTGTCTGCGCAGTCTAGAATCTTTGATACTGCCCACTGCCTTACCTCAACTGGAAGCGACATGCTTTCTTGCAGCTCAATTGATAGCTTGTCAAAGAGGTTGATTATATCTGCAGTCTGGGAGGCCATCTTTTCTAGGTCTTTTATCTCACCATATTTTGATTCAGCCTGTATTCGCATATTAGCCTGAAACTCTGATAACCTCAACAAGGCTAAAACATCCTTTGAGGTCTCAGATGAGGCCTTGTTTGTAACGCTTTTTATTTCATGAATCTCTTGGAATAATCTGTCTGCCTTTTGGTGTACCTCTGAAATCGACTTGTCCTCTCTATTGATAAGCTCAGACAAGCCTGAAACCTCATTTTTCATATTCAAAATATCATTTCCAAAGCTTCCTGCTCTATGTGCAATTGCCTCTACATTTTGTTTTACCATTTCAATCTGTGATGGTATATCTGAAACCGATTCTGACTTTGCCATAGCCACCTGCAGCTCATGATTAAGATTTTCTATCCTATCTGATATTCTCATTATCATTGTTGTGTTATTTTTAATCGAGTCAAAGCTATCCGAGACTTGATGCATTAGTTTTTCTGTCTTTGGCTCTAGTTTTTGGTCTTCGATTTTCTTTAGCTTTTCTTGCAATCTTTCAGTTTGTGAGTTTATCCTTGCAACAAGACCTGACTGGGCTCGAACCTGGCTTAGCCCCTCATAGAGCTTTTCTGTGTCATGTTCTAGTGAGCTGATATGTTTTGACTGTTTTTGTACATGCTCAACAGACGTTGCCAGAGTATCAATCATGTCTTTTATTGCAATTAGCACCTTTTGGTTTTCTGCAAAAATCTTTGTCATTGCCTTTAGCTCTTTTGATAATGTTTTAGCAGAAGTTGATACAGTTTCAACTTTTTTTATCAGACTAGCTGGAGTTGCTGTTTTTTTGGCAGTTTTTGACTTTGAAGCTGATTTAGATTTTGTAGCCACACCAAGTAAATGGTTGTTTTATTGATAAAAAAGTTGGATCAATAAAAAAAACCAAAAGCGTTATTTGTTTACCACTTCTGGCTCATGAAGGATTTCATGGAGTGTCTTTTCGACTAGTCCATTTGGTGACTCTACAAATCCCCTTGGACAGTATTCGCATCTGATCATGAGTACTGTATAGTACGGTACCTTTTTATATGGAAGGGTATTGTTTTATCACCATTATACAATGGCTATTGCTGAACACGAACAAATTTCGGATATGGACGTGTGTGTTTCCAGTGGAAATTTTTACGAGCTAAAAAACACCATTAAAACCACAATCAAAATGATTCAGAAACAAGGCTCTTTTTGCAAACAAGACGGCATTAGATCCACTTTCAACATCTAATAGAATTATAGGTCATCAGCAAGAGATTGAACAACTTGTTAGATACATGATAGACTTTAGGAAGGGATTCACTGTACCTTTAATTTCTATACACAGAAGAAGCGGATCAGGAAAATCTACCCTTGTAAAGGCAGTTTGTGAAAATATTGACAATCCTTTTGTTGTTTTGTAAATCTGCGAAAGGTAAAGACCGTTTTTGGTGCAGTAAATCTGATTCTGGCAGAGCTTGATATTCAAAACATAAAACATGCAAAACGGTTAGGTTTTGCGATACAGCAAATTCAAGATGCTTTTGAGCAACTTGACAAGAAAAAGCTGCTAGTTTTGGTACTGGATGAATTTGATGCCTTGTTTTATGATAAAAGAGGAAATCCTTCGGATCTTGTTTACAAATTTGTGTTGCTTGAAGAAAACCATCAAAAAAAGATCCGTCATATGAAACAAAAATGAAACTTTGTATTGATAGGCAGAAAAACTGGAAGAATTACATCGGTATATGATTTGCAATCAGAATTGCATAGAGAAAACACGGTGTCATCTTTTTTGAATCAGTAATTTTTGTAAATTTTACTTCGATGTCCTACTTCGACTACAAAGATTATCATTTTTTGTCCTTCTATGCCTAGTATCACTCGATAATTTCCAACTCTAAGTTTGCGTAAATCAAAACCTGCAAGCTTTTCTGTATGTGCATAAGGATCGTCAGCTATTTCCTCTAACCTAGTAACAATTCTTTGTGCATTTTTAATATCAATCTTGGAAATCTGTTTTTCTGCTGTCTTTGACCATTTAATTTGCCAAACCATGAGTTTATTTTATGCCTAATCTTCGTTTTACTTCTTTATGAGATGAAACTCTTCCAACCTTGATGTCTTCTAAAGACTTTTGTATATTTTTTATTGTTTGAGGACTAAGCTCTTCTTCAGACTCTTTTGTAGCAATTTTTACTAGTCGTTTAAGCACCTCATTGTAGGTTTCGCGTGGATGATTCTTTAATTCATCAATCTGCTGCTTTATTTTTTCTTCTAGCTGTATTGTTGTCACCATAGTCAACTATAGTATGCTATAGTATAAATACTTTGCAAGTTCTCACACATAAAATCGCAGTCAGATACCCCAGGTCTAATTCCTCATTTTATCAGAATGACCTAATCATCACTCTGCTTTTTTGATAAAACGTTATCATTCTTCCATTTTAGCTAATCTATTTCGTAGTAAATACACACCAAAAATCACAATTCCTAACGCAGATGCATCAAACATTGTAATCTCTTCACCAAGAAATACTCCTGCAAACATAACCCCAAATACAGTCGTAGTTGAGTAAATCAGAATTGTTCTAATTGCACCAAGAAAACGCAATGCAAGAACAAAGAAATAGTATCCAAGTCCGGTCACAAAAATTCCCATAAACAAAATGCTTGGTATGTGTGCTACTTGAATATCAAAAGGAACTTGAAAAATTGCAATTAACATCAACGCAAAAGGAATTCCGGCAAATGCTGATAGCTGTGATATCCTCGTCGCTGAGGCTCTTCGACTTACAAACCTTGCAATGCTAATATCAACTGCATAAAATGCGGCAGCTAGTAAGATCAAAAAGTCCCCAAAAACTATTTTGTCTAGAGTAAAATTATTTTCTTGCAGATCAAGACCTAGAGGTATGATCATAGCACCTGCAAGGATCATTGAAAGCGGCAAGTATTCTTTTTTGTGTAATCTTTCATGAAAAATCAAAACAGCGATAATAACTACAAAGATAAATTCCGTGTTACTTAGAATTGATGCATTAGTAGCCGTTGTATGTGCAAGGCCAAAAAAGTTAGTTGCAGTAGCTGCAACTTCAGAAACTCCAAGAACTAAAATAAAGATTAATGTCTTTTTATCAAATTTTTTTATAGGTGTTTGATTTTTTGTAAGTGGCGTAAAAAATAAGCCAGTTATCAAACCAACAACAAGTGCTAGGTTAAGCGGATCTAGTGACTCTATATCGCTGTACTGAGGATCAACAAGTGTTTTTCCAACCACATTGATTGTTCCAACAAAAACAGCTGCTAGTACTGCAAAAATTATTCCAAGCCATTTTGCTTTTTTTGAGGTGAATTCTTTATTTTCTAGATCATTTATTTTGCCTAAGGTGTTTTTTGTTGCTAACGCCATTTAGAGGCTATATGATTTGGAGTCCTTCATAGGCTTCATTCCTGTATCGCTTTAATCTCTTTAGTACAAATTGTGCCGTTTCACGAACATCACGAACTGGGTCATCTAAAGCACGTTTTATCTCATCCATTACCTCTTGGGCATTCATCAGGCCCAAAGACTCGATTGCCTCATGCCTGCCTAGGATAGAATCGCTACAAACTCCACATGTTACCAAATCTGGAATCAGTTCACGAATGTTCCTTGCTGCAATATGGTAGCACACTTCATGAAGCACTACACCATTTTTCTCGTTTTTTAAAACCCATTTGAACAAGTCTTTGATATGGGTTTTCATTTGTAATGAATCAACATTTGACAAATCATGATCGCTTCGATCTAAAACATGATACAATTCACCACACAAACATATGCTATCCCATCGCTGGGATTCGTCATCACTATGCTTGATTATTTTGATCATTTCTTCTAGTCTTTGTTTTGGGGGGAGTTTATTGAGTTGGTTTTCAGTCAGACCAAAATAATCCATTTCCAATATTGGAAACGACTCGATGCCTGAAAAAGGGTCTGACATAACAAGTGTAGACACTTAATCAAACAAATTAAACAAGGGCGATCAAAAAATTTTTCCATGTTTGTAAAGCGAATAGACGATCACCCAGTAACTTGCATACCAAAACAGGTTTACTACGTGTGAAGTATCAAAGCTTTCTGATATTTCCAAGTACTGGTACCATACATCACCGATCGTACCTAACATGATCCCGATCATCAAAAGATACCAAGCCCTGCCCAATGGAACCTTCCACAAAACCTTTGTTCCAAGAATAGCAAGTGATGTAATAGCTGCTGCCCCTACAACAAAAATTATGCCATATAGAGAATCAAAGTTGACTCCCCTTTCTGAAAATGAGTAGTAAGAATAAAGCAAAGTTATTGCAACAGCTAATGCAATAACCCACAGCTTATCAGAAAGTTTGACTTGTGGATTGAAAAAATTTATGTTAAAAACTAGATGTATGAAAGAAAACGGATACAACAAGAAAAAGAAAAGATCTGCAATTGATGGATAAGGATCAATTTCAAAAACAAACAGGTAAACATTGTATGTTATTTCACCTATCAGAACACAAAAAAAGGCAAGTGATAGTGCAAGATATGATTTTCCAAAAACATGAGTTCCCCAGTATCGTTTTGAAACAACAAGTGCAGCTATTGCAGTTGCAAGCTGACTAATAACAGAAACCACAATTATTGAATTTTCGACATCTGCATCATCTAAAAGCGCGTTAAGATAAAGCTGAAATCCGATAACCCCAAATAAAATGACTAGCAGAATACGATAGTCTATCTTGGCACCTGCGTCAGCAGAAACTACCTCAACCATTATTCTAGAATATTAAGCATCCAATTTAAAAAGGGGCGTTTTTTCAAATTTGGCAATTAGTGACACTAATTGGCATGATTTCCATATTTGAAAAAGATTTATACTCACTAAGAGATCGTTCTCATCCATGTTAGAGTCAACAGATAGTGTCTTACTTGAAAAAACATTTTCTTCCATAATTCGCAAATCCTTGGGAGAAAAACCACTTCAAGTTATAAAAAAGAGACTAGCTGAAAAATATGGAATTTCACTTTATCAGGCTGTCAATCAAAATTATGAAAAACTATCTGATATTTTAAAAGAAAATTTTGCAGAAGGTGGTGCTGCTAACATTGAAAAACAATTCTTAGCTGCAATAATTAGCTCACAAAAACAAACAACAAACGAATCAAAAGAAAAAGTAATTGCAGATCCACATCTTGTTAGACAAATAATGGAAGATCTTGGTGATGCTGATATGATGTCAATTATCAATGCTACCATGAAAAAACCAAAATTGGTTTTCGAAATTTTAAAGTCATGCAAACTTCCACAAACGTCAGGTTACAGAAAAATCAACAAGCTTGCAGATGATGGCCTTTTAGTTGTATCAGGTTATGATATGGGATCTGACGGGAGAAAAATTTTCAAATACACAACATCTTTTGATAGCATTACAGTTTTTATGGAAAGTGGAAAAGCAAAGATCAGTATTAAACCAAAAAAGGTTGGAAAAAATCAATACCTTTCAATTCCATTTTTAAAAAAATAATTTGTTATATTTGGTAAAACTAAGCTGACTAGTATTAATTTTATCTTATAATGAAACTCAAGATTTAGTGACCGAAGATAACTTTATTGAATTTTTAAAATCAGATCCATCATTGAAAAAATTGCTTGATACTGTCCTGCCAATTGCAAAAAGCCATGATAAACCATTAAAGGATATAATTCCAAAGGTTTTTGAAGAATACCAATCTTACAAGCCATAGAGTAAAAATACACAAGAACAAATTTCGCTTCGGCGCAAATTTAGATCTGTTTAAGAACTTTTATTATTCTAATAAATCGGTAGATGGTAAACTGTGAAAATTTTACTTGTTGATGATAACAAAAGTATTACCAAAGTTATATCCAAATATCTAACAGTTCAAGGGCATCAATGTAGCGTCTCAAATGATGGAAAAACTGGTTTGAACCTAATTCAATCAGAAAAATTTGATGTAATCGTGCTTGATTTGGCTATGCCTGGCTTTACTGGCTTTGATATGCTTGACTCGCTAGAAGAGAAGGGCCTTTTAAAAAGCCTAAAAATAATCATTCTTACAGCAGCCGAACTTTCAGAAAATCAGATAAGTAATATAATTAAACGAGGAGTAAAAAAGGTTCTAAAAAAGCCTATTCCTTTGGATGTTCTTGAAAAGAATCTCTAATCTTTGTTGCTGAGCAGTCTGTTTAATGTTGTTAGTGCTATGTTCTCTTGCTCCAGCTCTTTTATCTTAAACTTGTATTCTTGCTGAGTTTTTTCTAGAGTGTCATATTTTCCAGCTTCCTTTGTAGACTTGTAGCTGTGCCAAATAATGTTAAATAACAAATCAAGCGGTGTTACAAACGGAGTGGAATCTGACCAAATTGCAATTTTTTCTTTTGTAGCACTTCCGTTTTTCATAAAAAAAACTATTTCATCATCATCTTTTATTGCAAAACATAAATTTCGTCTATACTTTTCTGAAATTATTTTAATGCATTCTTTTTTTATGTATTGAAAAAAATATCTTACTTTTTTTGAATCAGATGATAATATCTTTATATTCAACTTTGAATTTTTTAGCAACTCAAAAATGCTATCTTGATAAAACTGTACAAATTCATTTTCAGAACCAATGAGAAGAAACTTTGTTTTGGCCTTTGCTAGCATCTCCTTAATTTTGTTATTGATTTGATAACGTCCATGCAAAATTTGAAACTGGTTACTATTTTCATTTGAAGTATCTGATCCAAATGACGGAATTTTGTGAAAAAGATCTATTAATTCCTGTTTATGTGCTTCAAGATCATTTATACGATTTCTTTCTTGATTGATTAATAATTCAACTACTTTATTGATTGATGGTGCTGTATAAGTCATAGGATGACCAAAGGATGATGTTACAAGTCCTCTGCCCTGAAGCTTAGTAAGTATACGGTATGTTTCTGTTTTCGGCATTCTTAGTGTTTTATAGATTTGTGATGCAGTTTTTCTTCCATTTTTTGCTAAAAAAATGTAAATGTATGATTCATATTGTGAAAGACCAAATTTAGAAAATAATTCAGTCACTTTTTTAAATAGATTATTCTCTGCCATCTTAGAATCAAAAATACTAGCAAAATCTGCTTGCATATACAAGCCTTAATTATGCTCAAAACCAGATATAAAGATACGTGCCTAACTATAATAAAATAGATTCAACATTAACAAAATGGCATTTTGAATTATCGTTTTCAAATCTGGAAACGAAGTTAAGGTTAAGATAGTATAAAGTGTCAAAAATAGCCATACTTGAAAAGCTATGTTGTCCCAAGTGGAACAAACCACCTCTTATTAGAGTTTGATTTCTAAATGTGGTATTGAATACATCAAACATTTGGAAATTAACATTCTCAATTATGAGGGTTGATACTTTACGAAAATACTTGTAGTAGACGATTCAATTAGAACTCAAAACCTCATAAAAAAACTACTTACAACAAATGGCTATGAAGTAATTACTGCAAGTAATGGAGCTGCAGCTTTGGATCTGTATGCAAGAGAAAGACCCGATACTGTTCTTTTAGACATTACCATGCCACTGATGGATGGTAGGGAAACATTAAGGAGGATGTTAGATCTTGACAAAAACGCAACTGTAATAATGACAACAGCAGTAGACGATGGCGAAATCATTCAAGGGTATCTCTCAAGAGGCGCAGTAGGATATATTGTAAAACCTTTCGAGCTTGCCGAGCTTATTTCCACCATAAAAAATGTTTCAACTTTACGGAATAACAAGTCAAGTACAACATTTTTCTCACTTGTAAGAAACAAGATAGAATCTGATCTGAGAAAAATGATTGCTCCAAGTGCTTCTATTGTTCTAAACGAGGTTGAAGTAATAAATCAAGAAAGATCCCCTCAGACGTTTACCTCAAGACAAATTGAACAAATCAGAGTTGTTCCACAAATAAACCAGAACACAGGATTTGAAAACATTCAAGACTGTACAGGCTATGTTACAGAATATTATGGTCCAAGAAATGGCGAGGTAATTACCTTAGTTAAAAATAATGATCTTGGAGTAATTTATGAAAATCTAACAAATACTTTGTTAGTAAAAGGTAGCTACAACTTTGATGATGTTGTTGAATTTTTCAACATTATAAATCAGAAAATTGTTACAGTATTATCAAATGCTGTTCAATTGACATTTTCAAGAGAACCAATACGAGAGTATGATGAAGCAAAGGACAAACCTTCCAATTGGAGCGATGTACTAAAGGCAACATTTGAAATTAAACTACCAAAGCCAATTTCACTTATTGTTATTCTTTGTTCGGGTAGAAGATACAAAGAACACTTATAGTTGCAGATACTATGTTTTGAGGTTAGTTTTTCTTTAAAATGAGGTGCCTGATTTGACCAGAGAATTACACCTAATCGCTATTTTAACAGGAATTGGCCTTGCAGTCTTTTTGGCAGGCATGTATTTCATACATGAATTAGACTCAAAACAGTTTGTTACAGAAGTTACTCCAAGAGTAGAGGTTTTTCAAACTAACATAATTGAACCAAACAAAGAAAATCCAATAAAAGTTGGCGTACTTCACTCCTTTTCTGGAACAATGGCAATAAGTGAAAAACCTGTTGCCGAGGCTACCCTTCTTGCAATAGAGGAAATTAACAAAAGAGGGGGTGTGTTGGGAAGACAGATACTACCAATAGTTGTAGATGGACGCTCAGATTGGAAAACATTTGCAAGCGAAGCTGAAAGACTTATTCTTGAAGAAGATGTCAGTGCAATTTTTGGAGGATGGACATCTGCAAGTCGCAAAACCATGAAACCAGTATTTGAAAAATATGATCATCTTCTCTTTTATCCAGTTCAATATGAGGGACTAGAACAATCCCCTAACATAGTATACACAGGAGCAGCTCCAAATCAGCAAGCAATTCCTGCAGTAGATTGGGCCTTTGAAAATCTCGGTACGAGATTTTTTCTTGTTGGTTCAGATTATGTCTTTCCACGAAGTGCCAATGAGATAATGAAAGAACGAATAAAGGAATTAGGTGGAGAAATTGTTAATGAAGAGTATAGAATTCTTGGGAGCAAGCACTTTACTGAAATTGTTGATAAAATAATAGAGACCCGCCCTGATGTAATTTTAAACACAATTAATGGCGATAGCAATATCTGGTTTTTCAAAGAACTACGATCTAAAGGAATATTCCCTCAAGAAATTCCAACAATATCATTTAGCATTGGTGAAATTGAAATTGAATACCTCGGAATCAAAGAGATGGCAGGCGACTATGCTGCTTGGAATTATTTTCAAAGTCTTAACACACAAGAGAATCAGAATTTTGTTAACAACTTCAAAGCAAAATACGGCAGTGATCACGTTACAGACGATCCTATGGAAGCAGGATACATTGGTGTCTACATCTTTGCAAAGGCCACAGAATTAGCAGAAAGCGATGATCCTCGCCTTATACGTCAAGCAGTAAAAGGAATCACGCTTGCCGCACCAGAAGGCATTGTTGGAGTGGATCCAAAAACTCAACATACGTTAAAAGTAGTAAGGATAGGTCAAATTCTTGAAAACGGTCAGTTCAAGATTGTAGCAAGCTCCGAAGTACCTATCATGCCACAACCATATCCTGATTACAAATCAAAAGAACAATGGGATTCTTTTCTTAATGCTATGTATGTTAGCTGGAATAACAATTGGTCAAATCTAACTGAAGTTCAATTGGTGGAAAAAAATGGCTAAATTTTTCTCTAGTTATTATCAGAAGCTTCTCATCATAAACCTAATTCTAAGTCTTGTTCCTATGATCATTATTAGCAGCTATCTGTATTCTGATAAGATTAATGATGAAATAAAAACTCTAGAAGAAAAACTACTTTTTGTTTCAAATTCAGAAGCAAATAATGTTGGATTATGGATTGAGGAGAGAAATAATAATGTTAATGATATTGCAAAGAATGAGCTAATACTTGCTGAAACAAAAAAACTTTTAGATGATGATACTAACGAAGATGAGTCATTCATAGCTAGATTCAATTTAGAAAAGCAACTACAAACAAGTGTTGCTACTTACCGCTGGTTACAGGAACTAAGAATCAGTGATCCAAAAACAGGAAACGGGATATTCTCTACCAGTATAATTCCTCCAACAGTTAATTATATGGAAGATGATCATTTTCAACAAGCTCTTAAAAAAAATACGGCAACTAGTGAAATTTTTCCTGCTAGAATGATACTAAAAAATGAATACGGCGAATATGAAAAAGATGTTCCAACACTGCTAATTTCAGCGCCAATTACCGGTGAAGTAGGCGTCGAAGGAATATTAACAGCGCGTGTAAACGTTTTTGCTTTAAACTCAATAATCAATAAGGTTATTAATGATTTTGCAACTGCTGATAGTTATTTAATTAATTCCGATGGATATTTCATTTCAGAATCAAAATTTCGTGATTATCTTTTAGAACAAAACTTGATCAAAAAAAGATCACAATTAGAACTCCAAGTAGTTGAACCAAATTCGAATAAGTTTACAAAGATTTTTCAGAATGCAGAAAAAGACGAAACATATGTTGATTTGAGTGGATACAAAAATTATAGAGGTAATGATGTTGTAGGAGCAATAACTCCAATCAAGAATACAAATTGGAGTTACATAGTTGAAGTTGATAAACAAGAAGCATATCTTGAAATTACAAAACTTCAGATTACTTTACTAACTATAATCTATGTTATTGTAATCATAATAATAATTATTTCAATTTTATTTGCAAAAACTTTGGTTGATCCAATTACTAGTATAACAAAAATTGTGCAAAAATTTGGTATGAGTGAATCATGGAATGTTGAAGATGAACTAAAGTTTAACCATGGAAGAACAAATGAAATCGCAAATCTGTATCAAACTTTCAAAACTATGACAGAATCAATTAAAAAATCTATAAACACCATCAAATTTGCTGAACAAAAGTATAGAGCACTTTATGATGATTTACCGGATCTTTGTAGAACAATTAACAAAGATGGAATTATTCTTGATTGTAACAAAGCTTATGCAAAAAATCTTGGATATACAAAAGACAAGATAATAGGAAAATCGATTTTTAAACATGCCCCAAAAGATAGCATGCGTGACCTTAGAAACTCTTTTGAAACATGGCGCAAGTCTGGAGCTGTATCAAATAGAGAAATCAAATTAAAACGAAAAGATGGAACTACATTTCCAGTGTTAGTTAGTGCTACAAACCTTTACGATACAAATGACCAACTTATTGGAAGTAATACAATAATTAAAGACATTTCAGAACTTCATACTCTTTTAGAGGTAGATAAGGCAAAAGACGAGTTCTCTTCAATGATTTCACATGAGCTGAAAACTCCTCTGATTCCTATTATGGGATACTGTGAAATGTTAAGGGATCCAAAGTTTTTTGGGAAACTAACAGAACCACAACTTGAAGTAATAAACGAAATTTATGATAATACAACTAGATTAAACACCTTAATCAGTGAGGTCATGAAAGCACAAAAGCTAGAATTAAACAGACTTACAATTAAGAAAGAGATTTTTGAAGTAGGAGAATTTTTGGAAACAATAATTAAAAATCATACGCAATTAATGATTTCTAAACAAATTACTTTTACTAGCAATTATTCTTCAAACAGTAAAGTAATGATAAAAACTGACAAGGACAGATTACATGAAGTATTTACTAATCTAATTCAAAATGCTGTAGATTTTGTACCAGAACAAAATGGCAAAATAGAAGTTGGTGCGACTGACAATGGTAAATCTATACTTTTTTACGTAAAAGACAATGGCATTGGAATTCCTTCTGACAAAATAGGTAAGCTATTTACAAAATTTTATCAAATTGATACAAGCTTTTCACGAAAACATGGTGGTAGTGGACTAGGACTGGTAATTTGCAAAGGCATAGTTACCGCACTTGGCGGTGAGATTAAAGCAGAAAGTAAAGTATGCGAAGGAACAACATTTTCGTTTGACATTCCTAAAGGTGATAAAAATGAATGAAAAAGAAGCACTAGAACAAAAACTCAAATCAATTTTAGAACTTGATGAATCAATAAGATTTGTTGGTTTCTTGTTAAGTGATGGAACACTTGAATCATTTATTCGAAGACCTGGGATGGCCCCTCTTTTAGATTCACATGAAAGTCAGAAATCATATCTTCACACAATTCTAAGAGCTGCAAGCTATAAATCTCTAGATTCAAAACTTGGAAAATCAATATGGACTGTAACACTAAAACAAAAAATAAAGTGGCTTACAATCTATCTTGATTTTGGCATGATTATTTTGTCAACTGAAGTTAATTCTGATCATGACAAGATAATACAAAATTCTCTTGAAATCCTTAAAGTATATGTTTAGCCAAATTTTTTGGCTTACAGAACGCAAGTATTAATAAAGTTTTAAAGACAAAAAGTTATAAAGACTAACATCGTTTCCAAAGTTGGAAATGCTAAAAGTTGACACCGTAGTGAACCAAATCAACATCGCCAATGAAGTGAGGGAGAGATCATGACGATGAGTCCAACTGAAGAAAAATTGCTATGGAAAACACAGGTGTCAATTTCAGTTGAAAACACGTTGCGAGAAATTGGTAAATTTGAATTCAAAAAAATCCTGGACATGTTAAAAGAAAATTACAATGTCTCCCTTTCTGATTGCTATGATAATCCTGAATTTTTAAAGAAAATACTAAAAGATCTTTTTGGAAATTCATATGAAAGTATAATTGCTATACTTGAAAAAAATCTTGATGGTTTAGTCTTATTGGAGCCTATAAAAGAATTTCTCACAATAATGAAAAATTAATTTTGCATTATTCTCAAGTTATAAAATTTTATTACTATGATAATTTTTCACTGATAGAATCTTCTAACTACTAATGTGACACATTAAGTCATTACAACAATTTTTGATTTGCTCACAAATGTTAGCCTGTAGTGCGTTGATAATAATTTGAATGTCTTTCTAATCTTGCTCGCAATTTTTTATTGATATGACAAAAGAAATATTATAAATTTCTATGCGATATACTTTGAAAAACGATTCAATTTAACAGGATAATGACAACACATCTTTCTTTTAATCTCAATATTATCCAATTCTTTTGTAAATAGCTTTGAATTCTTCTGCAAGCGTATAAGCTATGTTTAACAAATGTGTAACTTCAACCATACTTGATTTATCTTTTGATAGTTGTCTGAGAAGAGTCAAGGTTTTGTTTGCCGTTTGAAGAGAAATGATCTCCTCTCTACCTGCCCATGCTTTGAAGACATCTGAGACATCAAGACACAGCTTTAGGATAAATTCCTCCCAGTCTTTTGTACTGGTTGAAATCTTTACTACGTTTGCCAACTCCCGGAATTCATTTCTTCGATCAATTAGTAACATGTCTAGTGCTTTTTTTGATCTATCTATTTCAAAATCCGGATGCTTTAGCATCGCCATAGTATAATTACAAGACAATTTGATTTAAAGCACACTCTACAAACGTATCATTTTTTTATAGGAAATCTAACTTTACTTTAAATTCATTTAAACTATTATATATTTTCTAAATATTTACATAGTAAAATCATAGTTTATCTTATAATTTTAACTTGTATTATTAGAGTATGATCCTTGCAGTAAAATTTTGGAGGAGGATTAATTGAGTGAAAAATTTACCGAACTTGAAAGAAAAAAGATAACGTTACTGCAAAGAATGGTGATTGGAGCAGTTGGTGGACTAGCTGGTGGGTTTGCGATCTTTTTGATCATTTTTGGAATAGACTCACAGCTTTCTGTAACGCCTGGAACATTTTACAAAATGGTTGGGATTCCTGTGGGACTTTCAGATATTTCAGCTACGATCTTTGGACTGGTAAGTCATATGCTGACTGCAGCTCTGATCGGAACTGTATTTTGCTTTTGTTCAGGACTGCATCAAAAACTTGACATAAAGAGTTTAAGAAAAGGCGCATTTGCTGGCGGTGTAACGGCAATTGCAGTTTATGCAATATTTTTTGTTCCAATAACTTTGTTCATAATGAATCCGGCACTTGAATCACAAACTATGGATGAAGTAGGACTAGTAACTACCCTAGTAAACATTGACTCAAAAAAACTAGTTGAAAGTAGGAGTCTAATCTTGATTGGTTCTTTAGAAATGCACATTGTCTATGGAATAATTATGGGAATCTTTTGTGCAATGATGCTAAAAAAAGAATTTACAAGGATAGGAACAAGATTAATCACTATTCATGCACTAAAAATCACAGTAATAGCAATTATTCTAGCAACATCTACAATTGCTTCGTATTATGTATTAATTCCTTCATACTCTCAGATATCGCCTGATCAATCAACATTATCTTCTGAGCTAAACAAGATACAGGAAGGATTAACATACTCTAGATTTATCGCTATGGATAGAGACGAAAAGTTAGATTTAGTCGCAAGAATGCCTGGACATACAATTGATCTTATAATAAACGAGGTAACAAAGTACGACATAACTTCATTAGATGGAATGGATGAGATTGTTTCAAAAGTTCAATCAAATAATGAGCTAAAATTCTTACAAATTGGAGAAATTCAGGGATTAAAGGGAAATAACGCAGAAGGAAAAGTATATGTGATTCAAGCAGGAGATTCTGTCTTCCTACGATTTGAGAAATTCAGTGTAACAAACGGTCCAGACTTGCATATTTTTCTTACAAAATCTGGAGATGTGAGTACAGGTTTTGATATTGGAGCATTAAAAGCAAACAAAGGTGATCAAAATTATGAAATCACAGGAATTGACACAAACGAATACAATATTGTAATAATCTCTAGTGATACTTTTGGGAAATACTATGCATCAGCTAAACTTGTGAAAACAAGTGAAAAGTAAGAATTTATTTTTGGCTCTCTATTCCCATAAGGGTAAGCGTTGATCTAACATGAGGAAGTTTTCTTATCTTCCATGTTATTGTTTCACGAAGTGTTTCATTTTTTTGTGAATGCACCTTTGCTATGATATCATATGCTCCAAAGGTTCCGTGAACTTCTTTTACATTTTCCAAGTGTTTAAGATCATCGATGATTTCTTCTTCGTGTCCCAAATCACAATTTATTAAAACATATGCATCAGACATTTTTCAACACTTATGTTGCAGGCCAAATTTCACTTTCTAGCTCTTGAATCGTTTTCTTTGAATCAATATCTGATTTTGATTTTTTTTGCTTTGTCTTTTCCATATTATTTTTTTGTATTCATAATATATGAAGGACTATAAGTAAAAACTTAAAATTCATTTGAGAAATCCTAAATAACTTAAATAAAAACAAAGAATATCTGTTTTAAACTTAAATATTATTTTTACGAACAATACCTCGACGAGGATTACTCTCAGGATGATGTCCTGTTAGAGTGATGCATCAGAGTTTAGAGGAGGGCCTTTGGCTTTGAATGCACAGACGCTTCCTTACCTTCCAGGCAAGCGTAAATCCTCGTTCCTCGCTATTTAATCTAAAATAATCTAAAATCTTCTTTGATTGTGTTTAACACAACATGAGTGATGGTATTTTCTACATTTGGCTTTGATGAAATTTTTTTTACAAATTCACTTAGATCATCTCTTCCTTTGAATTTTGCAACAATGAATGTGTCTGTTGTTCCTGTCACATCATATACTGCGCATATATTATCAATACCTGCAAGCTCATTTTCTATCTCAATAATTTTGTCTTTTTTTGCAACAACTTCAATTACTGCCGTAAGATTGAAACCAAGTTTTTCATGATCAAGTATTGCAGTATATCCTTTGATTATTTTTTCAGCTTGCAATTTTTTTAGTCTTGATATGATAGTTACAGTTGATATTCCAAGCTTTAGTGCAAGCTGTCTTGAGGACTGACGTGCATCTACTAACAAATGTTTTAGAATTTTTTGATCAAGCTTGTCTGGTATCAACTAGTGAGATAGATTAAAAATGTATTTAAGGTTTCAAAAAAATCCCTAATAAATGTTCTATATCATCCATAATTAATTATAATTTTTACATATATGACAAATTAAGGTAGACAATCAAATTTCAATAACTTTCCAATACTCGTTAATCCATACGCCTACTACTTTAACAGAAAGTTTCCATGATCTTATTATGGAAACTGCATTTTTTATTTGTTCTATATGCTCTTCTTTTGAAACTGGATTTCCAGCACAGTCAAAATGTCCAGATACTAAAATTATAGACGAATTATGTTTATTTACTGAAATCAATGCTTTGGATTTTATCTCTACAGTCTTTGATGAATCAAAAAATAATTTATCAATTCCTGGCTCTGTTATGGTATCCACATACTTTACACCGTAGTTAGTTTGCAACCATTGATAAATTGGCATTTGAATTCTTCCATCCATACAACAAATCGAAGTGCCAAACATCTCGTTCATGATTACAGTTCTATTTTTCTTTCTTGTCTAAATAATCTATTATTATTTTATGAAGTTCCGTTTTATGCTGACTGATCTCTCGTTGAACCTCAAATAACAATTCATGATACATTCTCTGGCCATATTTCTCATAAAATGAAGTTGAGTATTCTTGCTCCTTGCTACCAATAAACCAGCCTAAGATAAAGTCATGCTCACTTTCAGGATTCCATGATGCCTTTAGCATTGGATAGTACACCTCGATAAAGCCTTTCAAATCAGCTGAAATTTGTTTAAGATCATTTTTTACAAACTCCATAAATGTTTGCGTTGACATAAAACTAAAGTCAAGTTACCATAAAATCAAGGTTTGTATGAATAGTGTTATGGCAGAGTTTTATGCTTGACTATTTGACCTGATGTCTAGCATTATTTGACAAATTTCATACTTAACTAAAATAAATACTGAAAACCTAATTGAGTCTGCCAGATGATTATACTATAACAAAGGTACTGGTCTTTTTATCAGTAGAAAAAGCACTACGTGAAATTAGCGATACAGTTTTTGAGAAGGTAACTGAGATTTTAAAAGAAAAGTACAACTCTTATCTGTACGATTGCTATGATCATCCAGAATACCTGAACCAAATTCTTAAGGATTTTTTTGGTGACTGTTTTGGTGCCATTACAGATACAATCAAAAAATATTTGGCAGAATACTCGAATCGTAAGCAGGTAAATCATTTTATCAAAGTTGTTTGTAATAAGTGAATACGGCTCTTAGAAAAATAGTGGCAACAAAATATTTTTTATTGCTGTTAGATAGTTCTAATTATAAACTTTTGAAAGGAGGAAAATGATTTGACTACAGTTACTATACTCCACGAGCATAGATTTTTTTTATTTACACTAATTGGTATCGGCTTTGCTTTTTTGATTTTCAATTTTATTGACGAACAAACTGCTCTTTTGTTTACAGATTTAATGTTTGTATTTTCGGCTGCAAGTTTAGTTGTATTGTCAATAATTATTGCAACAAAAAATAGATTTCAAGGATTTCATGGAAAGGCATGGACATTTTTTGCGGCTGCTATGATTTTTTGGTTTATGGGCGAAGTTATCTGGACCATATATCAGCAAGTGTATAAAATAGATCCTTGGCCATCAGAAGCTGACTTTTTTTGGCTTGTCGGATATCCGATATTTTTTGGATTTTTGATATATTATCAAATGCCTATAAAAAAAGCAATTTCAAAGAAAATGGTAATAATCTCAACCTTAATAGCTGTCTCTGCGTTAGCCTCTTTGCTGTTTATTTCATATGATGAAAATTTACAGCTTGATTTTGAATATGCGATTGGGCTAAGCTATCCAGTATTTGATTCGATTATGTTAATACCTGCACTCATTGGAGTGTTTTTGTTTTTTAGGGGAAAAGTAAATTTTATGTGGACAATGGTGAGTCTTGGATTTTTGTGTTTTGTTATAGCAGATTACTGGTTTTTGCTAGTACAAGTCAATGAATCATATTATGTAGGTCATCCATATGATATGCTGTATACGTGGGCATATGCCTTGTTTGGTTTTGGTGTGTATAATCACCTGAAAATTTTTCAAACAAAAGCAATTTCTAAATTAGATCACAATTAAGCTATTTACCAGCTGTTCATATAGGAAATCTGTTCTTTTGTCAGATTGTCTATTTTGACATCCATTGCTGCTAGTGCATCAACTGCAACCTGCCTGTCGATTTCCTGTGGTACCTTCATTACCTGGTTTGGCAGTTTTTTGTGATTCCTTAGTATATACAAAATAGAGAGTAGCTGGTTTGAAAATGACTGTGCCATTATTTCTGGAGGGTTTCCCTCAGTTGTAACGAGATTTACCACGCGTCCCTTTGAGATAAGGTACACTTTCTTCCCATTACTCAACACACACTCATCAAGATTAGGTCTGACCTCTCTTACAGATCTTGACTTTTTTAACAAAAACTCACTGTCAATTTCTACATCAAAATGACCCACGTTTCCAAGTATTGCACCATCTTTCATCTGCAGTATGTGCTCTTTGCGGATAACGCTAGTCATTCCGGTACATGTGATGAAAATATCACCTATTCTTGCAGCCTGACTCATTGGCATTACATCAAATCCATCCATGTGTGCTTCTAATGCTTTGATAGGATCAACTTCAGTTACAATGATTTTAGAGCCCATTCCATGGCATCTAGCTGCAACGCCTTTTCCAACCCAGCCATATCCTACAACTACAACTCTTTTTGATGCAAATAATAGATTCATTGCTCTTAGATATCCGTCAACTGTGCTCTGTCCTGTCCCGTATCTGTTATCAAAGAGGTGCTTTGTGTATGCGTCATTTACTACTATAACAGGATAGCAAAGTAAACCATTTTTTTCCAAAGATTCTAGTCGCTTTACGCCAGTAGTTGTCTCTTCTGTTGCACCAAAGATCTTTAGTGATTTGTATTTTTTATCATGGGCTCTAGTGTTTAGATCACCACCATCATCAGTCAAAATATTTGGCCTGTGATTGAGAATCTGTTCAATGCACCAATCATATTCTTTTTTTGTCTCATCAGACCAAGCATAAACATGAATTTTTTCTGATGCTAGAAATGCAGCAATATCGTCTTGTGTTGTAAGTGGATTTGCACAGCATGCTGCAACGTTTGCACCAAGCTCTTTTACTCCTTTTAGTAAAACGGCTGTTTCCTTTGTAATTTGTAGGCAAAACCCAAGCGTTATTCCCTTAAATGGCTGTGATTTTTTTAGTCTTGAAATGGTATTATCAAGAATCTGCATGTGGCTTTTTGCCCACTCGTAGGAGAGTTTTCCTTTTTTTGCAAGTTTTATGTCCTTTACCTTGTATAACAAATCGTTAGTCTTGCAATAAAATCAATAATAAAGTATGTCTTGCCAAAACAATAATTCCAATTTTTTGATTTGTTTAACAAAAATTTGATACCATTCGATTATATACCACAAATAGTTTGCAATAGCAACATGGAACAAGGTACCATAAAATGGTTCAACGCCACAAAGGGCTACGGCTTTATCGCAAGAGAGTCAGGTAGCGACCTTTTTGTCCACAAAACTGAGGTTCAAGGAAACCTAAGAGAGGGGGATAAGGTGTCGTTTGAAGTTGCAGAAGGCCCAAAGGGACCCCATGCAAAGAATGTATCAAAGATTTAGTACGATTAATTAATTTTAAGAGTAACAATTTCCTTTGATTAAATTTCCATTTTTATTATTTTTTGAATATTTTCATGTAATCATAAATTCCAAACGCGATAAGAAAATACATAAAATGAAACAACATCTCTAGCGGATGGCCAGTGTAGTAAGAGTCTTCAAGCTGAGTATACAAAAAGGTCGTGTCTGCAACATACAAAGAAATTACGCCAACAAAAACAAGACTCCACATAAAATTTATCTTTCCTTTGAAAAACAAAATAACTCCCAACAATGATGGTACAAGAACAATTGCATCTGCTATTGGATATCCAGCTAACAACGCAAACTCATAATTACTTAATTCTTCATCTCCGATAAACACAACATAAAGACTTGATGCTAAAAGAATAACAGCAGCAAGAATAGCTAAGCCTAGTACCTCTTTACTAATTCCCTCCTTTAATGGTTCTAAATATGAAATTAAAAACATTAACAAAAAAGGATAGCCGACAAGATAGAATAGATCAGCAGTTGATGGAAATGGATCTATTTCAAAATAAATTTCATCCAGCATCCATGTCATTTCAGCACAAAACCAAGTTATTGAAAAACCCACTAATGCTATTAGTGCAGTTCCATGTTTTCCCGAAGTACCTAATCTTTTAAGAACAATGACGGTAACAACCAAGAGGGTACCGGCTGCAGGAATGTACATTAAATTTCCTACAATTACTGCAATATCTTCTCCAAAATAATTTGCAATTAAATTAACTGCCGCAACAGAAATTATTACAAAAAAAACTTTCTGTATGGTTAAAGTTTTTTTCTGTTCTTGCAATTTCTCATTTGTTAATACATTATGTATAATTTGTGTCTTTAGCATGCTACTGAATTGCCCACGCCCACATAATGTCAGTTTCCAAAATTGGAAACCATTTTATGAAATATCAAAAAATAAAAAATCAAAAACTGTTCTATGCATAAAAAATGTCTAGTTTTGCACAACTTTCACACAGATAGTACTCTGCTTCATCTGAAAATTGTATTCTGACAGTTTTTGGCTCGTCATGTATGCATTCTCTTTGTGGGAGATTCTCAGACATTAGGTATGGTTTTGCCAGTTTCAATTAGAGGAGGTTTGTTTAAACAATTTAGCTATTTACATTAATGTAAAAATTTAGAGTATAACCAAACAATAATTCACTATCAGTCTAAAATTGTGTCTAAAAATTAATGTTTTTGTTGGTGATTGTATTTACGGAAATCTCTACAAGTTTGATCTAAACTCGGATAGAAATGAATTCGTTTTTACAAATCCAGATTTGCAAGATAAGGTAGTAAATATAGGCGAGTCTTTAGATGAGATAATTTTTGGAGAAGGTTTTGGTTGTATTACTGATCTTGAAATTGGACCGGACGGATTGTTGTATGCTGTATCTCTTTCTGAAGGAACAATATTTAGAATGATTCCACAAAGTATGGCAACAACTAGTGTTTCTACAGAAAAAGGTGGATGCCTAATTGCCACTGCAACATTTGGTTCTGAGCTTGCACCACAGGTCCAGTTCTTGCGTGAAATTAGAGACAATACTGTTCTTTCAACTACATCTGGCACATCATTTATGAGCGCATTTAATGCATTCTACTATTCATTCTCACCAAGCATAGCTGATCTTGAAAGACAAAATCCAGTATTCAAGGAAACCATAAAAATAACAATAACTCCACTTTTATCATCTCTATCATTGCTACAATACGTTGACATTGATTCAGAAGCTGAAATGCTAGGTTATGGTATCGGAATCATACTACTAAATGTTGGAATGTACTTTATTGCTCCTTTAATTGTAATTTCAAAAATTAAAGAAAAAATTAACAAAAAATAAAATACAATCAAGTATCAATTATGATACTCTTAAGTAACTGTCGTATCAATTACAAGGTATGCTCTTTATTGCCTTGATCAAGTTTAAGAAAAAAGCGCGTGATGCAGCAGAGTATGGAAAATCAATACTTGAAAATCTTCCAAGAGATGTAAAAATTATTGGAACCTACTGGACATTGGGAAAATATGATGCAATCTGGATATATGAGGCGCCATCAGAAAAGGATGCAATAAAGCTTGGAATAGATGCAGGCGAGGTTATGCAAACGCAAACGCTTGTAGCAATACCAAGAGAGGAAGCAGTCAAGCTGCTTGGTAAAACCTAGTTAAAGTAATCATCAAAGCTTTTTTGTTTTGGTTGTATGTATTTGGCGTATCTTGTGATCAGGCTATAAATCCTGTAAAAATATCTGTTTTCTTTTAACCTTGGACCTATTTTATCCCAAAAGTATCTAGCGTGGATCTCTGAGAACCTTGAGTCACTTATTACCAAAAATGACTTTTTTGATTTTGTTATAATTTCCAGTGTTTTTGGGCTAAATGCCTGCTCTGACTGGTTTCCAGCTCCTACCATTATTAATTCAGGCTTGTCTGTGCTAAAGTTCTGCAACAATTTTGGAACTAGTGTATCGCCACTAGCATCAAATCTTTCTAACGGTATTTTTTTCCAGCCAAGATCGAACATCTTTTCATTTATTTTGTTTATGATGTTAAGCTCCTTTTCTGGCGTATCTGTAGTTGCCCTAACAATTCGTATCTTACTGCCTTGAGATTTTAAAAAAGAGTCAGCTACATCTAATGCCAAATCACAATGCCTTCCTTTATCGTATGATACAACTACATTTGAGATTTCATTATCAAAGTTGTCTCTAACTAGAACTCCAACTATGTCACATGTAGCAAGTGACATGAGTTTTCTATTGTTTTTTAGATCATCAAAGTCGATAACAAGAAGGTTGGCGCCTTGCTCTTCGATTGTTGCAAGAATCGCTTCTGTCACATCATGTGATAGTCTAATTAAATATCCTGTAGAGTCATTTTCTCCAAGCTCGTTTTTGAGGTTCTCAAGTGTATGTACCTCTTTGTCGGCAATTTCTCGCGATGATGATAATGGAAGCTGGATTGGTACATTTACTACGTTGAGGTAAGAACTTTCTGCATCTTTTGCATCTGCTATGATATTTGCTATTTTGACTAGATTCTTGATTGATTTGCCATTATAGTTGATTAGTATTCTATAGTTTTGACGCTTTTGTGGGATCTCGTTTATGATTGATGGAGCATAGTGTTCTATCTCTTTTTTTGCAGTATACATCTTGTATAACGTAAATCCAATCATTACCCAGATTACTGCAATAAGCCAGCTTAGCGGATTAAAGATTAGCAGGTATATTGCAAGCCCAATTTGTGTAAAGACGCCAATGATTGGAATTACAGGAAAAAATGGCGTCTTGAATCCATAGTCTAGTTTTGCGCCATACAGTCTTCGAATTGTAATTGCAGCTATGTTAACTTGGATAAACAAGAAAAGAAACATCACTCCTGCTGCCAGTGCAATCTGTTCAAGTGGCAGTGATACTGCCATTATTACCATAACGATACCAGAAATTATTGTAGCAAAGTATGGAGTGCGATAGTTTGTATGAATTGAGCTAAATGTCTTTGGAAGGTTAAACTGCCTACCCATAGCAAACGCTACTCTACTTGATGAAAAGGTTGTAGCGTTTAGTGCCGATAGTGTAGAAACAAATCCGCCAAGAAGTACCAGAATAGTTCCAAATGGAATGATATAGTCTGCAGCCTTTGCTATTCCAAGCTCCTTGTTTTGTCCAATAAACTGCCAGACCTCGACTCCAATTTTTTGCGAGTCAACGCCACCAAGAAATACAAATGTAAAAAGTACGTAAATGCCAACAACGCCAGCAAGAGAAAGAAATATTGCTTTTGGTATGTTTTTCTTTGGATTTTTTACCTCCTCGCCTGTCTGTACGATTATCTCGTATCCCTCAAATGCGATAAATGTTAGTGCCATGGCAAGGAGTATCCCGCCTGCTCCCTTTGGCACAAAGTCCTCAAAATTTGCAGCCCAGTCATGTGCAACAAAAAAGGTAGCAATCAACCCAGCTACTATTAAAACTCCAATGATTGCAAGCTGAGAAAATGTAACTGCGTTTCCTATCTTTCCTGTTTCAGAAATTCCTTTGACGTTGATGTATGTAAATAAAATAATTGAAAGAACAGCTATTAGCTTGTCAATTCCAGCAAATTGAACAAGGCCAATAATTGTTAAAAAGTGGCCCAGAAACGAGCCAAAGCCTACCGCATATAGGCTTCCTGCAATCATGTGGGCAAACCAGGCCATCCAGCCGCTAATGAATGCATTAGGACGAGGTAGGCCCTCTCTTATCCACTTGTATCCGCCCCCTGCTTCTGGCAGAGCAGAGCCAAGCTCGGCATATACAAGTGCGGTAAAGAATGTAATAACGCCATTTATCACAAAGACTACCATTAGTGCAGGACCTGCCTCGTTCATTGCAGGTCCAACAAGAACAAAAATCGCACCGCCTATCATGGCAGCTATTCCTATCATAGTAATGTCAAGAAGCGAAAGGCTTCGTACCAACTCTGAGTGTCGTTCGGCCATGACCTAGAGCAAAAAAGATGTTATGAAAACCTATCCATTAACTATAATAGTCTAGAGTTTAATTTTTCCAACTTGTACAATTAGATCCTAATACAAATTGTAAAGCCTTGCTAGTGCAAGCTTGTCTGCCGGTTTTACAGTGGCAATCTTTCCATCAACTTTGACTTCGTATGTTTCTGGATCGATTTCTATTTTTGGGGTAAGGTTGTTGTGTACCATATCTTTTTTTCCAATTTTCCTGCAGTTTCTGACAGGAACTTGTTTCTTTTTTGTTAAAACTTTTCTTTCCAGTCCTTTTTCTATTGCAAGCTTTGATGTAAATGTAAATGATGTAGAATATTTTGCAGAGCCTAGGGCACCAAACATTGGCCTATATGTGATTGGCTCTGTTGTTGGAATTGATGCGTTAGGATCCCCCATAAGAGAGTAGGCAATCATTCCTCCTTTGATTATCATCTTTGGCTTTACCCCAAAAAATTGCGGAGTCCAAATAACAATGTCGGCAAGCTTGCCAGACTCTAATGAGCCAACATGTTCAGAGATGCCATGTGTTATTGCAGGGTTTATCGTATATTTTGCAATGTATCGCTTTACTCTAAAGTTATCATTTTTGTCAGTATCTTCTGGCAGTTTTCCAATGATTTTTTTCATTTTATCTGCAGTCTGCCATGTTCTTGTTGTAACTTCGCCAATTCTTCCCATTGCTTGGCTGTCTGATGACATCATGCTTAGGGCGCCAATGTCATGCAAAACATCTTCTGCTGCTATTGTCTCTGCTCTTATTCGCGATTCTGCAAACGAAACGTCTTCAGGAACTGATGGGTTTAGGTGATGGCAGACCATCATCATATCAAGGTGTTCATTTAGTGTGTTTACGGTAAAGGGTCTTGTCGGGTTTGTAGATGATGGAAGGATGTTTTTTTCGCCAGCTATCTTCATAATATCAGGCGCATGTCCGCCTCCAGCGCCTTCTGTATGGTATGTGTGAATGGTACGGCCAGCTATTGCTGATATGGTGTCATCAACATAGCCACATTCGTTTAGTGTATCTGTATGGATTGCAACCTGTGTATCTGTCTTGTCTGCAACTTTGAGTGCAGCATCAATTGTAGCAGGGGTAGTTCCCCAGTCTTCATGAAGCTTTAGACCACATGCGCCTGCCTCTATTTGCTCAATTAGTGCGTCTTCTTTAGAGTCGTTTCCCTTTCCCAAAAACCCAAAGTTGAGAGGATACTCTTCTACTGCCTCAATCATTCTTTGAATGTTCCATGCACCAGGAGTACATGTTGTTGCATTTGTACCGTCTGCAGGTCCAGTACCGCCTCCAATCATTGTAGTTGTCCCATTACAAATTGCATGGATTGCCTGCTGTGGAGAAATAAAATGAATATGAGTATCTACTGCGCCTGCTGTACAGATTGTATGTTCGCCTGCTATTACCTCGGTGTTTGATGAAATTACCATATCAATATCATCCATGATGTTTGGATTGCCAGAATTTCCAATGCCAACAATTTTTCCATCTTTAATTCCAACGTCTGCTTTTAGAATCCCAAGTATTGGGTCTAAGACAACTGTGTTTGTTATTACAAGATCAAGTGAGTCATTTCTTTTTACGCCAGATGCTTGGCCCATGCCGTCTCTTGCACTTTTTCCGCCACCAAAGACTACCTCATCGCCATATCTTAGAAGATCTTTTTCTATTTCGATTATAAGATCAGTGTCTGCAAGTCTTATTCTATCACCTACAGTTGGCCCAAAAAGGTCAACGTATCGTTTTCGCGGAATTTCAAGAACCAACTTTACGCACCTTTGAATCCCTTTTCTCTTGCTTTTTTGATAGCATCAGACTTTTTCTTTTCAAGCTCACCATTTACTAGTCCACTAAAGCCAAAGACAACTTTTTTCCCGCCATATTCTGTTAATGATACCTCTTTTGTCTCGCCTGGCTCAAATCGTACAGATGTGCCAGCAGGAATGTTTAGATGATATCCGTAGCTTTGCTCGCGTGGAAAGGAAAGCGCCTTGTTTACCTCAAAAAAGTGTGCATGGGAACCTACCTGTATAGGCCTATCGCCAGTGTTGCTAACAGAAATTGATGTTGTTTTTCTGTTTTGGTTTGCAAGGATTGGCTTGTCTGAAAGAAAGTATTCTCCTGGAATCAAGTACATCACACTATTGGATCATGTACTGTGACAAGCTTTGTCCCATCCTCAAATGTAGCTTCTACCTGAATTGAGTGGATTAGCTCAGAAACTCCTGGCAACACATCATCTTTTGTCAGAACTTTTCTGCCAGAGCTCATAAGTTCAGAGACAGATTTTCCATCACGAGCCCCTTCTAAAATGTGGTCGGTGATTATAGCAACTGCTTCTGGGTGGTTTAGCTTAAGTCCCCTTGACTTTCTTTTTCTTGCAAGCTCTGCTGCTAAAAAAATATGCAACTTTTCTATTTCACGTGGAGTAAGCATCATACGCAGATAGTATCTGGCTCTTGTATTTAATAATTTGAAAAACTGTGTATATTTTACGAAAATATATTTTCAACAACAAACTGAATTAGCTGTGTTAAAAATTACAAAAATATCTGGAAATATTCTTGCAGATAGTGAGTTAAAAAAAAGATTTGAAATCTTTGAAAAACAGAGAAAATGTGAACGATTACATCTGACTCGTCAAGAGCTAGAAAAGAAACGATTGAGAAAAAATACAGACAAGGGAACAGATATTGGATTGTCATTTAATGATACAAAACTAAATCACGGCGATGTTTTGATCTTAGAAGAAAAATTTATTCTAGTAGAGCAAAGCCCAGAAAAGGTAATCGTAATTAAAATAAAACAAAATTCAAATCAAGAAGCACTTGTCTTGCTTGGCCATATCATAGGAAACAGGCACAGGCCGATTGCGATTGATAATCAAACCATAATGTTTCCAATTCAGGCAGAGTCAGAGCTTGTTTTATTCAAGAGTTTGCTTGCAGATTTTGCAGATAATTTAGAGATGAAAGTTGAGGAAAGAGTATTTGTTCCACAAAAAAGAATGGATGTACATGAGCACTGATATTTTTGAGCAGCTAGGAATAATGCAGCTTTCAGATTCTTTTTTTCCTTCAGGAATCTATGCGACATCAAACGGCCTTGAGATACTAATTCATGACAGAAAAATAAAAAATGCCACTGAATTAGCTGAATTAATCAAAGTTTTTCTAAGACAACAGATTGGCCCTGCTGATTGTGTTGCACTTTGTAATGTTTATGATTTTATTGCAAAAAATGATTTTGAAAAAATAATCCAAACAGATCAACTGCTGTATTCAATGAAGCTAGTAAAAGAGATACGAGAAACATCAACAAGGGCAGGAATTCAGCTAATCAAGTGTATCCAGTCATTTAAAGACGAAAAATTTCTAAAACTTTATTCCGATTCCATAACAATAGGAAAATGTACTGGTGTATATCCAGTGTGTTTTGCGATTGCAGCATACGGCCTTGGAGTAAAAAAAGAAAATGCTGCAACAATGCTTCTTTACGGATTTGTAGTAGGTATGATAGGAGCAGCACTGCGTATGGGAATAATTGAACATTTTGAGTCCCAGAAAATTATCGATGATCTAAAAAGCGAAATTGTAAACGCTGTTCAAAAAAATATCAAAAAAAGTATCTCTGAGATGTGGCAGTTTGCCCCAGAGCTTGATATCGTACAAATAACACATGAAAAACTAGCTGAAAAGATGTTTATCACTTGACTAGAATACCACGAGTTGGAATTGGCGGGCCTGTAGGCTGTGGCAAAACCATGTTAATTGAGAGAGTAGTGCCTGTTCTTGCATCAAAAGGGTACAGCGTTAGCATAATCTCAAATGATGTGATTTCAAAAGAGGACGCAAATAGAATGAGGCTAAATTTAGCAACAAAAAAGGGATTACTTCCAGAAAATTTGGTAGTTGGCCTTGCAACAGGTGGCTGCCCACATACAGCAGTTCGTGAAGACCCTTCAATGAATCTAGCAATAATTGAGGAAATGGAGTCAAAGCATCAGGATCTTGACCTAATCATAATAGAAAGTGGTGGTGATAACATTACTACAACGTTTAGCCCAGCCTTGGCAGACTATTTTATCTACATAATTGATGTGGCAGGTGGCGACAAGTACCCAAGAAAAAGGGGGCTAGGAATTGAGACTGCTGATCTTTTAGTGATAAACAAAATTGATCTTGCGCCATTTGTAGACGCAGACCTGCAAGTAATGGAAAAAGATGCAAAGGCACTAAGAGGTGACAAGCCATATGTTTTTGTTAATTGTAAAACAGACAAGGGAATTGATCAAGTTGCATCGCACATAATGCATAACGTCTTATTTGATGAGCCACCAAAAGCACAACAGCTAAAAAGGTAGAAAAATGCAAAACATTGATTTTTTTACTCCAAAGGATTTGCCAGCTGAGATTCTTGCATATGACTCTGAGGTAAGACAGCTTGGTGTTGGCTCTGTTGGAAAGCTAGGCTATTTGTCGCTTGGATTAAAAAGAGACTCGCATAGCGGAAAAACTATAGTACATGAGCAAAGTTCTCAGGTCCCACTGCTGACACAGCGAGCAATTTACTATGAAACAGAGCTTCCTTCTATGGCATATCTTCAGATTGTTTCCCCATCAGGTGGAATACTGCAGGGAGACAGGTATAGGATGGATATCTCCTTAACAGAAAATGCAGTAGCTCATCTTACCACCCAAGGTGCAACAAGACTATACAAGATGGACTCAAACTTTGCAACGCAGCTAGTCAATGTAACTGTAAGTGAGAATTGTTATCTCGAGTTTATTCCAGATCAGATAATTCCATACAAGAACTCTAGATTCTACCAAAAAGTTTCACTTGATGTGCATGAAAACGCCTCTCTTGTTTACTCTGAAATAATTGTGCCAGGAAGAACTGCAATGAACGAGTCTTTTGAGTATGATATTTGCTATCTAAAAATGGTAGCAAAAAGCCAAGAAAAAACTAGATTTGTAGATGTTGCAATGCTAGAGCCAAAAAAACAAAACCTCAATACTTTTGGCATACTTGGCAAGCAAACAGTTGTAGGCACCATATACATAATCACAAAAAGAGATTATGTAACAGAACTATGTGATGAAGTGAATTCAAGCCTACAAAACACAGCAAAAGTTTCTTTTGGAGCGTCAATTTTACCACATGATTCAGGAGTGCTTGTAAGATTGACAGGTGGCTCTGCTTCAGATATCAAAGATGCAGTTTACGAGGTTGTAAAAATGACAAGAAAAAAGATTCTAAATGCTCCATTTACTGGAATTAGAAAAAACTAAAATGTTATTAGCTAAATTAACCCAACTCCTTTAATGCAAAATTTTTTTCTCCAGCTTGAAGGCTCCAGAGTCCAATCTACCATAAACGAAGAAATCTCAAATATTGTAGAAAAAATAACACCCGAAATTCCACACAACACGTTTATCACAGATATGGCAATTATAATGATCCTAGCAGCAATTGTAACGCTTGCCTTTTTTAAAATTAGACAACCACTAATCATAGGTTATCTTTTTGCAGGAATGCTAATTGGTCCACTGTCACCACTATGGACATCACTACTACCAGCAGATCCTTTTGAAACTGGTACTGGCACACTAGGAATACTGTCTGATGTGTCGGTTCTGAATGTTTTTGCCGAAATTGGCATTATTTTACTGCTTTTTGTAATTGGCATCGAGTTTCCATACTCGAAAATACGTGCTATTGGAAGAACAGCAATAGGAATTGGAACGCTTGGTCTTTTCTCTACACTAGGTTTGGTGTTTTTTGCCTCATCAATGCTTGGCCTTGGCTTTATGGATTCGCTTTTTCTTGGCGCAGCACTATCAATTAGCAGTACAGCAATTTTGATTAAAATTTTTGAAGATACTGGTGTGATAAAAAGAGAATCATCGATTCTTGTTTTGGGTATTTTAATTGTTGAAGACGTTATTGCAGTAATTTTACTTGCCTCACTAGAATCAATTGCACTTTTAGGTGCTGTTTCAATTGAAAGTGTTGCAGTTGTAGCTGCAGTTGCTGCTGCATTAATCATTGGAACTTTTACCATTGGAACAAAAGTGATACCAAAACTAATTGATAGGGTTGCAAGTGCAGAAAACCGCGAGATCTTGCTTCTTAGTGTTCTTGGTATCTGTTTTGGTTATGCATTATTTGCAAATATTGTAGGGTTATCAGTAGCAATCGGTGCATTTTTGGCAGGAGTGCTAGTCGCAAAGTCAGCTGAGGTCTCTAAGATAATATCAAGCCCAATTAAGGACATCTTTGTTGCAATTTTCTTCGTATCTGTAGGCGCACTTATGGATATTAGCATGCTTCAAAACTATATCGTAATTGCAATCGTGCTTATTGCAGTTGCAATAGGGATGAAGTTTGGTGGAAACATGATTGGAAACTTATTGTTTAGGCTAGATAAAGACAAATCACTGCGGTCTGCATTTTCACTTGCAGCACCGCGAGGGGAATTTTCAATTGTAATTGTAAAGTCTGGCGTTGATCTTGGAGTTGTTAGTCCTTTTCTCTTTCCATTGATGGGAGTAATTTCTATAATCACTGCTTTTATCTCTCCATTTTTAATAAAAGCTGGAGATAAAGTAATTCCAAAACTTGCAAAGGCTTAAGAGAAATGTCAAATAATGAACTAGAGAGACTGCTTTCAAAGACACACAAAGAAATTACAACATTTAATTTCAATAAAACCGAGGTTCCATGTATAATTTTTCCAGAAAAAAAATTTGAGACAATACTAGGCAGAATAGCTGGAAGGCCAGTCTCAGTTGACACAAATCTTAACATTTTACAAGACGGCTTGGGTCATGTCTTTGTTGAGATTAATCTAACATTTTCAATAGGTGATATTAGCGAAAAGATTTTGCTTTATGCAAACAGCTCATTGGACTTTTTTGAACTGCTGGCAAAAACTGCAATGCTTGCATTATCATCTCCACCTGAGCTTGGCAAGGAAAATATCTTTATGATTCAGCTACCAAGGCCAGAAAAGGCAATCAACGCACTTGCAATAATAAAAAAAGGTCTACAAGTAGGCAAAAAACAAGTTTGATAGTAAAAATATGGTGCGGTTGCCGGGATTTGAACCCGGGTCGCGGAATTGGCAATCCCGCATATTGGCCAAGCTGTACGACAACCGCTTAATCGGTAAATCCAGATATTCTCTATTAAACTGTAATGAATTTACTTGATTTTGAATATGAAATAAGATATTATTATAAAAAAATAAAAAATTAGAAAAAGTTGTTTTGTTTACTGACCTGCGACTACAGAGTAACTTACTGTAAACGGTTCAGTATTTAGTGTGTGTACTGCAAGTGCATTACCAGCAAATTTCCATGTTCCAGCCGCGGCTTCCTTGTCTACAAATGTTAGCGCAAACTTTGTTGTGCCATCTGGAGTCCATATTGCCTGCCCTGCGTCTTCACCTTCTGCTAGTGGACCATGTAGTGCTACTAGCTGAATTGGCTCAGATGCAGAATATGTCAAAATACCGCTATATGCTTTGTCACTTGGTGGCAAAATTATTGCAAGCTGATGTGTCTCATGACCAACTCCTGGATCTTGCATTGATGTGATTGTTCCAGTCTTTACTGTATCAGACATTTCTTTTTCCATATAGGAAACAGAATAGCTTACAGTAAATTGATCTGTGTTTAGTGTGTGTACTGCAAGTGCGTTACCTGTAAACATCCAGCTTCCCATGGAGGTTTCTGGATCAATAAAGGTAAGCGCAAACTTTGTCGTGCCATCTGGAGTCCATATTGCCTGCCCTGCGTCTTCACCTTCTGCTAGTGGACCATGTAGTGCTACTAGCTGAATTGGCTCAGATGCAGAATAGGAAAGTATTCCTTTGTAGACTTTATCGGTTGGTGGCAAAATTATTGCAAGCTGATGTGTCTCATGACCAACTCCTGGATCTTGCATTGATGTGATTGTTCCAGTAGTTGTTTTCCAGCCATGATCTGCCTTTTTTTCCATTTTCTCTTCCATCTTTTTTTCAGGCATTGCTTCCATTTCTGGAGTTGTAGTATCTGGAACTGGCATCTCT
>Ga0194131_10000543_pt1 | contig 63814 bp, 57 predicted proteins | sample TA2KigO120mmetaG_FD_148631 | JGI IMG/M metagenome (GOLD analysis project Ga0194131, IMG submission 148631) | Freshwater microbial communities from Lake Tanganyika, Tanzania - TA2015053 Kigoma Offshore 120m | ecosystem: Environmental > Aquatic > Freshwater > Lake | place: Tanzania: Lake... | reverse complement strand
GCCGCCGGCGGGCGATCCGCCGCATCTCTTCCAAAAGCTTCGCTTCGTCCGCACCACGACGTCGAACGTGCCGTTGCGTTCCTCGGGACTGACCAAGGATCCGGCAGGCACGACGCTCCGAAACTCGTTCTGGCCCCAAACGACGACGCACCTCGGAGACCGTGCGTCTTCGCCGGCGGAATCTAACGCCCTCGCGGAGCCGACGCTCTAACATCGCGAATAACACGCCCGCGCGTCCCATGACCTAGAATCGACGCGGGCCCTTCGGACGCAAAGACGGGGCCAAATTGAAGGCCGCCTGACGCCCGTGGCGTAGCTTATGGCTTCCCTTTCGAGATACGGGGACCCGGAAGCCGCTGCGAATCTAGTTGCCCCGATTCTGGTAGCCCCGGGGTAGCCCCGTTCCTGTTTTTTTAGCTGGCCCTCTAGGATTTGAACCTAGACTAACTGATCCAGAGTCAGTCGTGCTACCGTTACACCAAGGGCCAGTGTTTGGAGAGTCGCTAGTGTACGGTAAGCGGATTCGTGATGGTGGTCAAGGCCGCAATCATTGACGTTAGCTTGTCGGGCGGACTAGAATCGATCGTCCGGAATATTGGAAGGCGTAGGAATCCGTTGAAGGGGTGATTTGGCATGGCCTTTTTAATGGCGAAGAATGGTCCTAAGGCCGGAAAACGGTACGAATTGATGGGGGAAGCGAAGCTTGGCCGCCACCCGGACTGTCAGATCTGTATTCCCGAAGTCGGTGCTGTCAGCCGGCATCACGCCAAGATTACGGTCGAAGCTGGCCAGCATTACGTGGAGGATCTGGTCAGCCGCAACGGGACGATTCTCAATGGTGACTTGCTGATTCCTCCCACTCGCCAGAAGCTCAATCACGGCGACACGCTGCGGATCTGCGACGTCGAGTTTGGATTTGAGCTTGAGCTGTCGGTTACTTCGGGACCGACGACCACCCAGAGCGGCATGACGGTCCTGTTGGACGATCAGGCCGACGGCAGCGAATCGACCATCATGTCCAAGGTCGAGATTTCAGCGGGGCGCGGGCCGCTGCACGTTTCGGCGAGTCCTGAAACGCGACTGGCGGCGATGATGGAAATCACGCAGGCGCTGGGCAAGGCGTTGTCGCTGGACGAGGTATTGGCGCAGATTCTCAACAGCCTGTTCAAGATCTTCATGCAGGCCGATCGCGGGTTCATTGTACTGCGGCGAGAGGATGGCGCGCTCGTACCGCGCTGGACGAAGGTGGGGCGGCCGAATTCCGAGGACACCATGCGGATCAGTCGCACGATTATCAACAAGGTGATCGATTCGCGGGAGGCGATTTTGTCGGCGGACGCATCGAGTGATTCGCAGTTCAACATGAGTCAGAGCGTCGCGGATTTTTGCATTCGATCGATGATGTGCGCACCGCTTGTCGACTCCGACGGACGAGCGTTTGGCGCACTGCAGATCGACACCCTGGACCAGCGCAGCCGTTTCCAGAAGGAGGACCTGGAACTGCTGGCGAGCATCGCTTCACAAGCCGCGATCGCGATCGATAATGCGCAACTGCACGACAACGCCATACGGCAGAAAACGCTGGAACGCGACCTGCAACTGGCGATCGAAGTGCAACGCGGGTTTCTACCGGAGAAGCCGCTGAACCTCCAGGGATATTCGTTTTTCCAGTACTATCAGCCGGCGAACCAGGTGGGCGGCGACTATTTCGACTATATCAAGCTGCCGGACGGCAAGGTGGCGATCGTGGTCGCGGATGTCGTTGGCCACGGCGTCGCCGCTGCCTTGATGATGGCGAAACTCTCCGCGGAAACTCGATATTGCCTGGGATCGGAGCGCGAGCCGTGCAATGCGCTGACGCGGCTGAACGAAGGGATCAGCGTCCTGACGCAGGATCGCTTTGTGACGATGATCATTCTGGTGATCGATCCGGCGGGCCACGAGGCCACGATTGTCAACGCGGGGCACATGGCGCCGATCTGGCGGCACGCGGACGGAACGATCGAGGAGTTCGGCGAGGAAACTCGAGGTTATCCGGTTGGTTTTGTGGATGGATTCGAGTACGAGCAGACGAAGGTACCGATTCTGCCCGGCGACTTGATGCTGATGTACACCGACGGCATCAACGAGGTTTCGAACGCGAATGGGGATTTGTTCGGGATTGACCGGATTCGGAATCTGGTGGCCGGCGCGCAAAGGGTGCCGGCATTGCTCGGCCAGCAGATCATCGATGACGTACGTAAGTTCCTGGCGGGGCGGGGTCAGGACGACGACATGTGCCTGGTATGCGGCGGCCGAATTCAGGACGATGTCGGGTTCCGCGCCACTTCGCCGGTCGTGGGAAGTCGCTGAGCGTCAGCTCGCCCCACGAATCGCGCGCCGCATCTTGATCCGCTCCAGCAATCCGGGCCGCGGATCGCGCGACCGGTTTTCCGCCAGTTCGACGAGCCAGATGTTGGCGAAAGCGACAGGATTTCCGTGATCCTGGAAGAGAATCGGCCGTGGTTCCGCCCCTTCGGGTTTTCCGGCACCCGTTTTCGCCGACAGCGCGTGGTTGCAATGGATCGGGTAGCCGTTATGAAGGACCGTGACCCGCGCGGGGTGGAGCTTATTGCCCTGCGAATCGTATCGGGCGGCGCGGAACGTGATGTCGTAGGTCTGCCACTGGCCGGGCGGTAAACAGAGGTTGAGATCCGGGGGTTGCTGTTTATAGAGTGCGCCGCATTCATTGTTCGCGAGCGGTAGTCCGAAAGAATCCAGGATCTGGACCTCGTACCGTTCCTGGATATATACGCCGCTGTTGCCCCGCGCCTGACCGCGCGCGTCGGGCATGAAAGGAGTCCGGAACTCCAAGTGCAGTCGGAAGTCGCGAACGGGGTTGGAAGTCCTGGCCCCGGGACGCAAGAATCCATCGTCGAAAAGCATCGCACCCGACAGGTCGTGCGGTTCGGAATCGCGAAAATAGACGCGGGCGCCGGGCGGGGGCGGCAACCCGAAGCTGGGACTGACGCGGACGCAACGCTGCAACAGGCGCGTCGGCCGATCCCCATGCAATTCGGCCGTGGTGGATCGAACCACGATACGGGACGGATCGGAGTCGCTCGTTCGCAGCTCCACGCTGTCGCCTTGTCGTGTGCCGAGCAGTTCCCGCCGGAAGGCTGGATTCGCTCCCGCGCCCGGCAGACCGCCGTCGAACAACACACCAAGGAATTGGCCCTTTCCTAATGCGACAACTTGCAAGCCGATCGGGGGCTGTCCGTTTTGCCGTGACCGGTCGAGGAATTCGCCCTGCAGCGCGAAATCCGGATCGGCGACCGTGTTCGCCGGTTCGTTGGACGCCATGGAGTCGCCGGTAGCGGCTTCGGCAGGGCGGAGAGTGGCAAGCAGCAGAAAACCTATCGCGATGGTCTCGATCGGCATGAGAAAATTGCTCCTGGCGCGCCCGGTTCGCCCCTTAATTGAGATACTGCCGCCGCAACGCACTGATCGCCCGGATCGCCCGTTTCTTCTTGCCTCGAAAATCAAACAACCCGCCATAAGGATAGACGTGGGGTTGATCGTCAAAAAGCTGGTTCCAGACCACGGCGTGAACCATCGGTTTGGCGAGCAGCAGAGGTAACGTCCTGTTGACGAATTCGGCTTGGGATTCCCGCGAATGCCCGCCCGCCACCGCCTCCGGAATCGTCCGCAGCCCGGCGGCGGCCAGCGGATCCACTTCATCGCAGTTCGGCGCCGTCAGGAAAATGACCAGCGGCAGCCCCAAGGCTCCCCATTGATCGAGCAAGCGGTTTAATTCGATAAGATCCCGTTCGGTCGTCCCGTCCGGCCAGTAACCGAGATTGAAGGTCAGGCCGAGTCCGGCGACCCCCAGTTCCGCTCGAACAATCGTATCGGCAAACTGCAGCGGTGATAACTCGTAGTCGGCGTGCGCGAGATACTCGGCGAACGGCTGGTCGAACGTTACCAGCATCGGAACTTTGCCGTCCAGCTTTCGAACCAGTTCGATCACGTCCACCGTAAGCCGCAACCGATGTTCCTCGTTGAGTTGCAGTGCATCGGCGACATTAATGCCACCGGCGACATTCCAGACATGGACCTGTCCTCGCAGTTTTTCGACCGTCGCCTGCATGAACTTCATGATCGAGGGCTGGGCCATCTCATAGTCCCCTGCCCAGAGCGACATCCAGTCGGGCAAGTTGGCGCGCGACAGATCGAGCAGCGGGCCCCCGATGACGCGCAGCCCTTGATCGCGACAGAACTGCAACTGCCGCTCCGCGGCTTGAAAGTCGAACCGCCCCTGATCAAGTTCGATACTCCTCCAATGCGCGGGTACGACCACCGAATTGAAGGCGCGCAGCACGCGGCGCGTCGCGCGCTCGTCCATGACCCGATAGCCGATATTGCCCGCCAGCAGTTTGGAGGTTTGCGGCCCCTGCTGGGCGCGGGCTGCGAAAAATTGCGACGTAAACTCGTCCACCAGCATCCGCACCGCGTCCAGTGAAAACGTCAATGCGCGTTCGGCGGCTTCCGCCGCCCGATGGACGTCGGCCTGGGCCGTCGCTGCGATCGCAAACTCCTGGGCGGCCAGATTCAATTGGTGGTTGGACGTTTCGGTCAGGTTCAACCCGTGAAATTGCCAGTAGGCACATTGGTTGCGGATGCGATTGAGTGTGCCGCGAGCCAATTCCAGGGGCAGCAAGTACGGCGAGCGCCTTTCCATCAACGAAGCCGTCGACAACATCAGTTCGCCGTGCCCGGCCACGGGCCAGGGAATATGCAGATTACCCGACTCGCGAATCTCGCGCGAAACCGTCAGCGTACTGCCGTCCCAATCCGTCGTACTCAGCCATGGGATCGAATCGATGCCGGCGATGTACGCGCGTTGCAGTACAAACGGAGTTATCCGTTCCGGATGCGGCGCGGTAAATCGCATTTGCCCCATGGTAAGGGATCATCCTCGAGCGGCATCGCTTAACTTGGTCTGGCTCTTCCTTTCCTCGACGGCGATCTTGGGTCAAACTTCGAGTCTAACTCAGCCTGCCCGCAGCGACAACTGTTGGTTGCCATCGCGGCAGTTGGTGTCCGGGCCGCTTTCGAAAACAGCCGTCGTTTGCTATAAGTTGGTGTACACTGGAAGTCGCCGACAATTCCAGAGGGTTTTCCGAGTTCCGGCGAAAATTCCGGAGGATCCGATGCCAACGGCAGTGCTCGAAACCCGGCTCGACAAATTCCCCGTCCGCCGTGGCAAAGTGCGCGATATCTATGACTTGGGCGGCCAGTTGCTGATGGTCAGCACCGACCGCATCAGCGCGTTCGACTGGGTGCTTCCCAGCGGCATCCCCGACAAAGGACGGGTACTGACTCAGATCAGTGGTTTCTGGTTCGAGTTTCTCGAAACGGCCCATCATCTGCTCTCGATGGACCTGAAAGGCGTCGATTTGCCGAGTGGATGCGACCGCGATTCGCTGGAAGGGCGAAGCATGCTGGTTCGCAAGGCCGAGGTCGTTCCGTTCGAATGCGTGGTGCGAGGCTATCTCGACGGTTCCGGTTGGCGTGAGTACCGACAGCAGGGAACGGTCTGCGGACTGCCGCTCCCTCGCGGTCTGGTGCAGTGCTCGCAGCTTGCCGAGCCGATTTTCACTCCCGCGACCAAGGAACAGTCGGGGCACGACATCAATATTTCTTTTGAGCGGATGGTGGAACTGATTGGCGCGGATCGGGCCGAGCAGCTCCGTTCGCGGAGCCTGGATGTTTACCGACGGGGAGCCGAGTACGCGCGGTCGCGCGGAATCATCATCGCCGATACGAAGTTCGAGTGGGGGTTGGTCGACGGCGAGTTGATCCTGATCGACGAGGTGCTGACGCCCGACAGTTCCCGATTTTGGCCTGCCGACTCTTACGCGCCGGGCCAGGGCCAACTTTCGTACGACAAGCAGTTTGTGCGCGACTGGCTGGAGACGACCGGGTGGGACAAGAACAGTCCGCCCCCGAGCCTGCCTGACAGCGTCATCGCGAGGACTCGCGAAAAGTATATCGAAGCCTATGAGCTTCTGACGGGGAGTACATTCGCCTGGAAGTAGTCGTTGCGGGGGCGGGTCCGAGGTCGATGAACGCCACGTATCGCCGAGGTTGATTGGTGTGCGGCTCTCGGTGATTATTCCGACCATCAACGAACGTGCGAACATCGTGTCCGCGATCGACAGCGCCTGGGGCGCCGGCGCGGCAGAGGTGATCGTGGTCGATGGTGGAAGTTCGGATGGCACCGCGGAACTGGCCCAGGCGAACCGTGGATGCGTTGTTCGCACGCAGCCCGGACGAGCGGTTCAGATGAACGAGGGGGCCCGTCGCGCCCAGGGCGACCTGTTGCTCTTTCTGCACGCCGACTGCCGTTTGACGGAAGGCGTGGGCGTTCAACTTGCTGCCGCCACGGAAAATCCCGCCGTTGCCTGGGGGGCATTCTGGCAACGGATCGATGCTGCCGGAGCCGCTTACCGCTTCCTCGAATTGGGCAATGCGCTGCGCGTGAGGTGGCGTGGAATGCCGTTGGGAGACCAGGCGGTCTTTGTCCGTCGCGATTATTTTCGCCGGCTGGGGAAATTCAGCCTTGTGCCGCTGTTGGAAGACGCCGATTTCGCCGCGCGGGCACGTGGTGTCAGTCCTCCTGCATTGCTGCCGGGCCCCGTGATCGTCAGCGCCCGCCGATGGAAAGAAGCCGGTATCATCCGGCAAACCTTACGCAACTGGCGGATCCTTTACGGTTGGCGTCGTGGTCGGTCGATCGACGATTTGGCTCGAAGCTACCGACGGCACGATCAGTGCGACGCTTCCGGAGGCGCCCGTGAAATGGATTCCACGGTTACGGGACACCGCGATTCGGATCGCGGTCCGCTGCGCCCTTGAAACAGCCATCCTTTCCGTGGTGATGGTTCAGGCCAGTTTGGCTTTGAGTGTCGTGAGCAACCGCACTGCGTGGCCGATTTCGGCTTTCTGTCGTTCCGGCTCCTGGGCGATCTCGCGTTCGATCGTGAGCGGCCCGGAGTAGCCGATTTCGTTCAAAGTGGCAAGGTAACGTTCCATGTTGACGTCGCCTTCGCCCAACGGAACTTCCTGTCCCCATTCTTGACCAGGGTGTTTTGCCCATTTTCCATCTTTGCAATGGACGCTTTTCACATATCTGCCGATTTTGCGCAGCGCCTCGATCGGCTCGCCGGTGCCATAAAGAATCATGTTCGCTGGATCAAAATTCACGAACAAGTTGTCGCGACCGACGTCCTGGATGAACTGCAACAACCCGTCCGCTGTTTCCTGGCCGGTCTCCAGATGCAGAGTCTGACCGTTTCCGCGACAGTGATCGCACAGCACGCGCGTGACCTGGAGTACTTCCTGGTAGAGTTGGCTGGACGTGTCGTGGGGCACAAAGCCCAGATGCAGCGCGACGGCGGAACAGCCGAGCAACCTGGCGAAATCGGCAATTTCCTGCATTTCTCGCGTACGCTCGCCGCGCGTTTCCGCGGGAACCAGTCCCACGGTTCGGGTCACCGTGGGGATATCGGCGTAGCTCTCGCCCTCAAATCCGCCAAACACACAGGTCAGTGTCAGGCCGAATTCGCGAAGCCGGGCGAGAAACCGCTCGGCGTTCTCCGCGGTGCGCGTCGATTTGTGGGGCGCGTGCAATTGGATGGTAGGAACGCCCAGATCGCGCGCGACTTCGAGCTTGACACCGAGACCTGCGTCGACACTGGTAAAGACGCCAATCGGCCACTTTTCCATGGCGAACTCCTTTGGCACTTGGGGACTGCGGATGATGGGGCAGTTTACGAGTGCGGATGGCCGCGGGCAAGTGCCAGTCCGGGCTTGTTGGGTCGCCAGGATCCCAGGCGGCGAAAAGATGGCGTCCTGTCTGGACCGGTCGGAGCCCGTCGGGACCGCCATCGTCGCCGGCGGACCGATCGGCCGCTACAATGCGGCGAAGGATACTCCGATGAAACGCATTGCCGCACAACTGCTGTATCGCCCCGATCGCTCCGAACTGCGCTTCCTTCCCGAGGGGCCGTACGATTGCGGGGATGGACGTGTTTCCTGGGTGTCGATCCAGCATGGTGCCGACGCCTCGACCGGATCGCTGAATATTTTTGACATGCATCGTGGACAGAACCAGAACTATCCGCTCGCCGGCCGCCCGGGTTTCGCTTTTCCCACGCGTCATCCGCGTGAATTCGTGGTTGGGTTGGAGCGGAACGTGGTACGGCTGAATATCGACTCGGGTGAAAACCGAACGATCTGCGGGCCGGTCGATCAGCATACCTCCGGGACCATTATCAACGACGGTGTTTTGTTTGAGGACGGTTTGATTTTTGGCTGCAAGGATCTGCGTTTTGAAGAAAGAAAGGCCGGCCTTTACTTCTGGCGCGCCGTCGACCGTCGGCTGTTTAAGCTGCGAACCGACCAGATCTGCTCCAACGGGAAGAAAATCGTCCAGCGCGACGGCCACGCGATCCTGCTCGATATCGACTCCCCTACCAAGACAATTGTGCGCTATGCCTTCGACAGCGAACAGGGGCAGCTCGGTAAACAGGAATTGGTGATCGACCTGAGGTCCGGGGACGGATTCCCCGATGGGATGATCGTAACGCCCGACCAGCGCAGTCTGATCGTTTCCCTCTATAATCCACTCGATCCGCCGGCCGGCGAAACCCGGCAGTATTGCATCGACACCGGCGAGTTAGAGACGGTTTGGACTACGGAGGCCGCTCCGCGTGCGACTTGTCCCCAATTCGTCGAATGGCAAGGGAAAACTCGACTGTTGATCACCACGGCGGTCGAGCATATGACGGATGAACAGTTGGCGCGTCAGATGAATTCCGGCTCCCTGTTCCTGGCCGACACCGATTGGACCACCCCGATCGTTCCACGCGTTTTTTCAGAGTGAAGCGGTCGACGGAATTCGGCGGCCTGCGCCGAGCCATTCGGCCTTTGTGCTGCCGCGCAAACTCCGGGCTTGTGTGCGAGACAGGCTCCCCGCTATTCTGCCAGGATGCTCAACTGGCATCGAGTCTGTAACGTTGGCGACTGTCCGGAGGGTGCGTCGCGCGAATTTGTGGTGGGCGACCGAATCGTCGCGCTGTTCCACGTTGACGACGCTTTTTTCGCGTTGGACGGCGTCTGCCCGCACCAAGGTGGACCGCTCGGTAAGGGGCAGTTGTGCGGACATACGTTGACCTGTCCCTGGCACGGATGGCAATTCGACGTCCGCACCGGCCAGCACCTGACCAATCGGGCGGTTCGCCATGACGGTTTCGAGCTGCGCGTCGCGGACGACGAAATATGGGTCGGAATTCCGACCGAGGAGCGAGGAACTTGATCTCCTACCGGACTTACCGCAACGCCGATCCGCCGGCAATTTTCCGAATCTGGAAATCGCAACGGGACGTGCCGGGGTTGATGACTCCCGTTTCGTTGCAGACAATCGATCGGCTCATCCTCTCCAAACCCTATTTTGATCCCGCCGGGTTCTGGCTGGCGCTCGACGACGGTTGGCCGATTGCGTTTGGCCACGCGGCACTGGCCCAGACCGCCAGTGCCGAGCCGGGCGGTTCGGTAAGCATGCTGCAGTGTGTCGCACAACCGCCCCAAAAGCCGGCGAACCCCGATCATGCGGCCCCTGATCGTGCAGTTCAAGAGCATGTCGACTGCGACATCGTGGTGGCGGAACTGATCGCGCGCTGCGAATCGTACCTGCGCGATCGCGGTTGCCGCGTGGTTTCCGCGGGCCCGCAAGCCCCCGTCGACCCTTACTATTACGGCCTGTACAGTGGTACGACACCCGGAATTCCGATCTCGGATCGGCAGCGGATCAGCTGTTTCGAGCGGCGCGGGTTCCAGGAAACCGCGCGCTACCAGACGCGTCAATGCGAGTTGAGCGCTTTTCGGGCTCCGGTCGACCGCCGACAAATGCAACTGAAACGCGAATTGCCGGTGACGATTGAGTACGATTGGCCTGCCAGTGACTCTTTGGATGCCTGTACGCGAGGGGCACTCGACCGGGTCCGCTTCCGCACGGCTGCCCGTACCGGTGAGCCGGAAGCCCAGTTGATCCTGTTCGACCTGAACGCGCTCTCGGGGCTCTTCTCACCACGTGTCTATGCCGTTGAGAATCTCCACGCCACGCCCGAACAATGGAGTTCGGGGTTAGTCATTTACCTGATCGCCGAGGCCGTGAGACAGTTACAGACCTACGGTGTTTCCAGTGTAGTCGCCCACTGTAAGAGCGATGCCCAATCCGAACAACAGCTCTGGGACCGACTGATGTTCCTCCCCGTCGACGAATCGCTGGTACTGCAAAAGCCACTCTGAAAACGACAACGCCCGGGAGTGTTTCTTCTCCCGGGCGTCGCTTCACTGGAGTTTGATTGCATCGTGGCCGCTTGGCCGGTTAGTAGGTCCAGACCAGATCAAACACGCCGACCTGCTGGTGCAACTTCTGGCCATCGTCAAACGGCAATTGGTTGTTGACCCGCTCGCCTTGGTACCAGTCGGCGACCAGAGCGGCTCGCGTATACAGATTCGGCGTGAAAAAGTACTTCGGTCCGAACGTTACGCGATAGAAGCTGCCGTCGAATCCAGGACCGCGAGCATAACCGCGACCGTTTGGGGAGGCACCGGAAGGCAGCACCGTGCCGACGCGGAACCCGCCCTGGTCGCGGAACCACTCGCCGTTCAGACCCCATTGCAGTCGGCAGGTCTGATTCCAGTACAGGTAGCTGTTCAGACCATACCAACGGGCCAGCCCGCCGTTGGGGAGCGCGTCGCCTTGGACGCCATAGTCACTTTGCAGGACGCCGGTCACATTCTCCGAGAACTTGCGGGTGTAGACCAGAGTCTGGAAATAGCGCGTCGAGAAGCCGGCGTTCTGTCCGCTCAAGTTCGGCTCGCGACCAAACAAGCCGACCCAGGCCAGCGTGTCGCCGTTATCGCGGGTCAGCGTTGCGGTGCTCAGGTAGGAGAGGTTGGGATTACCATTGTCAAAATTGTCCCAGCCCCGGACAAACCCGTTGGCCCAGGAGAAGCGATCGCTGAACTTGTAGTTCGCCAAGACTCCCGTATGCGTAAACGGCTCGCCGTACTGGTACGTATAGGGAAGGATAGGGAAAAAATTGTTCGCCGTTCCTACCGTGTAGTATCCGACCGGCGAAGCAAAGTGACCGATCTTGACGGTCAAGTCATTCCGGGCGATTTCAACGTACGCCTGGGGCAGTGCCAGACCGTAAAACTGATGGCTGTTCCAATCGGTTTCCAGACCGATCGCCGTATCCCAGCGATAGTTGGTTCCGTACAGCGTGTCGACCCGCCAGCCATAATCCCAACCGCAGCCCTCGGTGTTTGCCGCGCGGCCGGCGAAGAAATAGATTTCGTTCAGCTGGTATTCGTTCGATCGGTCGGTCCAGGTCAACGGTCCATTGAACTTGTCGGCCGGACGATATGGGTTCCAGGTGTAACTCTGGGCAACCCAGCCGCCCGCGGTGATATTCCTTTCCTGCAACATGCAGCCGTCGAACCATTTGCACGGTTCTCCGAGGTCGGCCAGCGGTTGGCAGCAAGGACCGCAGTCACAGCAGTCGTCGCCGCCGCCGCAGTCGTCGTCGGCGAGCATCGTCGAATACGATGTCAGTTGGCCCGAAGTTGTTCCGTTCGTGTCGTCACTGAAGTGATAGGCATTCGCGGACGAGTCGTTCGTCGCGGTCGCGTAGTAATTGGGTTCGTCGGCAACCATGCCGCGTCCCCACAACAACAGGGACAACGCGGCCGAGAGTGACAATTTCGAGAGTTTCATGGCATTGTGCTCCTAGGATTTCCGTGGAAGGAAGGTGGCGCCGAGCGTCCGCCGTTCGCGTGATTGGGTCGTCTAAACCGGCACAATCCACCATGGCCATATCCGTCTGGCCAAGGGTTTTATCGTCTGAGGCAATTTATTCCATACACTTTAAACAATGAAAAAATGAGGCACGATGGAACTAGGGAGATTGGTTTTGATAAACTATTCCACCTGGGAAACCTCGTCGACGATCGATTTCCCAGGGATGGAACTCGCCGCCTGAACCAGGACCGCGACCGGCCGGCTTTTTGTCCCAACGATGCTGACCGTTCCTAGTTTTCCTCGTAATCGCTTCGACAGGCATCACTTACACCAGAGATGGCACACGATTACCCAGGTGGCACACGATGCGTCCAGGTTCCCGATACCGCCCCGCCTCCGAATCGCCCCGTCAGCACGAAACCCTCCAGGCGGGTGGAGCGACCTTTCGCCTGCGGCCTTTTCAGTCCGAGGACGCGACGGCAGTCATTCGCTTGATCGACTCGGTCTACCAGGAGTACGGCGACCGTATCTGCCTCGAAAATGCCGATCGTGATCTGTTGGAAATTGATCGAGCGTATGTCCAGGCGGGCGGTAGTTTTTTCGTGCTGGCGGACGACCAGGAACTGTTCGGTTGTCATGCGGTGTTGCCTTGGATGCAACGTCCGAACGGCTGCACTTTCCGGCGACTGTATTTGCATTCCAGCCGACGCGGGCAGGGATGGGGTCGGATCTTGATGCGACGGGCGATCGATTGGGCTCTAGCCGCCGGCTACGAGCAGGTCGAGTTCTGGTCGGATACTCGGTTCACGACGGCGCACAAGTTCTTTGAGAAGATCGGATTTCAACGGCAGGAAGCGATCCGTCCGATGGATGACGGCTGGGTGCGATATCACGAATATCTTTTCCGAGGTGAACTGGGCACGCTTCACGTTGCCGGGGATCGAGCTGTCGGTACGGACGGTACAGCGCGAAGTCGGCAGCGGCCCGGGTAGCATCCAGCGCTGCGGTTCGTGGAGTTACGGTCCCGTCTCCGCGGCATCTTGAGTGGGCGGAGGTGGTGCATCGAGTAACCGGCGTGCTTCGCCGACAATTTCCTGGGCCCAGGGCTTCGCGGAGTACAGGGTGATCAGGGCCTGACATGCTCGTCGGGCCTCCTCCGGTTCGGTTGCAAATTGATCGCGAACTCGTGCCAGGCGGTGTCGGAGCATTGCCGCGTGCGACTCCGACTGGGTTTTTTGCAAGGACTCCAGTCGCGCGATCTCCGATTCGACCAGATCGAGCGTCTTACGCGCGGCGGAATCTTCGAGGGACGGATCCTCGGCAAAGAGTATGGAAATCGCACGCAGTTTTTCCAGGGCGCGATCGGGATCGCTGGCGATCAGCTGGCTGGCTTCCAGGTAGGCGCGATCGAGCGGGGAGAGTTGAGCGTCATCGCGCATGCGGCGAGTCGGACGTTCGAATCGTCGCGCTCTCCGATCGGCTTCGATCTCGTTCCGGTACACCTGAATTTCGGTTGCACGACCGTCATCGCCGTAGCGCTTCAGGAATTCGGCGATCTGGTTTTCCACATCTTTCAATTGTTGTGCGTCGCCTGCTGCGGCCGCGGCCCGAATCTGGCGGTAGAGTCCGTCGGCCGAGGGAGGACGTGTGGCGAACCAGACGCCGACCGCAACGGCCAGAAACAGGACGGCGATCGCCGTCAATTTCAGCCATTCCGGGAACCCGCCCCCCGCGCCCTCCTGCTGGTAGACCTCCCGCCTCAACTCCGCTTCGGAGATGGTCGTGAAGCGCGACAGGGAACTAGCGCCGCTGCTCGATGTTGAACCCGCGGCGATCACGCGCGTTTGCGACGGGCGTGGGACGCCACGGGCAGCGATTAGCGTCGCGTCGGTTCCAGGAACGGGGCTCGCGACGCTGTCGCCTGTGTCCGGCACGGCTCGGGTCGCACCGAGGTCGCGCGTCACGTGACTCTTTGCGTCACCGGCAAGTTGATAGTCGCCATCGCCGGTCATGACCGGATCGAGCTGGATCTCGATCGACTTCAATCGGTTGGCGACCACCAGCGCCGTGGGCGGCCGCTGCTGGGGATCTTTGTTCAATAGTTCGGATATCAGCTCCTCGAGGGCAGGCGGAACGTCGGGCGCCAGCCGTCGCACGGGTACGGGGGCGTCAAAGTTCAGGCTGTGGACGACCTGCGCGATCGACTTGCCGGTGAAAGGGGGACGGCGCGCGAGCAGGGCATAAAGCACACTGCCCAGGCTGTAGAGATCGCAGCGATGGGAAACCGCGCGCCCCTCGGCCTGCTCGGGAGCCATATAATCGGCCGTGCCGACGACGGCGCCGTCCGCGGTCAAATGGGACGCGCCGAACAGCTTGGCGATGCCGAAATCGGCCAGCTTGATGCGGTCGTCGTCGGTCAGCAGCAGGTTGGCCGGCTTGAGATCGCGGTGAATCACGCCGCTGTCGTGCGCGTGCTTGAGGGCGGCGCAGGCCTGCTGGCCATACCGAGCGACTTCGCGCCAGGAAAAGACGCGTCCGGCGCGAAGTTCTTCCTGAAGGCTGCGCCCCGAGACCATCTCCATGGCGTAAAACAGATGCCCGTCATGCTCCCCATAGCCATAGAGCTGCACGATATGGGCATGCTTTAACTTTTTCAGTGTCTCGATCTCGACGTCGAAACGGACGCGGTAGTTGCCTCGTTCGCTCATTAATTGCGACAGGACTTTGACCGCGGCGGGTTGCCCGGTCTGCTCGTGCACCACGGCGTAAACCGTCCCCATGCCACCCTGTCCGAGCTGCTTCTCGATTTTGTAGGGACCAAGTCGTTCCAGTGACATCACCGTTCCTCAGTCGGAGGTCCGCGGCACCATCGAGCGACGCCGTTGTCGCCGATCTTCCCATTGTACCAGCGCCACCATCGCGACGACGATGAGCAGCGCGATCAACTGCAGTCCAGTGACCCGCTCCATGTCCCACCAGGCGATCAAGACCGCGCCCACCGGCACCAGATTATTTGCCATGCTGGCGAACAGCGGACCGCGCTCCTGGATCATGCGGTTAAAAAAAACCTGGGCCAACCCGGTTCCGACGATTCCCAGCAGGGCGACACAGAGACTCGCCTGCAGCCAGCTCCCGTTCGTGTCCGACGGTGCAGGCGGCGATCGCAGCCACGTGGGCGCGAGCATCAGGCCCGCGCCGGAGAGGCAGCATGCGGTAAGTTCCAGGGCGGGAATCGAGCAGAGCCAGCGGCGGACGACGACATTGGCGGTCGCATACCCGATGGGGACCGAAGTCACCAGCAGCAGGTCGACGGCCGCAACATCCAGGCGCAGGCGATCGAATAGCAGCATCGCCAGCGCGGCCAGTGCGCCGAGCACGCCGAGAATTTGCAGGCGGGTTGGCAGGCTGTCGAGGATCGGAATGGAGATCACCAGCGTTACCAGCGGGACCAGGCCGACGCTCATCCCGAGCAGTCCACTGCCGACGCGCCCCACCAGATAGGGCTGGATCGCGAACGGCCAGGCCGAGCCCAAAACGATCACCAGCAGAACGGGAGCAAGGTTCCGCCGGTCGACGGTCCATCGGCCCGATTGCCACCACCAGGCGGTGAGTACCACGGCCGCGCCCAACACAACGCGCCAGGCGGCGACGCTCAGCGGCTCAAAAACTAGGACCGCCTTTTTCATCAGGACAAAGCTCGTACTCCAGATAAGTACGCAGGCGATGAAATGGAAATAGGCCATGCGGATCCTTTGCGCGGGACCCGTTCATCATATAATGCCGGCCAACAATTGACGATGGAGGCTGATGATGACTTTGGGATTCGGTATTGCCGGTTGCGGGATGATTTCACGATTTCACGCCCGAGCGATCGGGGATGTGCGCGGCGCGAAGCTCGTCGGCTGCTGGAACCGCACCCCGGACAAAGCGGCGCAGCTGGCGGCGGAATTTGGTTGCCGAACCTACGCGACGCTCGATCAGATGTTCGCGGACGACGCGATTCAGGTGGTGACGATCGGCACGGCGAGCGGCGCGCATCGCGACCCGGCGGTTGCGGCCGCCGAGGCCGGCAAACATGTCATCGTCGAAAAGCCGCTGGAGGTAACGCTGCGCCGCTGCGACGCGATCATTGATGCCTGCCGACGTAACGGGGTGCTCCTGGGAACGATTTTCCCGTCCCGATTCCATGATTCGGCGGGCCTGCTCAAACAGGCGGTCGATCAGCGTCGTTTTGGTCGCCTCACGATCGGCGACGCGTATGTCAAGTGGTACCGAACCCAGCAGTACTACGACAGCGGTGCGTGGCGCGGCACCTGGAAGCTGGACGGTGGCGGGGCACTGATGAACCAGGCGATCCACAGCGTCGATCTGCTGGTCTGGCTGATGGGACCGGTGGCCGAAGTCAGCGCTTACACGGCGACGCTGGCCCACGAGCGGATCGAGGTCGAGGATGTCGCGGTGGCAACGCTGCGTTTCACCAGCGGGGCCCTCGGCGTCATCGAAGCGACAACCGCCGCCTATCCCGGTTCGCTCAAACGGATCGAGATCCACGGTTCCGACGGTTCCGCGGTTCTGGAAGAGGAGAATATCAAGACTTGGCAATTCTCCAAAATGACCAGCCGCGATCGCGCACTGCTTGGGCGGATGGCGGACCGCACCCGGACCGGTGGTGGGGCGGCCGACCCGTCCGCCATCGGCCACCACGGGCACGCCCGGCAATTTCGCGATTTCGCCGACGCAATCCGTAAAGGGCGGGCGCCGAGCATCGACGGCGCGGAAGGTCGCAGATCGGTCGAGGTCATTCTGGCAATCTACAAGTCGGCGCGTACGGGGCGCCCCGTGAAACTTCCGGTCTGAGCCGCCACGATCCGCTCGGCTGCGCGCATCGCACCGCTCCCCTGCCGGGTCATGTGCGCGTGTTGGTTTGAGGATCCCGGTTTTCGATTTCCTCCAGCTCCTTGAGCTCCTCCAGCCACAGACGGATTTCGTTGGGATACTCGCTGGCAAGATCGCTGATCACCAGCTGGCGGTGGAATCCGGCGGCACCCTCATTATGCATCTCGGCGGTCTCCGCACTGGGAAACCGCAACATCGGATCGGGGGAAATCAACCCGCGGCAGAACTTCATCAACAGTTCGTTGCAGTTCACTTCGCTCGGCAGGATCGAAGGCAGTTCCTGCGTCAACCTGCGCTTCAATTCCAGTAACTCGCGCGGATTGCGCGGCGCATCAAATAACCGCTGTCCCGATAACAGCTCGACCAGCACGTACCCCAGCGAGGCAAGATCGCTGAGCGGCGTGATTTCGCCACCTTCAAGTACCTCCGGTGCCGCGTAGGCGGGAGTACAGGACCGATGCGTCGGGGGGTGCTGCAGTTCAAACGCCGAGCCGATGTCGACGATCTTGGCGCTGCCGGTCCGCTTCAGCATGATGTTCGACGGCTTGATATCGCCATGGACAACACCTTCGCGATGCAGCGCCGCCAGTGCCGAAAGGCAATCCCGAACGATGGCAACGGCGACACCAGGCTTTACCCGCGGCTGGACCGGTCCCTGCGTGACAATGACGCGATTGAGATATTCCCAGCGTCGATGGCTGACCCGCTTGCGGATCCGGTTGAGCATCTCCGGAACCAGCAGCCGCTGCAGGTCATACCCGTCGACCCATTCCATGACCATCATGCGGATCCGATCGCGATCCATGAAATTATGGATATCCAGCAGATTGTCATGCTGGATCTGGGCGACGCGCGCCGCGACGGTGGCGATCCGGGCCATGGTGTCCGAATAACCGCGAGCGTCCTCGAAAGGTTTGGGGGAGAAGATCTTCAGCGCCACCGGCACCGTGAAGCCGTCCGCGCCGCGAAGCTCGGTGAGAAACACGACCCCCTGCCCTCCGGAGCCGAGCAACTTCAACAGGCTGTGGTGCGTCGTCCAGTTCAAGCGTCGATCCTGGACGATGTTGTCGTAGCGCGCGACCAACTCTAATGGAGGTTTCTGCGCCGTGTTTCCGCCGTGCGTAATCGTCGGATGAAGATGATAGTCCGTCGTCGATGGCATGTGCGCCTTCCCGGCTGGTGTTTCGCCGCCAACAGCAAAAATCCACACCGCCCATCTTAGGCGTTCGGACCAATCAGCGTAAAGAGGAACGCGCGCGACAGGACGAAAGGGAACCGCGTGCGTTCGAGGCGGCCGCGGCGGCCGAGCGGCTACTTTTCGGGCGTGTCGGAGTTTTCCTTCTCGGGGACTTCAACGGAAGCGGGCGTGGCTGCGATCGTCGACTTCATTTCGGCGATCGCCGGCATCAGCACGCTCGCCGGCAGCGCGTAACTGGCCACACGCCCGGCACGCGCGATGTTGACGCCGACCGTTCGGCCGTCGAGGTTCACCAGGGGGCCGCCACATTCGTTTGGACGAAGGACACTATCGTGTGGGATCACCAACGGAAACCCGGCGCGGCGATCGCTGAGTTTACCGCCCAGTCCATTCTGGAAATCGGCCCGTTCGCTCCGCGGTCCGGCAGCCCGATCGGACATCACCGCTTGCATCGTCAATTCCTGGTCCCCGCGACGCACGATCAATTCCACCTTGTCGCCGACGCGGTGCTTTTCCAGCGTGGAGACAAGGTTCTCGCGGGAGTCGACCTCCAGTCCATTGACGCGCGTAATCAGATCCATCGGCTGAATTCCGGCTCTTTCCGCACCGCTCCCCTCCATGACCGACACGACACGAGGATCGTGTTCCTCGAGAATCACTCCTAGCATGGCTCGCGGCGCGGTGATCCGCCGCGGGGCGCCGCTGACAACCCCGATCGAAATCGGCAACTCTTCCTGGGCCGGAGTCGCCAGCCAGCTCCCCACCTCCGGCGTCGGATCGGTCGCCCAGCCTACCGTCGGCAAATCGCCGGCGTCGATTTTCAACAGCGCGATATCCAGATCACCACGCGTCGCCAGTGTCTCGGCGGGAAATCGGCGACTATCCGCCAACCGCACCGTAATCGTCGCGGCCAGTTCGCTGGCCTTAGTCAGAATCAGTCCTTCCGAGTCGACGATGATTCCCAGCGCGACCGGTTCAGCATTGGAAAACACGCGAACGGTATAATCTTTGGGAGCGGCCACGACGTCCCGAAACGCCTCTTTGACTTTCGCATTGTCGCGCTGGTAGGCCGGTTGCGTGCGGTATCGCCAGCTCCGCTCGCCGCGCCCCTCGCCGCGTCGAGGCCCGGCCGCCGGATTGTCACGCAATTCGCGTGGCGAATCCACCGCCGGTGGTTCCTCCGCGGGCAGCTGCCGCGCCTCCAGATTTCCGAAACTGCAGGCCGCCAGCAGCCCAAGAAGTCGAAAGCCGTGAAAATGATCGCCACCCATGATCGGTCCTCAATTTGTTTACTGCCGCATTGCTCCGTTCGAACCAGGGAGAGTTGCGGGGCGACTAGTTGCTCCGCCGCTCCATAGTAATCTCCAGCTCTACCGTCTCTTCCCCGCGTTTCAGTCTGATTTTCACCTTGTCGCCCGCCTGCCGCTCCGCGACCAGATTTGCCAGCGAAGTGAAGTCGGTCACCGGTTTGCCGCCGAATTCGACGATCCAATCCCCGACTTTGATTCCCCCTTTTTCGGCAGGAGTACCGGAATAGACCCGGGCGACCTTCGCGGTAGTTCCCTCCGGTTCGCCTTGCACTCCGAGAAACGGCGTTTGGCCAGGAAGATGGCCCCACGCTTCGCTGGCGAGCAATCGCTCCCAGGAATCACTATATAGATCCACGGGCACATGCATATTGGAAGTCAGCTGCGTCCCGATGCGGCTGTGGATGCCGATGATTCTGCCCTGCCCGTCCGCCAGGGGTCCGCCGGAGTCGCCACCTACCAACGCGCAATCGGTAACCAACATATCCCGCGACTTTGCCAGGATCCGCCCCACGCGGATGACGGGCTTGCGTTCCCGTTCCAGTCCACCCGGATGGCCAGTCGCAACACACCATTGCCCTTCATTCAACCCCTTCGCCGACCCCATGCTCATGTGGGGCCATTTGCCGGGGCTGGTGATGCGCGCCAACCCCGCATCCGAACCGCGGTCCAATCCGAGTGTGATCCCTTCAACCCTTCGGCCATCCGACAACGTGATGACAACTTTTTCGTCCGGCCGCTGGGCGACGTGCGCCGCGGTGAGTACATAGCCGTCCTCGGAGATGATTACGCCACTGCCCTGCGCCGAGTTGATCCGGAGATTGACCGTGCATTCGATCAACTTGTTGCCGATTCGTCGTTGGATTTCTTCCATCGCCCGCAGTTCGGCAACCCCCTTGGGAATGCCTCCCGCGAACAGTTTTTCGCCGACGGCCTCTTGGGTCGCAGTACCCTCGATCGCGGGCGCAACGACGTCGTCGGCAAATGCCGACGGGAGGCCGTTGTCAAGCGGCAAGCCGAGCGAGAAAAGAACCAACAGTAACACTTGCCAGCGGCCGACCTGTTGCCGTGGAGTTCGTCGCATTCGCCGTAGAAGCGGCGATTCCTCGCTTCGTCGCCAGAGCAGATTCCTGCAACTCATCGCAGTCCCCTCGTTGCTCGCGAACATCGACCCGCATCGTTTCCGGACATACCGCCAGCAGGATCTGATTGTACTTCCACCCGCCGACACCACCGTCCACAAAGCGTGCTTCATCCTATGGAAATCTACCTGTTTCGTCACCTCTCGGACGCAATTTGGCCGAGAATTCCGATTGCTCCATTCTTAACACCTGCATCGGTCCGAGGTTGCCGGTCGAATTCCCAGACTCCGACCACCGCGGTTCGCGCCGTCGCCATGGACACCCTCAGGGCTTGCGTGTTGGGAATGACCGTGTAGACTTGCATCAGCCTGGTCAGGTAGCTCAGTTGGTAGAGCAACGGACTGAAAATCCGTGTGTCGCCGGTTCAACCCCGGCCCTGACCACTCGACGCAAGTCGAACCAAAACAAATAGTTCTGTTACCGCCCGTCGCCAGCGACTGCCCGCCTTCGGTCAGCCGATCTCTCGGGATGCCGGAATGGACGCGGCACGGGCGTTTTTTCGGCTGCGAATGCTTCCCGATCGCGGGCCGGATCGTTAGAATCCAGCACCTTCCTTGGTGATATTCCCTGGATTCCAGCCATATCCCGGAGCCAACCGATGCTGCGCATGAAGCTGTTCCTGATGATGTTCTTACAGTTCTTTATCTGGGGTGCGTGGCTGCCGCTGATCTTCGGTTACCTGCCCAGTCTGGGGTTCAGTGATTTTGAGCAGTCGCTGATCCTGAATGCCTTTCCCGCCGCCTCCATTCTGGCGATGTTTTTCAGCAATCAGTTTGCCGATCGTCACTTCGCCGCGGAGAAGTTCGTGGCGCTGAGCCACTTGATTGGCGGCGTCTCCATTCTGCTGCTTTTCTGGGTCACCGACTTCAAACTGTTCTTTGTGCTGATGCTCGTGCACTGCGTGTTTTACGTGCCGACGATCTCGATTACCAACTCGATTGCCTTCGCGAGCATGAAGGATGCGCAACAGGAGTTCGGCATCGTGCGCATGGGGGGGACCATCGGCTGGATCGCCGCCGCCTGGCCGCCATTGTTCATTCTGGTCGACTGGGAAAAAGTTCCGTTGCTGGCCGACGCAGGATTCGTGAATTGGTTTGACGCGGTATTGAAGAGCGGGTTGACCGGGAAAGCGCTCCAGGACGCGACCAAATGGACGTATGTGGTCGCCGGTCTTGCTTCCCTGGTTCTCGCGGCCTTCAGTCTGATGTTGCCGCACACGCCGCCGCGCCCGGCGACCGACGAGAATGACGGACAGGCCTGGATCAAGGCGATGCGGTTGCTGGCGCACCCGTTCGTACTGGTTCTCTGGATTGTCACTTGCCTCGATTCGTTTGTTCACAACTGCTATTTCAACTGGACTGGGCGCTTCCTGACCACGGATGCGGTTGGCGTCCCCGGCAATTGGGTGACTCCTGTGATGAGCATCGGGCAGGTGGCGGAAATCCTGACGATGGGCATCCTGGGACTGTTCCTGAAGCGGTTGGGATGGCGCACGACGATGATCATCGGCATCCTGGGACACGCGGCTCGTTTCGCCGTTTTCGCGTTTTTCCCCGATTACCGCTGGTTGATCGTGACGGTGAACGTATTACACGGGATCTGCTACGCGTTCTTTTTTGCGACGGTATATATTTTCGTCGACGATCATTTCCCCAAGGATGTTCGATCGAGCGCGCAAGGACTTTTCAATTTGATGATCCTCGGGATCGGCGCGTTGATCGCCAATTTCGCTTGCCCGCCGATGATTTCGGCACTGACCACGGATCGGGGAACGGACTTTCGCACCCTGTTCCTGGTTCCGTCCGGAATCGCCGTACTGGCCGCGGTGTTCCTCGGCCTGTTTTTCTGGCCGCCGAAGAACGCGTCAAAGCCAGCCTGAAGACCACGCGTATGTTCGTTGGCACAAGTATAGTGCTTGGAGTGACATGGCATGGTAGCGGGATTGGTTCAGCGTGACGGGAACCGGGCGTGGGCAGGCGCGATCACCGTGGTCGGCTGGATGGTGATTGGTATGGGGGTGTCGCTGGCGACGCGGACACCTGCAGTCGCGGATTCGCTTGCGCGTGTCGCCAGCGGGGCGGTCGACATTACTCCCGATCTGGCAGGGGGTACGCCGGTGTGGATTGCCGGCTACGGAATGGGGCGCCGCGCAACCGGTGTGCATGATCCGTTGTTTGCTCGCTGCCTGGTCGTCGACGATGGGTCGACCAAAGTCGCGCTGGTCTCGGTCGATCTGGTTGGACTGCAGTTTCCGGAGGTGCTGCGTATTCGGGAGCGGCTGACCGAATTCCAATACGTGCTGGTTTCCAGCACGCACAATCATGAGGGGCCCGATGTGATCGGCATCTGGGGGCGCTCGCCGATCCATCGCGGCGTCGATGACGCGTACCTGGATCAGGTTGTGGAGAAGGTTGTCGAGCTATGTCGACAGACGGCACGTCGGCTGGCACCGGTGACGGCGGAGTTTGGCACCGCGACGGACGAATCGCTGTTGCGGGACAGTCGAGAGCCGCAGGTCAAGGATGGAATCCTGCGGACCCTGACGCTGACCGGCGCCGATGGCAGGAAGTCGGGGCTGTTGGTCGACTGGAGCAGTCATCCCGAGTCGATGGGGTCGAAAAATAGTCTGCTGACGGCCGATTTTCCGGCGGCGACCATTGGTTGGCTCGAGCGGAAATACCAATGCCCGATCACCTATTTTTCCGGAGCGGTGGGAGGGCTGATGACGCCGCCGCGGAATCGCATCCGCGACGATAACGGCCAATACCTCAATGAAGGCGACTTTACGTTCATGGAACGCTACGGGCAGGCGGTCGGCGAACTTGCCGCCCGGGCTGTGGAGGAAGGATCATCCGCCGTGCGGCTCCATCCAATTCAAATTGCATCGCAGCGCGTCTATCTTCCGGTGGAGAACGCGCTTTATCGCGCCGCGCGAGGCTTGAATGTGCTTGTTCGGGAAGCAACTATCTGGAGCGGTGACCCGGCCCAAAAGGGTGCGCCGCTGAGTCTCGAAAACGCCGATCAGACGATGGCGATCGAAACGGAGGTCGCCTGCGTCCGGCTCGGTGATGTTTACCTCGCCTGTATTCCCGGTGAGATCTATCCCGAATTGCTCTATGGTCAATTCCAGGATCCCGTCGATCCGAACGTCGATTATCCCGACGCACCACTCGAACCCCATCTGGACAAGATTCTCGCCGGAAAGAAATGGATGCTGATCGGGCTGGCCAATGACGAAGTCGGTTACATCATCCCCCTGTGTCAATGGGACAAGGTTCCGCCGTTCGCGTATGGGCGCAAGGAGTCGCAGTACGGCGAGGTGAACTCCTGCGGGTCGCAGGTAGCGCCGATTTTGATGCAGGCGCTTCGGCAGTGCGCGATGAAACTGGAGTCTGCCCGCTGATTCGCGACGGCCACGCGGGAAGGGGCAGGCGGAACTACGGCTGGTAACCGTCGGGCACCGGTGCCGAGGCGGGATTCGGCTCGGCCGTACCGAGACGATGTGCCGCGGCGCGCCATTCCTCGACCGATTGGCGAAGATCGGCCTGCGACTGGTTCGCGGCAGTTTTCGCTTCGAGGCCAACTGACTGTCCCGCGCCGCGTAGTTGCCCTGCCTGATTGATCAGCGTCTGCCGCGATTCGTGAGCTGTTTGATGCACCTGGGAGAGTGCGGCCTGCGCCTGCTGCTGGGCACCGTCGGCCCGTTGCAGCATCTCCTGGGCGGGGACGAGTCGGGGGTCGAGAGTGACCGCTTTCGCGAAGAAACTCTTGGCCTGATCGACTTCGCCGCGCTGATACAACATCTGTCCAAGGTTATAGTGGCCAATCGCCGGACCGTTCGCTTCGACAAGTTGCTGCAGCGCCTCTTCCCGTCCGCCCATGTCAAGACAGACAGTAGCGAGGTTATTGCGGTAGCGTGGGTTTCCTGGTTGCAACGCGATCGCCGCCGCAATCTCCTGGTGTGCCTCGCGTAACCGGCCCTGGCGGGCCAGGCAGAGGCCGAGATCGTTGTGCGCGGTCGGGTATTTCGGATCGACTTCAATCGCCTGTCCGTAAAAACGCATCGCATCGTCGAAGCGCGAGTGCCGGTCGCAAAGATGCGCGATGCTCATCAGTGCTTCCATGTTCTTTGGTTCCAGCCGCAGCGCCTCTTCGTGCTTGCGGATCGCGCCTTCGACGTCTCCCCTGGCTTCGAGCAACTTTCCAGCCGTGATGTAAACGCGAGGGTTGATCTTGGGTACGGGCGACGACAAGCGGGTCGCGTCATCCGTACTGGCAACCTCGTCGTTCTTGGCGCTCCAGGCGGCGGGGGTCACAGGCGACAGCGCCGTGCCGACGGCGCCTTTCGCTTTGCGGAAGCCGTTGCTGATCGAATTGCCGACACTCGCCAGGGCGTTCGTCGCCGGATTGCCTGAGGTCGGAGTACCGGCAAGCGAGCTGCCAGGGGCCGCCGAATGGGGATTGCCGGGCATCGTCGGCACGGGACCAAGGTTCGATCCAGCATGCATGGGGGCGGCCAGCGAGGACCGCGCGCTCTGGGAGGACGCGGTGCCTCCGAGCCACGCGGGGCGGCTGCCCCAAGCGCATCCCTGGGTGGCGGTGAAACCGATGATTCCCAACGCCGTCAATAGCTTCCTGGTTCGTGTCGCCATCGTACTCCTCCTTGAGCTGGTCGTCCAATACACCCGCATCAGCACGAACGGATTCGCCGAGTCCGACCTCCCATCGCGACATTCCTTTGTCGCAACCTGGAGCGGATCGGGATCGTCCTGAACCGCTTAAATTCCACCCGTGCCACCACCCCCACCGGCACCCGCGGCACTCGGCAGACGAGGATCGGTGATCGACCCACGCGCCTTCTTGTCGATCTGATCGAAATACTCGCCCGATGTGTTGGTCGGGTCGATGTCGGTGACTAGAACTTCCGGATTCGCTCCCCGCAAATTCAGCTGGGCCACAAACTGCTTCACCGATTCGACGCGCAGACTCGTAATCCGATCGTTCGAACCTCGTAGCACATACAGGGTACGGCGGTGGGGAGGAGCATAGGTCAAGATGCGGCGGACCTTGATTTCGCCGGCCTTGTTCAGGTCCTGCGTCTCCGTATGGAAAAGCGAGTCCGGAACGGTTGTCTCAAATCGCCAGCCGTTGTCCTTCATGATCGCGAACGGCGCTCGCAGCGCTTCGCGGTCCTGGCTGCGGAACGGCTCGGGCCAAGCGGCGTTGCGGACGGTGTCGAGCGTGAATCGATCCCAGATTTCCCCCAAGGTCGGCCAACCCGCGTGGGCGGCGCTGGGAATGCACAGAACAGTCAAGACTCCAATTCGGATCCAGAATCTGCGGCGCATACACCATTCTCCCTTTCGGCTGCTTGACGCCGCTCGGCATCGATTCCGGGCTGCGGCGTTCGGCGAACGCGCCGGGGCGGCTCGTGATCATTGCGCAGACGGCAGCGCGTACCGCTTGTATGCTTCGGTATCGGCGCTGCAACCCCGGGATCTCCGTAACTTCGCGACCATCCGCCATATTTTACCCAGGCTTCGCCAACCGCCATCCGGCCTGCCGCACCCGCGAATGTTCCGCGGCAGGGACGTGATCTTTGCCGACGTTCCGACTACAATGGGCGGTCCCGCCCCTCGACTCCGTTTGCTGCCCCGCCATGGCGGAACTCGGGGATTTCCAGCCTCGCCCATTCCCTAAAAAACCAACGAAATTCCTACGTTCAGGGAGATTCTCATGCGTCTTGGATCCGTGAATGGTCTCATGGCGGCATTATGGCCGCTCTTTCTCGCCACCCCGTCGATGACCCAGGAGGCGTCGACGATCGATTCGCGTGCGATCCAAACGGGGGCGACACCGGTTTCCCAGCTCAAGGTTCTGCCGGGATTCCGGGTCGAGCTGCTGTACTCGGTGCCCCGCGAGTCGCTGGGTTCCTGGGTCAATCTCTGCTCCGATCCTCGAGGTCGGCTGATCGTCTCTGACCAATACGGTGCACTTTACCGCATCGAGGTTCCGCCTGCGGGAAAAGAGCCGGCTGCCGCGGACGTAGTGAAAGTCGAGAAAATCGGCGTCGATCTGGGGGAAGCCCAGGGACTGCTATGGGCTTTCGACAGTCTGTACGTCGTTGTGAACAAGGGCCAGAAATACGCCAGCGGGCTGTACCGCGTTCGCGACACCGATGGCGACGACAATCTGGATCAGGTCGAGCTGTTGCGGGAGATCCCGGGAGGCGGCGAACATGGACCGCATGCGGTCCTACTGACTCCGGATGGTAAGAGCCTGATGGTGGTCTGCGGAAATCAGACCAAACTGGTGTCGTACAACAGTACCCGCGTTCCTCCAGTCTGGGGAGAAGACCATCTGTTGCCGCGGATGCCGGACGGGCGTGGTTTCATGCGTGGAGTGCTCGGACCGGGGGGCGCGATCTACCGCGTAAGTCCGGACGGGAAGAACTGGGAGCTTTACAGCGTGGGGTTTCGTAATCAGTTCGATGCGGCGTTTAACCGCGATGGAGAGCTGTTTACCTACGACGCCGACATGGAATGGGATTTCAATACCCCCTGGTATCGTCCAACGCGAGTCTGTCTTGTGACCAGCGGCAGTGAGTTCGGGTGGCGTAACGGCGCGGGAAAATGGCCCGCCTATTACGCCGACAGCCTGCCTGCGGTAGTCGATATCGGCCCCGGTTCGCCGACCGGGATTTCGTTTGGTTATGGCGCGAAGTTCCCTTCAAAGTACCAGGACGCGCTGTTCGTCTGCGACTGGAGTTATGGAAAGCTGTATGCGGTGCATCTGGCGTCGAAAGAGAGCGGTTACCTCGGCAAATTCGAAGAATTCGTCAGCGGTTCGCCGTTGCCGCTGACCGACGTCATCGTCAACCCGCTCGACGGAGCGCTTTACTTCACGATCGGTGGTCGCCGGACCCAATCGGGACTCTATCGGGTGACCTATGTCGGCAATGAAAAACTGGACGCATCGAGCCCGGATGTTGTCGGACTGAACGAACGACGCACGCGTCGTTTTCTGGAAACGCTGCACGGTCCGCAGGAGAGTAAAGCGATCGTGCCGATCTGGAGTTATCTGAACCACGAAGATCGCTTCATTCGATTCGCGGCGCGCGTTGCTCTTGAGCATCAGGATCCGGGGCACTGGCGGGAGAAAGCGCTGGCGGAACCAAACCCTGGCAAGGCGATCACGGCGCTGCTGGCGCTGGCGCGGGTCTCCGCACCCGATCCATTCCATCGCACAGAAAAGTCGCCCGCCGTCGATGAGCAGCTGCGCGACACGATCCTGAATCGGCTCCTCGACCTGCCTTGGGAGAAGCTGACCGATTGGCAGCGGCTGGAATGGCTGCGCACGTGCGAAGTCGTGTTGAACCGGTTGGGCAAGCCGGGCGATCCGCTGACCGCGCGTTTGATCGCCATGCTGGAATCGATATTTCCCAGTTCGCATCACATGCAAAACGCCGAACTTTGCCAGCTGCTGGTCTTTCTCGAATCGCCGCACGTGATCGAGCGGACGTTGCAGCTGCTGGACGAGGCTCCCACGCAGGAGGAGCAGCTGGAGTATGCCCGCGCGCTGCGGGTCATGAAAACTGGATGGAGCCTGGAACAGCGCAAGGCTTATTTGCAGTGGTTCGTGCGCGCCAGCGGATACCGTGGCGGTGCCAGCTTTGAACTGTTCGTGAAAAATATCAAGGACGATGCCCAGGCAACTCTGTCGGATGAGGAAAGGAAGGTCCTGGCGCCGATCCTGGAAGCCCAATTGCCGGTATCCAAGCCGACGGGCGTGGCCCAGCCGCGTCCGTTCGTAAAGAAGCGGACGCTTCCCGAAACGTTGAATTTATTTGAAACCGCATTGCATGATCGTAATTTCGACCGGGGTCGCAAGCTGTTCGGCGCGGCGAACTGCTTCGCCTGCCATCGATTCGACAACGAGGGAGGGGCGCACGGTCCGGATCTGACCGGCCTGGCCGGGCGGTTCAGTGTGCGTGATCTTCTCGAGTCGATTATCGATCCCAGTAAGGTGATCAGCGACCAATATGCCGGAGTGAACATCCAGACCGTGGACGGACGCGCGATCGCGGGACGCATTGTCAATCTCAACCAGGATAGCATCATGGTGATGACCAATATGCTGGACCCGAACGCCGTGCAGAATATCCAGCGCAAGGACATTGAGTTGATGGGACCGGCCAGCAAGTCCTTGATGCCGGACGGACTCCTTGATACGCTGCAGGACGACGAGGTGCTCGATCTGATGGCGTTTTTGCTTTCGCGCGGCGATCGTAATCTCCCCATGTTTCGCGGAAAAAAATAGCTGTTTACGGATGGACGGACTCAATCGATCCCAGCGCAAGGCGGTGGAAACGCTGCGGGGCCCGTTGCTGGTGCTTGCAGGCGCGGGGTCCGGCAAAACGCGCGTCGTTACTTTCCGGATTGCGAATCTGATCCGTAACGGAGTGCTTCCCGAGCGGATTCTGGCCGTGACGTTTACGAATAAAGCGGCCACGGAGATGAAACAGCGCGTGGCCGAGCGGCTGGGGCGGGCCCTGCCAAAACTGCCGGACGTGTCGACGTTTCATTCCCACTGCGTTCGCATTCTCAAGCGGCATATCCAGCGACTGGGATATCCGCCCCAATTCGCGATCAGCGATGTGGGGGAGCAGACGGCAATCGCCCGCGACGCGTTGAGGAAAATCAAGGTCTCCGAGGCGATGGTGCGGCCCGGCGACCTTGTCTCGCTGATCAGCGGCTGGAAATCGCTGTCCCTGCGCCCCCAGCAGGCGGCTGCCGCCGCCTGCAGTGACAAGGAACATCTCGCGGCCGCGGCCTACCGCCGTTACCAGCAAACGCTGAAATTGCGAGGGATGGTCGATTTTGATGATCTGTTGCTGTTGACCGAGGAGCTGTTGACCGATATGCCGGACGTGCACCGCGAAGAATCCGGCCGATACGACCACCTGCTGGTCGACGAGTACCAGGATACGAATGGACCTCAATACCGCATCGTCAGCGCATTGGCGAGAAGCCACCGGAACCTTTGCGTGGTCGGCGACGACGATCAATCGATCTACGCCTGGCGGGGCGCGGAGGTCCGGCACATTCTCAACTTCAAACGCGACTGGCCCGACGCCACCGTCGTTTACCTCGAAGAAAACTACCGTTCGACCGCCGCGATTCTCGACGTCGCCAACCGCGTGATCGCCTACAACAAACAGCGGCACCCTAAAGTACTCCGTGCGGCTCGACCCGGCGGCGAAAAGCCCCGCATCGAACAGTACGAAAACGAGCAGGCGGAAGCCGAGGGGACGGTGAGCGATATTCGCGGAAGGATCGGTCAAAGAGGGCTGGAGCCGCGCGATTTCGCGATTCTGTTCCGCACCAACGAGCAGCCGCGATTGTTCGAAACAGCGTTACGACAGGCCAAGATCCCCTATGTCCTGATCGGCAGCAGTTCCTTCTACGATCGGAAGGAGGTCCGCGACATCATTGCGTACCTCAAAGTGATCGACGCGCCCCACGACGATACCTCGCTGCTGCGGATCATCAATACACCACCGCGCGGGATCGGCGACCGGACCGTGGAATGGGTCATGGCGCGCGCCAGCGAACAGCGGATCCCCATCTGGGAGGTGCTGGGGCGCGACGACCTGCTGCATGGATTGAGCGCCGCCGCCAGCGCCGCCTCGAGGAAATTCCGCGCGACGATCGATCGGTTCCGGGCACAGCGCGCCGACCGTCCGCTGCAGACGACACTTGCCGAACTGCTGGACGAGATCGCCTACCAGGACGAATTGCGGAATCTCTACCCCGACGCGGACGAACGGGATGCGCGCTGGAATTCCGTCGGGCATCTCATGAATGCCTTGGTGGAATTTGAACAGGGCCGCGACGACCCGCGCCTCCGCGATTTTCTGAACGAACTTATGCTGACTACCCGGGAAGAGCCCGAAGACAAGGAAAAGCGACTCCGCAGTAATGCCGTGGCGTTAATGACGCTCCATGCGGCCAAAGGGCTGGAGTTTCCCCATACCTATCTGGTCGGATTGGAGGAAGGTATTCTCCCTCACCATCGCAGTGTCGCGATCGATGGACCGGCGATCGACGAAGAACGCCGGCTCTGCTACGTCGGCATTACCCGGGCCCAGGAACGACTGACGATCTCGCTGGCGCTGACGCGCATGAAGTGGGGCAAGCCGCGCGAGACGTTGCCAAGCCGCTTCATATTTGAAATCATCGGACAGGCCGAAAAGTTTGCGGAAGCGGCGGCTCGCCACGCCGAAAAAACCAAAGCGGGAGCGGGGAAGACTCGAGGTGCCAAAGCGTAGCGCAAGCCGAAAATCAGGTTCCGTCCTTCTTCAGGGCGACGGTAATGCTCTCCTTCCCTTGAATGTTCATCTTCAACGGCGTCTTGGCAATGTTGGTGTAGTTCGCGTGGACACCACCCTCTTTGAGCGACGCGACGCGACGCTTGCCGTCCATGTTCATTTTGTCGGCACTCGCCTGATTGTCGGGGTTGGCGCCGAAAACAAGGATCTTGTATTCACCAGGAACGATCCCGTCGCCGTCACCGTACGACGAGATCTTGAATTCGCCGTTCGCCCCCGATCGGGCGGTGGCCGCTCGGCCCTTGCCGTCGGCCGAATGGAAAGCCAGAGCGGCATTGGGCAACGGCTGGCCGTCCAGCGTGACCGTTCCCGCAACCGGTACGGTGCCATTCTTGCTCCCGCAGCCGACAACCAAGATCGCCGCCAGAATTAAAACTACCCGTAACGCAAAAACTCGTGGCATGAACGAAAAACTCCGCTTTCAAAAACCAAATGGCCTTCGCGAGCCGCAAAGGCCACCCCAACCGTCGCCGCGATGCATGGGTCAAGCCCATGTTTGACTAATACGTCTGCGGTACCGGCTGACGGTCATCCCGGCAGCCCAGCAACTGGTAGACCTTCATGTCGATCCGTTGCGTAAGGTAGTGCACCGATCCGTCCACAAAGGCGAACTGCGCACCGTCGACGTGTCGCGACTTGAATCCCCAAGACACGTTGATGTTATCCCATTGCTTCAGCGGGTCAACGCCTGTACGGTCGCCGGAATAGTAGTTGATCGGGATGATCGTCGTCCCGCCAACGTTACCTGAGAGAGCGCTGGCCCAGTTCGGGGTCGCGTAATTGTTCGGGCCGATGCCAGCACTTGGTTCCATAAACCATCGGTTTTGCTCGGGCAATGCCTCGCCGCAAAGCAGCGTATTCGATTGACCATCCACGATCGCCTCAAACCGAATCAAAATGCCTGTACGACCGAACGCCCCGCGCATCATCTGTACCTGATGGGCACTGCCGGCGGGAGAATTTCGCTTGGGGTGACCGGGAATCGGTCCAACATATCCCCAGTCGCCGAGGCCGCTGCCGAGCGGATCGCAGTACTGATGGAAGGGGTTGTTGGCGTTGGGTGCCCAATCGGTGCACTGGGGACCCATGCTAGCCATGTAATTCGAAACGGGAGCTTCCCAATTTCCGTTATCGCTGGGGCAACGCAAGGTCGCCCGTTTGACCACCGGCAAGACGCCTGCAGCCATCGCCTGCCTGATCGAGTTGTTACGTGGGTCGAGCGGGTTAGGAATGTTAAAATAGTCTTTGTCGGTGACTTTGTCGTACAGGTTGCTATCTTCCATTTGGGGCTGGCAGTATAAAAGCCAGTTGCCTTTGTCGTAGTGGCAGGAATCGCCCGATCCAGGATGGGGCAAATCCTTGTTATTTTGGCCCAGACGCCCCCCTGGCGGTAAATGCTGGAATTTGTCATGAAAGTTCTGGCAGGCAATGGCCAGCTGCCTGAGATTGTTCAGGCAATGCGCCCGCCGACCCGCTTCACGCGCGGCCTGAACGGCAGGCAAAAGCAGGGCGATAAGAATGCCAATAATGGCAATCACAACCAGTAGTTCGACGAGCGTAAAACCGCGGCGGCCCGTATTCATTGGAAACCTCGTTGTTCCGATGGCAAAATCATCCGGCGATCGACGATAAGGTGCTTGCCAAAATAGAGTTGCTGCTAAGATAGCCTTAGCTAAATTCCAGTGTCAAGCTCTTCGCGGCAAAAGTAGGAGCAAACCGGCAAATCACGGGATGCCAGACCAGGCATGTTGACCGTTCCTTTCCTTGATCTTGCATTGTTACAGCACTTTCGGCGCGAAGCGACCATCAGTCGTCCGGCAGTAAAGCATGACACGGCCCGACCTACCAGCCAACACCGATGCGCAGAACTTGCGCCGAACCGCTAATGCCGCTCCCAGCAAAGTGCCAGGGGTCCGCACTCCGACACCGCGATGGCGGTTGGCGCGCTGGTTGGGAGCATTGCAGGTCGCCATCGTGCTGCTCGCCGTCTTCGCCGCCGCGTTGCTGCTCGGAACCTGGGTCGAGTCGCGATACGACCAGAAGACCGCCCATTTTCTGGTCTACGGCGCCTGGTGGTTCGTGTTGCTGCTCGTTTTGCTGGGGATGAACATCTTGTTCGCCGCGGTCAAAAAGTGGCCCTGGAAACGCCATCAAACGGGGTTCCTGATGACGCACGTCGGATTGCTGCTACTGGTCGGGGGCGGGCTGGTTTCGAACCTCACCGGTTTTCATGGCGTGATGCACTTACTCGACCACCCCGCGGTGGCCGATGGAATCGCGGCCCAGACATCGAACGTGTGCGTGCACCGTGTTCGTGAGGGTATTCGCTGGCTCGATGAACGGCACGATCAGACCCTGCCGCTGCCGATTCGGCCTTTTCCCTGGTCCGACGGCGGCTGGCAGATGCGCGATCTCGATCTGGTGACGCGCGGTTTACTGTGGCTGCGGGACCCGCGGCCCCTGCCGATCCGGCTGCAACCTCCCGCTCCCTGCGAACTGGTGATCGAGGAAGCGGTTCGCGATTCCACGATCGTTCCGTTTCAGGCAACCGATGTCGCCACCGAAGTTCTTGCCGCGGAATTGCAGTTACACTCTCCGGCCACGGGACTGCTGCCCAGGTTCTGGTGCGGCAACGCCGACGGATTTCGTTCGATGCGACTTGGCCCCGCACAAGTTGTCTTCCAAGGCGTGCTCGATCGAGACGCCGCGGCGACGTTTCTCGCTGGCGACGAGTTCGAGTCCGAAACGGCCGGCGCTCGGGGACTTCTGCAGATCGCGGCGGCAGCGGACGGCCGGCTGCTGTTTCACAGTTGGTTGAACGCGGACGACAACAGGTGGATCCACGACCGGGCCGGCGAATTACGCTCGGACGAACCGGTGGAAATCTGGGGAGCGATGCGCTGGAGTCTGACCGTCCGACAATTCCTGCCGCGCGCCGAGGTCGGACAGTTTGTGGTTCCCGTCGAGGGGGCGGGCGCGTCGGAAAATCGTGCGACGCCGGCCGTGCGCTGTCGATTGATCCGCGGAACGGAACGTGCCGAATTCTGGCTGCGTCGTTCCGAGAGCCAGTGGACGGCGGTCCGCCTCGGCGAGCGGATGATCCAGCTCGCCTACCAGCCGGAAATCCGCGAATTGGATTTTGCAATCACGCTGTCGCGGGGCGAACAGATTACCGATGCGGGAACCGAAATGCCGGCGTCGCAGGCGAGCTATCTGCTGATTCAGGACGGAGTATCGTCCCGCGCGGCGTTGGCGCGTCGGATCACGATGAATCAGCCGTTAGAGTACCGAGGTTACCTGTTCTATCAATCAAGCTTCCAGCCGGTCGGTCGCGACCATCAGGGACGCCCGATCCTGCGTTGCGCTTTGGTCGTGACCCGCGATCCGGGCGTTCGCCTGAAGTACTGCGGAGCCGCCATGGTGGCGCTGGGAATCGCCTGTATGTTCTACATGCGTGCCTATTCCATTCGCCCCTGGTGGACATAGAATCATCACCTGCGGACGACCAATCGCAGCCGTTTCCATCGAAAAAAGGGGGCTCAGCATTTTCACTTCGACTGTCTTTCGGCCCTCGTTCCGTCTCGTCGCGGCCTTGCTGCTTGGAGCCTGCGCTTGCCCACTGCAGGCGCAGTTCGATCCTGCCGCCGCGGTACCTGTCGAGCGGCTTGGCGGGGCGTTGCTGTTGCACGGCGGCGGCGGCATTAACGCGGAGGTCCGGACCCGGTTCATGGAGTTGGCGGGAGGAGCGGAAGCACGCATCGTTGTGATCCCGACCGCGGATCCCGACGATCCGCTCGATGACGATCATCTTGGCATCTGGCGCGATTTTGGTCCGAGGTCTCTGGTTCGTCTGCATGCAACCGCGCGCGAGGAAGCGGTCGCGCCGTCATTTGTCGATCCTCTGCGCGAGGCCACGGCGGTCTGGATCAGTGGTGGACGGCAAAGCCGCCTGGCGCAGACGTACGGTGATTCCCCGGTGGAGCGGGCGGTGATCGAGGTTGTGCGGCGAGGCGGTATCGTCGGTGGTTCGTCCGCCGGCGCGGCGATTTCGAGTCGAGTGATGCTGGTGCGCGGCGAATTGCGACAAGGGTTTGACCTGCTGCCGGGAGCGATCGTCGACCAGCATTTTCTGGCACGAAACCGGCAGGGTCGATTGATGGAGGCTTTGGTCACCGCGCGTGATCGATTTGGTGTCGGCATTGACGAGAACACGGCCCTGTTGTTGCGCGGCAGGCGTCTGGAGGTGATCGGGGAATCCACGGTGACGGTATGCCTGCCGCCGACATCGAGCCGGGCTGCGTTCACTCGCGAACTCAAGCCAGGCGATTTCGCGGATTACGTCGCCCTTTCCCGGGCCGCTCAGGAACGTTCCCGGGAGAAATTTCCCCCCGCCGCGCCCGCGCCCCCGCGCGTCGAAAACGGAGCGCTGATCATCGTCGGCGGCGGTGGAATTCCGGACGGTACACTGCAACGATTTATCGAACTTGCGGGTGGACCCGATGCACCCCTGGTGTATGTCCCGTGCGAGGAACGTGAGATGCTGATCGGAGAGCCGGATTTCGTCGGAGTGTTGCGCCGGGCCGGAGCGGTCAACGTGCAGTGGATTCACACAAAAGACCGTCGCCGCGCTAACGAGGATGAAACCGTGTTGGGGCCGCTCCGCTCCGCCAAGGGGATCTGGTTCGGCGGCGGCCGGCAATGGAACCTGGTCGATTCCTACCAGAATACCCGCGCTCACCGGTTGATGCACGAAGTCCTCGAACGGGGCGGTGTGATCGGCGGTTCGTCCGCCGGGGCCTCGATTCAAGGCGATTATATGCCGCGCGGTGATCCCCTAGGAAACCGCAATATCATCGCCGAAGGCTATGAACAAGGACTCGGATTTCTTACCGGCGTTGCGATCGATCAGCATTTCTCCCAGCGGAATCGCTTTGGCGACATGAGCGAACTGATTACAAAATACCCTCAGTATCTCGGGATCGGGATCGACGAGGCGACGGCGATTGTTGTCCAGCAGCACCGCGCGATCGTTATCGGAAAGGGAAACGTCGCGTTCTTTGACGCGGGACGCCGACGCCTGGAGAATCCCACCGACTACCTTTCGCTGTCCGCCGGGCGAACGTATGATCTGATCTCCCGCAGCGTCGCCGCCAGCGCGTCGCCGCCACCTTGAAATCCCGCCCACTCGAATTCGATCCCGAAACCGATCCCGTATCAATCCTCCGTCCACGTGAGTCCATTCGCCATGTCCCATCGCTTCCGCACGCTGAACTTCGTCGTTGTCATCCTCGTCGCGGGTGGACTTGGACCCGAATCGGCCTTGGAGTCCGGCCGCTGCGACGATGCCGAATTCCGCTCCATCTTCGACGGCAAGTCGCTGGCTGGCTGGCAGATCAGCGCCAAGTCGGGACATAGCCGAGCCAGCCGCAACGAGTCAGGCGGTCGTTGGGTGATCGAAAACGGAGCAATCGTCGGATCGCAGGACATTCCGGGGAACGGTGGTTTGATCCTCACCGAGGAGGAATTTGGTGACTTTGAAGTCGCGTTGGAAATGAACAATGATTTCGGTCCGGACAGCGGGCTTTTCTTGCGCAGCACGGAGGATGGCAAGGCGTGGCAGGCGATGATCGATTATCACGCCGAGGGCAATCTGATGGGAATCTACGGAGAAGGATTGGGGGGCAAGCCTTCGGTGCGGAATTTTTCGTTTCTGGACAAGGTGACCGCGATACGCCCCGAAACGGCGCCGTTCGCTTTGCCGGTGCTGCCCGACGCCTGGAAGAACTTCTGGCGCCACGGTGAATGGAATCAACTGCGGGCCCGGATCGTCGGGAATCCCCCCACGATTCACACCTGGATCAACGGCGTGCAGTTCATGACCTGGACCGAAACCGAGCTGCGTCACCCTGCGAAGGGTCGAATCGGATTGCAGGTCCACGGAGGCGGAGATTTCACGCGGCAGTATGTGCGTTATCGGGATATCAAGGTCCGTACCTTGAAGGCGCCGTGAACAAAGCGGCGCGCGTCGGTCGCTTCACCGCGGTGCGACTCAATCGGGCGCTGCGTTGTCGTCCTTGGAAGGTTCGTCGGAATCGGTGCGTGCCGGCGGCAGACTGACAGGGTCAAAACCGGCATGCGCGGTTTCGACCAGACTCATCTCATCCAGCAGATAATCTTGCTTGAAGCGCTGGTCGATGGGCGTGGAAATGGGAGGCAGTCCTTTCCATTTCACCATGGCGACCGGATTGCCGTCTTCTTCCCAATCCAGTTCGCGCAGATTGTTGCGCTCAAAGTAGGCCAATTCGCGGACGTCGTTGATGCTCATCCCCGGATCGATGCGCAGTACGGTCGCCAACAGCGGGAAATAGCTGTTGCGACTGTACACGTAAGGTCGAGGGCGAGTCCCCTCGCCGCCCGGATCCCCGCGCAGTTCAATCAAGGGCGCGACGTCGGTCGATTCGGGCGTGTTGGTTCGACACGCGATGATACATCCGCGCAGATCCGTGCTGAACTCAAAGGGAAAACGATGCTCGCGATCGACCCGCAGAAGCGCCAGCCCCTTGCCCATGACCGCTGTGACATTCGCCAGTTCTAACCGAATGCCGTTCGCGGCGCGAGGGCGAATGCGCGACCCGGTGTATTCCAGCATGCGTTCCGAAGTAATCAGCAATCCCTGTTCCCAGCGCACGCGCAATGGCATCGCGTCGGGGACGCGCACCAAGGTACCGTAGCCGCGCACGACGGAAGCGGCTAATTCCAGCGTTGGCGGCATCGGTTCGCTCATTCCGTCGTCGCTCGGCATCCGTTCGGCAGCGCGTCGGGGCGCGAATTGAACGCAGGAGACGAACGGCGCGGTCCGACTTCCGCCCAGGAGCGTGATCGTGCAATTGCGCAGTTCCAGACTCGTCGTTGCATCCAGCAGAAACAGCGAGCTGAACTCGTTCAGCGATTCCGAAACGTCAAACACAAACTCAATTCCGTCCCACAGGTATCGTCCGGCTGCCAGGTGGATAGGATGCCGTTCGTTGCGCGTTGACCCGCGAAACACCAGACGGGGCGTACGACCAGCCGCCGCGGCGATCTGCAAAGTGCGACCATTAATCTCCAGATTGCCGGCCGGCAACTCGCCATCCACCGCCAGTTCCAGCCGTTCCACGGTTCGGTACTGCTGAAACAGCCGCACCGCCTCGTCCCAGGTTGCAACGGTTTGCGTGTCGCCAATCAGGGCAGGCTCCGCGTTCTGGTCGACGACCAGTCGCCGGGGCTGGTCGAGTCGCAGCGTGGATTCGGAATCGGTTCGGTCGATCGCTGGCGGGAGCGATTCGGGTGACGCCCCAGCCGTCGGCGCGCTCGCGGGTGAACCCGTGGGTGAGTTCGTGGGTGAGCCTGTCGGCGAACCCGTGGGCGAGTTCGTCGTTGACCCCGTCGGTGACGTCGTCGGCGAGTTCGTCGATGAACCTGTCGGCGACGTCATCGGTGAACTTGTCGCTCGTTCGTCGCTCGACCGGTCGGAAAATGCGGCGGGATGATCGTCAGGTTCCTCTTTGGCCGGCGGCGATCGGGGGACCTCGACGGGTGACATCTTCGCGCCCGCATTACCGGCGGACGATGTCTGGGGCGCCGTAGCCGGCGCGGTAATCAGCATTGGGGACTCGGGGGTTCCCTGTCGAATCAATACGGCAATTGCCAGCAACAGAGCGACGGGAATCAGCCACGGCAGCAGCATCTCAAGACGCGCCTGCCGCGCGGGGTTCGTGACCCAAGTCCTGGTGCCATTGGTCAATTCGCGATAACCGGCGTCTTCCGCGAAGGAGAGCAGAGCGCCGATGAGTTCGCTCGGTGTCTGATATCGTTCCATCGGCTGCTTCGCCAGCAGCCGATGCAGGATCTCGGCCAAAGATCCGGGAACGTCGGGGCGCAGCTCGCGCACGTCGGTCGGCTTGTCGCTGCTGTGGCTGAGCAATTTCTGCAAAACCGTGCCCTCGGGAAACGGCGGCCGACCGCTCAGCATGTAGTAGAGGGTGCATCCCAGCGAGTAAAGGTCGCTGCGTACGTCGGCGCTGCGCGGATCGCGCGCTTGTTCCGGCGAGATGTAATCGAAGGTGCCGAGCGTGACGCCGCTCGCCGTCAAATCGGCGCCGGATGCCTCGACCTGATGCAACCGCGCCAGACCCATATCCACCAGTTTGATATGCCCGTCGGGCATCACCAGCAGGTTGGACGGTTTGATATCCCGATGGACGACCTCGCGACCGAAGGCGTGGTCCAGAGCATCGGCGATCTGAAGCCCAAACCGCACGACGTCTTCGATCGGAAGCGGGCCCCGCGATTCGACCAGATCGCGAACATTGGTCCCCTCGATAAACTCGAAGACGATGTAGTGGTAGCCCCGATCGTCGCCGACGTAATGAACCCGTGCGATATTGGGATGGTCGAGTCGCGCGGCACTTTGGGCTTCGTTCTGGAACCGGCGCAATGTATCGTCATCGGTCTGGGAGCCGGACAGGACTTTGACCGCGACGGTGCGGCCCAGCATCTCGTCCTGCGCTCGAAAGACTGCTCCCATTCCGCCGCCCCCGACGAACTCGGTCAGCAGAAAATGGCCAAGCTTTTCTCCTTCCAACACTTTACCCAACTCAAACGGCGTCGCCGGTATCCGCGGCAGCGGCGATTCGCTGCCCAGCGGGAGCCGCTTCGACAGCACCGTCTGGTGCTGCGGGTCGGGCACCACCGCCAGCTTGCGGCTGGTTGTCGTCGAGGAGCCTTCTCCACCAAGGGAATCCGTGGGGGGCGCTGCCTTTGGCGCGGCGAGTTCCGCGGTGGAATCGGGTGGCGACGATCGATCAACAACGTGCGGCGCATCCTGCGACGGCTTCGCATTCTGTCGTTCGATATGCCGGGATGCTGTGCTCAAGGTATACGCCGTTTGCCTGCTCCGCGGATTCGAATGTGCCGGGATCCCCTCACGGACAACGCCGCCCGTCGCAAACCAACCGGATCGAAGCGAACCCTGCGCATCGAGAATACACCTGAATGCCTGATTTGTGGAATCGCCTCCAAGCGTTGAAACGCCCAAACCGACGTCAAGTACTCGGCGAAACGGACGCGAAGACGAGATGCGTTGCCTTTGTACGTATAAATCAGTCTACTGGTTGCATCCAAAATCGTCAATAAAAAGCATGGAGCTGCTGGAGCTCGATCGGTTCAGTCTTCCACCCCAGAGGGGCACGACAAACCAGCCCAAGGCAACGCCCTACCAGCCCGTCGAGCACCAGCCGCGCCGAGCCGCGAAGAAGTGCCCCGTTCCGAGAAGGGGGTGTTCTGCAGCGTCGCCCAGGTTTGCCGGTACTCCGGCTACCGACCGCCGCCGTGTCGTGTGGCACGGTCCTCCGGGGGGTAGCCGGCATACCGGCAACCGCCGGCTGCGCGGCAGAAAAACCTTGTCTTGGCAGAAAGAAAGAACCGGACAGCGCCAGAGTGTCAATCCACACCGAATTCGCGGACTGCCCCGCACGCCACGGCGAACGCGGTGGCGTGACTGCGACAATGGGAAATGCTGATCAAGACGTTGGCGATCCCCTTGCGCTGGCTTGCTTCCAAGGCGCCTCCGGTCAGGGCGATCGACGGTGAGCCGCCCGGCTCGTTGCGGACTTCCACGTCGGTCCAGGAGATGCCCCGCGACCAGCCTGTTCCCAACGCCTTGAGCACCGCTTCTTTGGCGGCCCATCGGCCGGCGTAATGTTGGGTTGCCGCCTTCCGGGCGCTGCAATACTCGATTTCGCGTGGAGTAAACACGCGCGTCAGGAATAGTTCCCCATGCCGTTCGATCATCTGGGCGATGCGCAGGCATTCTACAATGTCGGTACCGATCCCCAGGACGTTCATGGTATTACCGTACGGCTAGGCCGCACGCTTTCTGGGCCCGTCGCAGTACTTCCTGAGCTTTCTGCCGAGCCCGCCTGGCCCCGTCGGCCAGAATTTCAACAACCTCTTGCGGATGGCTCACCAGGTACGCGCGCCGTTCGCGAGCGGCTGCGAAGTACGCTTCGGCGGCATCCGCCAGCGCTTTCTTGATCTGGCCGTAGCCAAAACCACCCCGGCGGTACAGCGCCGCCATCTCCTGCCGTGGAGCTTCGGCGCTGAACAGCGAAAAAAGCTGGTACAAATGGTCGGAATCCGGATCTTTGGGCTGCTCCATCGGCCGCGAATCGGTCGTGATCCGCATCACCTGCTTGCGCATCACCGCTGGGTCCTCGAAAATCTGGACGGTGTTGTTGTAGCTCTTCGACATTTTCTCCCCATCCGTGCCCGGAACCTTCGCCGAACTGTCCAGCACGCGCGCCTTTGGTAAGACGAAAACCTCCCCGAATTCATGATTGAAACTGCCCGCCAGATCGCGGCAGACCTCGATATGCTGCACCTGATCGACACCGACCGGGACGATTTCGGCATCGTACGCCAGAATGTCGGCGGCCATCAGCACAGGATAGGTGAATAGCCCGGCATCGGCCGCCAGACCTTTTTCCTTCTTGTCCTTGTATGCATGGCAACGTTCCAACAGCCCCATCGGCGCGCCGGTCATCAGCAGCCAGCATAATTCGGAGACTTCGGGAACGTCCGACTGGACGAAGAGCGTCGCCTTTTGCGGATCGAGTCCGAGGGCGAGCAGGTCGATCGCCGCATCAAGGGTAAGACGCGAAAGCTGTTCGCGGTTGCGCACCGTCGTTAACGCATGCAGGTTGGCGACAAAGTAGTAACCCTGGTTGTCCGTCTGCAGATCGATGTACTGTCGGATGGCGCCAAAATAGTTTCCCCAGTGCGGGCGTCCCGTAGGCTGGATTCCGGATAGTACTCGCATGCGATTCCCCTCGTACCCGATTGGGCGGCTGTCACGGCGACGATTCGACCCGCAATGTCCCGACGAGTTCCGCCGCCGAAGGGACCCCCGCTTCGGTCAATGCCACTGGTAACTGATCCAGAAGACGCATGCTGACGGTCGGATCGGTGTAATTGGCGGTGCCGATCTGGATCGCGGAGGCGCCCGCTACCAGGAATTCCATGACATCGTCGATGGTCGAGATTCCGCCGATGCCGATCAGCGGCGTGCGGACGGCCCGCGAAACCTGATAGACACAACGCAGCGCGATCGGCTTGATCGCCGGACCGCTCAACCCCCCTACCACGTTACCCAGCAGCGGGCGCCGATGGCGCCAGTCAATCGCCATTCCCAACACCGTGTTGATCAGGGAGATCGCGTCGGCACCCGCGTCGGATGCCGATTTGGCGATATCGACGATGCGGGTCACGTTGGGAGTCAACTTGACGATGATCGGCAGTCCGCACCGAGCGCGGACGCGCGACACCACATCAAAGCACTGCCGACTATCCGCGCCGTAATCAACTCCACCGCTGACGTTGGGACAGGAAACGTTCAATTCCAATGCGGTCAGCCCGGCGCAGCCACCCAGTCGCTCCGCCATTCCGACAAATTCATCCGCCGACTTGCCTGCGATGCTGACGATGATGGGAGCCCGCAACGTAACCAGATAGGGCAGATGATGAGCAATAAAGGCGTCGATGCCGTCGTTGTCCAGCCCGATCGAATTCAGCAGTCCCGACGCCGTTTCGACCGTTCGCCAAGGCCGATTGCCGGGGCGAGGCTGCTGCGTGATCGTTTTGGGGATGATCCCGCCCAGGCGGTCCAGCCGGACCAGCCGCGCCATTTCCCGGGCATAACCAAACGTCCCCGACGCCACCAGGATCGGGTTCGGTAATTGGATCCGTCCCAGCGCGATCCGCAGATCCGGGACAAGGGGGATGGGGTCAGTCACAATGGGATGCTCAACGAGGGGGCCAATGGCAGATCGTTAATTTAGCCCTCGTAAACACGCTGGACAATGAGCCGTTTCGGAGAGACAGACGGGCCGCCAGAGCGCATCCGCTACCGATCCAATCCAGACCCTGTCACCCCAACGAGCGAAATTGGGCCTGGTATCGGCAGCCAGCTTCAAATTCAAGGCCGAACTAGATCACGCCGCCGTGGACACGGTCGGGAGCCATATGGTCAGGCTGGTCGAGGAACCAGATGCGCTCCCACTGGTTGATGATCTGCCGGAAATTCTCGGACGTGAAAATCAGCTGTTTCGTACGAACCGCTGGATCGCCCGAATAGATCGGCAGCACACAACCCACTGTCGAGCCAAGCATTACGCTCAGCAGCGCCGCGAAGATAAGTCGACGCATCTAACCATCCTCCCTGATAGGAAGCACTCCGCGAAGGAAGCAATCCACTCCCCCCACATCGGTTCGGGACAGCAACGAACAGGCCGTCCGGTGAACCGCGAAACGAAAAGACCTTGTACGTGTATTCCTTTACCGCGTCAACCCGAACCTGGAGCATTCACCGCTGTGCTGCCGTCCCTTTCAGGATCCGCTCTGCCTCCGCGGCACGCGCGTCAGCCTCTTCCAGCTGACGCACTTTTTCTTCCATCTCCTTGCCGGGCTTGAATGTTACGACATATTTCTGTGGGACATCGACCCGCTGACCGGTTCGAGGATTCCGTGCTTTTCGAGCTGCTCGCTTCTTGACTTCAAAGACTCCAAAGTTCCTGAGCTCGATTCGGCCATCCTCCACCAACGTCTCCACGATCGCATCAAATGTTTTTTGGACGATTTCCTTCGTTCTGAGCTGGGTCATCCCAATTTCTTCGGAAATCGTCTTCACGATCTCTTTTTTCGTCACGACTCAACTCCTGTGGCTTGCGAGTCGCTTCCTCGCAATTCCCGTCCCTTCGACCCCCGGGTCACTTGCTCCAAGTGTAAATGCCACAAGCACTAGAGTCAAGATCAGTCGCCGTCGGCTGCGTGGCGGTGACACGCCGCGCGCCTTCGTTATGCCCCATTATCGACCATCCAATCGGTACACTTCAGACAATCGGGATAAACGGACCAGATTCCCTATTCTGACTCGAAAGAGGCGGCGTGGATCCGCCGCCTCATCTGGTCAGGCCGCGCGCCGATGCGACGGTCTGGGGGGACTCAATTCCGATTGCACGCGTCCGTCCCGACCGTAAAACTTGATCTGGTCCTCTTCGAGGAACCAGATTGCCCGCAAGCCACCGGCCTGGAAACGCCGGCCGCAGTAATGCCCATTGCGGATCAGAATCGTCTCGTCGATCTCCAACTCCCCCGCCCCCATCGACGCGAAGTGGGTCCGGACCCACTCGCGCACTCGATCGACCTGTTCCAAATGCGTCATAAATCCCGATCCAACTACTCGTCAATTGAGCGGAAAAGCGCCAGCTTTGTCCAACGGTTCGGCCGCCAGAATCGTCGGACTGCCCGTGCCAGCACCTTCCGAATTATCGACGGCTGCTTGCGCATTCCTTGGTTCCATCCGCGCATCCGGATTCTGTTTTCCAGATCGCCAGGTTTACCGTGGATCGATCGGCGTGGCGGTTCCCGCTAACACAAAGTTTCGTGTTAATCCACGGTTTGCGATGAAAACAGCCTTGCGCGCAAATAGCGGAGCGCCCAGGGCATCGCGTTGCCCACCCCCGGCCTCGACCGAGTCCAAGGACTGCCGCATGGCAAAACGAGCCACAAAGTCCAGCCACGGGGCGGGGTTTGGCTTCAAAAGAAGGGAATCCTCATGACAGAGAACCTTCCCGCACCGGTCCCCGATGATTCCGGCGAATTCATCCTCTATCAGACGGAAGATGGGCAGACCCGGATCGACGTCCGGATGGCACACGAATCAATCTGTCTGCCACAGCGGACGATCTCGCCGACCTGTTCCAGATAACCGTTCCCACGGTAAACGAACATCTGAAGGGCATTTACGACGACCGCGAACTCGATCCGGCCACAACTATTCGGAAATTCCGAATAGTTCAAAGCGAGGGAAATCGCGAGGTTCCCCGCGCCGTGGACCATTACAACCTCCACGCCATTCTGGCCGTCGGCTACCGCGTCCGTTCGCATCGCGGCACGCAGTTCCGTATTTGGGCGACCGAGCGGCTGCGCGAATACCTCATCAAGGGGTTCGCGTTGGACGATGCCCGACTCAAGCGGGCCGGAGGCGGTAACTTCTTCGAGGAACGGCTCGCCCGCATTCGCGACATTCGCAGCAGTGAGCGGGTGTTCTGGCGGAAGGTGCTCGACATTTACGCCACCAAGCATCGACTACGACCCCAAGGCCGACAGTTCGCTCCTGTTTTCTCGGCCATCGCCGCAAGTCGCGCCGTACGATAGAATGGCGGGCTGCACGGAATCGTGCGAGGCCGCTTGGTGAAATTGGCAGACACGCAAGATTTAGGATCTTGTGCCGGAAGGCGTCGGGGTTCGAGTCCCCGAGCGGCCAATTTTTTGATGATTTCCCGCTGAAACAAGAACTTTTCATACCTGCCGACGGTCGGCAGTGCAGCCCGTTTCCCAGCCAACGCAAAACGGTATTTACCGTTTTGCGCGAAGTTGTAAGGAGGGGTTGCACCATGCCGCGTCTTACGAAAAAAGTTCCAAAATACCGTCAGCACCGCGCCAGTGGACAGGCGATAGTGACGATTGATCGGCGCGATTTCTACCTCGGGCCGTGGAAGTCAAAGGCATCGAGGATCGAATACGATCGCCAAAGACGAGCGACCTCGCAATCCCCGAGCGCCGCGTTTTAAAGCGGCATCGATCGCCGACCAGATTTCGCCGTGGACTCCCGCGACCGGGCCCGAGTATCGATTGGGCCAATTCCCAGTACGCCGCCGATGCAACCGGGCCCAGCACGCGATCTGTTTTGCGGACAACCTGGGCGGGTATTGTGAGTTTCGGACTCCACGGAATTTCTCCAACAGTCGCGCCAACGACAGGTTCGTGTTCCGGGGCAGACCCCGCTCACCACAGGACAGGCATTCGTTGATCTGCTGCTAGGTGTCTCCCGCCGATTGGGGAATTCGACCGCACAATACTCTCTGCCAGCGCGCGTGCTGCTGAAAATACGCGTCTGCCCATTGGAGAATCCGGGGTATGGACAGATCGGCCCGCTTGTACCGCAAAGGCCGTTTTCCTCTTATTTCGAATCGTGAAATCACTGCTTGAAATTCCGGTTTGCTAAGTCGCCAGCGACAATAGTAGTGTTGATGTCGTTGATTTCGCGAGTCACCTGTCGAAAAAAAGCGGCATCGATTTCTGCAACGACTGATAGACGCCCCAGCCCAGCGGAATCGTAACCCAGGCCCAGGCGATCGCGAGCAGGATTTTGTTTTTCATTTTTCCTGGTCCTTGGGCGATTCCGTGATCCGGTATTTGGCATCCACCGGTTGCACGAGCAGATTAGCGACAAGGCCGATCACGAGCAGGCCAGCCATCAAGTACATGGTCGAGTTGTAGGCTTCGGCATGGGGAACCCCGGCCTCGATCTTGGCGGTCGAAATGTAGTTCACAAGACTGGGGCCGACAATTGCCGCGACCGACCATGCAGTAATCAGCCGTCCGTGAATCGCACCTATCTGATAGGTCCCGAACAGATCACGCAAGTAGGCCGGGATGGTCGCAAAGCCGCCGCCATACATCGTGATGATGATCGCCGTGACGACCACGAAGAGTGTCTTATTCTGGGTGCTTTGCGTCCACGGCACCGCGCAGTACAGGATCGCCCCGAAAAGGAAATAGATCGAATAGACGGTCTTCCGTCCGGTGTGGTCGGAAATCGAAGACCAGAAAAACCGCCCACCCATGTTGAAAATACTGAGTAGCCCGGCAAAGCCCCCGCCGACGGCCGGGCTGACACCGAACATGTCCGAGCACATCTTTGACGCCTGCCCCAGAATGCCAATCCCGGCGCTGACATTCATGCATAGTACCATCCAGAGACACCAGAATTGTGGCGTCTTCCAGGCTCGATCGACCCCGATCCGGGCGTTGGTCATCATCGGTTGGCCATGCGGGCCTGGTTCCCAGCCGTCCGGCTTCCAGTCCTCGGGCGGCACGCGGACCAGACTCGCCCCGAACAGCATCGAAATCGCATACAGAATCGACATGACGAGGAACGCTTCGGCAACTCCAACGGAAGTCGTCGATTTGAATTGGTCCATGAGTCTCACGCCGAGCGGCGCGCCGATGAGCGCCCCGCCTCCGAATCCCATGATGGCCATTCCCGTTGCCATTCCAGGGCGGTCCGGAAACCATTTGATCAGCGTGGAAACGGGAGAAATGTATCCAAGGCCCAGACCAATGCCGCCCAGAAAACCGTAGCCAAGATAGACCATCCAGAGACTCTTGAGCTTCACGCCGAGGGCCGAAATCAGCAGCCCACCACAGAAGCAGACACAACTGACGACCATCGTCTTGCGCGGCCCGCCGCGATCCACCCATTTGCCGAACACAGCTGCGGACATGCCCAGCATGACCAGCGCGATCGAGTAAACCCAGCCAACTTGTGGAATGGTCCACCCCGCGCCAGCTTGCGTCAGAGGCACGTTGAAAACGCTGAATCCGTAGACCTCGCCAATGCAGATATGAACCGAAATGGCCGCCGGCGGAACCAGCCAACGGCTGAACCCAGGTCGAGCGATCGTGGCTTCGCGGGAAAGGAATGTCATGGGTTACGGGTTACGGGGAAAGAGTGGCTGGGGCATCTTGCCCCAGCTGCCCCTGGCTCGCTGCAGACAGAAGACTCGACATTACCTAATTTTCTCGAATTCAAATCGCCCCCACTTACCATACATCCGGCGACGACTGTTTATCTACGGCACCTCGACCCATTCGGCTTCCTCACGTGGATCAAAAACGTTCCATCCATTTCAACTGGTAGATGTGGCTCGCAATCTCCCACTGCAGCGGCGCGAGACGCTCCCGCGCGATCTCGACCGGTACGCGGATTGTCTCCTCGGCGGGCAGCGACGTCGAACTGCCGACCGCCAGACTCGCGATTCTCTGGGCGGCGGTAAGGTAACGGTCGAGCAGTGTCGGCGTCATCGGGTCGGTGCCCGCGGTGTCGAAACTGTGAATAAGTTCATCGACGGGCAACCAGGTTGCGGCGGGGATATCGAGGTCGAGCAGATCGCGAACTGCGTTCTGGTATTCGCGGCGGTTCAGCCGGCGGAGGGACGCGGTTGGACCCGGTTGCGGGTTCGATCGGGCAAGCTGGTCGAGTATCGCCTGGGAATGCTCGACGAATCGAGCCGTTTCCAACTCGTCCGGACGCGCGGCGGCGTGGGGCGGCATCTGGCGGCGTTTCACCTGCCGTAGCGCCAGTTCCGACTCGCGAGTGCTGTCCTTGAGACCGCGGAGCAGAGCGGCAGCGAAGTCGATGCTCGCATTGGCATCGTCGCTGGAATGGCATGCCACGCAATACCGCCGCAGGTAATCGGCCCAGGGACCGCCATCGCCAGGGGTGTCTTCGCTCGCCGGGGCCGCGGGGATCATCGTCGCGCCGACCAGCACTGCCGCCGCGATCGTTCCGGTAACTCGCGAATTAAACCAACTTTGGGCGAGGGAATACATCGGATTCGCCGCGTCTCCTGAGCCATCCGCGACCGCCGATTACCCAAAGGTCGCTCGGCGCTACTGGTCGCGTCCACGGACGCTATTTATACTGGGCCTTGCGACGATCGGGAGCGCGGACCGTGCGGAAACCTCCAGAAATTCAGCGGGAAGTCTACTTCTCTGGCAACGTCCAAGGGGTAGGTTTCCGGTTCCAGACTTGCGAAATCGCTCGAAATTTCGAGGTCACCGGATATGTCGAAAACCTGGACGATGGTCGAGTCCACTTGCTGGCCGAGGGCACCGTCGGGGAATTGGACCGGTTTATGGCGGAAATCCAGAACGATTTGGGGCGGTACATCCGGCAAAACAGTATTGCGGAACGGCATGGCAGCGGCGAATTCCAGCGGTTTGAAATACGACGATAGTTCGCTCCGTAGCCCTGTGTCCACCCCTGTCGGCGGCAAGAAAATGGCTCGAAACCGTTCGCACGACGGACTTTGAACACGATTCGCCCCTCATGCGTAAATAGATCCATTCCCGCTGCCAGGACGAACTTGGCGCGTTGAACCGAAAAGATTTGGCTGGCAAAAAATGAACGAGACCTTGTTGTTTGGAGTTGCCCCGTGGGTGGCCCAATGGTTAACCCCGATCTGGATATTAAGCGTGGGGGTCACCGCCGGCATCCTGGCGCTGGTGGTGCTGTGGGGACTTTTTTACCTCGTTTCCCGCATCCCGGGTATCAGCGAGTTGGGAACCGAGCCGGGTCGCCGCGCCGTGGCGTCCTGGATTGGCGCTGCGCTGCTGGCGGCCGCCTCATTCTACGTCGCGACCCCGTACATCCGTAGTAACTGGGAGGCTTCGGGTGCCAATTTGCTGCTGTTCCTGCTTTTGCTGACGCCCTTATGCTACATTTTTTCCCGGTCGCTGGTGATGTTGTTGACGCGGCGTTCGATTCAGGAAGTCCCCGAAGCGGTGCGCGAGGGCGTGCTCTGGCCCCTATTGATCGTTGCCCTCTCGATCTCAGTCTTTACCGTGATGGGCATCGGGTTAATCCGCAATCCGATGGAGTACTTCCGGGTGCTGCAACGATGGGGGACGGTCGGCGACATTAAAAAAACGTTCACGATCCCTGTGAATTCGTCCGATTCTGCCGTCGCGGAATACCATCCGATCGACGTCACTTTTCATCGTAACGAAGTCCGCATGATCCGTTTTCGCAGCAGCGAAAACGTCGAGATTCGATCGCGCCCGATCGAGGAGGACATCACGATGGAGGCGAGGTTGATCGAAATCACGTCGCGCGATGTGCAGATGGTGCCGGCGAACCCGGGGACGATGCGGGTCCTGTTTCGCGCCGACGAAGTGAATCGGCTGTGGGTGCTGAACCGAGGTTCCAAGCCAGCGGAAGTTACGATTTTTGTCAACTTCAGGCCGGGGATACCGGAAGTCGCCGCGATCCCGCTGACCGCGATCGCCGTGGTCGTGTTGTTCCTGCTCTATTTCATGCAGCGCGCATCATTTCCTCGGATGTCGGCCGTCGCGCTGGCGACCGCCAAATCGGAAATGGGCCAGCCGCTGTTCACCATTCTTGCGGCCTTCGGCGTGCTCTGCCTGGGCGCGTTCATTTTCATACCAGGCAACACCTTTGGCGAGGATATCAAGATCCTGAAGGACTCGGGCCTGACGCTGATCAAGGTCCTGGCCTGCTTCCAGGCGATCTGGGCCGCCGGCGTCTCGGTGGCCGAGGAAATCGAAGGCCGCACGGCGCTGACCGTGCTCTCCAAACCGATCGACCGCCGCGCCTTCATCATCGGTAAGTTCGTGGGGATTTCCTGGACCGCCGCGTTGATGTTCATCATCCTCGGCAGCTTCTTCATTCTCTTCGTAGCGTACAAGCCGATCTATGATGCGCGCGAAGGGGCGAACGACGATCCCACCTGGCAGATTTGTTTCTTTGAAGCCACGCGCGTCATCCCAGGGTTGATGCTGGCGTACATGGAGACCATGGTGCTGGCTTCCATCAGCGTCGCCATCTCGACGCGACTGCCGATGGTCGCGAACTTCACCATCTGCTTCACGATTTACCTGCTGGGCAACCTGGCCCCATTGATCGTCCAGAAATCGGCGGACCAGTTTCCGATTGTGCAGTTCTTCGCGCAGCTGATCGCAACCGTTTTTCCTAACCTTGAAAACTTCAACACTTATGCCGCCATCGCCGGTGGCAAGGATGTGCCGGTACTCTATCTGGGTGGCGCCGGCCTCTATTGCTTGATTTTTACGTTGATTTCCATGCTGCTCGCCCTGCTGCTGTTCGAGGATCGCGATCTTGCCTGAGCGCCCTTGACCATTTTCTTGACCTGTTCCGCAAAAGCTCCTAGCCTGAACATCATCAACTCCAACGCCACGTTCGTGGCTGGGATCAGGTCCGGGAGGTGGATATGTTCGGGCAAAGCAACGTTCGAATCGTCGCGTTTTTTTACAGCCTGTTCCTGACGTTGCCGGTCGCCGCGGATGGACACGATGCCGATCGAGCTGCCGCGCATTCCGAGTCGCTGCAATGGCAACGGCGCGATGCGGAGCTCGACTTGTTCAAGGCAATCGCAGCCGGGGAGGTTTCCGTGCAGGCAGTCCCCAAAGATCCTCATTGTGTGCAGCTAGCGGTCACGAATACAAGCCTGAAACCTTTGAGCGTGCGGCTCCCGGCGGCGATGGCGTTAGTCCGCAGCGACGCGCGCGGTCTCGGGACGGGCGGCGCGGCATCCGAGCCCGTTTTCGCCGTCTCCGGGCAATCGCCCAGCGCATCGTCCGATTTCGAATTGCCTCGCCCCAGCGTGGAACGGCTCGGAAGACTTCTGGTAATTGATCGAGCGGGAACCGTGCGCGAATACCTGCCCGCCCTCCGACTCGATACGCAGTGTTGGCCCCGTTCCGGGATCCGTTTCGGCGTCGTCTCGGCCGATGCATTGCCACGCAGCCGCGCGATCGGGGAACTGCTCGATCAACTCGCCCAATCACGCTGCACTCCCACGGTTGCCCAACTGGCCGCCTGGAACTTGATCGGAGCGCATCCGTGGGCGGAACTGGGCCGGCAGACCGTGGTGCGCGGCGACGGTACCATCGAGCCTCGATTCGGAACGGGCGAAATTCAGCAGGCCCGGCGCCTGGTGCAAGCCGCATCGAACGTCGGCGATCGTCCGGCCGCTTCCGTGGCGCTGTCGTCGCCAACCCAACGGTCAAGTACCCCCGGCTTGGCCGCACGTCCGGCACGCTCGGATACGAAATCGGTGAAACTCGCCAGACTGAATTCACCTTGATGACGATCGTTGCCGTGCGTAACTTCGGGCGATTGCCCCGAGCTCGTCATGGTCGGCTGTTGACGACGATTGGAGCGCTCGCCGCTCGCCGTAACCTGTAACCATCCGCTGGTGGACATGCATCAGGTCAGGCGATATGCTGTCAGGCCGGTCCGAGATATTCAAACAGCGGTTTCTGTTGCGGCAACGAGGGGTTTTTCTATGCGTTGGTATCGTCTGCGAAATTCTTGGTCGCCTCTGGTTTGTCTCTTGTTGTCCTTGTCCCTGTCATCGCTGCTGGTCCTTGACCGACAGGAACGGGTCGTCGCCGAGCAGCCCAAAGCCGGAAAGGTTTCCTTTGTGCGGAAACAGCTCGATCCTGCCTTCCGCAGCGAAGGGGTTGCGGTGGGCGATTTTAATCACGATGGAAAGCTGGACATCGCGGCCGGTTTTGCATGGTACGAAGCCCCTGAATGGAAGATGCACCCGATCGTCCAAAAACTGCCCGAGTATATGCCGATGGGTTACAGCAATTCCTTCTGCAACTTTGCCGAAGACCTGAACGGCGACGGCTGGACAGATCTGATTGTCGTCGATTTCCCGGGTACGCCGACATGGTGGTTTGAAAACCCCAAGCAAAACGGTGGCCCATGGAAAAAGCACCTGTGCATTCCGGTGACCAATAACGAGAGTCCGCAGTACGTTGATCTCGATGGGGACGGCAAACGGGAACTGGTCATGGCGTTCGGGCCTAGTACCGAGAAGAGCGACGGACCCGATCGTCAGATGGGATTTGCCAAGCCACAGCAGGACCCCTATGCCCCGTGGGTAATCCACGCGATCTCGGAAAAAGGCGCGCCTGCCTGCCAGAAATACTCGCATGGTCTTGGGATCGGCGACGTCAACAAGGATGGCCGCAATGACATCGTCTGCCCCGAGGGTTGGTGGGAGTCACCGCCGAAAGGCGAGACCGGACTTTGGAAATTCCACGCGGCGCCTCTGGGCGGGCGAGGCGCGCAGATGTATGTCTACGATTTTGATGGCGACGGCGACAATGACATTCTCGGCTCGGAACCGCATGGATTCGGCCTCTGGTGGTTTGAACAACTGCCCGACCAGCAATGGAAGCAGCACGAAATCGATCGCTCTGTGTCCCAACTGCACGGCGTCTGCCTCGTTGACATGAATTCGGATGGGTTACCCGACATTGTGACCGGGAAACGCTGGAAGGCCCATTGGACGGGCGATCCCGGCGTCGACGAACCGGCGCTGTTCTGCTGGTTCGAACTCCAACGCGGAAAAGCAACCGCGCGTTGGGTCCGCCACCAATTCGATGATGACAGTGGACCCGGTACGCAATTCGAAATCGCGGATGTGAACGGGGATGGCCTGCCGGATGTCGTCACGTCGAACAAGAAGGGCGTGCACTATTTTCGACAGGTGCGAGAGTAGTTGGAGGTTGCCGACCGACGAGGGTTATTCGCCGGCCGTGGAGAGCGTTGCGTGGGGAGTCTGTGTGAAGAGTGCGCCTGGTTGAGAGTCGTCGTGACGGCGAAGGGGTCGCGATTTCTGCTTTGCCGCTTGTCGGGTTCTGACGCGGGATATCCGAAATACCCGCCGCAGCCTGTCATGGCCTGCACCGGTTTTCGGTCCGGAATGTCGATGCCGTTGGACGACGAACCCGGCACGGATGAGTCTGCGCCTGGCTGACGGCTGTTCATTGCCGCGCGTTGTCTGCAAACACGGCACGCAGCAGTTCGTTTTCCGTGAGGATGCCATGCAGTCGATGCGCCGACCGACCCGCACGATGGCGACCGGACAGTTACGGAAATCTAGTGCACATGGTCAGCAGCGGCGTGCCAACGGACGCGGTGAATCGCCGAGTCAGCAGCCTCCGGCGTCATCGCCATTAAAGCCGTCAAAACCGGTGCGGGTTACGGGGAACAGGAGTGTCGGAGCGAGATTCATGAATCGGGACTTCGGCCTGTTGGCGGCTGGAAGCAGGTGAGCAAGCTCCGTTGATTGTTGCCGTCAGCAACCGCCGCTGACGGTGTTGGCTGAGTCGTTATCAGTCTGGGCGCGGGCTCGGGAGTACCCTTACCCCTGACACACATCCTGCCCCCGTTCCCCGTAACCCGTCAGTCGTTGCCACCACCCATCACCAGGCTTCCGAGCGATCCCAGGAGCGAGCCTTCCTCTTTGCGGCTGCTCAGACCGCCGGGGGCCTGGGAGAGGATTCGCCCCGCGAGTCGCGAAAACGGCAGCGACTGAAGCCAGACATGGCCGGGGCCGGTGACGGTCGCTAGAAACAGTCCTTCGCCGCCAAACAGCGTGTTTTTGAATCCGCCGACGAACTGGATGTCGTACGTTACGGAGGGAGTCAATGCGACGAGGCAGCCGGTGTCGAGCTTCAAGGTCTCGCCAGGTCCAAGCTGTCGTTCCAGCATTCCGCCGCTGGCGTGGATCATGACCACGCCGTCGCCGTTCAGTCTCTGCATGATGAAGCCCTCGCCCCCGAACAGGCCCACACCGATCTTCTTCTGGAACGCGATACTGACCTGGACTCCCCGGGCGCCGCAAAGGAATGCGTCTTTCTGACAGATCAGTTCCCCGCCCATCAGGTCGAGATGCATCGGCATGATCCGGCCCGGATACGGCGCCGCGAACGCGACGACTTCCCGCTGCGATCCGGCGTTCGTGAACGTAGTCATAAACAGCGACTCGCCGGTTATCATTCGCTTGCCCGCCGACGCGACCTTGGACCAGAATCCTTGTCCTTTTTGCGAAGGATCTCCGAAAACGGTTTCCATCCGGATGGCGGGCGACATGTACATCATCGCACCGGCTTCGGCGATTACCGTCTCGTTCGGGTCGAGCGTCACTTCGACATATTGCAGGTCGTCGCCGACGATCTGATAGTCGATTTCGTCAGCCTTTTTGCGTCCCGTGTTTGGAGCAACATATTGGCGCACGGGGGGCGAACTGGTGGCAGCCAGCGGTTCGGTAGCGACAGGCACGGCGTCGGATACCAGCGGTGCCTGAAAGGTCGTGCCGCAATTGGTGCAACGGATTTTCTTGCCCGACATCTCGCGGGTAATCGTGTAGTTTCGACCGCAAGAGTTGCAGGTGGCCGTGGACATGTTGGATAACTCACTTTCCCTGGAGAAAAGATCTAGTCTGGATCGAGTGGCGGCAATTTTCCGGGAACCGCATCGGAGTGTCAACCAAGCCGGCATAGGCCACCGTCGGATTCGCCGGGAATGTTCAATTCTTGCGTTTTGATTTAGATTTTCCCGGGAAAGAACAACCTTCGGAGAATTTGCTATGTCAAGACGAGTCTTAATAACCGGGGCGGGACGAGGAATCGGGCGCGCGACCGCGATCCTGCTTGCCCGGCAAGGCTATTCGGTGGCGATCGCCGCGCGCACCCCATCGGAATTGGCCGAGGTCGCCGACGCGATCCGACGAGAGAACGGAAGGGTGCTGACACTGACCGTCGATTTGACCGATCGCAGCCAGGTCCACGCACTCGTCGACCGCGTTGAAGCGGAATGGGGGCCGGTCGAGATTCTGATCAATAACGCCGGCATTGGCAGTAGTCAGAATCCAAAGCCGTTGATCGAATTTGACGATGATTTCTGGGATCTGACGTTTCACGTCAATGTCACCGTTCCGTATCTGCTGACGAAACGGGTACTGCCGTCGATGCTCCAGGCACGCTGGGGGCGCATCGTCAACATCGGTTCGATCAATTCCAAAATGCCCTCCCTGCACGCGGCGGCGTATGTATCAAGCAAACATGCGATTGCCGGTTTGACGAAAGCCACCGCCAAGGAACTGGCGGAATCAGGGATTACCTGCAACGCCGTCTGCCCCGGCGTGATCGCCACGCGGATGAACGACAAACGTATCGAATACGACGCGCGCAGGCTGGGCAAGTCGTTCCAGGAATTGGAAGCGGTGTCGTCCTCGCTGGGGCGCCGACTCCTGCCAGAGGAAGTCGCCCCCTCCGTCGCTTTCCTGGTTTCCGACGGTGCCGCGATCGTCAACGGCCAACTGCTGAACGTCTGCGCGGGGATGCTGATGGACTAGCGCGGCAATCAAGAATTGTCGCCGAACACCAGAAAGCCCGTGGCACCCACGAGCCCAAACAGCAACAGTGTCACAATCAGCAGCCCAATAAATGTGTCGGCCATGAACCAGGTCACTCCCGGGAACGACGTTGAATCAACGTCCGTCACTATAAAGGATCATGGCGGATCGGACTACCCCTGCGAAAACAGGGGGCCGAGTCCAATCCGGACATTCAGCCGACTCGGATTTGAATTTTCCGCGGCCGCACCGCCTTGGCTTTGGGCAGCAGCACGTTCAGGACGCCGAACTTCAGTTCCGCCACGATCCCGTCGGCGTCGATCTCATCCTGGATCGCCAGCACCCGGCGGAAGTCGCCGCGCACAAACTCTTTTCTCCACGGTTCCGCCGATCGTTCCGCCGAAGCAACCTGTCCGAAGATTGTCAGTTCGCCCCGTTCGAACTGAACCTCCAGATTCTCGGGACCCACGCCCGGTATTTCGGCAATTACGCGATAAGCGTCTGCCGTTTCGACGACGTCAATGACCGGTCGGTAAGTGACCTTCGCCGAAGACGTCTTGCACGATCCGCTCTTGTGTCCCTGATTTTCGCAGCATGTTGATGTCGTCATGATGATCTCCTCGTTCCATTGCGAATTGTACGTTGGGAAAGAATGATTGGTCGGAATAACGCCGCCGTGCAGCGGTGATCCCGTTGGCGGTCAGCTCTTGATCACGATTTTCCGAGCTTTGGCTTCGGCCCGTTTGGGCAACGTAATCAGCAGTACGCCATGGTTGAACTCCGCTTTGACATGGTCGCCATCCACGGCAACCGGCAATTCCATCGTCCGCTCGAACGAACGCAGATTGCGCTCTCGTTTGTGCCAGACGACTTCCTCGCCATATCCGCGCTCGCGATTGCCCTTCAGCAGCAACTCCTGATCGCCCAGTAACTCGATATCCAGTTCCTCCGGCTTGACTCCGGGGAGTTCGCATTCCACATACACATTTTCCGCGTCGACCCAGACATTCGAGCGAGGGAAGGCGGGCGGTGTCACCAGATCAAATCCACACCGCGAAATCAGACGGTTCATTTCGTCATGCAGCCGGTTAACGTCGGCGCCCATCGATTCAAACGGCCATCGTGTAGTTTTCATTTCGGTTCTCCTTTTTGCTTTGCCAATCCAACGATACGCTCGTTGTTTCAACCTGGCAGAATTCACTGCACACTGCCAATAAAAGTTAGCAACGGCCGTGCCAATTTCCTGCTCACCGGGTGCCGCGGAAACGAATTGGCCTGGCAGGAATTCCGAGGCAATTTTCCAGGCGGCGGAACGCAGAAAAACAAAAAGCCCCCGGGATCGGCCAGCCGCACACCGCCGTGCGACGGTCGAACCCAGGGGCACGTGGAGGCAGCACCGCGGGATGGACGGTCATCCGGCCACGGGTTGGCGTGGGCGTTCAACGGCTGCGAAGCACGACGAAACGACTCACGCCCTCGTGTCGGATCTGAAGCAAAACGCCCTTGTCCAGATTGCTCAATTTCATCGCTTCGCGATACTCGTTCAAGCTCGTGACCGCTTTCCGATTCACACTCAGGATCACGTCACCGGCCTGCACCCCGGCCCTTTGCGCCAAACTGCCTGGCTCCACCTGCGCAACCACAACGCCGCGCGTCTCCGATAAGCCCAACTGCCGGGCGATCTCCGGTGTCAGGGCCTGTGTCGCAATTCCCAGATCGTTGCCCGATTCGCTTTCGACCTCATCTCGACCGTTCACAAGCTGCTTGCTGTCGAGTTCAGCGATTTCCACTTTGATTGTCTTTGTGGCGCCGTTGCGGAATACGGAGACTTCGGCGCGCGTGCCGGGCGGCGTCGCCGCCACGGCATTGCGAAACTGGTTCGACGATTTCACTTCATGTCCCTGGTAATGAGTAACAACATCGCCGGGCTCCAGTCCGGCGCGGGCCGCCGGGCCATCCGACACGACATCCTGGATCAGCGCGCCGTTTGTCGAGCCATATCCGAGCTTTTCCCCGACATCGTCGGACACGTCGGAAACCACCGCGCCGATGCGGCCCCGAACCACCTTGCCCTGTTTGACAATCTGGTCCATTACGCTGTGCACCATGTTCGCGGGGATGGCAAACCCGATTCCCATGAATCCGCCAGTTTGCGAGGCGATGGCGGTGTTGATTCCGATGACTTCTCCCTGCAGATTCACCAGCGGCCCGCCACTGTTGCCCGGGTTGATCGCGGCATCCGTCTGCAAAAAATCCTCGAACCCGCCACCCGTGATGCCGACCGCGCGTCCCGTCGCACTGATGATGCCTGCGGTAACGCTCTGACGCAGGTTCATCGGCGTTCCAATCGCCAGAACCCATTGTCCAACCTCGACGCTGTCGGAGTTGCCGAACGGCGCCGCCACCAGTCCTGGCGCCTTGACTTTCAAGACCGCCACGTCGGTATCCTTGTCCCGCCCGATAATCTCGGCCTTCAACTGGCGTCGATCGTGCATGATCACGGTCAATTCGTCCGCACCATCAATCACATGATTGTTCGTGACGATATACCCGTCCTCGCTCACAATCACGCCGCTGCCCATTCCCTGCTGTTCGAGATCGCGCTCCGGTCCCGGGCTAAAGCGTCCAAACGGGTCGTCGCCGCCAAAGAAACGGCGGAGTTCCTCGGGCAAGTCGGGGCGCGTGCGGCGCGCCGCACGAATCTTGCGGACCGACGCGATGCTGACAACCGAAGGTTGGACCGCCTTGGCGGAAAGCTGGAACGCTTCCGACAGGTCCTTGGCATGCTGCAGTTGCTGGCGCGCGATGCGCGATACGTCGTCGGCCTGCGCGGGGCGATGCACCGACTCCCAAACCAGAATGGTTGTCGCCGAGCCAAAAAAACTGGCAAAGATCAATGCGGTAACGAGCCCCATCTTGCTCTTCGAGACCATGCTTGTTGTACCTCCACGTAAGGATCAACAGAATTTTCCAAAATGGATTGGACCAGATAGTCCGCGGGGGAACGAGCCCCTCAGGGAAAGTTGCCGCACGACCACCAATCTTGCAGCAAAACCAGCGAGTCCGACAAGCGTCGATTATGAATGAAAAATAATCGCGGCGATTAGAACAGTCCGTAGACCTGCAACGTAGAACGCAATCGCGCTTCCCCCGCCGCATCCAGCGGCGTCATGGGTAAACGCAGTTCCCCGGTGTCGCGTCCCAGCATCTTCATCGCCGCCTTGATCGGAATGGGATTCGTCGCCAGTCCCAGCATGTCTCGGCAAAGTGGAAACAGCCGGTAATGCCACTCCATCGCCGCGGCGATGTTCCCGTCGAAGAACGCGTTCACCAGTCCGATCATGTCTTTAGGTACGATATTCCCCACCACCGAGATGACTCCTTCGCCACCCACCGCGAGCAACGGCAGCGTCAGGCTGTCGTCGCCGCTGAGCAGCGTCAAGGAACTGGTGGCTAAAGTTTGCGATGCCTGGTCGAGCGACCCGGTCGCCTCCTTGACCATGGCGATCGTCGGCAATTCGGCCAGCCGGGCGATCGTTTCCGGTTCGACGTTTTTTCCGGTGCGGCCAGGAATGTTGTAGACGCAGATCGGAATCGAAGTCGCTTCCGCGACGGCGCGAAAATGCTGGTAGAACCCCTCCTGCGTCGGCTTGTTGTAATAAGGAGCAACCATCAGTGCCGCGTCGGCGCCTTCCTTCTCCGCCCATTTTGTGAGTCGCAGCGCTTCACGCGTGCTGTTCGAACCGGTGCCCGGCATGACCTTGATCCGACCCCGAGCGGTCTGCACGACTTCCGAGATCACCCGTTCGTGCTCGTCGTGGCTCAGCGTCGGTGATTCGCCCGTGGTGCCGACCGGACAGAGGCAGGTCGTCCCGGCGGCGATCTGGAATTCCACCTGCTCGCGCAATCGCGCGTAATCAACTTCTCCGTCTTTGAACGGCGTCGTAATGGCGACGGATAAACCGCGAAACGCTGAACCTTTGCGGGTCATGGGAATCAACCGGAAATAGGAGGGAACTGACTGCCGGACGTACCAGCGCCCGAGGCACCATGATACGCATTCCGCGTGGCGCTCGGAATGGCCCCCTGTTCAGTCGGCGTTGGCGGTTTCCAGCACGCCGTTCCAGAAATCCCTGGCCTCGCGATGCGGGCCCATCACTTCGTCCCGTTCGGGGCCGGGTTCGAGCTTGATTCGTCGGGCCCTCTCCACCAGCCAATCGCTGAAGAACTGGGCCGATCGCCGGCTGATGCGTGGCTGGCTGCCGATCGTAATATAATACGGACCGCTGCATGCGAAACGATAGGTCTTGGTGTTGTTGGTTACGGCACGGACCATCATCCATCCACTGCGATCGAATTTCACGATCGGTAATTCCCCGTTCTGCTTCGCCCAATCGTCCAGCCGCACGTTGTGCAACACCTCGCCATCTTTGACGACTTCCAGGTAGTCAACCTTCTCGCGCATCGCCAGATCCAGCGCGATTTGCAGTTCCACTTGCTGGCCCTCGTCCGCCCGAAATTCGTGCCCCGGCAGTTCGCCGTTGACGCGCGGACGCAACATCGGCCCGTTGGTTACAACCACCCGGCCGGCGCGCAGACCGTCCCACCACCGCTCCCAGGAGAACGGCCCGTCCAGATGGACGTAGACCCGATTGTAACCGACCGGATTGGGCAGGACGCCCGACGCGCTGCCGGCTGAAGGGGCGATGCGGATCCCGCAATTGAGCAGGTGATAATAGATCGCCTGCGACCAGCGGCCGTTGCCGTGGGGATTGGGGAAGAACGTGGTGTCGCGCGGTTTGCCCCACGCCTCATTCGCCAACATCCCGTCGCGCTGCATGTGGTTGTTCGCGAGCCCGATCGAGTCGACCAGCCTGGTGGCGACCCAGGTTGGCACGTCCCACCAGAATGGCTTTTCCACGTCGACGTGGCAGCCGGGCCGCTGTTTGGCCTCGCGGAGAAATCGGACAGGCGAAGGACTTTCGCGCTTGGATCCTTTGATCGACAACGGACTATTCAGTCCGAAGTAGAGTAATGCGCCGCCTTCCCGTTCGTCTTCGCCCGCCATCGCGTGGATGAAGCGTTGATCGCCAACTTCGCTCAGTAAATTCTCGGGGGGCGGCGACTTCTGCCAGGAATTCCTGTCATTCCACCAACTGATCACCGGACCAACGTGCAGATCCTCCGCCTCCATTAAAAGCGGCATCTCCTCGAGCGGGCGATGGATATGCAGGTCGCCCGACCACCACCCCTCTTTCCGCATATTCACGAATCGGGACATGACAACCGTTTTCGAATCGTGTGCGTTAGGCTCCAGAACAAAATGCCCCGATTGTTCGCGGTACTCGGGTCCCCGCTCGATCTGAAACGTGTACTGGCCCAGCGGAAGTTCCAGCTCGATCCGGCCATCGAATACAAAATGATCGTGCCAGTACGGTACTTTCGGCGGACGCACCGGTTTGCCCTTGGCGTCTTTAAGGTGCATCCGCGCCGCGACGGGATTGGAAGTCTCCTTGTCGACGACGACGATCTCCAATCGCCCCTTGTTCCCGGCGGCGTTCAAAAACCTTGGCCCCAAGGTCGCGCTGGCCAGTACGAGCAGGCAGACGAAATTGCGAGACATCTTGTGAACTCCTCGCTGTCCATGATAGTCCGGACGTTCCCGGCTTTCGCCCCGCGAGCGACGTCGGCACCGTGACGGACTCCGCGCGATCACAAATGCAGGCGAAATTTCGGCAGAATCGTCACCACCGTACACGATCCCGAAGCGGAACGTCGACTTCGAGCACCTTGCCGTTGGTTCCGCGACGATCGTACAATGGGGGCATGGATGAGGACTATTACAAATTGCTCGGACTGACCCATACCGCGTCGGCAACCGACATTCAGAAGGCCTACCGGAAATTGGCCAGGGAGTGCCACCCCGATCTGCACCCGGACGACAAGTCGGCCAAAGAGAAATTCAAGAAGATTCAAAAGGCCTACGACGTTCTAAGCGACGCCGAGAAACGGGAAATGTACGACCGGTATGGCAGTGCCTTCGAGTCGATGGGCGCGGGGGGGCCCTGGACAGCCCGTGGCGCGCGGCCGCGCGGAGACGGCGGTTTTGAGGAAATCGATTTGAGCCAGTTGTTCGGCGGCCAGTTCGACGCCGGGTCGGGGGGCGGATTCGGCGACATCTTCCGCCAATTCACACAGGGGACCGGTGGCTCTCGCGCGGCGGGAGGTCGCAAGAACGCCGGGCGCAAAAACCACCGCGGCGCCGATCTGACGCACGAGTTGGAAATCCCGTTTGTCACCGCGATCCAAGGGGGAAAAATCGCGATGAATGTCAAACGGCCCGGCGGAGCGTTCGAGAAGATCGAAGTGCGCATTCCGCCCGGCATCGAGTCGGGACAGACGGTCCGCTGCCGCGGGCAGGGCGAACCGGGTGGCGGCATCCCCGGCGATCTGCTGCTCACGATCAGAGTGCTTCCGCATCGCTTCTACACGCGGCGCGATTATGATTTGACGGTTCGCGTCCCCGTGACGATCGCCGAAGCGGCCATCGGCGCGAAGGTCGATCTGCCGACGCCTTGGGGTAACATTGCGCTTAAAGTGCCGGCCGGCTCGTCCAGCGGCAAGAAGTTGCGCATCAAAGGGCATGGCCTACGTACTCCAAAAGTTCAGGGCGACCTGTACGCCGAAATCTCGATCCAACTTCCCGATTCGCTCGATGATGCCGCGCTGCAAATGATCCGCGAATTGACTGGCAATGCTCCCGGTAATCCGCGTGCGGCGTTGCAATGGTGACCCTGCTGCAGTTCGGCCGCATCCACGCGGCCCTGAGCGTGTCGACCGTATGGCTCCTCCTGGGCTGCTGCAGTCCGATCGTGACGCGGGCCCAGGACCCATTGCCGGAGCACCCCGGCAGCCCGGACGCAACGTCGAGTTCCGTCACCGATGATCGCTCCGCGACGCCCGCGGAATCCATGGAGGCTAGAGAGGCAGCCGAGCCGGCGGAGGTCGTGAACGATCAGGAACCGGCGGCGCTGCCTGGCGGCAAACGTCGCACGGTATTCCAGCGGATGACGCCGCGACAGCAATTGCGTGTCGTATTCGGCCTGACCACGATTCTACTGTTGGGGCTGGTCATGATCCTGGTTGCCTGGCTGGGGGCTCGATCGGTACGGCGGTCGATCCGCATGGCCGATCGCAGGCGCCCGAGTGCCACCGGAAGTGACGTCGATGATTGGGCGCGAAAGCCGCTGGTGCCGCGCGTGGACAGCCACGAGGAGTCGCCATGAGCCATTCGCCGCCGCCGCCGCCCGCCCGTCGTCGTTTCGGGAAGGAAAAACGAGTACGGCTGCAGCGCGACTTTCGGCGCGTTTACGCGGCGAAGCATTACGCCGCGGACGATACGCTGGTCATCAACGGCTGCGAGAACCAGTTGCCGGCTGGCTCGACGAGGCTGGGTCTTTCGGTCAGCCGCGCCGTAGGAAACGCGACGATCCGCAACCGCTGGAAGCGCTGGATCCGCGAGGCGTTTCGCTTGGCTTACGGGGAGTTGCCTTGCGGCTTTGATTTTGTGGTACGTCCCAAGCGAGGCGCCAACGGCGGATTCGCCGCGATTCGCAGCTCCCTGCCGCGCCTGACACAACGGGTCGCCCGCCGAATCCGGAAAGCCGCACCATGAAGATCGTGCGCTGGATCGCCATCGACCTGCCCGCTGCCGTCATGATCTTCCTGGTCCGCGGTTACCAGATCTTTCTCAGTCCGATCTTCGGTCGCCAGTGTCGCTTTAACCCAACTTGCAGCAACTATTTCATTCAAGCGGTGCGCAAATTCGGCCCATGGAAAGGGGCTACCAAAGGAGCGTGGCGCATCTGCCGCTGCAATCCGTTCTGCCCCGGCGGCCACGATCCGCCGTGAGAGCAGCCTGGACAGCCAGGCAGACCGCCAGTAAGATAATGCCGCATCGATCAATTCTGGGGCGGTAGCTCAGTTGGGAGAGCGCTGCGTTCGCAATGCAGAGGTCGAGGGTTCGACTCCCTTCCGCTCCACTAGAATCTAAGTCCCGCCGATTCAAGACGTTAAAATACCTGCCGATGGTCGGCAGTGCGGCGAATTTCCTGAGGCGCAAAACGGTACATACCGTTTTGGCTTTTTCTGGAGGTTCCCCACATGC